>Ga0209456_10000066_pt1 | contig 52261 bp, 50 predicted proteins | sample COG_11_FD_184755 | JGI IMG/M metagenome (GOLD analysis project Ga0209456, IMG submission 184755) | Pelagic marine sediment microbial communities from the LTER site Helgoland, North Sea, for post-phytoplankton bloom and carbon turnover... | ecosystem: Environmental > Aquatic > Marine > Neritic...
AGCCTCCAGCAATGGATACGAAAACGTCCACATCATGCGCGAAGGCATCAAGGGCTGGAAAGACGCCGGCAAGCCGACCTCGGAGTACCCTAGGAGCTAATTCCGGCGCCAGCGTGCGTGTCGGTGAGTCAGGCTTTCAGGTACTTGTCGAGGGCGTTCAGGGAGCTTGTCCAGCCTTCATTGTGTGCGGCCGCGTCCGAGGCTTCGGCGAAGCCGGTGTGCGTCAAGCGGAGGTGAGTCTTTTCGCCTTCCGGGTTGAGCTCGATGGTAACGCGCGAGGTGATCTCGCCGGTCTTCCATTTCCAGGTCATCACGAGCTTGCTTGGTGGGTCGATCTTCTCGTAAGCACCGCTGAGGAAGTACTCGCCTTCCGTAGAGCGCATCACCAGCTCGTAACGTCCGCCGGGCCGGACGTCGTTTTCGAAGATCTCGGCGGTCATCCCTTCGGGGCCGTACCATTGGGCGAGCTGGGCGGTTTCAGTGAATGCCGCGAACACACGTTCCGGCGACGCGTTGAACACGCGGTCGATCACTACGGTTTTGTCATTGGTCATCGGCGGAATCTCCTCTAGCTGGGGCTTCTTGATTCAGGAATCGCTCGAGGCGATCCAGACTTTCCTCCCAGAACTGCTTCTGCTCGCGTATCCATTCCATCGCTTCTGCCATCGGCTTTTCATTGAGCTCACATCGGCGATAGCGCCCTTCAGCCGTGCGGCTGACCAGCCCGGCGCCTTCCAGGACACGGAGATGTCTCGAGATGGCAGGCAAGGAGATGTCGTGAAGCTCTTGGAGGTCTCCGACGAATACGGGGCCGCCGCGCGCCAAGCGGGCGACGATCGAGCGGCGGACGGGGCTCGAAAGGGCGGAAAAGACGGAGTCTAGCTGGCTAGGTACCATGGGATAGATGTCATTTAACCTATTGGTTAAGTATTGTCAACAGTGTCAGTGTCGGTGCCGGCGTCAGGGTCAGCGCTGCATCAGCGCCAGCAGGATTCGATCCGGCGCGTCATCGAACCTTCCGTTCGACATCACCACGATCGTGTCCCCCGGCTCAGCCAGAGCCGCTGCGGCCTCGACGGCCTCGTTCACACTTGCACATGCTTGCGCCTGCCCACCGCGACCAGTGATCGCCTCTGCGATCGCCTTCGTGTCCAGCTTCTCTTCCGTTGGAACTTCGCTTCGCCCCACCGGCGCCAAGATGCAAAGGTCTGCGGGCGCGAATGCGTCCGGGTACGCGTCCTGGTGCAAGCGTCGTGACGCCGTTGCGCTTCTCGGTTCGAAGACCGCGATGAGATTCCCTCGGACTCGCTCCCGAAAACCCGAAAGCGTTTCCCTCACCGCCGTTGGATGGTGGGCGAAGTCGTCGTAAACCTCCACGCCTTTCGCAATTCCGACGAGCTCTTGGCGGCGTTTGATTCCGCGAAAGCTGGGGAGGGCGGCGAGCAGTTTGTCGAGAGGCGCGCTTGCCGCTTCGCTTGCCATCGCAAGCGCCGCGACGGTGTTTCGGGCGTTGTGACGGCCCACCAATGGTAGGGTGGCGCGGCCGCAGAGCGACCCCCCCCCGAACAGGTCCATGGTGCCCCCAGGAGCGGGCATGCCGAGCCACATCGGCTGAACGTCCCCGCAATCGTCGCCGTCGAGCGCGTAGAACCGTACCTTGCTTGGCGATTGCGACGCGACTTCACGGACCTGCGGATCGCCCGCCCATGCAAATAGCCAGCCATCGCTTGGCAGGAGCCTCACGAACTTTCGAAACGCGGCGACGTAAGCATCTGCGTCGGGAAAGATGTCGACGTGGTCGTATTCGATCGAGGTCAGGATCGCCGCGGTGGGGCGGTAGCGCCAGAACTTGGGGACCTTTTCGAAGAAAGCGCTGTCGTACTCGTCCCCTTCGATCACGAAGGGAGCGCCTTCGGCTCCGAGGCGTGAGCTTCGCTCGAAGTTCAACGAGAGCCCGCCTATGAAAAACCCTGCATCGATTCCCGCCTGCCGCAGCAGGTATGCGAGCAAAGTCGAAGTCGTCGTCTTCCCATGCGTGCCGGCGACCACCAAGGGCCTGCGTCGCGACAAAACCTGATCGGCGATGGCGCCGGGCATCGAGACGGTGTGAAGCCCACGCCTCGTCGCTTCCTGCGCTTCAATGTTGTCCTGACGGCACACGTTCCCAACCACGACCAGGTCCGGACTCGAATCGAGATTCGAGCGCCGCCAGCCGACCAAACATTCGACGCCGAGCTCCTCGAGGTACGGGCCGACCGGCGGGTCGTATGCGGTGTCGCTTCCGCTCACCCGATGCCCCCCTTCGACGAGAAGCGCTGCGAGCGCACTCATGCCCGTGCCGGCGATCCCGATCAGATGGACTTTCACGGACACTCCAGATCGTGGGAATTGCATTGGAATATCGAGGTAGGTGTTGACAGCGTCACCGGTAGGTCCATTATGAAACCAAGGTGGCTGAAAAGACGAAAAACCTTTCCGATCGTGTACGCGAGGTGATGGACGCCTTGATCGACGCGCTCGAAGGCTTGCTCAGCCCGCCCCCGGCGCGCGCTCCGGTACGAGTCAGGCCGCCCCGTCTGCCGATTAGTCGCCGCCACTGAGGGCCGTTCACTCTGCAGCAGCGATTTGTTCCGCAGCCTTGAGCGTGACAGGCACGCCACTGAAGGCTGCGTTGCCGCTGAGCACGTCGAGGAGCTGATCATCGGTGAGATCGTTGACGCTCACGCCCGGGTGACTGGTCGCCACGCTCAGTTGCACACCGTCTCGGCCGTGACCGAATCCGTGAGGCAGACTCACCACGCCCGGCATCATGTCGCTGGTGAGCTCCGCCGGGGCGGTCAACTGCCCGACCCGCGAGCTTACCGTCACGTTGTCACCTGCTTTGACGCCGATGCGCACTGCATCGTCTGGATGGATCATCAGCGTGCATCGTGGCTTGCCCTTCATGAGCCGCTGGCTGTTGTGCATCCAGGAGTTGTTGCTTCGTAGGTGCCGTCGGCCTATGAGCAGAAGTTGCCCATCCAATGTGGCCGCTCCGGTCGTCAGAAAACGCGCACGCAAACGATCGAGATCTTTGACGAAGACGTCGGGGGCCAGATCGATCGGCCCGTGTTTTTGGGGAATGCGACCCGGCAGGGTGGATTGCAGCGGACCGAGGTCCACGCCGTGCGGGTTCTTTCTGAGCTTCCCGAGCGAGAGACCGGTCCCAAGCGGATTGAGACGCTTGCCGTACGGGCCTAGTCGCAGACCCAGGTCGAGCAGGCGCTCCGGCCCTGCCATCCGCATCGCGCGCGCCGTCAGGTACTGCTTGCTCAACTTGCCGTGGCGTCGCGCGGCGAGCCGGCAGCTCAACTCCGCGAAAATCTGCCAGTCATCGAGCTGGCCTTTGTCGAGCGCAAATGGCGGTGGCGAGTACTTCGCAACGTTGCGCACGGCAGTGAGGTAGAGCGCCAGATCGTAGTGGCTTCTTTCGATCGGAGATACCGGCGGCAGGATGATGTCGGCGTGGCGGCTCGTCTCGTTGATGAAGAAGTCGATTGATACGGCGAAGTCGAGCGAGGCATACGCGCGGTCGAGTTGACCACCGTTGGGCGTCGACAGCACCGGGTTCCCCGCAACGGTGATCATCGCGCGGATCTGACCTTTGCCTTCCGTGAGAATCTCCTCGGCGATGACCGCAGAGGGAAGCTCGCCACCGAATTCCGGGAAGTCGCGCACACGGCTTCGCCACCTGCCAAAGGAACCGCGCCCCACGCCGATCCCGCCCGTTGGTTGCAGCACGTCGATCGCGGGCAACGAAAACATAGAGCCTCCGGGCTCGTCGAGATTGCCGGTGACCGCGTTGATGACGTTGATCAGCCACATGCATAGGCCGCCGAACTCCTGGGTGCAGGTCCCCATCCGCCCGTAGACCACCGCCATTGGAGCGGCTCGGAGCTCGCGCGCGAGTCGCTTGACCGTGTCCGCCGAAATACCAGTGATCGCTTCGGTCTGCGGTGGCGGGTAGGCCTTTGAGATTTCGAGGATGCGATCCGCGTTTATTGCGTAGCTGGACAGGCGACCCAGGTCGATCCCGGCAGCGCAGACCTCGTGGAGAAGTCCGAGCAGGAAGAGCGCGTCGGTACCCGGCCGAATGAACAGGTGCTCATCGGCTATGCGCGCGGTTTCGTTGCGGCGCGGGTCCACTACGACGACCTTCCCGCCCCGTTTGCTGATGCGTTCGAGGCGCTTCTTGATCCCTGGGGCGGCCATGAGGCTGCCGTTCGAGGCGAGGGGGTTGGCGCCGAGCAGCATCATGAAGTTGGTTCGGTCGACGTCGGGAACGGGGAAGAGAAGTTGATGCCCGAACATGAAGTACGACGCCATCATGAGGGGCAGCTGGTCGCACGAGGTGGCCGAGAACCGGTTCCTCGACCCCAGGAAGCGACTCAGCGGCGGCCCGAAGACCAGTGAACCGAAGTTGTGTGCATTCGGGTTGCCCTGGTAGACGCCAACCGAGTCCCGACCATGCTCTTGTTGGATTCGGTCGATGCGGTCGACGACTTCGTCCAACGCGTCGTTCCAAGAGATTGGCTCCCAACGATCACCGACCCGGCGTACCGGCTGCTTCAATCGGTCCGAATCGTCGTACACGTCTTTCAGGGCCAAGGCCTTTGGGCAGACGTGACCTCGGCTGAAGACGTCTTGGGCGTCGCCGCGTATGGATACGACCTCGTCACCGTCGATTTCGACCTCGACTCCGCACATTGCTTCGCAGAGGTTGCAGGTTCGGTAGTGGGTGCTGCTCATCGTCGAAGCATACCCGAGCGGAGTGCCCTAGCGAACCCTCCGCCTTCAGCCTTTTTCGAAAGAGAACGAAGCGCCATCGGAGTCGACTTCGACGGTATCCCCAGTGGCAAATCGTCCGCGCAACAGAGCTTCGGCCAAGGGATCCTGTAGCTCCCGGACGAGGACCCGTTTCAAGGGACGTGCCCCAAAGGCGGGCTCGTAACCCAGGTCGATCAGTCGCGTTTTGGCTGCATTCGTGAGCGTCAGGCCGATCCGCCGAGGCGCCAGAAGTTTCTGGACTTGCCGCAACTGAATCTCGAGAATTGCCGCGAGCTCGTCCTTGCCGAGCCGATCGAAAATCAGCACTTCGTCGACCCTATTGAGGAACTCCGGGCGGAAGTGGTCGTGGAGTCGGTCTTCGATGCGTTCGGTTAGCGCTTCGTCGGAGCCGGCGTGCTCCAGGATCAGCTTGCTTCCAACGTTGGACGTCATGATGATCACCGTGTCGCGGAAGTGTGCGACCCGCCCACGGGAGTCGCTGAGCCGGCCGTCTTCGAGCACTTGAAGCAGGATGTTGAAGACATCGGGATGTGCTTTTTCGACCTCGTCGAACAAGATGACCGAGTAGGGCCGACGCCGCACCGCTTCGGTCAGAAAGCCCCCTGCTTCGCTATCGACGTAGCCGGGCGGCGCTCCCAGAAGGCGCGCGACCATGTGCTTTTCCATGAACTCGCTCATGTCGAGCCGAGTCAGCGCCGCTTCGTCGTCAAACAGAAACTCCGCTAGCGCTTTGGCGAGCTCGGTCTTGCCGACGCCCGTGGGACCAAGGAAGAGAAACGAACCGATGGGGCGCTTGGGATCGCGAAGGCCAACGCGGCCGCGCCGCACCGCTCTGCTCAGCGCGCTCACGGCATGGTCTTGGCCGACGACGCGTTCGCGCAGCCTTGCTTCCATATGGAGAAGCTTTTGCGCCTCTTCCTCCATCATTTTCGCTGCGGGCACGCCGGTCCAGAGCGCGACTACCGCGGCAACATCTTCGGGGCCAACCGTGTCGTCCGATTCATCGCCGTCGAGGCCCAGGCGAACACGCGCCGCGCTTTCGTCGATGAGATCGATGGCGCTCTTCGGCAGCTCGCGCCCGGCAACGTAGCGACGTGCAAAGCGAACGGCGGCCTCGAGTGCCGGCTCGGTGATCTTCACCCCGTGAGCCGTTTCGAATCGGCCCTTCACCCCCTGCAAGATCGCAACCGCCTCTTCGGCGCTCGGCGGCTCGACCCGAATGGGGACAAACCTCCGCGATAGCGTGCTCGCTGCATCGTTGATCTCTCTCAGCTCGTCCGGCGTGCAGCGAGCGAGTGCCCGGACTTCGCCTCGGCTCAGCGCGTTGGCGAGCATGTCGCCGGCGCCGCCTTTTGCGCGAAGGAACGATGCCAGATTTGGAAGGAACAAGATCACTTGCCCGCCCGAGTCGCGGACCGCGTCGAGAATCGCCCGCATGCGCTCCTCCAGCTGCCCGCGGAGCCGCGTGCCTGCAACAAGCTCGCCGGAGTCGAGCGCGATGATCCGCTTGTCCGCCAGCAGATCGGGCACTTCGTCCGCTGCGATCCGTGACGCCAGCGCGTGAACGAGCGCCGTTCGTCCCGTTCCACTTTCACCGACGAGTAGAGGGTTGTTCTCTTCACGCCGGGCAAGGACTTGGAGCATTCGTCGAAGCTCGGCGTCGCGCCCGATGAACGGATCGAACGCGTCCTGTGCCGCCAAGCGCGTCAGATCGAGGCCGTACTCTTCCAAAACGCCCATTCCCGCTCCTGCAGTGGTTTCGGGTCTATCGTTCCCGCCGCCGTCCGCCAAGGCTTCACGCAAGATAGCGCTGCTCAATCCCGACGTGCGGAGGACCGAGCGCACCAGCCCTTCCGGCTCCTGTGCGCAGGCCAGGAGCAGGTTTGCCGTGACCACAGGAAGACCAGCGTGTTGCGTCGCTTCGAGCTCTGCGCGTGATAGGAGCTCCAGGAGACGAGTCGAAAGATAGGCTTCTCCGTTGCCCTCGGACTTTTTTAGACGCCGCAGAGCCCATTCGGAATCGACCAACACGTCGGTCGCATCGACGCCTGCCGCCGCGAGCGCCGCCTGCGCCGCCGGAGCCTGATCCACCAGCTCGTACCAAAGGTGGATCGGCTCAACTTCTGCGTGCTTGCGATCGTCCGCGAGTTGTTGCGCCGCGGCGACGTATCGACGTGCGTCTTCGCTATACGAATCGAGCCGCAGGGTGAGTTTCTTCAAGCCTTGTCGTCCGCTGCTTTCGTTGCTGCCACGAACCGAAGCCGTAGGTCGTAGAGGACCTCGGTGATGAGACGCTCCTCTTCGCCAGTGAGGTTCCCTCTCGTCTTCTCCTCGAGCAGCGCGATGCAGTCGATCGATTGCTTGGCGTGAGCGAGGTTCACGGTCGAGTCGTCTTCGGCGCCAGGCAGCTTGCCGAGATGCATGAGCACGGATGTGCTCAACGACAAGATGAAGGTGTTGAAGTCGATGCTCGGTGTCGTGCTCTCTTTCTCACTCATGCGAGTTACTCCGTCCCCGACTCGCCCTTCGAATCGCCGGGGTCGATCTCGACTGTGTCGTACGCGCCTTCGCGGTCGGCGAGGTCCGCCAAATGCTGCTCGTACTCGTCCTTGGAAATCAAGCCCTTCGCGATGTTCCGTTCTACGATGCGCTTGTCGACTAGTTTCTCACCCATAGCTGCCATGCGGCCGAGTGTAGATTCGCCTTGCGGGCTGTCAACTCACACAAGTTTGACACCCCTCGAGCAACCTCCGATCCTGAAATCGTGCTGCAGGGGGTTCCACCATCGGCTGATCAGCTGCGAGAGCTGGAGATTCTGATTCGCGCGCACCATCCGCTGTTGCTGGTGGACACCGTCGAAGAGGAGCGGGTTCACGTTCTGCTAGAGCATGCGGCAGAGCACACGGGCCTGCCTCTCTTTTCCTGGACCCAGGTGGACGGGCTCCGCCGAGAGCTGCCCGACAAAGGACACACTCCCGAAAGCGGAACCCCTCAGAAGGCGCTCTCGTTCATCGAGCGCTCCAACCTCGAGGCGATCTTTCACCTGCGAGGCCTCGGCCCTTATCTCCATGAGCCCGCAGTCATCGCGCAGATCAAGAACATCCACAAGAAGTACTTTGGGCACCGCGGTGCCGTCGTCGTGTCCGGTCACGGCATCGACATGCCTCCCGCGATCGAGCATTTGTTCACCCCAATTAACCTGCACGCACCTTCGTCGCAAGCCTATCATTCATTCGTACAAGCCGTGCTCCGTGACCTGGCCAAACGGCTTCACGTCAAGGTCGAGCTTTCGAGCGCTGACGTGTCAAAGCTGCTCGCCACCTTGCACGGCCTCACCTTCTTCGAGGTGCAGAAGATCATCACCCAGGCAGTGATCGAAGATGGCGTCTTGGGGCGTGAGGACATCGTCAAGGTGCTCGAAGCCAAGCGTCAGATCATCGAACGCTCGGGGGTGCTCGAATACTTTCCGCACGAGCACGCGATGGGTGACGTTGCCGGGCTCAGCGAGCTCAAGGACTGGCTCCGTAAGCGGCAGGCTGCCTTTGAAGACCCGAAGCGTGCCAAAGAGTACGGCCTCTCTCCGCCCAAGGGCCTGATGCTGATTGGCGTTCAGGGCTGTGGAAAGAGCCTCTGCGCGAAGGCGGTGGCGGCGGAGTGGAAGCTTCCGCTGATTCGCCTGGACCCGTCGAATTTGTACAACCGGTACGTCGGCGAGAGCGAGAAGAACCTGAAACGCGCCATCAAGCTCGCCGAGGCGATGGCACCGGTGGTCCTTTGGATTGACGAAATCGAAAAAGCGCTTTCACAAGAGGATGCTGAAGGCGGGCCTGCGCAGCGGATCTTCGGCACCTTCCTCGCCTGGCTTCAGGACAAGAAGGAAAGCGTCTTCGTCATCGCGACTGCCAACGACATTTCGAAGCTGCCGCCCGAGCTGATGCGCAAGGGCCGCTTCGACGAGATCTTCTTCGTCGATCTTCCTGGGGCGGAGGCGCGCAAGCGGATCTTGCAGATTCACCTAGAGCGTCGAAAGCGCGATCCCGCGAAGTTCGACATTCGCCGGTTGGTCGATTTGACTGACGGTTTCAGCGGCGCTGAGATCGAACAGGCCGTCGTCTCGGCCCTCTACACGGCGTTCTCCCACCAGGAAAACCTCACGACTGACGCGATCGCTGACGAAATCGAGATGACGAAGCCGCTTTCGGTCACGATGGCGGAACGCATCAGCGCTCTACGCGATTGGGCCAAGGATCGCGCGGTTTTCGCAGGCTGACCGGGGCGCGATAGCGCGGGGCCAAACGCTCAGCCAGCCTCGCGGATCGCTCGCTGGTTGTAGTCGTGCTCGTCTCGCATGCCTTCCATCGTTGTCTTCTCAATGAACGCTTCGAGCTTCTTCCGGATGAGCGGAACCTTTGCGGTGGCTTCGAACTCGATGTCGTAGGTGCAACCGCTCCCGCTCGGGGAGATCGTGACGTTGGAGTCGATCTCGCCGGGTGTCCCGACGACGTCGATGTGGCTCTTGCAGGTCTTCTTGTCACCGGCATCCCGCCATTCTCGGCGTTCGATGATCGTGTTGGTCGCCTTGAAGAGCTTCTTGGCAAAGTTCGGGAGATCGCTGTCGATCTCGCGAGTCGCGGTAATGATCTTCGTGCCGCCGGATTCCTCCACGTGAATCCGAACGTTTCGCTCACCAGAGGCTTCGCAGCGCTTCTTGATGTTCTCTGGGTCGGTTACGAAACGGTAAACCGTGTCGACGTCTTGGCTGTAGTTGATGGTGAGATTCGGCATGTCTAGCTCCGATTGCGAAGGGGGCAGCCTAACACGGTTGAGGCCAAGATCGAGACACTAGGTTCCAAAGACCACGTGCAAAATTACCTGCGCCACTGCGAAGTACACGACGAGCCCCAAGACGTCCACGACCGACGCGATGAACGGCGTCGAAGACACCGCCGGATCGAGACCTGCGCGCCGAATGAGCAGTGGCAGCAGCGAGCCGATCATCGTGCTCAAGGTGACGATCGCGAGGATGCTCGCTCCCACGGCCGTCGCGATGGCAATAGGGGCCACGGTTTCGCCGGCAAACCAGCCCCTGGTGAACCCGATGAGGCCGAGGGCGATCCCCAATGACAAACCGATTAGAAGCTCGCGACCTGCCACCTTGGCCCAGTCGCTCGGCTTCAGCTCCCCGACCGCCATTGCGCGAATGATAAGGGTCGCGGATTGAGACCCCGCATTTCCGCCCGATGCGATGATCAGTGGAATGAAGAGAACGAGCTCGACAGTCGCCGCGAGGAAATCCTGGTTCTGGCGAATGACAGTGGCCGTGAGCAGCTGCGCGATGAAGAGCAGCACGAGCCAGGAGCCACGTTTCCACACGAATTCCGCCCAGCCCGTTTCGAAGTACGAGTCTTCCAAGGGCACGACGCCGCCCATCTTCTGCGCGTCTTCAGTGGCCTCTTCGATGACGACATCCACCACGTCATCGACCGTGACCACGCCCAGCATCCGCGACAGGTTGTCGACCACCGGAAGGGCGGCCAAGTCGTACCGAGCGATCGCATCTGCAACCTTTTCCTGGTCGTCGAACGCCGACACCTTGAAGACATTCTCGACCATGATCTCGGAGAGCGACTGCCCCGGGTCACTCAAGATCAGGTCTCGAAGGGACACGACGCCCAGGAGCTCACCATTCGGCCGACAGACGTAGATGTAGTAGAGCATCTCCGCCATCTCTTCGCGCCCAAAGCGCCGAGCTGCTTCCATCGCCTCCCAGACCTTCGTCTCCGGAGGCAAGGACGCAAACTCGGTGGTCATCAGGCCACCGGCAGTTTCGGGCTCGTACTGAACCAGCTCGCGGACTTCCTCGGCGGCCTCGGGCTCGCGCCGTTCGAGCGCGGCGAGCAAGGCGGTCGCGTCGTCCTCCTCGAGCTCTTGAAGCAAGTCGACGCGATCGTCGGGGTCCATCTCGCGGAGCAGCTCGACGGCACGGCCGGTGTCGATCGCATTGAACACCAGAACCTGACGGCGCGGGCTCAGGCGCTCGACGACGTCCGCGGCGGTTTCGGTGGGCAGGGCCCGCACGAGAACGACCGCCTCCCTCGCGGACAAGTCCTCGAGAAGCTCGGCGATGTCTTCTGGGTGAAACTCCGAGACCGCTTCCCGAACGGCCTCAGGACCGATCGCGATCGCGTCTTGAAGGTCGGGTCCTATGAGAGGCGCCAATCGCATCGCGGCCGATTCTGAAGCATGCCGGGGATCGCCGCAGCAAAAATCTCGCCTATGCGGGCTATTGCTTCGATCGGAAGCGGATGTTGAGCAACTCTACCATCAGGGCAAAGGCCATCGCGAAGTAGATGTAGCCCTTGTTGATGTGCTGTCCGAGACCCTCCGCCGTCAGAAGGACGCCGATCAGCAAAAGAAATGAAAGGGCGAGAATCTTCATCGACGGGTACTTGTTGACGAAGTCGCCGATCTGTTTGGCAAACAGCAGCATCACCCCGATCGCGATGACCACGGCAGTCACCATCACCTCGATGTGCTCCGCCATGCCGACGGCAGTGATCACCGAGTCGAGCGAGAAGATGATGTCGAGAATCATGATCTGCATGACCACGCCTGGCAGGCCGTTGAACCAACCTTGGATGTCTTCCAGGTGCTCGCCCTCGACTTTTTCGTAGATTTCTTGGGCGCTCTTGGCAATCAAGAACAGGCCGCCGCCGAGCAGGATGAGGTCGCGGCCCGAAAACGAATGCCCGACCACCTCGAACAGCGGCTCGGTCAGCTGCATCACCCAGTTGATCGTCATCAGCAGGGCGATTCGGGTGAACATGGCCCCTACGAGCCCGAGCCGATAGGCCAGGGCCTGTTTCTCCACCGGCAGCCGCGAGGCCAAAATGGCGATGAAGACGATGTTGTCGATCCCGAGAACGATCTCGAGAAGCGTCAGGGTGAACAGGGCGACCCAGGCATCGGGATTGGAGAGCAGCTCGATCATCTGCGCGACATTTCTTAGCGTGTCTCGCCGGTGGCCTGCAAACCCCGCTTGGCAGCCGGACGGCGCCGGGGTACCTCCGAGCTCATGGCATATCGATTTGCGACCATCGCGGCGCACGCCGGACGAATGAGCGACCAGCCCGGGCAGCCGGTCACCCCGCCGATCTCGCTTTCCACGACCTTCTTTCAGGGTGCGCCGGGTGAGTACGAAGAACATGCGTACAGTCGAATGGGAAACCCGACCCGTGACGCGCTCGAACGAACGCTGGGCTTACTCGAAGGTGGATCGAGCGCGGCGGTGTTCTCCTCGGGATGCGCCGCCATGCACGCAGCGCTCCAGCTTCTCGAACCTCGGGACCAGCTGCTGGCCTGCGGGGATATCTATGGCGGGACCTATAGGCTCATCGAGCAGCTGGTGAGGCCCATGGGGATCGAAGTCGCCTGGGTGGACATGTGTGACATGGCTGCTGTGGAAGCTGCGATGGGCGATCGTTGCAAAATGGTCTGGATCGAAACTCCGACCAATCCCTTGCTCCGAGTACTCGACATCGAGGCGGTGTCGGCTCTGGCTCGATCACGCGGCGCATGGACGGTCGTCGACAATACGTTTGCAACGCCGTTGCTGCAGCGGCCACTCGAGCTCGGAGCGGACCTGGTCGTGCACTCGATGTCGAAATATCTCAACGGGCACAGCGATGTGGTGGCCGGCGCGTTGATCAGTCGCGCCGACGAGGTGTCCGAGCGGCTTCGCTTCATCCAGCGCGCCGCTGGTGCAGTGCCTTCGCCCTTCGACTGCTATCTGGTTGCCCGGGGCATCAAGACTCTCCCGCTTCGGATGGCGCGCCATTGTGAGAACGCCCAAGCGCTTGCCGAGTGGCTCTGCGAACAGGACAGCGTGGAAGCTGTGCACTATCCCGGGCTCGCGGAGCACCCCGAGCATGCGCTTGCCAAGAGGCAGATGAGTGCGTTTGGCGGCATGGTGGCGTTTGAAGTTCCCGGCGGCCTGCAGCGTGCAAGGGCGGTGCTCCGCCGAGCTCAATTGTTTTCGCTTGCAGAGAGCCTCGGTGGCGTCGAATCGCTCATCGGGCAGCCGGCTCTGATGAGCCATGCATCGATGCCCAGCGAAGTTCGAAAGCTTCAAGGGATTCGGGATGGACTGATTCGGCTCTCCGTGGGTCTCGAAGACATCGAAGACCTGCGAGAGGACCTGGAGCAGGCCCTTCTTACCTCATAGTTGCGGGGATTTGGCCCTCTGGCTAATCTGTTCGGGTGGGGTTGGGGATGAACAAGAGCCGTTTTTTGTGCGCGTTACTACCGATGCTCGCGCTTTCGTGCGCGGAGAGCGAGGGTCCGGTACTCGTCGATGCGGAATGGAACCTGTCGTGCCCGTCCGGCGGCCAGGTGGGTTGCGCAGCTTGGGCGCAAGAGACCTGCATCGGCAACGGCGGTCATCGCGCGATCGTCGGTGAGCATGGGCAGCCCGAGTGCGACGATCGGATCGTTGCGATCTGCGAGGCTGTTCAGCGGGCCGACGGCATGCGGGATATCACAATCGAAGCCAACGTGGACCGCAACCAGGGAAGCTCCCCGCGGTTTGCGTTCCGGCTCGAGGTGAAGATCGACGCCAGCGATGACTCGGTGGATCTGTGCAAACTGACAATCACCGAAGATGGGAGCTCCTACGGCGCAATCGACAAACTCGGCGCATGTGGAACGGAAGAGCCTTCGATCGGGCAACCCTGCCAGCTTTCGAACATTTCCACCAAAGGGAACGAAGTTGTCTTCGACGTCGAGTGTGACGCGTTGGTGAATAGCACCACTGGGCTCGCGGTTGACGTTGGCGCGGTCGGCGGCGGGGCGACGACAATCCGTTTCGCCAACTGCACCGGCTTCTAGATCGACTTCTGCGAATGGTCCTTGCCGTCGAAGCGGAGCGCGGTTGGCTTCTCGTCGACGACGGTGTGAATCTCCACCGGGCGCGTCCATACACGGCAAAGCGCTTTCACGACCTCTTTGGCCCAGTCGAGTCGTAGGTCGGCCCCTTGGTGGGTGTGCTCGAGGAGCAACTCGGAGCGATTACCGTGGTTCGCATCGACCACGGAGATGATCGGGTTTCCCGCGTTGGTGAGGCTGGTGAGCAGCTGGCTCTTCACGTCCTCGAACGTGCGGCTCTCGATTTCCCAGCGATCGTTTCGCTGGTTGTAACCGAATGAATACATCTTCTGATCGAACACGAAGTCCTCGGTGAGGTATTCGTCGATGAAGGTCACGTCGTTGTAGAGAGAGCGCACCTCGAAGATTTTCTCGCGCCCGAGCCCGGTACGGCGGTCCCAGTGGCGCCGAAGCTCCCAGTCGTCACAGTCGTCCCATTCCTTGCCGAACTGCCCTTTGTTCCAGCGGTCTTCGATGTGCCGGAAGAGCTCGATGCCGAGCTTGTAGGGATTGAGCTGCCCCGGTGCGGTTGCAAGCACGCTAGCGCAGCGATCGGCGTAGTCGACGATCTCGCTCGAATCACAGATGCTTTCCGTCATGAGCCTGCTGTGCCAGTAGCTCGCCCAGCCTTCGTTCATGATCTTGGTCTGCATCTGCGGAAGGAAGTAGTACGCTTCCGCGCGAACGACGGCGAGACACTCACGCTCCCAGCGCTGAAGCGGAGCGTTCTCGAGCAAGAAGCCGAGAACGTCCCTCTGGGGTTCGGTTGGGAATCGCTGAGCTTGCTCGGTTTCTTCTTCCAGCTTCTTCTTCTGCGATTCGACGAACTCATCAGGGTTGATGAATGACTCCATGTAATCGCGATCCACGCGAAGGAGCGGCACCTCGGGTGTTTCGGGAGGCTCTTCTTCTTCAGACGTGCTCGGCGAGCTCTCCTTGGGGAGGAAAGGCTTTTGCGGATCGATCAGGTTTTCGAGGCTCAGGCAGGCATCGATGAACTGTTCGACGGTTTCGATCCCGATCCGGTTGGCCCACTTTCGAACAATCGAGCCATGGTTCGCCATCGTGTCGATCCATTTGCGAACGTCGGCTCCACTTCGTGGATCGCGCCCCTGGCTCGTCATGCGGAAACAGAAGTTGTTCTTGAAGAAGTCGATGTGCGCGTACACGTGCGCCATCACGAGCTTCTGATCGACCATGCTGTTCCCTTCCAGCAGGTACGCGATGGACGGGTTGTTGTTGATCACCAGCTCGTAGATCTTCGAGAGCCCGTATTCGTGGCTCTTGCTCAACCGTTCGTACTCCATGCCCCAACGCCAATGTGGGTATCGCGTGGGGAAGCCACCGTATGCAGCGACTTCGTTCATCTGGTCGTAGCTCAAGACCTCGAAAATCGTGGGGAAGAAGTCCAGCCCAACGCTTTGCGCGAACTCTTCGATCCGCTGTTGCTCGTCGCGGAGGTAGTTTGGAAGGGCGGTTTTCAGAGCGAACTGGGCCACGCGCTATTTTCCCTTCCCGAGGAACTCCCGGATCGACTCGACGATTGCGTCGCGGTCGTTGATCTCGCTAGTGATCAATTGCTCGTCGCCGGAGAAATGTTCCTTGAGGTCCTTGATGAACTGACCGGAGCCGTACGGACTATCCACCTGGCCGTAGCAAAAGACATTCGCCGACGGCAGTAAGAGCTTTTTCAGGATGTCGACGCAGAGCAAGGTGTCGTCCACGCTCCAGTTGTCGCCATCCGAGAAATGGAACGGGTAAATGTTCCATTGGTCGGACGGATAGTCGCGTTCGATCATGTCGGCCGCGAGCCGGTAGGCCGACGAAATCATCGTACCGCCGGACTCGCGCGTCCGGAAGAACGTGTCGCGGTCGACTTCACGCGCCGCGGCGTCGTGGATGATGAACCGGGTCGCGATGTCCTTGTATTGCTTGCGCAGCCAGGTATCAATCCAGAACGATTCAATGCGTACGATCTCTTTTTGCTCGTCGCCCATGGAACCGGACACGTCCATCATGTAAATGATGACGGCGTTCGCGACTGGCTCCTCTTCCGTTTTCCACGACTTGTATCGCATGTCGTCGCGGGTCGGGATGATCACCGGGCGCTTTGGGTCGTAGGTGCCGAGTGCGATCTGACGGCGCAGAGCGCTTCGGAATGTTCGCTTGAAGTGGCGCAGGGAGTTCGGTCCCACGCTGCGAACACCGACGTAGCGATCCTTCTTGTCGACGATCGCGCTCTTGCCCTTGTTCTCGATGTTCGGGAGCTCGAGCTCCTCGCCGAGGATGTCGGCCAGCTCATCGAGCGTCAGCTCGACCTCGAGCGCGTGCTCGCCCGCCTGGTCGCCTGCTTTGCCCTCGCCGTCACCGTCCTGCGGGCTTCCTGACAACGCGTCGCCCGGATCTCCGTCGCCCTGAGCCACACCGCCCTGCTGCTTGTCGCCGAACCGCAGCTTCGGAATGTCGATGTGAGGGATCGGGATCGACACGATGTCTTTGCCTTGCCGACCCAGCAGCTCTCCCTTGGAGATGTACTTGCGTAGATTCTGCCGAATCCGACCGCGAACTATGTTGCGGAACCGGGAATGATCCTGGTCGATGCGCAGCGACACCCGTTACTCCTTTACGTCGCCCCTCGCGAATATGCTGGCGACGTATGCGAGCACATCCGTCGCAGACGCCTCGTTGTAGCCGTAGTACTTGATGAGCCGGTTCTTGATGATGTCGATCTTGTCTTGCGTCTCTTTGTCGATGACGTTTGACACGAAGCTCGACAGCTTGATCGAGTCTTTCTGGTCTTCGAAGAGCTTCATCTCGAGCGCGCGCCGCAGGCGGTCGTTCGTTTCGTAGGTGAACTTCTTCCCTTCGAGCGCCAAGTGCCCGATGAAGTTCATGATCTCGCGTCGAAAATCGTCTTTACGCGGATCGGTGATGTCGATCTTCTCTTCGATCGAACGCATTTGCCGCTCGTCCGGCTCTTCGTCCTTGCCGGTGTACTTATTCTTCACCTTCTGCTTCATCAGGTAGGCGCGGATGTTGTCGATGTAGTTCGCGCAGAGCCGTCCGATCGCGTCTTCGTCGGCGCTGATCGCACGCTGCACCTCGTTCTTCACCATCTCGTCGTACTCGGACTTCACGACCCCGATGAGCTCGCCGTAGCGTTTGCGCTGATCGTCAACCACGGTGAGCGATGCGGCGAGCCCCTTTTCGAGCTCGTTGAGCACCATGAACGGGTTGATGTACCCTTCGTTGCCCTCGCGCACGAGCGAGTTGCTGATCTTGTCTTGCACGTAGCGAGGCGACATACCTTCGAGGCCCTCGCGGTTCGCCTCCTTGCGGAGCTCCTTCACGTTGTCTTGCGTGTAGCCGGGAAGGATCTTGCCGTCGTAGAGCTTCAGCTTTTGTAACAACGCGAGCTGGTGCTTCTTTGGCTCCTCGAGCCGCGTGAGGACTGCCCACATCGCCGCAACCTCGAGTGTGTGCGGCGCGACGTGCTTGCCACGCAACCGGGCGGAGCTGAAGTCCTTTTGGTAGATCTTGATCTCCTCGCTCATCCTGGTGATGTACGGAATGTCGATTTTGATTGTGCGGTCGCGGAGCGCCTCCATGAACTCGTTGTTGATGAGCTTCTTGTATTCCGCTTCGTTCGTGTGACCGATGATCACCTCGTCGATGTCGGTTTGAGCGAATTTCTTCGGCTTGATTTTGTGCTCTTGGGTCGCTCCGAGCAGGTCGTACAGGAAGGCCACATCGAGCTTCAAGACCTCGACGAACTCGACTACGCCGCGGTTGGCGATATTGAACTCGCCGTCGAAGTTGAACGCACGCGGATCCGAATCGGAGCCGTACTCAGCGATTTTTCGGTAGTTGATGTCGCCCGTGAGCTCGGTCGAGTCTTGGTTCTTCTCGTCTTTTGGTTGAAAGGTCCCGATACCCACGCGGTCCTGCTCGCTCAGGATTAGGCGCTTCACGTTGATGTGGTTGGCCATCATCTTGGACCAGTCGCCGCTGTAGCGCTCGAGCAGGCTTCGGAAGATGAAGCGGCATGCAGGATTGAGCTCACCGCGCACCTGAACGCGCCGCCGGTCGTCACCCAAGCGGAGCTCTTGTATGGCCTGGTCGCGCCACTCGGCAGGAATCAAGCGAAGCGGCTCGTCGTGCATCGGGCACGGGAACACGTCGTCACCGCCTGCAAGGCCCGTCTGATGCAAGTTGGTCCACTCGTAGGTGTAGAGCGCGCCTTCGGGCGTTCGCGAGTAGCGCTCGAGCCCCTTCTTGAGCAGTCGCGCGATCGTGCTCTTCGACGAGCCGACCGGACCGTGCAGCAAGATGATTCGCTTTTCCGGCCCGTACCCTTGCGCAGCAGCGTGTAGCACGTGCACCAGGCGCATCAACGGAATGTCCAAGCCGAAGATCGCGTCCTTGCCGTGCTCGATCGGATCTTTGAAGAAGGGATAGCGGATCAGCTTCTTCTTGTTGTCGATGTACTCCTCTTCACCATACGAGACGACCATGTCGTAGAGCCGCTGAAACGCATTGCGCGTAACCTGCGGTTTCTCTCTCACGATCTGAAGGTACTCTTCGAAGGAGCCTTCCCAGTGTAGATCCTGGTAGCTTTCGTAGTCCTGCAGGGCAGCAATCTGCTTGACCATTTCCCCCATTGCGAAGTCCTCCTTGACGATCAGGGTATCACTAAGGATGATCCTTGTTAACTATCGAAGCCAGGCGGCAATGCATGTGGCGATCACACATGCGAGCACAAACCACCTCAGGCCGGCGATGGGGACCGTGAGCATTAGGCGTACGCCGAGCCTGGCGCCGATGATCGACGCGACTGCCAAAACGATGGCCGGTGTCCATGCCACCAAGCCCGCCCAGGCGAAGATACCAAGGGAGACTGTGCCAAATGCGAGCGTGATTACCAACTTGAGCGCATTGCCGGTGATCAGGTTGTGACGCAGCGTTCCAACCAGGACACCGAGTAATAGAAAACCCACGCCCGCCTGGATGAAACCCCCATAGACGCCGGATAGAAACAGACCGACAACGGAGCGAGGTGCTTCCTGCGGAGTCAGCGTGGGTCCTTCTTCGGGAATGAGCGTTTGCTTACGAAACGCGATCAGCGCCGCCATGACGATCATCGTTGCGAGCATGATCGGTTTCAAGACTTCTCTCGGAACCCAGGTTGCCAGCAGTGCACCTATGACGGCTCCCAGGATGGTAGGGATCAGGATTGGAACAATCGACCCCGTCTCGAGCTTTCCTTCGTGGTGCATCGCCGCGGTTCCCGCGACGCTTTGGGTGACGACCCCGAGTCGATAAGTCCCATTGGCAACGTCCGCAGGTAGACCGAGCGCCATCAAGGCGGGCAGGACGATCATGCCACCACCGCCCGCCAGAACGTTAACCACCGTCGCAAGCATCCCAGCTGCCGCGAGGATCGCGAGGCCTTGGTAACTCAGCTCCTCGATCATGAACTATCCGCGGACGCACTATACCTGGTTTTCGTTTCTCGGTACGTGGGACGACAAAGCGTGCTAGCGTCAGCCAACGTGAAGAAGACCTACGTCTTGGATACCAATGTGGTCCTTCACGACCCGTTAGCGGTCTACAAATTCGAGGACAACGCGGTCGTTCTACCGATCTTCGTGATTGAAGAGGTCGACCAGTTCAAGAAAGAGCTCAGCGAGCTCGGACAAAACGCGCGCCACCTGTCGCGCATTCTCGACGACCTCCGCACTCAGAACGGACACACGCTCGATCAAGGTGTGCCGCTCGAAAGCACCGGTGGCGAGCTCCGTGTGGCGGTTCCGCCCGAGATGCCCAAGCGAGCGCCTGGGCCCGGCGAGATGGACCGCTTCATCTTGCAGATGGCTCTCGACCTTCGAGACCAAAACCCCGACGAGCCTCTCATCTTCGTCACGATGGACACGAACCTCCGCATTCGTGCGGACGCGCTCGGACTCAAGGCGGAAACCTACGAAGGCGGCCGTGTCTCGATCGACGAGCTCTACTCGGGCGTGATCACCGCCGACGTGGATCGCGGCATCGTCGACCAGTTGGCTAAGCGTGAGCTCGTCGATGCCACCGAGCTCGACATCGAGCTCTACCCGCACGCCGGTGTGGTACTTCGCGAGCGCGACCGGCCGAGACACACCGCGCTCGCGCGCTTCGATCCAAACAGTGGCGCCGTGGTCCCGCTTCGCGTCGGCAGGGAAGGGGTCTGGCGCGTTCGGCCCCGAAACCTCGAACAGTACTTCGCGCTCGACATGCTTCTTTCGCCCGACATTCATCTGCTAACGCTGGTGGGCAAGGCCGGGACCGGAAAAACGCTGCTTGCCATCGCGGCAGGCCTTCAGTCGGTGGTTCAAGATGGCACCTACAGCCGAATGCTGGTTTCGCGTCCGATCTTTCCCATGGGGCGCGATGTCGGCTATCTACCGGGGACGGTGGAAGAAAAGCTCAATCCCTGGATGCAACCCATTTTCGACAATCTCGAGTACATCTTCAGCAGTGGCCGCGGTCGCATCTCCGAGCATCGCAACTACGAAGAGCTCGTCGACTCTGGCGTCATCCAGGTCGAGCCGCTCACTTACATTCGTGGCCGCTCCCTTCCGAATCAGTTTCTGGTTGTCGACGAGGCGCAGAATCTCACTCCGCACCAAGTGAAGACCGTGATCACGCGCTGTGGTGCCGACACCAAGATCGTCCTTACAGGTGACCCGTACCAAATCGACAACCCCTACGTGGATGCCGCGAGCAACGGTCTTACCGTCGTCGCACAGCGTTTTCAGAACGAGAACATCGGCGCACACGTCACCCTCTCGAAAGGTGAGCGAAGTGAGCTCGCAGAGCGCGCGACACAGCTCCTCTGAGCGTCCACGTGCTCGCCTTCGCGCCGAGCTCGACGTTGCACTGCGCCAACTGCACAACGCAGCGCGGCTGCTCGTTGGCTCGACCACACACAGCGACCCGCAGGAACGAAACCGGCTGGTGAACTGTGTTGCCAGAGGGGAGCACGCAAAGCCCCGATGGGAATGGCAGCCGGTGGCCGTCGAGCGAATCGTCTGGCGCGAGCTCGCCCGCGCCAGGGCGCTCGCGGCGGAATCGGAGGCTGCAGAGCTCTACCTTCCGCGGCTCGAAGAGCTCGAGATCGAGCTTCTGCTCTTGGAATCTTTGGGCCGCAGCAAGCAGGTGCGTCCAATGGCCGCGCGGCTATTTGGCACGGGTGGCGAGCGGCTTTTCCCTGACGCTGAGCACAGCGTTCTCGATGCGGCGCATGAAATCCTGACCCACACGCCGGTCGAGCAAGAGCCCAAGACCATACCTGCTACGTCGGACAAGGGCGTCAATCTGCGCGATCTCATGCTGGCGTACGCCAAGCACGTGGGCCTTCACATCGCCGTTCGGGTCGATCCCGACCTGATCGCGAACGCCGCCGTCGGAGAGCGTACGGTCTTCATTGCTGATCGGCTTTTCGGGGCACATGAAGCGCAACGTCTCGCAACGCACGAGGTTTATGGGCACCTGGTTTCGGCATTCAACGGGCGCGCACAGTCCTTGGGGGTCTTCGCCATAGGCACGGCCGGATCCTACGGCGACCAGGAAGGCGTCGCGATCTATCTCGAGGAGCTTGCAGGCCTGCTCGACCCGTTTCGCCAGAGGACTTTGGCGGGTCGTTTGCTCGCGACGCATGCAATGCATGCGGGCGTATCGTTCGGCGATGCCGCTCGGACGCTGGTCAGCGAGCACGATTTCACTCCGGCCGGCGCCGTGACCCTCTGCGAGCGAGCATTCCGCGCGGGCGGGCTCGCGCGCGATGCCGTCTATCTCACGAGCTGGCTGCGCGTGCGTCGGGCCGTCGCATGCGGAGAAACGAATCTGGGTGAGCTGCAGCTCGGAAAGGTGTCACTCAGCGCCCTGCCGGAGGTGCGCCGGCTCCGTCGAGCGGGCCTCGTCAGTCAGCCGATCTACGTGTCGAACTTGGCGAGGAGCCTCGGCAGAACGGGGGCAGGAACCAGGCCCGACACGTTGCCCCCAAGCCTTGCGACCTCTTTGACCAGGTTCGACGCGACGTAGAAGTACGCGTCGTTGGCCATGATGAACACCGTTTCGACCTCGGGGTTGAGGTGACGGTTCATGTTGGCCATCTGAAGCTCGTATTCGAAGTCCGCGACGGCGCGAAGGCCTCGCAGGATGACCCGGGCGTTGCGCTCACGCGCGTAGCCCACCAGCAAGCCGTCGAAGCTGTCGACCTCGATGCGGCCCGGTTCGACACCCATTTCGTCCGCTGACTCCCGGATCATCTCCATTCGTTCGGCGACGCTGAACAGGGCCTGCTTCTTGTCGTTGTTCAGAACGGCGACGATGATCTTCTCGAACGCCACCAAGCCGCTTTGAAGGATCGCGGTGTGACCTTTGGTGATTGGGTCGAACGAGCCGGGATAAACGGCGATACCTCTCACTGCGTGCCTTTCTCGGGTGCGTAGACGCCGAGGCTGATACCGGTTTGACCATAGCGGTAGTCCGCGTCTGGCGCGAGCCCATTCGGCCAGCTCCAGTCGTGGGCTGCTGGGTGCTCGACGACGAGCCACGCACCGGGCGTCAGACGCCCCGATGCTGCTAACGCGTCGAGCAGTGATGGGATCGAGTCGATTTCGGAGTAGGGGGCATCGACAAACACCAAGCTGAAGCCACTTTCCGTCGTGGGCAGCTTGCTGACTGCACTCGCGGGATCGCTTAGAAGGTCCAGGCGCGCGGCATGAGCTTCTGTGCCGAGGCCAAGCTCTTTCGCGCTTTGTGTGATTTGCCGGACGGTGCGCGGGTCGCGGTCCACCAGGACAGCGTGAGATGCACCGCGGGAAAGCGCTTCGAAGCCGAGCGCCCCAGTGCCGGCGAACAGATCCAACACGCACGCTCCATCGAACGCGTCACGCGAATCCAGCGCCGAAGCAAGCGCTTCTCGTACACGGTCAGAAGTCGGCCGTGTGCCTCGCCCGCTCAGCGCGCCGAACCTGCGCCCTGAAAGTCGACCCCCGACTATCCGCATGACCTCAGAATTCGAGACGAGCCGTCACGCCGCCCCGTCGCTTGCCTGCAATGGGGCTGAGCTGCAAGCGCGCACGGTCCGAGCGCTTCTTGCTCTTGACTGATTTCACGAGCAACCACGTGCCCACACCTGCCGAAGCCAAACCCATGCTCAAGAACACCCACTGCAACGTCTCGTGTCGATCTGCTTTGGAGCACAGAGAGCCTAGCTCTTCAACTCCGAAGTTGGTGCTGGCGGAACAAACATCGCTCACTCCGGGTCCTGCAAGCAGTCGCGCCCGTTGGAACGCAGGGTCTTCTTCGACCTTGCGGATGCTGGTCCAGCTCCACGCCGACAGGCCCAGGAACACCAGCGAGCCGGTGTAACTGACCGCAGCGGGCCATACGGGGAACTCCTCCGGCTGGTCGGTCAGCATGTCTAGAGTCGATTGTTGCAAGCCGAGATTGGTGTCGCGACTCAGGATCAGATCTATCGCCTGCTCCTTGCCGAGCTCATCGAGCGGGGCATCCGCGAACGCCTGAACCTCGACTTGCCCCATGATTGCAAGCTCCTGAGGAGTGCTCTTCGATTTCGGAATGCGCAGTGTGCGCGTTTTTTCGATCTCGCCCGTTGCTGCGTCGAAGTAGAACAGGTCGGCTTGGAACCCGTCAGCGTCCTCGGCTCGTACTTTGGACAAGGACCCCGAGATCAAGCGGTCCGCGCCGAGGCCCTGGGCGATTTTCGAAAGACAACTCTCGTCCGCTTTCTGGCAGCCGTGAACGATCATGAACTGCTCGAGTGAGACCATGGCGGGATGAAGCTGCCAGCCTTGGACGGCCGAGGTGCCCGCACGAAGCCAGCCGGTCAGCTCATTTGCGACGCCATCGTCGCCGTCGACCGCCCGCAGGCCGGGCACCGCAACTGCGACTTCATCTTGCTCATCGTGCTGATCTTGTGCGCTCGAACCGTGGCCGAACAGCAGTGCAGCGATCAAGACCGAGGTTCCCCCAAAACACTTCGTCATTTGCCCCGAATTCCTATTCAAAAAGAATAGGCAAAACTGAAGCTTGGGGCCAAACCTGCGTCCGAGGGGTGAATTGTACTACCCCCTGCCAGATGCTACGCCCTTTGGGCCTTTAGGGAAGCTTACCGACATGCGGAAGATTTGCCTTCGCTGCGGTTCGAAGTTTGGGAGCCGAGCCGACTACTGCCCACACGACGGCAGCCAGCTCGTCACCGACGAGGAGATCGCCGATCCCTTGCTCGGGAGCGTTTTGCTCGAGCAGTTTCGCATCGATGAGCAAATCGGCACCGGTGGAATGGGCACCGTGTACCGTGCCCACCAAACGACCGTCGGGCGGGACGTCGCCATCAAGGTGCTGAGGCCCGAGCTTGCTCGCGACGAGCAGGCGGTCTTTCGGTTCGAGCGAGAGGCCCGGGTGGCTATCGCGCTCGACCACCCGAACCTCGTGCGGGTCTTTCTTTCAGGGCGCCTCGGCGACGGACGACTTTACATCGTGATGGAGCTGCTCGAGGGCAGGTCACTTGCGGACGAGCTCGACAAGGACGGACTTCCCTCTATCGAGCGCGCGCTGATCATGATCATGAAGCTCTGCGCGGGCCTCGGCGCAGTGCATGCCGCTGGCATCGTGCACCGCGACATCAAGCCCGAGAACGTTTATCTGGTGCGGCGCGGCAAGGACAGGGACTTCGTGAAGCTCGTCGATTTCGGGATTGCCCGCGTCCTCGAGGCCGAAGGGCTCGGGCCGACGACCACGCAAAGCGGGCGCGTTTTCGGAACCGCTACGTACATCTCTCCAGAGGCCGCGACCGGAGACGAAACCGACCAAAGGAGCGACATCTACTCACTCGGTGTTCTGACCTATCAGCTGCTCACAGGGGAGCTTCCGTTCGCGGGGCACACGGCGGGCGCGGTCTTGATGCAGCACGTGCACCAGGAGCCGCCGATGCTCCAGACGAAGGGGCGAGGCGCAGAGGTCCCCGAGGAGGTTGCCCGCGTGGTGATGCGCTCGCTGAGCAAGGATCCTGGTGCGCGTCAGCAAACGTTGGCGGAGTTTTTGGACTCCCTTTCCGAGGCCGCGGGCAGCGCCGGCTTGTTGAAAGATGCGCGAGCTCTGTTGCTTGGCACGATCTGGGGCGACGACTTGGCGGCTCCCGGCTCATATCTGGCCGAGCTCCTTGGATCGAGTGGCCCTCCGAGCTCTCCGTCTCCTTTGGCGGCGACCCAACCCGTTGCGGTCGAGCGCGATCCCGAAGAGGAAGCGCTTCTGTCGTCGGCGCCCAAGCCCTTCGGAACCACCTCTCACGAACTCGCGGCGATACCTAGCCATAAACGGCGGAAACTCGGCTGGCTCTGGGGGTCGCTTGGACTGTTGGCGTTGATCTTGATCGCGGTGGTCGCCGGCACTTGGTGGATGCAGCGTGCGCCACGCGCGACCGCCGAGGAGCCGGCAAGCGAGCCGGTGGAGGCGCCACCGGTCGTTGTCGAAGAGGACGCCACGGTTGCGGACATCGGAACCAACGCGCCGCTGGCAGAGTCGACGGCGATGGAGTCGCCAGTGGAGGAACCACCGCTGGTGGAGGAAGTCGTTCCGGAGGCGCCGCTGGTTGAAGAGGAGATCGTTCAGGAAGAGCCGGCGCCGCCAAGACCGAAACCAAAGAAGAAGCGAACGAAGCCGAAGAAGAAAGCAGCGCCTGTGCCTGTGCCAGCGGCAGAGTCAGCGCCAGTGACAGAGCCAGAGTCGGCACCAGAGTCAGCGCCAACGCCCGAGCCTGATGATGGCATCGATTGGACCGTTCCGGACTTTCCGGAGGAGCCCGCGCCCCCGACGGGCACGCCCGATGCTCCTGCACGCAATCCAGTCGTCATCGATGAACCGCCGGCTCAGTAGCGCTCATCGCCCGCCTGTCCGTTTGAAGGAGCAGGCCCCAGACGCGGTTGAAAGGATGCACCTCATCGACGCGCTCCTCTCCGCGATAGATCGGGCGATCCTGGTTGGCCCAGTCGAAGAGCCCTCCTTCGAGGTTGTAGACGTTTGTTATTCCGGCCCGCTGCAAGTCCTCGACGATGGAAGCGCTCCGGTAGCCAATCGAGCAATAGACGACGACCGTAGCGCCTGCCGGAATCGAGAGGGCTTCGATGTCGGGATCGCGCGCGTCCAAACGATGCGCGCCGCGCAAGTGACTCAAGTTTTGTTCTTCCGGCGTGCGCACGTCGAGGAGCACCAACTCGTTCGGCATCGAGCCGGTCATCCATTTGATGAGCGTTTCGGGCTCGACCCAGCGCACGTCGGGATAGCGTGTGGAGATCAACGCTTTCCATGTGCTCGCGCTCCTTGCCATCGTCGCAAAGGACATCGTGAGCGCCAGAGCTAGCACGGCGAACCAGGCCCAGCGGCGCTTCAAGCGGACTCCAACTGGCGGGCCAGCTCCTCTGCGCTGGTGACCGGGGCCTGACAGAGGAAGTGGCGGCATACATACGCGGTTGCCTTGCCGTCGATTTGGCTGCGGTTTTCGAGGAGAGGCACCGGCGCTTCCGCGTGGCCATCGCCGGCAGCGACCACCTGGAACGGCCGATAGCCCCTGCGTACGACCTCGAGCAAGGGCATGAGCTGCTCTTGGCTTCCCACCAGAGCGATTTCGCGCGGCTCGCTGAGAACGAAGCTTGCGGCGTTGAGCCATTGAGCGAAGCCAGAGGGATATTGGCTCATGAACTTGCTCATGGTCGCGATGCTCTCCTCGGCGACCTGCCAGTAGTCGCCGTTGCCCGTCAGCAGGCTGAGCCTCAGCAGCACGCTGGCGGCCATCGAGTTAGCGCTAGGCACCGCGTTGTCCTGCAGGTCCTTCGGGCGATGGATCAGTTGTTCATGGTCATCCGACGTATCGAAGAAGCCGCCGTTGCCCGGGTCGCGAAAATGCCTGAGCATCAGATCTGCAAGCTCGCGGGCCCAGTCGATCCAGCGCGTTTCGAACGTGGCTTCGTAGAGCGCCAGCAAGCCGTCGGCCAAGTACGCATAGTCTTCGAGGTAGGCGTTGTACTTAGCGTCGGAGCCGGCTCTCCAGGTTCGGAAGAGGCGCCCGGACTCCCGTCGCATAGTGCGGCGCAGGAACTCAGCGTTTGACCTGGCCGCCGAGATGTAGTCGGGCCGCTGCAGCGCCTGCCCGGCCTCGGCGAACGCAGCCAGCACCAGACCGTTCCAGGAGGTCAGGACCTTGTTGTCGAGCCCGGGCCAAACGCGTTTGGAACGAAGGGCGTAGAGCTCTACGCGTGCCGCAGCCATTCGCGCTTCGAGGCGTCCGGCATCGATCCCTAGCTGAGTAGCCAATCCCCTTGAATCGAGGTGCAGGTTCAGGATGTTCTGACCTTCCCAGTTACCCTCCTCCGACACGCCGTAGATGCGCATGAACGTGTCGGCATCCTCACCGAGCGCGTTGCGTATCTCGCTCGCCGACCAGACGTAGAACTTGCCTTCGACACCTTCGCTGTCCGCGTCCTGGCTGCTGTAGAAGCCGCCATCCTCGTGACGCATTTCCAGCAGGACGTAGTCGAGCGTTTCTTCGGTGATGCGGCGGTAGAAGTCGTGGCCCGTGACCTGCCAGGCATGAAGATAGACCCGCGCGAGCTGGGCATTGTCGTAGAGCATCTTCTCGAAGTGCGGGACCAGCCAACGATGGTCGACGGAGTAACGTGCGAACCCGCCGCCGAGCTGATCGTACATCCCGCCTTGCGCCATCTTCTGCAGCGTGAGCTCTGCCATCTCGAGCGCAGTCGAGCCTCCATCCCCAAGAGACTCGCGGAGCAAAAGCTCGATCGTCATGGGTTGAGGGAACTTCGGTGCATCACCGAAGCCCCCCCAGGTCGGGTCGAATCGCTGGCCAAGACCCCTGAGCGCGCTCCGAATGATTGCCGCGTCGAGCGCCTGCGCTTCGAACCCAACGCCCGAAAGCGCCTGAAGCTGTTTGGCAACCTCTCCGGCGCTTCCGACCACGTTCTCTCGATCGTTGTTCCAGGCCTGCGTGACCCCGGTCAGGATCTGTCTGAAGCTCGGCATCCCATGGCGGGGCTCGTTTGGAAAATAGGTGCCCGCGTAGAACGGCTTGCCCTCGGGAGTGAGAAAGACCGTCATCGGCCAGCCCCCTCGACCGACCATCGCGTTGACGGCCTGCATGTAAATACTGTCGATGTCGGGACGCTCTTCGCGATCGACTTTCACGTTGATGAAGTCGGCGTTCATCTGCGCAGCCGTTGCTTCGTCTTCGAAGGACTCGTGGGCCATCACGTGGCACCAGTGACAGGCCGCGTAGCCGATGCTGAGCAGGATCGGTTTGTCTTGCTCCTTCGCGAGCCGCATCGCTTCCGCACCCCAGGGGTACCAGTCGACCGGATTGTCGACGTGCTGGAGCAAATAGGGGCTCGTCTCGTTCTGAAGATGGTTCCCCATGGCTGCCCGAGTTTGTGGGGCTCGCAGCCTTCAGGTCAACAGGGGTCGACGGGCCGGGAGCCCGCCCTAGGTTGCACGAAACAGGAGGCGTGATGGCAAAGGCAACTTGGCAAGGTAAGGTGATCGCAGAGTCGAACGATTTCGAGGTCGTCGAAGGGAACGTCTACTTCCCCCCAGGGAGCGCCAAAGAAGAGTTCTTCGAGCCGAGCGGGCATCAGAGCGTCTGTCCATGGAAGGGCACGGCCAGCTACTACCACGTCGTCGTCGACGGCAAGCGCAACGAAAACGCCGCCTGGTTCTATCCGCAGGCCAAAGAGGCCGCCGCCAACATCAAAGACCACATCGCCTTTTGGAAAGGCGTTACGGTCGAGCGATAGCTGGCCCGAACGAGACCCGACGAGGGCTGTTCACGAGAGCTCAGCGGTTAGCTCCTCGAGGAAGGCCCAGACGGCTTTGACGCGAGGCAGGTTGCGGAGCGCACGATGCCCGACCAGCCACACCGGGATCTCCGGTATGGCCGGCAGGCCTTTGAGCTCTTCGAGCTCAGGGTAAAGTTCGGCGAGTGGTCGGGCCAAGACGGAGACGCCGAGCCCACCCCGGGTTGCCCGCAGTCTGACCCCCAAGCTGGTCGTGCGGAGCACGGGTTCGATTCCTCGGAACGCCGTGCGTAGCCAAGCCGCGTCGGGCAAGTACGCCTGCGTCGTGTCCCAGTCGAGCCACGCAAGCTCCTCCGCCGACTTGCCGCGATGCTCGTCGAGATACGCCTTCGATCCGAAGACACCGAAGCGAAAGGTGCCGACACGCCGAACGACCAGGTCGCCGCTATCCGGCCGAACAAAACGCAGCGCGAGATCCGCCTCTCGACGGGTGAGGTCTACGATCGCGTCGCCCGTAGTCAGCTCCACTCGCAAGCCCGGTCGTTCGCGGAGAAAGGCTGGAAGTGCAGGGGCGAGGAGCTCGCTCGCGATCAAGTCCGGCGACGCGATCCGCACCACACCGCCCAAGCGAGTGTCGAGGCCTTCGACCGCATCGATCAACTCGGCGGCCGTAGCTTCAAAGAGCTCGGCGCGAGGAACGATCTCCTCCGCCGCTGCGCTGGGGAGCAGCCCGTCGGGGGTTCGGTCGAAGAGGCGAACCCCGAGGTCGCTCTCCAGAGCGGCAATCCGTCTGCTGATCGTGCTCTGGTTGACGCCTAGGCGCGCACCAGCCGCGGCGCAGCTGCCCTCACGAAAAGCAGCAAGGAATATACGAAGATCATCCCAACGCTCCATTCGCCCATCCTTGCACGATTGCAACGGGCATGTGCAGAAAAACTGATTCCCATGCCATTCTGCAAGGTGCAGGCTGAGCATCAGGAGGTATAGAAAATGAAAGATCTCGATAAGCAAAGCTCGGCCCAAGGATTCGCGAACGGCGCAGCAGCCGCTGCCACGCTCGTGCTCGTTACGCTGGTCGCTTGTGGCTCCCCCGTACGCCATGTGCGGACGGCTCAGCCAGAGGCGGTTGCCACGAAGTCGGCCGATGACGGAATTCCCGCCGGGACTTCGATCCCCGTCGTCGCGGTTCTCCAAATCGCATCGCGAAAGGCTGTCTCAGAGCAGCCGACGACAACAGGGCAGCAGCCCTACTTCGCCGTCATGCAGGACGTTACCAACAGTGAAGGGACGGTTGTCGTGTACCAGGGTACCCAGGTGATGGCGAGCGTCGCCCGCCGAAAGAACCCGCGGATCGGGCGACCAGGCTGGATGGAGGTGTCGTTCAAGAGCACGACCGGTGCAAACGGAACCGTCGTGCGCCTCGACGACTCGCCACAGCGCTTCGAGGGCAAGAGTCGCATCAAGGGGTCAATTACCCTGGCCGTTCTTACGTACGGGTTGGGTCTTCTTCGCACCGGAGGTGATGTGACATTGCCGGAAGGCACCGGATTGGTCGCCCGGGTTGTCGATTGACGGAGAGAAATATGCGCTCGGTACTAGGCCGCAACTCCCGTCATGTGCATCATGGCGCGCCCCATGAGCTCTGCGAGCGCTTGGGCCTGCGCGGGATTCGATCCTGACATTTCTAGATGCCGACTCGCAAACTCATCGAGCGACATTTGACCGTCGGCTACTGCGATCAAAGGCTCGTAGCTCGTCGTGAGTGTTGCTTCTGGATTGCTCACCTTGCCCGCCGTCACGTCGACTACGCCACGATCGACCGTGACCGCAAAGGGCTCTCCGTCGACGATGAGCTCGGCGGTCAAGGTCATGTCGGGGTCGACCACGCGCTGACAGGCGACGCGGAGCGTGACGGCGATCGTTCGTAGATTGCCTGGGCGCTTGATCTCGCCGTCTGGGGGAAACTCCGCTCCGAACATCGCAAGCTCGAAGAGAAGGTCGGCCGTTCGCGACCCAAGCTCGGTGAGCTCGTACACGGTCGTGCCGTACTCCGCGTCGCGCCGGCGTATCAGAGCATCGTCCTCCAGTTGTCGCAGCCGATTGGTGAGCAGGTTCGACGCAATCCCCGGCAGGGTCTGGAGATCCGAGAACCGCGCGGGCCCTGCATGGAGGTCGCGCAGGATGAGCAGGGTCCAGCGGTCGCCGACCCGGTCGAGGGCGCGAGCGATCGGGCAAAGGAGGCGATAACGCCGCGGTTGGGACATGGCTGTCGGTTGTCGCACAGGCTTTCTTGATTTTCTAAAGCAACTCACTTGCTTTCTAATCGTAGCTGCTTTATAAAATAAAGCAATCAGCGAAAACATTCATTTTTTCAGGAGTTTTCACATGTCCTATACAAAACCCACAATCCTAGTCACCTCGGGGGTCGGCAACACGGGCCGCCCCGTCACCCAGGAGCTTCTGCGGGCCGGTTTCCCTGTCCGCGCCATGGTTCGCCGCGAAGACGAGCGCGCCCTGCATCTTCGAGAGCTCGGCGCTGAGGTCGTCGTCGGCAATCTCTTCGACGTTCGCGACCTACGCCGGGTCATGGATGGCGTGCATCGCGCGTACTTCGTTGCGCCACATGGTCCGAACGGCCTCCACGCGTCGGTGGCGTTCGCGGTCGCCGCGGAAGAAGCCAAGCTCGAGACCGTCACGACGCTCACCCAATGGTTGTTGCATCCGGGCCACCCCTCCCTTGCAACGCGTGAGCTTTGGCTCGCCGACCAGATCACGCCATGGATGCCCAGCGTGGACGTCGTGCAGATCACCCCCGGTTGGTTTGCCTGGACCTACTTCCTCGTGCTCGATGTCGTCGCTCAGCTCGGTGTCTTTCCCATGGCATTGGGCCAGGGCCGCAACGCACCGCCGTCGAACGAGGACATGGGCGCAGTCGTATCAGCGACACTTGCCGATCCTGCGCCGCACATCGGAAAGGCGTACCGTCCCACCGGCCCGAAGCTGCTCACTCCAGAAGAGATTGCAGCGACGTTCGCCAGAGTCATGCAGCGTAGTGTGAAATACTCGCCCAGCTCGGTCGAGATGTTCGTCAAGGCTGCAACGCTCGCCGGTTTCCCCGCCTATGACATTGCCCAGGTTCGACTCTACCTGACCGACTACCAGCAGGACGCGTTCGCAGTGGACGCTCCGACGAACGTCGTCCGTGAGCTTACCGGTCGCGAGCCAGAGGATTTCGAAACGATCTGCCGCCGCTACGTGGCCGAGAGGCCTGAAGCAACCCAGTCCTTGAGCCGCAAGGCCGGCGCGCTCTCGAGGCTGCTGCGCGCCGGGCTGATGCGTACCCCTGACATGGAAGCCTTCCAGCGCGATCAGAACCACCCGCCGCTGTTCGATGCCGTCTTCGCCGCGGACGCCAGCGAGTGGCAACGCACCCATCAAAAAGGGGACAGTCCCCTTTTTTCAGCGCCAGGCGAAGAGGGGCTGGTCGTAGTGGGCAACGCGGGTGTTGCGGCCGTGCACGGCGACCTCCCGGAACTGAAAGATCACCGCAGCCGTTGGGGCGAAGATGTCCTGGCCTAGGATTCGCACCGAAAGAACCGGGCGATCGCTTTCTTCGATGTCGAACAGCTTGGGGATGCCCGGCGCGTCGAGGCCTGCGATCGGGACACGGTATGCCTCGGCGACTTCGTTTGGGTTCGGTTCGAGCACGACGTCTCGGCCGGCCCAAACGACGACCGGCGTGATCCGAAAGCCGGAGCGGGTCGGGTAGTCATCGAGAAGGCCGAGCACGCGATCGCCGGGGCACTGCAGGCCCACTTCCTCGTCGAGCTCTCGCAATGCAGCGCGGGCGGGATCTTCGCCCTCATCGATGCGTCCACCGGGGAGGGCCCACTGCCCACTGTGGTTGCGAAGCGTAGACACCCGACGAGTGATGACAAAGCAAGCTTCGCCGGCTGCGTTCGCGACGACAGTCATCGCGACGGCGGCTGGGCGAAGCGAAGGGTCGGTTTCCGCGGACCGATCGTGGGCAGCGAGGTTCGCGGCTATTTTCGCGCGCAGGCTGTCGTCAGCCTCAAGCACCAGTCGGATTCATTCGACGCAGCTGGTAGCGATTCGACGACACCGCTACGACCTGTCCGTTGGCATCCTTGAGCTCGCACTCCCAGTCGTAGTCGGCCTTGCCAACCTCGTTGGCCTTTTGTTGAATCTCGGCGGCTCGTTCCGGGTCGAGGCGAACTTCAACGGTAATGTCGGTGGCGGCAGGCTTGAGAAACTTGATCTCCATCCCTTTGATGAGCGGGAAGAACCGACTCGCGTCGAAGGTCGAGAGGAAGATCGCGCCTCCGGGTAGCTCGGCAAGCGTGAACAGCGCGCCCGCGTACATCGTCCCGACGTGATTGATGTTTGGCTCGAGCGGCATCATCATTTTCACGTACCCCGGCTCGAGCTCCAGCACCTTTACTTCCGTCCGCCCGGCAAACGGAATCCCCTTTTCGATCGCAAACTTCGAATCCATGGGGTCGGTATAACCCGATGGAGACGGACAAAAAAGGCTACATCGACACCCTCCAAGCGACCTGGCCAGCGACACCGTTGGGTCGTATCGTTCCCGCCATGCAGGTGATTCCGGTCCCGTGCTTGAACGACAACTATGCGTATCTCTTAATTGAGAACGGCCGGGCCGCGGTCGTGGACCCGTCCCAGGCCGACCCGGTGTTGAGGGCGATCGACGAGGCTCGGGTCAAGCTCAGCGAGATCTGGCTGACGCATCATCACTGGGATCACATCGGCGGGATCGAACCTCTGATCGAGGAGTGTCCCATCGAGCACATTCGGGGCTCGCAGTACGACGCTCAGCACCAGCGGATTCCACGGCAGACCGACGCGCTCTCGGACGGTGACTCGTTCGACTTCGGCGGTGCGAGGGTCGACATTCTCGAAATTCCAGGCCACACGCTGGGTGCCATCGCGTTCATTTCTGAGGGCAATCTCTTTAGCGGCGACACGCTCTTCATCGCTGGCTGCGGCCGGGTCTTCGAAGGCACGATGGAGATGATGTCGCAGTCGCTTGCCAAGCTTCGCGCCTTGCCAGCCGACACCAAGGTCTGGTGCGGCCACGAGTACACCATCAATAATCTTCGATTCGCGAAGACGATCGAACCGAGCAACCCCGAGATCGAACGTGCGCTCGTCGAGGCAGTTGCCACGCGCAAGGCCAAGCAGTTCACAGTGCCCGGGCGACTCGACCGAGAGCTTGCGACCAATCCGTTCCTCCGTTTCGACCATCCGGACGTTGCTGCCGGCCGAGATCCGGTCGCCTCATTCACCGCAATTCGCACAGCGAAAGATAACTTTTAGCCATGACCGCGTCGCAAGCGGCAATGGCCAGCTGGACCCGGGACGAGAACGGCATCCCGCAAATCGTGGCCCAGGACATCGCCGGCCTCCATTGGGGTATGGGCTACTGCCACGCGATGGATCGCGGCATGCAGATGCTCATCATGCGGATCCTCGGCCAAGGCCGGGCGGCGGAGCTGCTCGATGAAAGTGACGAAATGGTCGAGGTCGACCGGTTCTTTCGGCGCATGAACTGGAGTGGCGGTATCGCGGAGGAAGCAAAGAAGCTCAGCAACGAGGCCCGCGCAGCCTGTGAAGCATATCGCGACGGCGTGAACGCGCGCTTCTCCGAGTCTGTGCCTTGGGAGCTCAGGCTCGTGAAAGTCCGGCCCGAGCCATGGACCATTGCGGACAGCTTGTTGCTCGCTCGGATGACTGGCTTCCTCACGTTGGCCCAGTCGCAAGGGGAGATAGAGCGGTTGTTCGTCGAGATGGTTCAAGCCGGCATTGGCGACGCGCATATCGAGGCGCTGTTTCCAGGAAGCACGGAGGGGCTCGACCGCGCGCTGCTGGCCGAGGTCGAGCTCGCCGAGCGCATCGTGCCCGAAGCCGTGAAGTGGGGAGTTGCTGCGCCGCGAGTGATGGCGTCGAACAACTGGTGCGTGTCGGGTTCACGCACCGCTTCCGGGGCGGCGATGCTCGGAAACGATCCCCATCTCGAAACGAACCGGCTTCCGAACGTATGGGTCGAGCAGAGCTTTCGCTGGCCTGATGGCTACGCGCTCCTCATGACCATGCCCGGCTTGCCTGCACCGCTCGTGGGGCGGAATGCGCACCTGTCCTGGGGCGCGACGTACACCTTCATGGACTCGATCGATTCCTGGGTAGAGCACTGCCGCGACGGGCGGTTTCGTCGCGGAGACGCTTGGGTTGATTTCGACCGGCGCGTCGAGACGATCAAACGGAAGAAGGGCAAACCAGTCGTCGAGACGTTCTGGGAGAACCAGCACGGCGTCCTCGACGGCAGCGCCGCAGCGGAAGGATATCGGCTCGCCACACGTTGGTCCGGCGCGGATGGCGGCGCCCAGTCGATCAACGCGCTAGTCCCGATGTGGACGGCGCGCTCGGTGACCGAAGGGATGGCCGCGTTTGCTAGCGTCGAGTCGTCCATGAATTGGGTCTTCGCCGACAGCGCGGGAGACATTGGCTACCAGATGTCCGGCCTGATGCCGCAACGCCCCGACGACTGGTCTGGTTTCGCTCCGCGGCCTGGCTGGGAAGAGCGATTCGACTGGAAGGGTTTCGTCAATCCCGAGAAGCTGCCGCGCGTGCGCAATCCGGAAGATGGCATGATCGTGACCGCCAACCAGGATCTCAATCACCTCGGTCACGCGAATCCCATCAACGCGCCCATGGGTGACTACCGCGCGCGACGCATCGCTCAGCTCTTGCGGGCCCAGAACGACCACGACGTGGAATCCTTTCGCACGATCCAGATGGACACGTACTCGATTCAGGCCGCCGAGTTTCTCGAAGTCCTCGCGCCACTTCTCGGAACGGGCCCCATCGCGGACGCCCTTCGGGCATGGGACTGCCGCTACGAGCTCGACTCAACCGGGGCGACCGCCTTCGAGATCTTCTACGCGGAGCTGCTCGTAGAGATGTTTGGTCCTGCGTGCGGAACCCAGGTCATCGAGCACCTGCGCGACTCCACGGGCGCATTCATCGATTTCTACCAGAACTTCGACCGCACCCTCGTGGCCGAATCGTCACCGTGGCTCGGCAATCGTACGCGAGAAGAGGTCTGGCGCGCCGCACTCCGCAGGGTCGCTGATCAGGTCCCCAAACCCTGGGGAAAACGAAACCAGCTGACACTCAGCAACATGTTCTTCGGTGGCAAGCTACCTCGGTTTCTCGGTTTCGATCGCGGCCCGATTCCGATTCGCGGCGGACGCGCGACACCACACCAGGGGCAGATCTATAGCTCCGGCGGGCGGCTCACCTCATTCACCCCGTCGCTCCGCCTCGTCACCGATATGAGTGCCGCGGTGTTGCATTCCGCACTGTGTGGAGGTCCGTCAGACCGTCGATTCTCGAACTGGTACAAGAACGGGGTCGACGGCTGGCTCGCCGGCCGGCTCAAGGTCCGGAAGCCACCCGGGTAGCCTCGTTTGCCAGCCTAACCACGCATCTTTTCAATCGATCGTTTCATGATTGAAAGTGTCCAGCCCCTCGGAAACAACTTCGAGAGCAAGCCCGCAGACATCCGGTCCGCAAAAGTCGGGACCAGCGCGGGCTGCTTGCCCAGTGCACGCAGTGCGCCGAGGGCCACGGGCTCGGGGCGAGTGAGCGGGATGTAGAACGGTAGATCCTTGTGGAGATTCTGTTCTTGGACGGGCTTGGTGTCGGTCATGCCGGGACAGACGGCGAGCACGTCGACCCCGCTGCCTCGAAGCTCCGACCAAAGGCCGCAGGCCAGGTTCAGTCCGTAGCCCTTCGTTGCCGCGTAGTGACAAAAGTACGGCGAGCCGGAGAGGCCCGAGGCCGAGGAGACGATGATGATTCCGCCGCGACCTCGAGCAGCCATTGCTTTCCCGACGACGTACGTGAGCACCAGCGTTGCGCGACAGTTGAGATCGAGGGTCACCAAGTGCGCGCCGAGCGAGATGTCGAAAAATGGATCGAGGATGGAGATCCCTGCGTTGTTGACGAGAAGCCCAATCTCGAAACTGTCCACCCACTGCCTGGCTTTTTCCTCGAGGCCGGGCTCGGAGAGGTCGCAGATGAGCGGGCGCGCGTCGATACCATGTTCAGCGGAGAGCTCCTTGGCGAGCGCGTTCGTCTCCTCGGCTTCCCGATCGACGAGCAAGAGATCAAAGCCATCGGCCGCGAGATACCTTGCGAATGCGCGTCCGATCCCTCGCCCCGCTCCGGTGACGAGCGCATAGCCCCCATAGCGGGCGTCGAGCCCAAGCTTCACCGAGTCTCCCAAGTCAACCTCCCGAGGCCATGGTCAATCGCCCCTTCGTACGACTTCGGTCGTGGATCCAGAAGGCGAGCCAAATGATCAGAAGCCCCACGATGCCGCCAATTCCATAAAACGGTGCAAGCCAGGTGGGTGCGCTAAACGTCAGGTCCTGCGCTGCGGCCGTCAGCGCGAGCATGGTGCCGCGCGTGATTGCGACGGCGATTACAGACTCGCTCCGGACGCGCAGATACACCAGCACCCAGGAAGCGACGATGCACCAAGGAAGCGAGAGAGCCACGCCCCTGAGACCCGGCATGCCGTACAGATTCCCGATCGCCACCGACGGTGCGAGCCACAGCCACCATAGGAGACCGATCTTCGTAGAACGCGCCCAGAAGCCACCGGGCATCTCACGGAAGTAGTAGCCGCGAAACGCGATCTCTTCGCAAAGCGCCGGAATTAGATTGAAGGTCAACCCCGCGGGCATCCCCATGACGATCAGCATCAATGGGTGCGGCGCCGGGCTTTCGGCGAGGTACTCATCGAACTGCGCGAGTTGATCCGGCGGTACCGTCGAGCGCTTGCTCTCGATCAATTGTTCTACGGTCAGCACGGGATCGAATCCAGCGACCCAGGTGATGAGCATGCCGATGAAGAGGAGGACGACGGGTAGCAACCAAGCGATGCCCCACCATCGATTGACCGAGAACGAAATGCCGAGTGGCTTCAAGATCGGCTGTTTCAACCAAGGCCCTTGAACCAGCAGAATCGATACGAGCGCAGGCACCGCGTACCAGAAGGCGACGGCTCGCCCAGCTGCTCCCGACCATTCGATTCCGTTGAGCCACATGCCGGCGACAGGCGTCCAACTGCCAATCGCCATCAGGGCGAACGGAATCCAAATCAGGCGTGCCTTGGTGACTTTCGGGCTCACCGAAAGCGTTTCCACGCAGCCAATTCGGCGTCCTGAAACGCTGCGTAGCGCTTCTGCAAACGAACGAGCTCTCCGTAGATGCGCGGCAACTGCGGCGCCAATGCAAGCAAGATTCGGCCGGTCGCTTCGGCGTCGCCGGCCGCGCGGTGCGCCTGCTCGAGCGGAATTCCGAGATGCTTGGCGACATCGCCGAGTCGCCGGCTTTGCAGCTCCTTCAGGATTTCACGCGCCCAAACCAATGGGTCAATCCAAACCACGTCGTCGCGGGCTGCCGGCGGCATATCGCCCGGCGTCATACCCTTGGGAGCCGCGCGTGCGATCTCGGTCAGGAGGAAACCGCGGTCGAAGGAGGCGTTGTACGCAACGGGCAGCTTGCCCTGCAGAAGCTCCAGCAGGCGCGGCATGACGGCTGCAAAATCAGGAGCGCCCTCGAGCTCTTCATCCGTGATGCCGTGCACCGCCCGCGACTCCTCGGGCACCGGGATGCCTGGGTTGACCAGCCAGCTCTCTCGGCTGGCCACCTTGCCCTTCTCGAAGGTCACGAGCCCGATCTCGATCACACGGTCTGATTCGGAATCACGCCCGGTCGTCTCGAAATCGATGACCGTGATCGGAATGTCTTCCCAGGAGGCCCCCGGTTCGAACTCTTGGCACAGGCCCTCGACGTTTTGGATCGCGTCCGCGATCAGGTCGGCAATGCCTGGATAGTGGCGCCCGGTTGGAAAGCAGCCACACACATCGGTTCGTCCCCGCACGCACGGAAGATGCACTGCATGGCCGCCCTGGCGCAAGTCGTATAAAGGAGACTTCGTGGCTCCGACTTATCGCACGCGTTTCGCCCCTTCGCCCACAGGCAAGATGCATCCCGGGCATGCGCGCACCGCGCTGCTGACCTGGCTTCAGGCTCGAAAGCAAGGCGGCCAGATCGTCATGCGGATCGAAGACATCGATCGGCCCCGGGTCGTGGAAGGTGCCGCCGACGGGATCTGCCGTGACCACGAGTGGCTCGGGCTCGACTGGGACGAAGGCCCGCAATTCCAGTCCGTGCACGACCCATCCTACGAGCGTGCGCTCGCCAAGCTGCAGACAGCGGGCCTGGTCTACCCTTGCACTTGCTCCCGCAAGGACATCGCTCAGATCGCCAGCGCGCCTCACGGAGATGAAGGCCCCCGCTACCCCGGGACCTGTCGCCACGGCGTGACCCAACCCGACCGGCCTCGGGCTCTTCGCTTTCGATTCGAGGATCCGTCACCGGGCTTCGAGGATGCCTTGTGTGGGCCGTTTCCCGAAGGCGAGGTGGGTGGCGACTTCGTCCTCCGGCGAGCGGATGGCATCTGGGCGTATCAGCTCGCGGTCGTCGTCGACGATGCCGAATCCGCGATCAGCGAAGTGATTCGAGGCGAGGACCTTCTTTCGTCTACACCGCGTCAGATCGCGCTTTATCGTGCCCTTGGCTACGCGGTACCTCGCTTCGCACATGTCGCCTTGGTGGTCGATGCAGACGGGAACCGGCTTGCGGCCCGGCACGGTGCAACCTCGATCGCCTCGCTGCGGGACGCTGGCCGCCGTGCTGAAGACGTTATCGGTGAGCTGGCTTGCTCGCTTGGACTGACGGCGAGCCCCGCTCCGATCCGTCCTGAAGAGCTGGTTTCGAGCTTCGAGCTCAGCAAGATCGCCCGCTCATCGTTCACCTGGAATACCAACGCTTGACATTAATTGAATTTTCGACCCTGATTTGGGACGATCGTGAGCTGAGGACCGGGCTGTGACATCGAGCGAAAGGCTGATGGAAATCTCCGAGCGCCTAGCGGAGCTCGACCCGGTCCGGACGTATCCGCACCGGGGGGCCACTTTGATCGCCGGCCTGGTCGGAGCTCATGCCTTTCGGCTCGAGCGACCCGACGCGGATCCACTGAGCAGCGACGACACGCTCACCAGCACGGACCCGACGATCTCCTTGCCCCTTCGGCAAGGGCGCACCTTCGTTGGGACGCTCCACCTGGAGATCGTAGGCGATTCGCCGGATGGCAATCAGCTCGAGCTTCTGAAATGGGCGTCGCGTCTCTACTCCCGAGGAATCGACTACGCCGAACGGCTCACGAGCGAGGGTAGCCGACGGCCCGGCGAAGCCGTCGAGCAGACTTTGCGTCGCGCCCCGCTCACCCCGCGAGAGCGCGATGTCGTTTCGCTTCTGGTCGGTGGCTCGAGCACCCGTGAGATCGCCTCGGAGACCGGGCTCACCGTGTCCACCGTCAACACGTACCTCAAACGCATTTTCTCCAAGCTTGGTGTGCACTCCAGGGTCGAGCTGATCGCTCGGATGGCGGGGACGGCTACCATCCCCCCGCGCCCAACCTATGACCCGCCGCATGCCGATTGATGAACCGAGACGACGAGCTCACACATTTGGATCGGGATGGTCAGGCCCGAATGGTCGACGTCGGCGAGAAAAACAAGACCTCACGTGAAGCGCGTGCTCGCGCGACGCTGCGCATGAAGCCAGAGACACGCCGCGTGCTCTTGTCGGGCGACGTCCCCAAGGGCGACGCATTGGCAACCGCGCGCATCGCAGGGATCCAAGCCGCCAAGCGAACCTCCGAGCTCATTCCGCTTTGTCATCCGCTCGCGATCACGGGCTGCGACGTCGTGTTCGAGCCGGCAGGCGACGATGAGTGCTTCGTCATCGAAGCGTCGGTCCGCTGCGCCGACCGTACTGGCGTCGAGATGGAAGCGCTCACGGCGGCAACGGTCGCGGCGCTCACGCTCTATGACATGCTCAAAGCGATCGATCGCGGCATGGCGATCGAAGAGGTCATCTTGGTGGAGAAGCAGGGTGGCCGGAGCGGTCACTATCGGCGCGAAGATTAGTCCCGGACAACGATGCGACGAAGCGCGCGCAGGTCATCGCGCGTCACCTCGCGGGTGACCAGCAATACGGCCACCGAGCTCAGGAACCCGACAGCCAGGGCGACGATCGCCATCATGGCCGAGTGATCCGGGACCGCAGCCGCCGTGGCGTACCCTGCCCCTGCGGCGAGCGCGGCTCGGAGCCAAGTCGCAATCGGGATGAAGACCCCGAACGAACTGTAGATCACCAAGCCCGAGAGCACGAGAGCGACCAGCATCCCTATCGTGGTCCCGGTGGCAGCCGCTTCGAGCGTCTGCTCTCCAAGGCCTGCTCGCATCTGCAGAATCCGGTTCGCAATCACCACCACGAGAAGCGAGAATCCTGCGATCATCGCAGCCAAGGATGGTTTCCCCGCTCCACTGATCGCCGTGGCTGCGACCGCAAAAAGTGCAAACGCCACGACGCCGAAGACGAGAATCGAGAGCGCAGACGCTCCAGCCAGGTAGTCTACGGGGTAGGCCAGCCGCATCACTCCCCGGGCAGCACCGGACGTCGGCGCGGCGACCAGCAAGAGCAGCAGCAACGAAAAGCGCATGGCATGCTGAACCGTCGTTCGCGCCGCCTCTCGATTTCCAATGCTGGTCGCCTTGCTGATCATCGGAAACACGATGAAGGTCATCGAGATGATCAATTGATAAGGGACGAACGCGAAGGTCTGTGCGGCGCGGTAGTAGCCGACGTACTGGTTGGCGAGGTCGACCGCGGCTTGGCCGGTTGCGCTGCCGGCGAACGCAATCTCGGTCGCTGTTCGTTTGAGAACCTGCAGGTCGATCATCAGGATGCCATTGAGGCAAATCTGGTACGTCCAAATCGGGGCCATGAAGCCGATCCAGCGCCGTCGCTGAATCTTCTCCCCGGGCATTCCGCGCTTGCCAAATCCGATCCAAATCAAGCTGATCGTCACGATGCTGGTCGCGGCCGCGGCGAACCCAGCAACCGCGCCAATAGCCCCGAGCCCGAGCGCGGCCCCCGCCAAGATGCCGACGGTCCGGAGCGTGGAGAAGGTCACGTCCAAGCGGGCTTGCTTCGCGAACCAATGCCTGCCGTTGAGACTTCCGACGACCGCGGCGTAGAGCGCGTACGCGAAGACCACCACAGATGCGATCCGGAGCAAGCGGGTGAGCTGCTCATCCAGCAGGAAGCGCGCGATCGCTGGCGCGAACACAAAAAGCGCCAGGGCCAGCGTGCCCCCGACCAGGGCTTGGATCCGGAGCCCCTGCCGAAGCGTCACCTCGGCACGGGCCTCGTCTTCACTCACGAACTTCGAGACCGATTGGATCGTCGCGACAATCAATACATTGGTGAGGATCGCCACGCCGCTCATCGTCGCGGAGTAGAGCCCGAACTCCTTGGCCTCGCCGAAGACCCTCGGTAGCAGGAGCTGTACGGCGTAGCTGCTGATGATGAAATAGCCCTTGGCGCCGGTAATCGACACCAGGCCACGCCCCGCTCGGCGCGCGTCTTCCGAGGAACTCACCGCGGCCGGTTGTGCCGCCCGAAGTCGCGATGGTCAAGGGTTGACTTGGATCGGTGCATGACGCCAACTACGCACCAGTGAAGCTCATGTTCTTCCAGTCGAGGCGCGGGGCCTATGGCCGCTTGGTCTCGGCAGCAGGCATGCTGGCAGCTGTGGTGCTCGTGGGAGCCACCTTGTACTACAGCGTCGGCGAGGGTCGATGGTCCTGGTTTGACTGCTTCTACATGACGATCATCACGCTTTCGACCGTCGGCTTTGCCGAAACGCTCGAAGGCATGAACGAAATGCCCGATGCCCGCGCCGTCACGATAACCCTGATCGTCCTTGGGAGCGGCACACTGCTCTATTTCATTTCTAGTCTCACCGCTTTGATTGTAGAAGGTGATTTGCAGGGAATTCTGAGGCGTCGGAGTATGCAGCGTTCAATCGACACATTGAATCATCACATCATCGTCTGCGGCATCGGCACGACGGGTTGGCACATCGCAACCGAGCTTCGCGCCGTGGGGGTTCCGTTCGTGGTCATCGACGCCAACCGCGAGAGGCTCGATGAGCTCAACGAGGAGTTCAGCGACGAGCTGCTTTTCGTTTGCGGCGACGCGACAGACGACCACACGCTCGACTCGGCCGGCGTCGAGCGCGCTCGCGGCGTGATTTCGGCGCTGAACGACGATAAAGCCAATCTTTTCGTGACGATCAGCGCGCGCGCCCTCAATCCGACCGCCCGAATTGTCGCCAAGTCGATCGAACCGTCGACCGAGCGCAAGCTCCGACGGGCAGGTGCCGATGCCGTGGTTGCGCCGAACTACATCGGCGGCGTGAGGCTCTTCAGTGAAATGGTCAGCCCGAAGACCGTGGACTTTCTAGACCGCGTCGTTCAGTTCGGCGGCGGCATCAGCGTGGGCCTCGAGGCTGTCGACGTACCCGTGCAGAGCCCACTGGTAGGCAAACGCCTCGCCGAAACCGATATCCGGGAAGCCGGGGCGCTGGTCGTGGCCGTCCATCGGGCTGACGGGGACTATGTCTACAACCCCGGAGGCGAGCATATGCTTGAAGCGGGCGACTCGCTGATCGTGCTCGCCGAATCACAGGACGCTGCCCTGCTTCGGCAGACCCTAGCGGGCTGAGCCCCAGCGATTTCGCTCCTGATTTCGCCGCCCAGCGGACCTTGACGGCCACCTCCGCGTGGTTAGGTTGGCGCAACTCCGACAGCAGCTCGGAGGCAAAAGGAGAACAGAAAACATGGGAAAAATTATCGGCATCGACCTCGGGACGACCAACTCCGTCGTCGCGGTGATGGAGGGCAAAGACCCGAAGGTCATCGTCAATGAGGAGGGTGACCGGATCACACCGTCGGTAGTGGCATGGGACGACCAGGGCGAGGTCCTCGTCGGCCAAATCGCCAAGCGACAATCCATCACCAACCCCGAAGGCACCGTTTACTCCACCAAGCGTTTCATGGGCCGCCGTTTCGACGAGCTCGGCGACGACGCCACGCGGATGCCCTACCACGTCATCAAGCGTGAGAATGGCGATGCGGGCTTCGAGGTTCGAGGCAAGACGCTTTCGCCCCCCGAGGTATCCGCTCAGGTGCTCCGCAAGCTGAAGAAGGCCGCGGAGAACTTTCTGGGTGAGCCCGTGACCGACGCCGTCATCACCGTGCCCGCGTATTTCAACGACTCCCAGCGTCAGGCCACCAAGGACGCCGGCAAGATCGCCGGTCTCGACGTGAAGCGAATCGTCAACGAGCCTACTGCCGCCGCACTGGCATACGGGCTCGACAAGACCGAAGACCATCTCATCGCCGTGTACGACTTCGGCGGCGGCACGTTCGACATTTCGATCCTCGAAGTGGGCGACAAGGTCGTCGACGTCGTGAGCACCAACGGTGACACGCACCTGGGCGGCGACGATATCGATCAGCGCATCATCGAGTATCTGGTGTCCGAGTTCAAAAAGGACACCGGCATCGACGTCGGCAAGGACAAGATGGTCTTGCAGCGTCTCAAGGACGCCGCGGAGAAGGCCAAGATCGAGCTCAGCACGAAGCTCGAGACCACGGTCAACCTGCCGTTCCTCACCGCCGACGCGGCGGGCCCGAAGCATCTCAACATTCGGCTCACCCGCGCCAAGCTCGAGTCGATGATCGACGATCTGGTGCAGCGCACGCTCGATCCCTGTAAAAAGGCGCTTTCCGATGCCGGAAAGACCGCGGCGGACATCGCCGAGGTCGTCTTGGTCGGCGGCTCGACACGTATGCCGGTCGTGCAGGAGACCGTGACCAAGTTCTTTGGCAAGGAGCCTCACAAGGGCGTCAACCCGGACGAGGTCGTTGCGCTCGGAGCTGCCGTTCAAGCAGGCGTGCTCTCGGGCGACGTGCAGGACATGGTCTTGCTCGACGTCACGCCGCTCAGCTTGGGCGTCGAGACCCTCGGCGGTGTCATGACCGCGCTCATTCAGAGGAACACCACGATTCCAACTCGTAAGGAAGAGGTGTTCTCGACGGCGGAAGACAGTCAAACGAAGGTCGAGATTCACGTCCTTCAAGGCGAGCGCGCCGAGGCGACCAACAACCGGACGCTCGGCCGCTTCCACCTCGAAGGCATCATGCCTGCGCCGCGTGGCATTCCGAAGATCAAGGTCATCTTCGACATCGACGCCAACGGCATCTTGTCGGTGACGGCGAAGGACGAGGCGACTGGCAAGGATCAGAAGGTCACGATTACCGCAAACAGCGGGCTCTCCGACGAGGAGATCGACGGCATGGTCGAGGACGCTGCGTCGCACGAGGAAGAAGACCGCAAGCGCCGTGAGCAGGTCGAGGCCCGCAACAAGGCAGACCAACTGGCCTACGGTGTCGAGAAGGCGCTTGAAGAGGTCAAAGACAAGCTTCCCGCCGACAAGGTCGCCGAGGTCGAGGGCAAGGTGAAGTCGCTTCGTGAAGCGATCGAAGCCAACGATGCCACGGCGATGGCCGCTCAGACCGAGGCGCTAGAAGCAGCAATGAAGGAAATCGCCGAGGTTGCCTACAGCGCTGCGGCGAGCGCCACCGACGGGGCGCCGGGCGAACCGGCCCCAGGTGCCGGAGCCGAGGAGGCGAGCAAAGGCGACGATGACGTCATCGATGCCGAATTCGAAGAAGGCGACTAAGTCCGACCTAACAGCCCCCGAACAGCCCCGCCCGGCGTAGCGCCGCGCGGGGTTTTTCATTGTGCTTGCCCCAATCTCTCTAACCCCTATGTAATGGGGACGGCCGCCCGGAGTTGGGGGCTCACTACCTATGCCGGCACTCGATATTCCTTTCTTCGGCACCCTGGTGTTGTGTCTCATCCTCATCAGCGCGTCGTATACGATGGCGGTGGCGATGGGCGCGGGCCAAGGGCGTCCACATCTGCTTCCCTCGGCACGCTGGGGCACGTACGCAACCTGTGCACTCGTCCTCGTTGCGGTCTGCGTGTTGGCCTACGCGTTCCAGGTCCACGACTTCCGCATTCGGTACGTCGCTCGTTATAGCGATCGCTCGATGCCCTGGTGGTACTTGATCGCATCCCTGTGGGGCGGTCAGGACGGCTCGCTCTTGTGGTGGGCGTTCCTGCTTTCGGGCTACACGTTCTTCGCGACTCGCTGGCTTCGCGGCCGCTACACCGAGCTCCAACCGTGGGTCCTCGCCACCTTGATGAGCATCCTGATCTTTTTCGTGGTGCTGATGCTTTTCGCGGCCAACCCGTTCGCGACGTACATCCGAACGACGCCCGGAGACGGCGAAGGCCTCAACCCGCTGCTTCAAAACTACTGGATGGCGATCCATCCGCCGTCCCTCTACATGGGGTTCGTCGGTTGGTCCGTGCCGTTCGCGATCCTGATTGCCGCTCTCATCACGGGGCGCCTAGGCAATGAGTGGGTTCGCGCGGCCCGTCTCTGGTCGATGATCGCCTGGACGTTCCTGTCGCTCGGCCTGTTGCTTGGCTGCCTCTGGTCTTACGAAGAGCTCGGATGGGGCGGATATTGGGCCTGGGATCCGGTTGAAAACGCTTCGTTCCTGCCTTGGTTGGTAGGCACCGCCTATTTGCACTCCGTCCTGATTCAGGAGCGGCGGCACATGATGAGGGTCTGGAACGTCTTCCTCTTGGCGCTGACGTTCTTCATGACGATTTTCGGCACGTTCCTGACACGCTCGGGGCTCATTGCGAGCGTGCACTCGTTCGCCCGCTCGGACATCGGGCAGTACTTCGTTTGGTACATGGGCTTCCTTCTCATCGGGATCGCGGCTTTGATCGTTTGGCGGCTGCCCAAGCTCAAGGCCGACAACGAGATCGAGTCGCTGGTCAGCCGTGAGTTCGCTTTCCTTCTGAACAATTGGGTGCTGCTCGGGATGATGATGTTCGTCCTGATTGCGACCACCTTCCCGTTGCTCAGCGAGTTGGTGCGCGGCGAGGAAGTCACTGTCGGCCCCGGCTTCTACAACAAGTGGATGGTGCCGCTCGGCATCGTGCTTTTGTTCTTGGCGGGGCTCGGGCCGCTCGTCGCGTGGCGTAAGGCGACCGGGTCCAAGCTCGCGCGTGCGATGCTCTTTCCGATCGGCGCCGGTGTCGCCGTTGCTGTGCTTCAGTTTCTCTTCGGTGCGCGCCTAGGTTACCCTGCCATCGTAGAGCCTACCGAGATTTACGACACGACCACCGGCACCGTCCTCGCGTGGATGTCCGCGGTGGCTCCTGTCGTGTCCTTTGCCACCTGTGCCTTCGTGCTCGCAAGCGTTGGGCAGGAGTTCTGGCGCGGTATTCAGGTTCGCATGAGGAAGGGCCAGGGCGTGGGCACCGCGCTGGTTGGGCTCGTGTCCAAGGGCCGCCGTCGCTACGGTGGCTACATCGTTCACGTCGGCGTGGTGTTCATGTTCATCGGCTTCACCGGCGCGGCCTACGACGTCGAGCAGGAGAACGCACTTCGTCCGGGCGAGACGATGTCGATCGGCCAGCACACGGTCCGCTATGACCAGCCCCGCATGGAGGCCGACCCGAACAAGCGGATGATTTTCACGGACATGACGATCCTCGACGAGGCCGGGAACGAACACGGGCAGGTCGCGCCCGCCAAATTCATCTATCGAACGCATCCGCAGATGCCGACGACCGAAGTGGCGATTCGCAGCCGTCCCGCCGAAGACGTCTACGTGATCATGAGCACCGTCGACCCATCGACTCGCCGCGGCACGTTCCGGGTCATCATTCGCCCCCTGGTGGCGTGGATTTGGTTCGGCGGCATCGTGCTTCTGCTCGGTGCAATCATCAGCATGTGGCCAACGGGGCGTGAGCTTCTTCGCGAAGAGTTAGCGCGCCCGCGGCGTTTGCGTTTCTCTCCCGCCACTGCGGTGATCGCGCTAGCGATCGCAGTCGCGACGATGATGGCCTGGGTGGGCGTTGCCTCCGCGCAGACCGACAGCAGCAGCTCCCTTCATGCTGGGTCGGTGGTCATCAACGACCCCGTCGAGCGGCAACTCTTCGGCCGACTGCTGTGCCAGTGCGGCGACTGCGCGCGCTTGCCGCTCGATACCTGTGCGTGCGGTTGGGCCGATGACAAACGCGTGGAGATTCGCGAGGCGCTCGCCGCGGGCGAAGAGCCAACGCAGATCCAGGAGTCGTATCGGGCGCAGTACGGAGCAAAGTCGCTTGCGATTCCCTCGGATAAAGGGTTGGATCGTGCGCTCTGGGCGGTGCCGGTGGCGTCCATGGTCTTCGCCGTTGGCTTCATCGTCCTCATGGGGCGCCGATGGCAGCGGCGCGGAGTCGAGGCGCACACCGCGGCGACAGCTGCCGCCAGCAATGCCGAGCTCCAATACGACTCACGCCTCGACGAAGAGCTCGAGCGTTTGGAGGAAAGCTGATGAGTGACTTCCTCCCCTGGTTGTTCATCGTCGTCGCGTCGCTAGCCATGGTCGCGGGGCTGATCAGCTTGTGGCTCAGCCTGACCTTGGCGTTTTCGGACGAAGTCATGGGCGGCGTCCGCGCGCAGCTCACCACCGATGCCCGCCGAGCGTTGATCGCCGAAAAGGAAGCGCTGCTTCAGGAGATCCGCGACGTCTCGTTCGAGCACGATGCGGACAAGATCTCAGACACCGATTTCGAAGAACTCAACGAGAAACTCCGCGCACAGGCCCGGCACGTCCTTCACGCGCTCGACGCCGGAGCGGAGACCTTTAGGAATGAAGCCGAGGCCCAGATCGCCGAGCGGCTCGCAGACGAGGCCTAATGCGAATTCTAGCCCTCATCGGCCTGCTGCTGTGGGCCCCATCGATTGTATCGGCGCAGCAGGATCAAACCGTCGTCAATCGCGTGTTGGGCAACGTGCCCGACCTGGTCAGCTCGGTGGTCGACCCCGAGCTCCCTGCCGGGACGATTTCGGTCGAGGTCGTTGATGAAGCCGGAGCGGCTGTGTCCAAACAGGCCGTGCGCCTTGGCATCATGGAGCAGTCGGGTGGGCGCGACAGCAAAGCCTGCCTCACCGACGAGAAGGGCACCTGTTTGTTCGACGACTTGCTGACGGACACGAAGCATTCGTATCGAGTGAACGTGCCATACAACGGGGCGCGTTACAGCTGCACGCCCTTCCGGCTCGATTCCGTGAAGGGTCAGCGAGTTCGTGTGGTCCGGTTGCCGACGACGACCGACAACCGGCGTGTCTTCCAGGTGCTCGGCCGCACGATGATCGAGTTTCGGGACGACCGCGCCCACATTCAGCAGGAGGCGCGGCTGACGAATCTGGGCGAAGCTACATACGTGTTCCCCGAGGGGGGCATGCCTATTCGATTGCCAGATGGGTTCAAGGCGTTCGACTCGATGGAGGTCATGACGGACCAGCGTCTCGGCGCCACGGATGACGGCCTCGAAATCAGCGGTTCGATGCCGCCCGGACGCGTCGACCTGATGTGGACATATGACATTCCGGCCAGTGGCACGTCGCTTTCGATTCAGCAGTCGGTACCCTTTGCCTCGATGGAGTACCAGGTCATCAGCGATTATGTCGACGGCATGACCATGGAAGTCGAAGGATTTCAGGTGGCGCGGGTGCACGAGGGCGGCGATCGGCGTTTCCTGGTCGCCGGCATGATGCGCCGTCCGGGCGACGCTCCTATCGACCCCCTTCGCATCCACATCCGAGGCATCCCTGGGGGCGGTCCGCTACCATACTTCGCGTCTGCAATCGCCGCGATCTTCTTCTTCTTGGGGATCTGGCTTCTTTTTCGCCCCCTGGACCGGGCGGCGATCATGGCGAGGGTCCGAGAGGATCGCCGCGCCGAGCTGCTCGACGACATCGCTTCGTTGGAAAGCCAGCGTAAGGCCGAATCGATTGGGCCAAGTTTTTATGAGCACCGCCGACGCGAATTGACCGATGAGCTAGCAATCGTGCTTCGGATGCAAAGCGAGGCCACCGGCCATTGACTCGGGTCATTGATCCCGGGCGCAAGGCCGCGTATGTTCGCCGCCCATCGGGGCTAGGAGAAGAGGGGAGCCATGGCAGAAGGCCTGAATCGTGTGATTCTCATTGGGAATCTGGGTGCGGACCCGGAGCTTAAATACACCCAGAACGGGCAAGGCGTGCTGCGCCTGCGCCTCGCGACGACCGAGTCGTACGCGAATCGCGCCGGGGAGCGGCAGCAACGGACCGAGTGGCACACCGTCATCGTCTGGGGCAAGCGTGGCGAAGCCCTGAACAACATCCTTTCCAAGGGCCGCAGCATTTGCGCCGAGGGCCGGATTCAATACCGCCAGTGGGAAGACAAAGACGGTAACAAGCGCAACTCGACCGAAATTGTGGCACAGAACATCGTTCTTCTGGGCAGCGGCCGAGGCCGCGATTCGGGAGCGCCAGGTGACTTTGGCGGTGGCGGCGGTGGTGGCGGCGGCGGTGGAGGAAGTGCTCCGCCCACCGACGACTTCGGCGACGACGACATCCCGTTCTAAGAAAAAGGGGACAGTCCCCTTTTTGCTTCGTTCGCTAGGGCTGTTGGATTGGGGACGGAGCTGGGGGTTCGGCTGGGGCGGCGGCGTGCTCGGCTGCGAGGGCGGCTTCTAGCGCGGCCTTTTCGGCCTTCTTCAGCTCTCTCGCTTCGCGGGCAACGCGCGTCTTTTCGGAAACGTAGGCTGCGGATGCGGCAACCACCATGGCGACTTCCAAGGCCACGGCGATTCCCGTGTACACGCCCGGCTTGGCGCCTTGAGCCATCGCCAGGATTCGACCGCCGGCGAGACCTGCGGCGCATACCATGAACGCAAGAGTCGCCGCCAACCTCAGGCGTTGGAACGCTGCGCCAAACAGCCCGAACGCCCCTAGGGCGGACCAAAGCCCAACGTTGACCGCCAGCGATTCGATGTAGAGCTCGCCGCGCTCTGCACCGGCGAGCCCCATCCAGTCGGGCAGGACCGAGCCGGCGAAGAGAGAGAGCATCGCCCAACCGATGGAGCCGATGCCGAGAAGAAAGAGCACGTTGCGCGCCATGAGATCAAGATACCGCCGTTCGCTTTTCAAAGAAAGTTAGTCCAACCTTGCGGCGTGCTGAAGGCTCGCGCGGACGTCTTGTTGACGAAAAGAGGCCTCGTCCCATCGCGGGCGAGGGCCCAGGCGCTGATTCTCGGAGGCAAGGTCTTCACGGGAGGCCGGCGCGTCGAAAAGAGCGGAGAGACGCTCGACGTGGACGCTCCCCTCGAGGTGCGGGAACCGGACCACCCGTACGTCTCACGCGGCGGGGTCAAGCTCGAAGGTGCGCTCGAGGCGTTCGATTACGATCCGGCTCGCAAGATAGCCGGAGACTTCGGGGCCTCGACCGGCGGCTTCACCGATTGCCTGCTCCAGCGTGGCGTGACGAAGGTGTTCGCCATCGACGTGGGCTACGGGCAGCTTCACAATAAGCTCCGGCAAGACGATCGCGTCATCGTGATGGAGCGAACCAACGCACGGCACTTGAAAGCGGGCGACTTGCCCGAGGCCCTCGACCTCGTGGTCATCGATGCATCGTTCATCGGCCTCGAAAAGCTTCTCCCTGCCGCCCGCGCACTCTTGAACGCCGGGGGCGACGTGCTCGCTCTCGTCAAACCCCAGTTTCAAGTTGGGCAAGAGAAGGTGGGCAAGGGCGGCGTGGTTCGCGACCCTGAGCTCCGCCGCGAGGCGGTTGCGACACTAGTGGCCGACGCAGGGAAGCTGGGCTTTGAGCTCGTCGCCGAAGCCGACAGTGTGATCACGGGGCCGAAGGGCAATCAGGAAACGTTCATTTGGCTGCGTCGGCTGGCGGCGGCAACCGTTCCATGAACCCTGGAATGACCGGCATCCAACCCTGATCGACTCTGCTCTTTCGAACCTTGACCCACCAAACCTGCTCGCATGCGTCTGGTTGCTCCTCGCTCAGCCCCTCAAAGGCATCGTCGAGGGTGCAAGGGGTCCAGCTGGGCCCTTCCTCGGTTCCGACCATGCACATGCCGCGCGAATTGTAGAACAGGAATGACCCGAGCTCGCCCTCCGCGACCGCCAAGTACGTTCGCTCGACTTCGATGCCCTGATCCCAGACCTTGCGCTTCACGAACAGGTCTCGCTTGGCGATGAGGCGCCGCGGCCTCGTGATCAGCACATCGCTGTCTTCCACCATGATGAGCTCGCCTTCTTTCCAGGTGACGGTCGCCGTGACGAACGCGGCGTTCTTCGGTTTCAGCTTCAGCGTCATCTTACGGTATTTGTCGCCCCAGCGGAGGTTTCGGTAATCAGCGGGGTAGGGCCAGCTGTGCTTGGCGACCGCGTGGGATTTCACGTCATGGTTGCAACCCAGGTCGACGGCTGCAGATTCCGAAATCGCAGTCGTCGGAGAGCCGTCACCTTTCTTGCAGCTCGCGCCGACAATGACGATCAGAATGACAGTTGAAATCGAAATCGCCCGCATGACCAAAGCTGGTTCCCGGGGGTGGATTCGAACCACCATTCACAGGTCCAAAGCCTGTTGTCCTGCCCTTAGACGACCCGGGAGCGCTTCTCCTCATAACAC
>Ga0209456_10000067_pt1 | contig 52260 bp, 34 predicted proteins | sample COG_11_FD_184755 | JGI IMG/M metagenome (GOLD analysis project Ga0209456, IMG submission 184755) | Pelagic marine sediment microbial communities from the LTER site Helgoland, North Sea, for post-phytoplankton bloom and carbon turnover... | ecosystem: Environmental > Aquatic > Marine > Neritic...
AACATCATTGAAATTTATTAACAAAGAGTCGGCATTCGATACTGCACCTTCAATTTTAGACTGCAAGGGTGCTAATTTTTGTTGTAACAAATCTGTAAGGCCGGGCTTAATGTTTGATGATAAAGTATCTCCGGATTGCGCCATTGGGGCCCCGTCAAAGACAGGATTTATTTGTATTCCTTTACCCCCAATTATTCCTGTATCATAAAGTTCTGCTGTGCTATTTTTTGAAAATTCAAAATCACTGTCAACAGAAAAAGTTACCAGAAGGTTACCACTACCATTTTTAAAGGTAATTTTATTCACATTCCCCACGTTGAATCCATTAATAGATACCTGCGTACCGGGCTGTAAACCACCTACGTGATTGTAAACCGTATAAAAAGTCTTACTCTTATTAAAAATCGGCGTAGCCTTAAGAAAACTGAAGCCCATGATAAACAGCAAAATACCTCCAATTACGATTATTCCTGTTTTAATTTCCCTGGATAGCTTCAAACGATTAGATTTAGATTACAAACAAAATTAGAAATAATTATTAGAAGACCTGTCATTATTCAGAGACGTATTTTAAGGCCTCAGGTACCGGAATTCTTTTACCGTCTTTATAGGCAACTATATAGGAAGTAACATAACCTTTGGCATCGGCATTTGCTTTATATAATTTTGCCTGAGAATAGGAATTGGTCTTCCCATACATATATCTCACAAGGTTTTTATAGCGCTCTGTTGAGAGCGAACTCAATCCATTAAATTCTTCTGAAAGCAGAGGTAAAACCCTTGAACTGGCTAATATTTGTACTTTGAACACTACTTCTGAGTCTGAGACAACCTCTTCCTTTACTACCTCTTCCTTTATTACTTCTATTTCCTCTTCCTTTACTACCTCTTCCTTTACTACCTCTTCCTTTATTACCTCTTCCTTTATTACCTCTTCCTTTATTACTTCTATTTCCTCTTCCTTTACTACCTCTTCCTTTATTACCTCTTCTTTTATTACCTCTTCTTTTTCCTTATCAACTATTGGTGTAGTAATGGGTTCTTCAGAAATAGTTACGGAGGTTTCCTTTACTTCTTCCACAGGCACTTCTTTTTTTGGCACTTGCTTAGTCTCTTCTATTATTAAGACTTCCTCTATCAAGGCTTCCTCGGGTTTATCCGGAGTACTTACAGCAGTTTCGGCCTGAGGTAAATTAGAAGAAACGACAGCGATTGGTTCCTTGATTTCCTTTTTAGCGGCATCGCTTTTGATTTCAGAGGCTGGTATTTCTTCTGGCATTGTAACCGCAATTGTCTCAGTTACAGGAGGCTCAACTGTCTTAGTCGTTGTGGTAATTTCCGTGGGAGATGCCGCATCCTCCAAGTTAATTCTCGTGTTATTTTTATAATTAATAATGGCATCCGCAATAGCATTGCCCATCTCTTCCTGGCCTTTTTTAGAATTCAGGTATAATCCTTCTGCTTTATTGGTAAGAAATCCTGTTTCGATTAGAACACTGGGCATAAAAGTTTGATGAAGTACAATAAAACCGGCCTGCTTAACCTTTCTGTCATTTCGCCTCAAATTGTTAGAAAAGTTGTCCTGCATCATCTTGCCAAGCATAATGCTTTGATCCAGAAATTCTTCTTGCATAATAGTTAACCCAATTACTGTTTCCGGAGAGTTAATATCATAAGCGGCATAGCGAGATTCGTAATTATCTTCGAGATATATCACCGAGTTTTCTTTTTTCGCAATTTCAAAATTCTGTTTGTTTGCATGTAATCCCAGTACAAATGTTCCAGCTCCATTGGCATCAGAAGTGTGTGAGTCACAATGCACAGATACGAAGAGGTCTGCATTTGCCTTATTGGCAATTTCTCCTCTTACAAATAAATCTACAAACGAATCATCCTTTCTGGTATAAACAACTTTTATGTCAGGGTTTGACGCTAATTTCCTGCCAACATTTAATACGATGCTTAAGGCTATATTTTTTTCCATATAACCATTGCCCAAATTACCCGGATCGTGACCACCATGGCCTGCGTCTAATACAACAGTAAATTGATCAGATTGAGGATCTGAATCACTTTTATCGTATGAGCATAGCAAGAAAAAGACTATTGCCAGGGGAATGAAAAAAAAATTATTAAACTTCATTTATTTTAGAGTTATATTTTAAAGAAAATGAAACAATTGCAAGGGTTTTAAATCTTTTCCTAAGGTAAAAATCTTTAAGATTTATTCCTATTACAAATCAAAAATACAATTATCAAATTTCATCTGATAAAAGGATTTTACAAGCATTTACTATGGTTAAATTTATCGTAATGTCCTGCAAGCAGACCAAAAAATATATGTAAGTTTGACTACCAAAAACGAAGCCTTACCGTTACAAAAATAGGATTTATCGCTTTGCAATCAAATAAACATTCTCTACTTTTCTTATTACTGCTTATCATTGGCATTATTTCGCTCTCTGCGCAGGAAGATCTGGTCAGGCCCCTACCTATTAAAGCTGTGGGAGACACCATTTCTGCACCTCTTATGCCGGCTCCTGTAGAATTAGATACTGTTTTGACCGATTCTATCCAGACAGATTCAATTAATGCCGAACAAGGTTTACTAAGTGATAAAATTAAATATAAGGCAAAGGATTATGTTAAATTAAGTCAAAAAGATCAAAAGATTTACCTGTATAATGAAGCCGAAATTTATTATCAGGACACAGAATTAAAAGCCGGTATAATAATTATGGATTACATAAAAAATGAAGTATATGCCGGACGTATGAAAGATTCGCTGGGTAATTATTCGCAAATTCCTTATTTTAAACAAGGAGAAAATGTGGTAATTCCCGATTCAATCCGATTTAATTTTGATACACAAAAAGCCCTGATTTGGAATTCCAGAACAGAACAGCAGGCAGGTTTAGGACAACTTGGTTCGGATGCCATGAAGGTTTATGCTACTATTACCAAAAAAGAAAACGATTCGGTTTATTTTTTAAGTGAAGGGAAACTCACTACGGCTAAAGATAGTGTAAATCCAGATTATTATATTCGTGTTAGAAAGGCAAAATTTGTTCCTAAAAAAAAGGTTATTGCCGGATTCAGTAATTTATATATATCAGATGTACCTACCCCCATTGCATTGCCCTTTGCTTATTTCCCATTGACATCCGGACGAACTGCAGGTGTAATGATGCCTACATTTGGAAACGATCCGGACAGGGGCTACTTTCTGCAAAACATGGGTTACTATGTCCCAATTAATGATTATGTAGACCTTACACTTACAGGCGACCTTTATACTAACGGGAGCTGGGGTTTCAGAGCACAATCTGTTTACTCTAAGCGCTATAAATACAGGGGTAATTTTAATTTTAGGTATGAAAATCAGATAACAAGTCAAAAGGGATTTGATGATTATAGCCGGAGTACCATTTATAATATTCAGATTGCACATTCACAGGATTCAAAAGCCAATCCCAATTCCAGATTGTCCGCATCTGTTAACCTTGGTAGCAGCCAGTACTACAGAAACTCTTTACTGCAACAAAATTTGCCCAATACACAAATCAATAATCTGTCCTCATCTATTTCTTATTCCAGGACTTTCCCGGCCTATCCTTCAGTAAATATTAGTTTAACGGCTACGCATAATCAAAATACAAATACGGATGCTGTAAATCTAACTCTTCCAACACTGCAAGCGAGTTTGGAAAGAATTTTTCCGTTTGCTAAAGAGGATGGTATAAAAAAGGGGGCATTACAGAATATAAATTTTCAATATGATCTTAATGCCCGTAACAGTATAACAACCACTAGTGAAGATTTTGGATCCTCAGACATGTTTAAAGACGCCCAGGTTGGTGCCAGGCATAGAATCCCGATAAGTACAAATTTCAAAGTCGCTAAATATTTTAGTATGAGTGTAGGCGGTAATTATGAAGACGTTTGGACCTTGGAAACATATAATCAACGTTTTGATTCTGATACTCAGGAAGTTGTTACCGATACTATAAATGGTTTTGATCGTTTTAATCAGTACAGTCTTAACAGCAGCATTGGAACAACGGTATATGGCACATTTAATCGCGGGGAAGATAAAAAGATACAAGCTATCCGCCATATAATGAGACCTTCAATAAGTTACGGCTGGGCTCCTTCATTTGATCAATATTATGACGAGTATATAAATGGAATTACCGGAGACACCATTGAATATACCCGTTTTCAAAACACCCTTTATGGATCACCTAGGAGTGGTAAATCAAGCGCTATGAGCTTTTCTCTGGCCAATACACTTGAAGCTAAAGTGCGCGACAAAGATACCACAGCTCTAGAACCAAAAAAGGTCATGTGGCTTAATAGTTTTAATTTATCTACAGGGTATAATTTTCAGGCAGATTCTCTAAATTTAAGTCCAGTAAGCCTAACAGGAGGTACCAATATTCTTGAAAATAAAATGTCTATTAATTTTGGTGCTAATCTGGATCCTTATGCAATTGACAATAATGGCACGCGAATAAATACGTTCAACATTAATAATGGGGGAAGCTTGTTCAGACTTACCTCTGCCAGGGCCAATGTAAGTTATTCTGTAAGCAGTAAGGATTTTCTACCCAGCAAAGACCGGGAAGAATATCCGACGGAAGGAGATGCCTACGTTGCAGCCAGTGGAGGTAGGACTGATGATCTTTTCGGAAAGGCAAATAATTTTGATGAAAGCAGATTTGACGACGTAGATGAAAGTAAGGTTGAGAATCCCATCTATCAGAATAAAATAGAATGGGATCTTCGGCTGCAGTATGCTGTGACCTATAGTAATAGTGCCCGGCAAAATGAAATTTCCAATAATTCTCTCATGTTTTCAGGTAATATTACGCTGTCGCCAGGATGGGACGTAGGGGTGTCATCGGGTTATGATTTTGTAGGAAAAGGGTTTACAGTTACCCAGCTTCGGTTCAGACGTGACCTAAAAAGTTTTAAATTAAATTTTGACTGGACCCCATTTGGGGATTTTGAAAGATGGTACTTTTTTATTGGAATTAAAAGCTCTATTCTTAAGGATCTTAAATATGAAAATAGAAGTCAGCCGCCTCCCAGGTGATAGCAAGAAGAAAAAAACAACATTCCTGTTTATACTGATCTATTTTTTAATTAGCTTAACTGGCTAAAGGTAAATTCAAAAGCATGAAAAAAATTATAAACACTCCTAATGCCCCAGCTCCTATTGGACCATATAACCAGGCTGTTTTGAGTGATAATACGCTCTATATTTCCGGACAAATTCCTCTGGATCCTTTGAGCGGTAAATTGACTGAAGGTGACATAAAGAAGGAAACACTTCAATGTATGGAAAATTTGAAGGCGATACTGGAAGCCGCTGATATGTCTTTTGAACAAGTGGTTAAAGCCACCATTTTTGTTAAGGATATGAATTGCTTTTCGCAGATTAATGAAGTTTATGGCACATTTTTTAGTGCTGAAACTGCGCCTGCCAGAGAGACTGTTGAAGTCTCAAATCTTCCAAAATTTGTAAATGTGGAGATTTCGATGATCGCCGTCAGATAGTCTCTTTGTGAAATTCAACGAGCCCTTCAATTGGTCTTTGACGAATAACACCAACAATCAAATCATTTCTTTTTAGTACGGCTGTTAATTCATCCTTAAGAAAATAAGCAATACTTCCTACAAAATTTATTGGCACTTTGGTAGCTAATTCAAACTGCATTATGTAATTATTTACAAATTGCTGAAGGCCTTTGTCTATAACCCCCTTACAATACGGATGTTGCTTATTCTCAATCAGGAATCTGGCAAATGTAGCGAGGTAGGTATTCGGATTTGGTTGCTTATAAAGATTTTCCTTTATTACATCGGCATCAAGGTCATACTCTTTGTCAAATTTAATTCCCAGGTCTTGTGGCATTTTATGAAAATAGTAATCACGAATTAATTTCCTCCCAAAGAAATTTCCACTTCCGTCGTCCATGGGAATATAACCCAGAGAAGTCACTTTTTGAAACAATTGGTGACCGTCATAATAGCTGCAATTAGAACCCGTACCTAAAATGCAAACAATTCCCTGATGGCCAATTTTTGTTGTGGAATAGATAGCGGCAAAAGTATCTTCCTTCACTTCTGCCTTGGCGTTTGGGAAATGTGATTTGAAAATAGTCTTGAGGAATTTCTTCATTCTAGCTGTACCACAACCGGCACCATAAAAATAAAGTCGCTTAACTTTCTCTTTGTTTTTAGACAGCTCAAAATTATTGGCAAGCCTGTCTTCTATGACCTCCCGAGTTAAGACTTCAGGGCTAAGCCCCAAAGTTTGAGTAAAAAATAACTCTTTTCCTTTATCGTCCAAGGCAATCCAATCAGACTTAGTAGCACCACTATCAACTATTAATATCATAAATCAGGGATTAAAAAAGAATCCTCAAAATAAGCAAAGTTTTGCTTTTTTCGAGGATTCTTATTAATAAAATTCAATTTATTACAATGTATGCAAATATTCGGCCAAATCTAATAGTTTATTTGAATAACCAGCTTCATTGTCATACCAGGAGATTACTTTGAAAAATTTAGAGTTCAATTCAATTCCGGCGCCCGCATCAAAAATACTGGTACGCCTATCACCAATAAAATCCTGTGAGACCACGGCTTCATCTGTATAACCTAAAATACCCTTCAGTTCACCTTCAGACGCCGCTTTAAAAGTTTTTTTAATATCATCATAAGACGTTTCCTTGTCAAGGCGCACGGTCAGGTCAACAACCGAAACATCTGCCGTTGGCACCCTTAATGCCATCCCGGTAAGTTTACCCTCTAATGCAGGAATAACTTTGGTTACTGCCTTGGCAGCACCGGTGGATGCAGGAATAATATTTAACAAAGCACTTCTTCCACCTCTGAAGTCTTTTCGTGAAGGACCGTCAACAGTAAATTGAGTAGCTGTAGTAGCATGCACAGTAGTCATTAAAGCCTCAGCTATCCCATAATTATCATTTAACACTTTTGCAATTGGGGCAAGACAATTAGTAGTACAGGAAGCATTAGATACTATTGTGTCTGAAGCTTGCAGATCTTTATGATTTACACCCATTACATACATGGGGGCATCTTTTGATGGGGCAGAGATAATTACTTTTTTAGCTCCACCGTCTATATGGTATTGTGCAGTTTCCAGAGTTGTAAAAATACCGGTACATTCAGCAACATATTCTGCTCCTACTTCGTCCCATTTTAAAATTTTTGGATCCCTTTCACCAGTAATTCTAATGGTTTTGCCATTAACGATCAAGTTGCCATCTTTTATTGCAACAGAACCATCAAAACGGCCATGTACCGAATCATATTCCAATAGATATGCAAGGTGTTCCACAGCTAACAAATCGTTGATAGCCACAACCTCTACATTATCTCTTTTTATTGATTCTCTGAAAACAAGTCTACCAATTCTCCCAAATCCGTTAATTCCAATTTTTAGTGTTGACATTTTTTATTGTTTAAGATTAAAACTATATAGTCATTATATCAGAAACCCTGATGAGTTCCTTATCAATTTTTGATTTTCCCTTTATGGCCTCACCTACATCGGTAAATGTAATTTTATTATCAATAATTCCGGCCATTAAATTTGTTTTGCCATCTAACAGGGCTTCAACAGATTTTACTCCCATTCTACTGGCCAGTACCCTGTCAAAACAAGAAGGCGCACCACCTCGTTGCATATGGCCAAGAACACAAACCCGAACATCGTAGACAGGAAGGTTTTTCTCTACGAATTCTTTTAGTTCGTAGACATTTTTTCCTGTTGTTCTATCTCCTTCTGCAACTACCACAATACTAGAAGATTTACCCCTGGCTTTACTCCGAGTTAAGGAATCTAACAACCTATCTAAACCCAAATTCTCTTCAGGAATAAGTATCTCTTCTGCACCAGCACCTACTCCGGAATTGAGTGCTATGTGGCCTACATCTCTACCCATAACCTCAACAAAGAAGAGCCGATGATGGGAACTGGCCGTATCCCTGATCTTATCAATTGCTTCTACAACAGTATTCAGTGCAGTATCAAAACCAAGAGTGTACGTTGTTCCAAAAATATCATTATCTATTGTTCCCGGAATACCTATAAAAGGCATTTTGTACTCTTCATAAAAAGTAAGGGCACCCGTGAAGCTCCCGTCCCCCCCAATAACCACAAATGCATCAATATTATTTGCAACCAGTTGATCATAAGCTTTTTTACGCCCCTCCGGCGTCCTAAACTCATCACATCTGGCAGATTTAAGGACAGTACCTCCTTTATTTATAATATTATTTACACTACGGGCATTCATTGGAAGAAAATCACCTTCTATCATCCCTTCGTATCCTCGATAGATACCAATACAATCTTTCTTAAAATATGCACATGTACGTACTACGGATCTTATAGCTGCATTCATTCCTGGAGAATCACCTCCCGAAGTAAAGACCGCAATTTTATTTATTTGTGAATTCATTAAGAAATTTAGAAATGCAAAATTACTAAACTTATTGGAGAAAAAGAATTAGACAAACCCTTTATTTAACACTTGTTATCACTTAAATCGTAATAGTTGCAACTTTCTTTATTAATATGACAAAAAAGACCTATTTACGGATGTCTTGAACCCATCAAAATCCATTAAAAATGAGCATTTTGATCAGGATATTTGTCATTCGCAAATAAAATAACAAATCAAATAAAAAAAGTTATGTTCATCAACTCATTAATGACCACCATATTTATTTAAGTTACTGCAATTAGTCATTAGTCATGATAAATAAGGGTAGCATTTCAAAGTTTTTATAAAATGGATGCAGTTTTGGTCGGTTATAGAATTTATCCACGTTAACGAACTTTTTAGTTTCCGTAACAACCTCTATTGGCACATGATCGTAGCGTCCATTTTTTAATACCACCATTCGGCCGTAAATCCCTTTAAGTATTAAATCGAGTGCAAGATTACCATAGGCTGTAGGCACCACAGAATCAATAAAATCAGGGTCACCACATCGTACCATATACCCGAGTTTCTGATTGATGACATTTACGCGGTTTCCCTTATTATATTTAGGGGATATTTTTTTTAACGCAAGAGATACTTCATCACCAATACCACCCAACTTGGCATGGCCAAAGGCGTCTTTTTCCATACCCTCAAATTTCATTTCACCACCTTCAAAGGTCGCCCCTTCGGAAATAAGTACTATGGAATAGTTACTTGGATTTCTATTCCTGTCCTCAGAAAGTAACTCCGCTAATAGTTCAATATCAAAAGGTACTTCTGGTATAAGACATCTATTAGCTGCTCCTGCCAAAGTAGGCAACATAGCGGTAAACCCGGCATAGCGTCCAAATACTTCCAGTACCAGAAATCGTTCATGGGATCCTGCTGCCGTCCTAAGACTGTTTGTTAGACTAATAGTTCTGGTCACACAGGTACTGAAACCAATACAATAATCTGTTCCCGGAACATCATTGTCCATGGTTTTTGGAATGGCCATTACCTTAACTCCTTGTTTGAACAAATGAACGGCATAGCTGAGCGTATCGTCTCCTCCAATAGCAATCAAATAGTCTACACCTAACCAATCGAGATTTTTGATCACTTCTGGTGTAAGATCATTGATCTCCTTCTGATAAGTATCTCTTAAATGAGCCGGAACCATTAGATTTGTAACATGACTTGCCCTTGTCCTGGAAGTATGAAGGAAAGTCCCCCCGGTTCTTGCAGCTTTGTTCACCACTACCTGGGAAAGTTCTGTAAAGTTATTGCTATTGTCGTGCTTACTGTCTCTTACAATATCTATTAATCCTCCCCACCCTCTTCTAAAACCAATCACTCTATATCCTTCACGTATTGCTCTGAAAGTAACCGCCCTGATTGCCGGATTAAGGCCGGGTACGTCTCCACCTCCGGTCAAGATGCCGATGGTGCCTTTGGTCTTCTTAATTTTTGCCATAATATATTTTTATTAAATTTTCATTTTAAAATCACAAAATAACTAGGGTGGTTAAAGTACTAAATTATGAGGATAATCTTATTAACATTTTCCAAAAAAAATCCCTAAAATCGACCTTAAAAACGCCTTTATCGGCGTATCTTTATATGACGATTGAAAACAGTAATATTATGTCATTTAACATTGAAAATATTTTAGGCAAAGAAGCTAATTACCTGTTAGATCACAAATGTAACACGGTAAAAAAAGAACATCTACATCTACCCGGTCCTGATTTCGTGGATCGTGTTATGACAACTTCAGACAGAAATCCTGTCGTACTTCGCAATATGCAAACTCTATTTAATAATGGACGAATGGGTGGTACAGGATATGTCTCTATTCTTCCTGTGGATCAAGGTATTGAGCACACGGCGGGTGCATCGTTTGCACCAAATCCTATTTATTTCGATCCTGAGAAGATTGTTGAACTTGCGATAGAAGGTGGCTGTAATGCTGTGGCTTCTACTCTTGGTGTACTTGGTTCTGTTTCAAGAAAGTACGCACACAAGATTCCATTTCTCCTTAAATTGAACCATAATGAATTACTTACGTATCCCAATAAGTTTGATCAGATAATGTTTGCAAGTGTGAATCAGGCTTTTGAGATGGGGTGCGTTGCAGTTGGAGCAACAATATATTACGGCTCTGAAGAGAGCACCAGACAAATTCAGGAAGTTACTGAAGCTTTTGAATATGCTCATGAACTTGGTATGGTAACAGTCTTATGGGCATACCTTCGCAATCCTGGTTTTAAAAAAGATGATAAGGATTATCACGTTTCCGCTGACGTAACAGGACAGGCCAATCATTTGGCATCTACAATTCAGGCTGATATAGTAAAACAAAAGCAGGCTGAAAATAACGGAGGTTTTAAAGCTATAAATTTTGCCAAAACACACGAGAAAGTATATTCAGAATTAACCACAGATCACCCAATTGATCTTACCCGATACCAGGTAATGAATTGTCTTATGGGCAGGGCGGGATTAATAAATTCTGGTGGATCTTCCGGCGATAATGATTTGGCTCAGGCAGTTAAAACTGCTGTGATTAATAAACGTGCTGGAGGTATGGGATTAATATCCGGAAGAAAAGCTTTCCAAAAACCAATGGCAGACGGAGTAGAGCTTTTAAATGCAATCCAAAATGTGTATTTAGATGATAAAATTACAATTGCTTGATTTTTAATTTTTTAAGGTCATTTAATTAAATTTAATTATAACACTAATACAAACTTATTAAAAAGCACCCCGAAAAGCCGGGGTGCTTTTTTGAGCATATTTTATAAATTTTACTGAAAAGTATAGATCACAATTTTGGGATATTTGTCTTGGGGTAAAATTTTATTAAACTATCCTTTCCCATAACTGCATTGGGTACGGTAGCCGATTCCTGAGGTTCCTCTTCCTCTGTTTCAACTTTCTTATTCCTTAAAATTTTCTTCATTAGTTCCTTAAAACTATTGAAATCTACTTCATAAGAAATACCAATTCCTTGAGTATACCCTTGCTGTTCCAATAAAAATTGTTGTATTTCGCTTTCGCGATTAAAAACCTTGGCCCGCAGTGTTCCTTCTTCATTTAATAAAACCTGTATTTCCACGTCACCGCCAACCACAGTTTCACTTACCCCTCCCACAGGAACCCCGAATCTACCATTAAATAAAACTTTGTCACTTATCTGTGTAGATACCGTGACACCGATTCTGTTTTCCGTAGAAATATCATTAGGATCCAGATAACCTTGCTCGTAGGTAACCCCAAAATCAAACTTATCATCATCGTCATCAAGAACCTGATTTAATAAGCCAGACGCTGTTTGAATCAAGTTGCCAGTAACTGCTTGCTGGTTTATACCTGATCCTTCACTTACAAACGTGCCCTGGGTTAACAGGAAAAATGCATTTCGTTCTTCTATGGTCGGATCCTGAAGTCTGTATTCCAATTCTGATTTTACAGTAGAACTTGTACCTGGAAATTCAATACCTAAATCTATTGTTGGTCGTTCTAATTGATCGGTGAGCCTAATAACCACATCAGTAGGAATTCGTCTGCTATATCCGGCATTATCAAGCAATGGAGCCGGATTAGCATTCAAGGAATAAACTGCTTCCATGTCTAAAGTTGCCTCCAAAGGCGAGCCGTCCCAAACAATACTGCCCCCAGGTTTAACCTTAAAAGTACGATCAATAATTCCTCCAAATTTGTAATCATACTCTCCAGTGACTACTACGAAATCGCCAAACATATTAAACTTGCCGTTGGTATTAATCTCTATATAAACCAGGCCTGCACCTGTTCCTTTTAATGAACTTCCGGTTTTAGGGTCAATTACAATCTCTACCTCTGCATCAGGGGTTACATCTAAATCGAATCTTAATTCTAATCCATAGTATTCTTTTAGCTGGCGTTGAAGATCAATGGTCTCAACTTCATTTTTATTAATAAATGTGATAAAAGAATAATCCCCTACGGAAATCACATCACTTATGGGAATTTTTAAAGATGTTCCCCTGGCTGTTGAACCTTCAAAATTAATGTTCAGGGCATTAGACGGGCCAAATATTCGTCCCCTGCCATTAACAAAGCCGGTTCCATAGTAGAGTATTTCTTCTTCAAATTCTGTATTTAGTATTAAAAATCTATCCTCACTGGTATTTATGTCTAAATCAAAATTCCATTTCTTAAAGAAATTGTGCTCTATTGTACCATCCAGAATTGCCTCGGTATTCAAAGCTACATCTGTAAGTCTGACATTCTGAAAATTAAAAGTCTGGTCATCTAATTTAACCACAGAATTAGCTCCAAAATCATAATCTACGTTAAGATAAGGCACAGAAAGTCCGGCATTATTCATAGTTAAAAGTCCGTCAATTTCTGGATTCCTTATATCCCCCTTTATTTGAGCATTGCCATTGAGCATTCCTCGTATATTGGAAATAATATCCTTTCCCAAAGGACTAAAAGGTTCCATATCAAAATTACTGAATGTAGCCACCAGATCTGCCTGAGGTATTTCCTGATCTCTGGTAACCTTGCCAAATACCCCAAATTTTTCAAGCCCGTTCTCCTTAATTTGAGAATTTACGGAAAATTCTGTAAGGTCACGATTACCAACAACACCTATGGAAAGGTTCCCTAGATCTATCTCGTTTATTCCAAATTCAGATATGTCCAAATTACAAACCGGTAAATAAATATTGTCCTTTTGAAGAACGTTTAAGGTTCCATTTATCTCACCTTTGAGTTTTAAGCTATCTATAGCCGGGGTTATTTTATTTAAGGAGACAATTTTAAACTGAAGTTCCAGATCTTTAAAAGTAGAGTCTGCAAGTTGCCCTCTTAGCCTAATTTGTTCCCTGTTATCATTGTTCATTACAATTTCCTCAATAATAATACTATCCAGGGTACTATTTAGAATTACCTTGTTTTTGCTATTGCTTTCACGGTTTAAAACCCATGTATTACCCTTAAAACTTATGTCAGATTTTTTTAAGCCGATTACTGATTTATTATCCTGATTGAAAGTGTGGTAGAAATTTAAGTTGTAACTATCGTTATACGCACTACCACCCTTAAATTCCGTTCTAAAGAACAGCGTGTCATTTAATGTGGTATTAATCAGGTTAAAGTCTTTAACATCATAATATGGAGTTGAAAGATCCTGAACGGCCAAATAGGTATTAAAAAGAGGGTTTTTATTATCAATCCTAAAATCAATGCTATCTAATTCATTACCATAAGCCGAAATATAAGGCGATTTGAAATTGAGTTTAAAATCTCCCTTATCTGCGATAATATTACCTCTGATAAAAGTATTTGGGCCAAAGGCAACCTCCGGAAAAAAAACTTCAACGATTTTATTATAAATCTTAAAATTAAAGGTCATTTCCTGCCCTCCTGAAATTTCATATGGTTTATAGTTTGTATAAATACTCCCTATTGAATTTCGCACCAGACGACCAAGCTCCCTAACTTTAAATTTACCCCTCATATATCCTGTAATGATATCGGGAGAATTTATTTCTATAACCCTGGTAGAATCTTCAGAAAATGTGGATTCAATTTTGAAATCTTCAAAGTAATACGTGTTGTTTATGTTTTGATAATTTGTATTGGTAAACATTATGTCTCCCTCAATACTTTGAAATGAACTACCTGTGATGTCCATATTTACATTACCCTTAAATATCGATACACTGTCATCTATAAAATTTAATATTTTCAGATCAGCATAATCTACCAAGGCATTAAAATTAAAACTACTTTTATCCGTACTAAAATCTGCCAATCCCTCAAATCTAAACTGTAGGTTCTCATCATTACTGATTAAAGATCCATCAAACAATTGATCCTTTAGTATCCCGGAAATCTTGATGTCTTTATAGTCATACTTATTAAAAGTAAGGTTATATACCTGTCCAAAAACTTCAGTATTCAGATTCTTACTTACAAAACCTTTGCCCTCAACATTTACGTCGACAGTTGTTTTACCTAAACTTTTATTCTCTGTAAATTGACCTAAATCAAAATCAATCAGGGATACAAATCCTTTATAACTCGCGTTATCTATTTTATCAATTTCTGTAAGGGTTAGATCTACATAGCTACTGCCTATAGCCGTTTCAAGGTTTGCCCGCGTTTCAATAGAATTTAGAGTAATGAATGTTTCACCCCTTACGGTAAACTGTCCTAACTTCCGAAAAATAGAGGGAAGCGATTTACCTAATATTTGTGGCAACAAGGATCTTAGCTCATAATAGCTGGTTGAAATATCCTTTATCTGGGCATCGAGCTCAAAAGGACCGTTTTTTCTGAATAAATTTTTAAAATTAAAATCCCCCCTAATCCCAGTATTATCTGATTGTAGAAACAAGCGTTCCACATTCAAGTCATTTAATACCCCATTTACATTCGCAGAAAAATTTACCAATTTATCTGAGCCGAATTGGTTCCACAACATATTTACTTCATCCAATGCAACCGAGGAATCTGTAAAATCTGCGTTTAGATTTACCTTATCTATGAATTGTGCCAAGTCTTCCCTGTTATAATCAAATACCAGATTTCCAACAATATTTGATTTGGGAGTTCGGATTTGCAGCGAATCAAATCGCATTTGTTTCTTGGTGTATTTAAAGCTTGTCGCTAGTTTTTCAACATCGATGCCCAAAGCACTATTAAGTGATAAGTTTTCGATAACAGTAGTAACTTCGGGACCTAAAATTTGAAAATCACTGGCATCTATTTTAAGGTTCCTGAAATTTATTATCTCAATGTTTTCCTTATTCATATTTGTCAACCGAAACCTGCTATTTTTTATTTGCACATCTGATGAAGAAAAATAAAAATGCGGTTTGTTTGGGTCACGGGGTTTTTTGTCATCTAACTTGTCAACAAAAACACCGAGATTATTGTCGTTTTCTCCTTTATACGTTTTGAGATTAAAAAGTAGACCTTCTATATCTATATCACCAAACTGCAATTTCCCATTTATAAGATTTCGTACGCTTAAAATTGAAGTAGATAACTCTTGAATGTATATCAAAGTGTCTTTCTTATAATCCTCTACATAAACATCCCTCAATGCCGTGTCCCATGAAATAAGGGAAATTCTAAGTCTGTCTATATTTATATTGGTGCCAAACTCATTGTTCAAAGTCTTAGTTGCGTAACGCGCAAGTCTGGTCTGAATGGCCGGCAGAGAAAGAATTATAGTGCCTATAACGCAAGCCAACAGTAAGGCCAAAAGCGTTCTAACGAGTATTTTTCTCAGTTTTTTGATAGGGCTATTATGTTTTACCTTTGTGCTACCAAATTTTGTTCCAAACCATGAGCGATAAACAAAATATATATATCCTGGCTATTGAATCATCTTGTGATGATACATCGGCGGCTGTTATGTATAATGACAAGATGCTTAGTAACGTGGTAGCCACGCAAAAAATTCATGAGGCATACGGAGGTGTTGTTCCAGAACTTGCATCAAGAGCACACCAGCAAAATATTGTTCCGGTTGTACACCAAGCGTTAGCCAAAGCAAATATCGACAAAAAACTAGTATCAGCCATAGCATTTACTCGCGGACCTGGACTATTAGGTTCTTTACTAGTGGGGACTTCATTTGCCAAATCACTTTCATTAGGCCTCAATGTGCCATTAATAGAGGTTAATCATATGCAGGCACACATTTTAGCTCATTTTATAAAAGAAGGTGGTAAAAAATCGCCCCCCTTTCCTTTTTTAGCTTTGACCATTAGTGGTGGACACACTCAGATAGTTTTAGTCAATAATTATTTTGATATGGAAATCCTTGGAGAAACCCTTGATGATGCAGTTGGTGAGGCATTTGATAAAAGTGCTAAAATTCTTGGCCTACCTTATCCCGGAGGACCATTAATTGATAAGTACGCAGCAAAAGGTAATCCTCTGGCTTTTCCTTTTCCAAAACCAAAAGTAAAAGACTTAAACTTCAGTTTTAGCGGCTTAAAGACCAGCATTCTATATTTTATCCAAAGAGAAACCAGTAAAAATCCAAATTTTGTTGAACAGAATTTGAATGACATATGTGCCTCAATTCAAAGTACAATTATTCGCATTTTGATGGACAAGCTAAAGAAAGCTGCCGCGCAAACCGGGATAAAAGAAATAGCGATAGCGGGTGGCGTTTCTGCTAATTCCGGAATAAGAAAAGCGTTACAAGAAAGTGAGGTAAAATACGGATGGAGCACGCATATTCCCAAATTTGAATACTGTACCGATAATGCCGCAATGATTGGTATTGTTGGCTATTTAAAGTATCTTGACGGTAAATTTAGCGACCAGCGTATCGCTGCTAAAGCAAGGTATGTTATTTAATTATATTTCAATCAGACATGGCCCTTGTTGCAGAGGCGAAATGGATTGGGCTATGATTAGAATTCATCAAAAATATATTAAATAGCTAATAACTAAATTTTAAATTTTATTATGCAACTATTCTACAACCCTTCACTTGATAATAGCGCCATTCAGTTTTCTTTTGATAAAGAAGAAAGCAAACATATTGTAAAAGTCTTGCGTAAAAAAGAAGGAGACGAACTTTATATCACCAATGGCAGAGGAGTATTATTTACCGCAAAAATTCTAGTTGCAGATATAAATATGTGCAAAGCAGCGATTATTTCAACACAAAAGAGAAATCCTAAAATGTTCAGGCTCCATCTGGCCGTAGCACCAACCAAAAGCACCGAACGCTATGAGTTGTTTCTTGAGAAAGTAACAGAAATTGGCGTTCATGAAATTACTCCAATAATTTGCGATCATTCTGAACGTAAAATACTAAAAATGGAGAGGTTGCAAAAAGTAGTTCAGTCGGCCATGAAACAATCACTTCGGACCTACCTGCCTAAAATAAATAATCCTGTTTCATACTCTGAATTTATCTCTCAGGAACATAATGAACTGCTATTTATTGCCCATTGCCAGGAAGAAGAAAAACTGGATCTAAAACGCTGCATCGCTGCAGATAAAGATGTAACTATTTTGATAGGGCCTGAAGGAGATTTTTCTCATAAGGAAATAAAAGAGGCTTCTGAAAAAGGTTTTTTATCTATATCCCTTGGAGAAGCCCGCCTTAGAACTGAAACAGCTGCTATAGTTGCCTGTACCGCTGTAGCACTAATAAATAGTGGGTCTTAAAGCCTGTTATGTCTTAAATTAATTTTCGGTCAAAGAGTTCGTTTCCAAATTTAAAACCTAATTTTTGAATTATTAATAAGGGAAAAAAAATTTAGATTTGAATTTTTTTATGGTGATTATAGTATCTTTAGAAATGTGATATGCAACCCTTTTTTATGAAATTACTTCCCCTGTTTTTAACAGTTTTGTGGATACTAAATGTCAATTCACAGGAAATTGCAATTCTAAAATACAGTGGTGGTGGCGACTGGTATGCTAATCCAACAGCCATACCTAACCTTATCAGATTTTGCAACGAAAATATTGATACAGAAATTGAGCCCAAACCTCAAACCGTTGATGTGGGCAACCCGGAGATTTTTCAGTATCCCTTCATACATATGACAGGCCATGGCAACGTTTTCTTTACACAGGATGAAGCTGATAACTTAAGAACCTACCTTCTTTCCGGGGGATTTGTACATATTGACGATAATTACGGAATGGAGCCCTATTTAAGAAAAGAACTTTACAAAGTTTTTCCTGAGAAGGAACTCGTTGAAGTTGCCGCAGACCATGCAATATTTAAAATGCAGTATGAATTTCCTAAGGGCTTACCAAAGATTCATGAACATGATGGGAAAAGACCACAGGCTTTAGGTATATTTCAGGAAAATAGGCTGGTCTTGTTGTTTACCTATGAATCGGACCTTGGTGATGGATGGGAAGATCCCGAAGTGCACAACGATTCAGAACAAGTACGGCTTAAAGCTCTGCAGATGGGAGCTAATATTATACATTACGCATTTAAAAATTAATCTATGAATTCAAAAATGATTTCTGATGGTATATTAAGAGCTGTAGGAGTTATTACCGCAATTCTTCTTATTTGTTATTTCTTTTTCAAGATTAGTACCCTCTTGGTCTATATTTCCATAGCAGTAATTATCTCCCTGATTGGAAGGCCTGTAGTGGTATTTCTGAGAACCCGGTTGAAGATGAGAAACACTCTTGCCGTAATTTTAACTATGATATTTTTTTTAGGGGTTGTAATCGGAATAGTTTTAATGTTTATTCCCTTATTGATAAAACAAGGGCAGAACCTTTCCCTACTAAATATTGATGCACTACAACAAAATCTGGAAAACCTTTACCACGAGGTAACTAGCTATTTTGGAATTACTACCATAGATATTAAAATGCAGCTCCGTGAATCCAAGATATTCTCTAAGATCAATTTTGGTGTTATTCCGGAATTTTTAAATTCTATAGTAAGTCTTTTGGGCAGTTTAAGTATTGGTTTATTCTCAGTGCTATTTATTGCTTTCTTTTACCTTAAAGACAGCAAACTTCTTCAGGATAGTTTAATGGTACTAATTCCTGATGATAAAGAACCCAGGTTAAAAAAATCCATGCACACTATCAAAGTTCTTTTATCTCGATATTTTGGCGGATTGGTACTTCAAATCTCAATACTCTTCGTTATATACACCGCGGTTCTTTTAATCTTTGGAATTGAAAATCCTGTAGTCATAGCTTTTCTTTGTGCTCTTTTAAATCTTATCCCTTATATAGGGCCTGTAATAAGTGCTTTTTTAATGGCAATGTTAACCATGACCAGTAATTTAGGGGCCGATTTTAGCACGGTAATTTTACCAAAAACCATCTATGTCATGATTGGTTTTGCAATTGGTCAGTTGGTTGATAATTTTTTCTCACAACCATTTATTTTTTCCAATAGTGTAAAATCTCACCCTTTGGAAATATTCCTTATTATTATCACTGGTGGACTTCTATTTGGAATCACAGGAATGATCATTGCGGTACCCGGTTATACCGTAATAAAAGTAATTTTGAAGGAGTTTTTTGCCGATAATAAGATCGTGAGGTCTTTGACTAAAAATTTATAGCTTTACTTTGAATAAAGAAATCTTAAGGGCTGGTATACAAGATTATATAAATAATAATTTAAATACTGACATCATGTCAGTATTGCTTCAAAAAAGCAATTTTAGTGAAATTTCTTCAAAAGAACTAGCCCAACAGATAGAAGGTAAAAAAAAATGCGCTGTCAAACTCCCAACCTGGTTCAGGACAGCGGAAATATACTATCCTCCAAAATTAAATATTGAACAATCCTCCTCAGAAAAAACGGCTTTATACAAGACAGGTTTACTCAGTGGAAAATCGCTCTTGGATGTAACCGGAGGTTTTGGTGTGGACAGCTTTTTTTTTAGTCAGAACATAGCTGATGTTACGCTATGTGAAATAAGTAAACAATTATCTGAGATTACCGCCTATAATTTAAAAGTACTTAGAGCAAATGGTATTAAAGTTGTTAATACTGATGGAATAGAATATTTAAAAAAGTCTGATAAAAAATTTGATTGTATTTATATAGATCCCTCCAGAAGAGATAAAACCAAGGGCAAAGTATTTAAATTATCTGATTGCGCCCCGGACATTACGGAACACCTGGATCTCTTAAAGGACAAATCAAAAGCTATCCTCCTAAAGACCTCCCCCCTATTGGATATTTCCAAGGGACTCAAAGAATTAAAAAGTGTTGAGGAGATTCATGTAGTTGCAGTTAATAATGATGTTAAGGAACTACTATGGATAATTAAGGACCAAAATCTTGCAGAACCTTTAATAAAAACAATTAATATCAAAAATACCCAGGATGAGGTTTTTGATTATAAGCGCTCAAATGAAAATTCAGCCATATCTGACTACTCCGGGCCACTGAACTTTTTGTATGAGCCAAACGCTGCCATTCTTAAGGCCGGGGCATTTAAAACCATAGGAAATCAATTCCTTCTAAAAAAGTTGCACGAGCATACGCATTTATACACCTCTGAAAAGGAGGTGAAATTTCCCGGTAGAGTTTTTAGAATACTTTCTACTTATTCCTACAGCAAAAAATCAATAGCTACCCTGAATATTGGAAAAGCAAATATTGCTATTCGCAACTTCCCTGTTTCAGTGGCTGGTATTAGAAAGAAACATAGAATTTTGGAAGGCGGGGAGCTCTATCTATTTTTTGTTAAGGATCTTAATAATAAGCTCCAAATTCTTAAATGTGCAAAAACATAGCAAAAATATTTTTCGGTATATTTAGAAAATTTAACTCCTTAAGTATAACTATTGATCATAAAAACATGGAATCCAAAACATTCAATATCAACAGGAGAAACTTTCTTAAAGGCGCAACAGCCGCGGCTGTATTATCTTCATTTGGCACTTACGGATTTGAACTTATGCACAGAGATAAACCGTGGCGGGTAGGACTTATTGGCGCTGGTTGGTATGGTAGTAGCGATCTTTTTAAGCTCATACAGGTAACTAATGTAGAAGTTATATCAATATGTGATGTAGACAGCAATTTTGTAGAAGGCACAGCCAACCTGGTGGCCCAGCGCCAGAAATCTGGTAAGAAGCCAAAAACGTATTCGGATTACCGCAAAATGCTGGCGCAAGAAGGTCTGGAAATTGTGTTAATAGGCTCCCCAGACCATTGGCATGCACTCCAATGCATTGATGCGCTAAAGGCAGGAGCACACGTTTATGTTCAAAAACCTATAAGTGTTGATGTAATTGAAGGAGAGGCCATGGTAGCTGCCGCCCGGAAATATAATAGAGTCGTTCAGGTGGGAACACAGCGCAAAAGTACCCCACACTTAATACATGCCAAAAAAAATATAGTTGATACCGGGATGCTAGGAAAAATTTCTCATGTTGAGATGTGTTGTTATTTCCATATGCGCGCAAATGGTAATCCGCCTGTTGAGGAAGTACCTGAATTTCTCGATTATGAAATGTGGACAGGACCTGCCCCGCTTAGACCATATGATGGGTTGCCTCATAAAAGATGGTGGAGGACTTTTATGGAATATAGTAATGGTATTATGGGTGATATGTGTGTTCATATGCTGGATACGGTTAGATGGATGTTAGCTTTAGATTGGCCCAACCGCATAATTTCCACAGGAGGAATTTATGTTCAAAAGGATGGTAAATCAAATATTACCGACACCCAATCGGCTATTTTTGAGTATGATAATCTTAATTGCATTTGGCAGCACAGAAGCTGGGGGACGCCCGATGATCCTGAATACCCATGGTCATTTAAATTATTTGGTGATAAGGGAACACTTTCCGGTAGTACCATGCAATATGATTTTGTTCCGTACGGAGATGGTAAAGCACTACACATGGATGTAGTATACGAAAGAGAGGAATATCCCGAAGATTTGACAGAAAAGAACATAGAGCTTAATGCCGCACCAGCCACGAGGTTGCATATGCTCGATTTTCTATCGGCAATAGATCAAGGCACAAAACCGATTGCGGACATTTTAAATGGTCACATTTCAACAGCAAGTTGTATTCTTGCAAATTTATCTATGGAAGTTGAAAGACCTTTGATTTATGATCCGAAAAATCTGCTAATAGTAGATGATTTAGAAGCGACGAAACTGCTGCAAAGACCTTATCGCAGCCCATACCAACATCCCCATCCGAACCAGTTTATTTAATTCAATCGGTTGTACTAAAGTCGGAGCGTCCATTCGTACAGCTGGTGAGTCCATCTGCTAAGACTTGGGTTCTTTGTTGCTAATGAGAAACCATGCCCGCCTTCCGGATAAATATGAAGTTCTGCAGCTACTCCTTTTTGGTTTAGAGCCTGAAAAAATAAAAGACTGTTCTCCGGCGACACACTTTTATCGTCTGCTGCATGGAATAGAATTGTTGGAGGCGTTTTCTCTGAAACCTGAAGTTCATTTGAAAAGTACGTAATACTTTCACTATCCGGTTCATCACCTAAAAGAGCCTTTTTAGATCCGCTATGCATGGAAGAAGAAGAGAAAGTAATAACTGGATAAACTAATGCCATAAAATCGGGCCTGGCACTCAATAAATCAGCACCATCCACATATTTATATACCTCTTCATCAAAGTGTGTCCCAAGAGTAGATGCGAGATGTCCACCGGCAGAAAATCCAATAATTCCTATCTTTTTATCATTAATATTCCAGGTTTTTGCCATGTACCGGGTCAACCTCATAGCCCTTTGCGCATCCTGTAAAGGCACAAACTGATTATTTACCAAAGATTTTGAGACCGGTAACCTGTACTTTACCACTATCCCTGCAATTCCTATTGAATTCAAAAATTTAGCAATATCAATCCCCTCCCAGTCATAAGCAAGAATATGGTACCCCCCTCCCGGGAAAATTAACATTGCCTTACCTGTACTATTGGCTTCAGATGGTAGATAAACTTCTATTTGAGGATATTGAACATAACTTATTTTTTGAATTGCTCCCTTCTCCAGAATCTCGCTTTCATCAGTTTCAATACGGTTGGGAACAGCGTCTGTCGGCCAAAGCGGTAATATTGTGTCCTGCGAATAAACAAGATACCCAAGAAAAAAAGCAATTAAAGAAGTATATACAGTCCTAACTATTTGTCCGGTTTTTATTTGTTTAACCATCTTTGAAATTTGTCTAATTACATTCCCATTTAAAATCTGCAATGCGCTCATTAGAAGCGCTGGAGAGGTTATAGTGCCACCACTCAGTCCTTACAGACCAAAATCCGTATTTTTCCATAGTTTCTTTTAAGACTTTCCTATTGTGCAGGATTTCTAAGGGTAAGTCCATATTATCGTGATATGCTTTTTTACCAAAAAAATCAAAGTCGGTGCCCATATCCAATTCATCTCCCCTTAATGTTACCAGGGTAATGTCTACTGCACCTCCTTTATTATGTATGGAACCTTTAACCGGATTGGCTACATATTGGGGATTTGGGACAATCTTCCACATTTTATATTGAACGGAATTAGGCCGGTAGCAATCAAAAAACTTAATTTTATACCCCTGCTTCATAAAATCATTGTTTGCCTTAATTAATGCTTTTGCCGTCTTTACGCGTGTATAACATTCTGCACAGTCGTATACTTTGGCTTTTAAAAAATTGTTTTCTGTGGCATATCTAAGATCATATTCAAAATCATTGTTGTAGTCCGCTAAACGCACGAAAGTAGTATCCGCCACATCAATTAAAGATTTGAAAGGATCTCTGTTGGAAGAGATTCTTGATTGCGCAAGTGTATCTAAAACTATAACTGAATCCGATTTGACATCTATTGCTTTCTCTTTTTCCGATTTTTCTTTACAGGCGAAAAAAAGGAAAATAAAACAAAAAAAAATGATGGTTTTCAAAAGTGATTCTGCCAATTCAATAGTTTAATGACGAAGTTAGAGAAAATTAAAAACACATCTGCTTCTAATAGCTCATTTCTATTCTTGAGATTTTGCTTCAATAACTTTCCCTTATTTAAATTATTATATCTGATAAAGCTTGTTTGAGATAAATATCAGATATAATTATGATTCAATTTAATTAGACATTCTTTTAATTTTTGAGGAACTTTAAGGAGTAATACTTACCCATGCATAAAAATATTACGTATTAGATCAAAATTATTTTTTTATTGATTTACGTACAGTCGTGTAAATCAATAACGACTTTAATGAAACAGTAAGTTACTATGGCTGACTAGACGGGAAGCAAACAAACAAAATACGTATACAACAGAATTAAAGAGATTGCCAAAGTCTGATATGCATTTGGACATCAGGAAGCCACGGCATATAGAATGGGTTGGAAAAACGATGGTAGTATGAAAAAAGGTGATGTTCATGATGTCACAGGAGATTATCCTGCTGTTTACGGCTTTGAATTAGGGCATATAGAATTGGGTCATTCAAACAATTCTAGATAAGATTAATGGGGAATGGTTTTTTAAAGTAAATAAAGATGGTGTACCTTATGAGAATGAAAATAAAGTCGGACCCTGAAAATGTCCCTACCACAACAGCAAGGCTTGTATGCAAATTGTAAGGCTATTGAAACGGCCTGGATTGAACTAAAAACAACAAATAATTTAAACAAATGAAAACAATTATCCCTTTATTGCTAATTTTTTGCATCCTAACGTTTATCTCCTGTAAGGAGGATAAGACAAAAACCATTGAAGCAACGGATAGAGGTTCAGATATCTGGATGCTGGGCTTCGAAAAAACGGACAAAAATCCAATTATGATAGCAGATTCCAGTTATGTTTTCATGGATCCGGTGACAAAAGTGGATGTACAATGGCAAAAAGCTGATGTATTTAATCCTGCTGCCGTGGTACGAAATGACACTGTTTTTATGCTCTTTAGGGCCGAGGATAACCCAGAAGCCATTTTGGGAGGAAGAACTTCACGTATTGGTCTTGCATATAGTACAGACGGAATAAATTTCAGTAAATACCCGGAACCTGTTTTATATCCTAAAGAAGATGATTTTCACAAGTGGGATTATCCTGGGGGTATTGAAGATCCCAGAGTAGTAGAAATGCCCGACGGGACCTATTTAATGATGTATACAAGCTGGAATAATGATGTGGCCAGATTATCAAGTGCTACGTCAAAAGACCTTAAGAATTGGACAAAGCATGGGCCGGTTTTTGAAAGTTTTCAAGAAGAGAAATTTAATAATATCTGGAGTAAATCTGGATCAGTAGTTACAGAATTGCAAAATGGACGGCTAATAGCTAAAAAAATAAATGGCAAATTTTTAATGTATTGGGGAGAGTTATTTGTCAATTTAGCACAATCTGAGGACGGCATCGATTGGGAGCCCTATTTGGACAAAAAAGGTGAATTATTACACGTATTCACTCCAACTATTGGAGAGTTTGACAGTCATTTAACCGAACCTGGACCCCCTGCCCTTTATACGGAGAATGGTATACTCTTGCTTTACAATGGCAAAAACCTAAGTGGAGAAGGCGCCAGTAAAAAAGTAGCTGAGGGTACTTATTGCGGAGGTCAGGCATTGTTTGATATAAAAGACCCATCCCGACTTATTAATAGACTTCAGGAGCCATTTATATGCCCAAGCCTTCCCCATGAAACAAGTGGACAGTACAAAGCGGGGACTACTTTTATTGAAGGTTTGGTCTTTTATAAGAATAAATGGTTTCTTTATTATGGAACAGCTGACAGTATGGTAGGATTAGCCGTGAAATCGGACTAAATGAGATTAAATATAAGTTTGCTGCTGCTTCTATTACTCCCAGGGTGTGATACTAAAAAGGAAGATGCAACAACGGTAAAACAGCCGAACATTGTTTTAATCATGGCAGATGACCAGGGATGGGGCGACCTAAGTATAAGCGGCAACAGCAACCTCAGCACCCCAAATATTGATGAGCTTGCACGAAATGGTGTTTCTTTTCAAAATTTCTATGTACAAGCTGTATGCTCCCCAACCAGGGCAGAATTACTATGCGGAAGGCAATTTCAGCGGCTTGGAATATATGCCACTTCTGCCGGTGGAGAAAGGCTGAATCTGGACGAAACCACATTTGCTGAGGTATTTAAAAAGGCCGGTTACCAAACAGCAGCCTATGGTAAATGGCACAGCGGCATGCAACCACCTTATCATCCTAATACCAGAGGGTTTGATGATTTTTATGGTTTTGCTTCTGGGCATTGGGGTAATTATTTTGATCCACTCATTGAGCATAACGGCAAACTGGTAAAAGGAAAAGGGTTTTTAGTAAATGATCTCACTAATAGAGCCTTGGAATTTATCACAAAGAATAAGGAAAAGCCCTTTTTACTTTATTTACCCTATAATACACCTCATAGCCCAATGCAGGTTCCAGACAAGTATTGGAATAAATTTAAGGCTAAGGTATTAACTAAAAAACACCGGGATACTGCTATTGAGGATCCCAATTTTACAAGAGCCGCACTTGCCATGGTGGAGAATATTGATTATAATGTTGGCAGGATAATAAATAAACTTCAGGAACTAAATTTAGAGGAAAATACTATTATCGTATATCTCTCAGACAATGGTCCTAACGGATGGAGGTGGAATGACGGAATGCGAGGTAAAAAGGGTTCTACAGACGAAGGTGGTGTGCGTAGCCCATTGTTCATCAGCTGGAAAAACACCATCCCGGCTTCTAAAAACATAACTCAAATAGCAAGCGCTGTTGATATCCTACCCACTTTGGCCGGTTTGGCAGGTATTGAGGCAATAACTCTAAAGCCCCTGGATGGGATTAATTTGAGACCTCTAATTTTTGAAGAGAATCCTTCCTGGGAATCCAGATTTATATACAACCATTGGAATGAAAAAACCAGTGTTAGATCACAGGAATTTCGACTGGATGATGAAAACCGCTTATATCATATTCCTTCAGACCTGGGTCAATCAAAGGATGTATCGAAAAATTATCCTGAAGTTTATACTTCTCTGTTAAATGCAAAAGAGAGTTGGCTACAGAAAGTGCCAAAACGTTCAGCTTACATCAGGCCATTTACTATAGGACACCCAAATTTTGAGACTACACAAATCCCAGCTCGGGATGGAATCGCCCATGGCGGAATTAAACGCAGCAACAAATATCCAAATTGCTCATTTTTTACAAATTGGAAAAGTCTCGAAGATTCCATTACATGGGATGCAGAGGTTTTGTCAGATGGTGATTATGAGGTTATTCTTTACTACAGCTGTTCTGAGAAAAATGTTGGATCTACCCTGCTTCTTGAGTTCGATTCCAGCAATCTTAGTAAAAAAATTACTGAGTCCCATGATCCACCTCTTGAAGGAATGGAAAATGATCGGGTTCCACGAATTGAATCTTATATAAAGGATTTTAAACCCGTTTCAATGGGTATAATGAAATTAAAAAGCGGTAAAGGGCAGCTTACCCTTCGGGCATCGAAAATAACCGGGGAAGAGGTTATAGATTTTAGATTACTGCTTTTTAATAAATTGAATTAAAAGTTAATCTATACTATAAAGCAAATCGTCACTGTCTGAGTAACCTATCCGAACAGCCTTTGCAACAAATGAAACTTTCTTGTCTAAAGGTTCAGAAAAAATATGCCAGCTAACATCTCCTGGTTCTTTCCATATAATGGTAGCATCCGATTTATCTGAAATCAGATAAATTTTTTCCCCTTTTTCAACCAACTGAAGTGGTTTTAATTTAGGTTGTTCGCCATTTGGCAGCCACATTGTTATTAAATCTTTTTCAGGTGTTCTGCCCAGGTCATTGGTTTCTTTGACCCAACTGTTCAGGACCTTTCTTAGGTGAATTAAAGTATCCTGAAATTCTACTTGATCTGAAAGATTAACTAATTCAAAAGGATCATTTACCATATCATATAATTCCTCTTCTGGTTTGGGTTTCCTGAACCATAAAGAAGCAAGGGAATCCAATTCTCCTAAATCCTGTAATGTCATCATATTTTGCATCATAGGCATTTGCTCCCTGTATTTAACCGCTAAAGCATTTGATATTTCGGTATTGTAATTCCTTATGTACTTAAATTTCTTAGTACGAACAGCACGCAATTTATCATACATTTCGTCAAACCTGTCTGACGAGGCGAAAACATAGTTGCTTGCCGTGCTGTCTTTATAAATTCCAAATTTCGCCTTGCCTTGCATTACCTTCGGAGGAAAAATTCGGGCCCATGAAAGTAGAGTTGGAGCAAAATCAATGAAGCTTATAAGTTGATCATCGTAATTACTCTTTTTTAAATTATCCTGAAATTTAATAACCAGGGGAAGTTTTATTCCCGTATCGTACAAAGCTCTTTTATGCCTCGGGAAAGGACCTCCATGATCTCCATAAAAGAAGATAATACTGTTTTCATATAGGCCGTCTTCCTTTAATTGATCAATAATTTTGCCCAGTTGTTGATCCAGCCGTTTTAGGTTGGAGTAATTAACAGCTAAATCGTGGCGAATAACATCATTATCAGGGAAATATGGCGGGACAGTTACAGAATCTGGTGAGACGTATAATTTTTCTTCACCTTCTTTCCAGATACCTGATTCATGACAAACATTAAAATTAAAAACGGAAAAAAAAGGAGCGCCTTTTGGTCTATTGCGCCAATGCGCCTGGTTGCTGCTCTCATCCCAACCAGATTGAGGAGCTTTAAAATTGTAATCTTCCTTGGCATTATTGGTACAATAATAACCTTCTTTGCGCAAATATTCTGTAAACATTTTTACTCCATCCGGAACTATGGGAGAATAACTTGGAATTCCTATCTCTGGCTGATTTTCAGTTGAATAAGCGTTATAAGTGCGCATATTGTGAGTACCTAATGTGGTGGGGTACATCCCGGTAATAATTGCACTTCTGGCAGGGGCACAAACCGGTACCGGCGTATAGGCATTGGTAAAAACGACGCCATCCAAAGCAAGTGACTCAATATATGGCAGTACGATGGTACTATCACCGTACATCGGAAAAAAGTCGGGCGATTGATCCTCGGCTACCAACCAAATAATGTTTGGCCTATTTTTGACCTCACTTTGTATTTCATTATTCTTACAACCAGTTCCAAAAGCAAAGAATAAAAAACACCAATAGTATGATCTATTTATTAATCTCAAAGGCTTTCAAGAAATTTAAGACTTTGAGGGACCTGTTCTACGACCCTGGAGCACTCATCTTCAATGAACATATATTCAACGACACCCAGTTCTTTGGCGCGTTTTACCACACCGGCAATATCTACTTGTCCCGTTCCCAGTGCTACGTTGGTCTCAACATCTTCATGCCCTGTATCATTGCCTTTTATCCCATGTTCCATATCCTTAAGATGTAGCAATACAACTTTATCAGGATAGCGATTCATAAGTTCAAGAGGATCTCCCCCACCATGATGCACCCAATATACATCCATTTCAAAAGCAAAATGAGTTGCATTTTTTGCCATATAATCAAATAGAGTGCCATCCTCATAAGGCCTGAATTCATAACCATGAGCATGATAAGCCAGTGTAATCCCTTCTTCTTTTAGTCGTTTCCCCGCTTTATTAAATACAGCGGTAGCCTCCTTTGTTTTAGCAATATCGAAGGTGTTTCCATCGTGTGAAATCCATGCACACATTACATATTTGGCACCAAAAGTTTTGGCGTTTTGAACGACCTTCTCAATATCATTCTGCAGGTCCTCATACCCCGCACCTACACTAACCATTTCCAGACCATTGTCTTTGAGTAATTTCTTATATTCGTCCATTGGAAGTCCATAACTACCACCACCTTCTATTTTGGTAATACCCCACTTATTAACTAGTTTAAGGGTTCCCTGAACATCAGTTTTAAACTGATTTCTTAGACTGTACAACTGTAATCCGACTTCCTGAGCAACAATCTGATAAGTGCCAAACAGACCACATAAAATTGCCAATCCCAGAATTGAAATATTATTTTTTTTCTTCATGTTATTTAATTTTATCTAAGTTAATAAATTTCCTTCATCATCCCATTCTGCAATTATGCCACGCTTACTTTGATCCACACATTTGACCAGCCATTCTTCGTCATAAGCCAAACCATGCTGTTCAAGGACATCTTCTGGAACACCATCCCAAACGTTTGGCATATTTCCTTTATATCCCAGATCCTCAATACCTATTTTAGAGGTATAATATCCGGTGAGTGTTAAATTCCGCATTAAAGAGAAAAATTGTATTTCCAGAGGTTGCTCATCCATGGGAATGTCGGAATCATAAAACGCTATTGAATCCAGAATTTGTTTTTGTTGATCTTCAGAAGCCGACTTAAAATCCTTGCCAAAATCAGTATTACTTTTATGATCGAGCCACATAAGGCCTCCCCGTAAATCTGTTTGTAATTTAGGGACATCTTTCGCCAGAAATTCAATAAAATCAGGTACCCCGGCATCTGTAGCTCCCCCAAATGTATCATTCGGAGGCATTATTAGATTACTCAGAATCACAATAGTAGCTAATTCGTGCTCATTAAAAAACTGTTCAGAATTTAATTTCTCAATAAGTTCTTTCTCTTCCGGAGTCCTCCCAAAGTGATTTTCATCTGATTTAAGTGCAGCTATTTCCTCAGTGCTTGCTGATTCGGGTTTACAACCATGAACAACCAGCCCGCCCGCAACGGTTCCAAGTAAGATTGATTTAATACTCTTCCTTCTATCCATTTTTTAGATATTTTGCTGTTTTAGCTGTTCTACAATATAGTCAGATGCACGCCATGACAAGGCCAGGATTGTCCAGGTGCAGTTTTTATCACCTTGCGAAACAAAAGGACCGGCATCAGTTATAAAAACATTGTTGACATCATGCAACTGTTGATATTTATTTACCACCGACTTTTTTGGGTCATCACCCATTCTGGTGGTTCCTACTTCATGAATAATTCTACCCGGAGCCAGAAGGCCATAATCTTCTTCCTTTGAAGGTGAATCACCCAGAACTTCTCCTCCCATATTATGAATGAGTTCTTTAAATGTGGACTGCATATGCTTCGCCTGATTTCTTTCAAAATCTGACCATCTATAATTGAAACGAAGTACCGGGATTCCGAATTGATCTACAGTAGTAGGATCTATTTCACAATAGTTATCTTCTTTTGCAACAGCCTCCCCCCGACCTCCAAAACCCAGGACAGAGCCGTAATATTTTTTAACGTCTTTGCGCAGACTTTCGCCATAACCTCCGGTTGGTAGGTTAAAAAATTTATTAAACTCATTTGGATTAAACCCAAAGCCATAATTAGGCATACCCATTCCTCCCCAGACCTCGATATGATAACCCCGGGGGAAATCCAAATTCTTGTTATCAAGCCACCAGGGTGTATAAACATGCATTCCGCCTACACCGTCTTCATTGTAAACTTCCCGATTCATCAGACCAGGGATAAATCCGGCCAGGCTGCTTCCGGTAGAGTCATGAAGATACTTCCCCACAACATTACTGCTGTTTCCAAGCCCATTAGGATGCTGTTTGCTTTTTGAATTCAGGAGAATCCGTGCAGAACTACAGGCAGAAGCCGCTAATACTACTACCTTTCCTTTTAGCTGGTACTCTTTGCGGTCGTCCTTATTAATATATGAGACCCCTGTTGCTTTTCCTTCTTCATTGGTAGTTACTTCGCGTACCACAGAATTTACATAAAGGTCTACCTGACCTCCACTTTTTTGAGCTGGGAAAATTAAACAGGAACCTGCCGAAAAATCAGCATATACCTGGCAAGAACGAGAACATTGGCCACAATAAAAACAAACCCCTCGATCGTTGTTTATTTTTTTTGTAAGCATTGACATTCTGGAAGGAATAACCGGAATATTGGATTTACGCGCACCTTTAATATACATAAGCTCATGAAGTCTCGGTTTTGGTGGCGGCAGAAAAAATCCATCCGGATCATTAGGAAGTCCTTCGTTAGTGCCGAAGACCCCAATAAGTTTGTCTACCTTATCGTAATATGGTTTTACATCCTCATAACCAATGGGCCAATTGTCACCAAGACCATCTATATCTTTATGCTTAAAATCCTTAGGACCAAAACGCAATGAAATTCTTCCCCAGTGATTGGTTCTGCCTCCCAGCATATGCGATCTGTACCAGTAAAACTCAGTGCCTTCTTCACGTGTATAGGGTTCGCCTTCTATTTCCCAACCACCGTACGCCATGTCAAATTCTCCAAAATCTCTTGTAGTATTGGCACCTCTGCGCGGTGATTCATATGGCCATTTTAACTGTGTCATTTGTTCGGGATCTGCAGGATCAAAAAAAGGTCCTGCTTCAACAACGGCAATTTTTAGCCCAGCGTCGGCCAAGACTTTGGCCGACATGCCTCCACCGGCACCGGAACCAACTATTATTGCATCATATATAGTTGGTGATTCTTTTATTTGCATAGGCCATTTTTAATTAATTACAGTCCTCTTAATCAGATAATAAAAAGCTCAATTTACATCAATTTAATTCAAATATTTTGCAGCCCGGACAGTATGGTAGAAATGTACAAGAAATTGACAATTTAGTGTAAGTAGATAGTTAAATAAAACCTTCCGGCAATACTAAAAAATTTTATGAAGTTATAATACTCTGCGAATACCAGAAAAATCCTGTCTATACTGAGTAGGCGTACTGCCTTTATTCTTTCTAAAAACCCGGTTAAAATTTGCAATACTGTTAAAGCCACACATAAAAGCTATTTCCGATATACTCAAATCTCTTTCTATTAACCATTTGGAAGCATAACCAATACGAATATCATTAACATATTCTACAAATGTCTTTCCGGTGCACTTCTTAATAAATCTATTAAATGAAACACTACTCATATTCATTATGTCTGCAACTTCCTGAAGAGTCATTTTTGATGAATAATTATCCTGAACATGATCATATAATGTTTTGAGTTTATTATTATGTTCAAAGTTTTCCAGATGAATCGTAGTCGTAGACAGCAACCGTTGATTTCTTGACGTTGCCAGGTCATACAATATTGAAAAAAGTTCCATAAAATAATCAATTCCGCCTAGTTTTGATACTTTCAAAATTCTTGGCAACATATTACGAGTTACTTCTTCAGAAAAAAGAATTCCATGAGCTGATTTATCAAACAAGTCTTTTAAGGGCTTCATAATTCTACGGCCAAGAAAAGCAGAATTGAAGAGATCATTATGAAATTGAATCGTTATTTCATGTATGTTTTTTTTGGTACACTGATGTTGTTCCCATCCATGAAAAATATTAGAGCCCACCAGGACTAATTCAAGATCTTCAATTTCTTCTATGCTGTCACCAACAATTCTACGGACTCCTTTGCCATTGGATATTAAATTCAGTTCTAATTCCGGATGAAAGTGCAAGGGATAATCAAAAAAATCCTTCACTCTGTCAAAAACCAGAAAACTGTCTTCATTGGAAAGAGGTGTGATCTCACGATGAATTTTTTTTAATAATTCCATTATTCAATGCTAGATCTGTTGTTATAATTCATTGATATGATAAAATAATACCAGAACAATATTAACAAATATTTTAGATTTGAACCAGAATTTGGTAATTGAAGGGTGTATATTTTTATAAATATGCAGTCAAGTGCCCTTATTTTTATTAATTCCAACATATTTGAATATTCTTTTTTTTAAGATACACCATAGTATGCTAAAGGGTATAGATATTGCAATAATCCTATTATATCTTTTAGCCACTGTATTTATTGGTCTTATACTCCGTAAAAGGGCTCAAAGAAGCAAAGATGATTATTTACTCGGTGGGAAATCCCTGCCCTGGTATATGCTCGGTCTTTCTAATGCCTCAGGGATGTTTGATATTTCTGGCACCATGTGGTTGGTTACCTTAACATTTGTATACGGTTTAAAAAGCATTTGGATACCCTGGCTATGGCCGGTGTTCAATCAGATATTTCTAATGGTCTATCTAAGCGCATGGCTGCGTCGTTCCAATGTCACAACAGGGGCCGAATGGATTTTATTCAGATTTGGTGAAGGTAGAGGTGGCAGATTATCGCACACCGTTGTGGTGGCCTTTGCAATTATTAGTTGCCTTGGTTTTCTCGCCTATGGCTTTATTGGCCTTGGAAAGTTTGTTGAAATATTCATTCCCTGGGAAATTGTTAGTGCCTATATTCCTTTCGATGTCCCGCTGGAATATGTCCCTCATTTCTATGGGACTGTTTTTACCATGTTCGCTGTATTTTATTCAGTGCTTGGTGGTATGTCTGGTATCGTTTGGGCAGATCTTTTACAATTTACAATAATGACCATTTCCTCCTTTGCAATAGCTTTTATAGCCTGGCAGGCAATGGGTTCAAATACCCTGAATGTTCCTGAGGGCTGGATGGATCCCTTTTTTGGATGGACCCTGGATATAGACTGGACCAGCCTTATTGCAGAGGTAAACGATAAAATTGCTTCAGACGGCTATACATTATTTGGCTTATTTTTTATGTTGGTTGTTTTCAAAGGTATTCTGGCCAGTATCGCAGGTCCTGCACCAAATTATGATATGCAGAAAATCCTATCCACTAAATCTCCAAAGGAAGCCGCTAAAATGAGTGGATTTGTATCTATTGTCCTTATGCCTACCAGATATCTAATGATTGGAGGTTTTGCCATATTGGGTATCCTTTTTTATGATCAGCTGGATCTACAACGTGCCGGAATTATCGATTTTGAAAATATTCTTCCCTCGGCAATAAACAAATTTGTTCCTGTTGGTTTAATGGGTCTTTTGCTGGCTGGCTTATTGGCGGCATTTATGTCCACTTTTGCGGGAACCCTAAATGCGGCTCAGGCCTATATTGTAAATGATGTTTATTTAAGATATAAGAAAGATGCAAAACCGAAACAGGTAAAATGGATGAACTATGGCAGTGGAATACTGGTTGTGGTAGTAAGTATTGTTCTGGGTTTTTTCGTAGAAGATGTGAATTCTGTTTTACAATGGATAGTTTCTGCCTTGTGGGGAGGTTATGTGGTTTCTAATACTTTAAAGTGGCACTGGTGGCGATTTAACGGTTACGGTTATTTTTGGGGAATGCTATCGGGGCTTATACCTGCGATTATTTTTCCACTCGTATTTAAAGAGACACTGGAACTTTATCTTTTCCCTCTGTTCTTAATAATTACCACCCTCGGCTGTATAATTGGAACTTATATGGGGCCACCTACTAATGAAGCCACTCTAATTAACTTTTATAAAAAGACCAGGCCATGGGGTTTTTGGAAACCTATACAAGATAAAGTTATAGCTCAGGATCCCGATTTCAGGAAAAATAAAATGTTCAAAATGGACATGTTCAATATTTTTATTGGAACCGCCGCTCAGACACTTTTGGTAATTATTCCTATATATTTAATCCTAAGAGAATATACGTCACTTTGGATTTCTCTTGGAATTTTTGCTGTTTGCGGTTTTCTGCTTAAAAAATTCTGGTGGGATAAATTAGATGAACAAATGTAGAGCAATGCAAACAGCCAGGCTAAGAATCCAATAACGGATTTTGAATTATGAGACGCTTATGAGAAATCATCAGCAACTTATAAATAAACCTAATTATGAAATTCCAGAAAATAGCGGGATAATTTCCAGATATAAAAACCCTTGTAGCTACGACGTCTATAAGTATTTTGATCGACTATTGTAAAAATACTCCTTCAGATAAGTTGTCGACCAATGAATCTGTAAAAAACATATTAAACTTAATTGAAATGAACGAATTACAGAATTAAAAATAGTTTCCCCAACCTGCGCTTGGTTTTTTTGAATTAGCCCGGCGTTTCCCGTTTCTGACTGGCAAATCAAAGGGGAACGGTTGCAATTATGATGCCCTTAATAGTAAGGAAGTATCAGTAGGGTAGAAAGCAATGCCTTTTGGTTAAACCCAAAAGGTGTTGTTTTATTAAAGAAAGTAGTGTTATTCTTTTATAGTAGTGATGGTCAATTGTAATAAATAAAAATTAACAAAATGTTAATAATTCATTATTTGAGAACTAATTGACAAAATATTGTCATTATTCTTAACATTAATCACATTAATTTGCTTAATATTATCAAAAATTTATGGTTTTTTTTAACATTTACCGAAATCGTTTTCGGTTTAAATGGTGATAAAACCATGATACTCAATTAATTATAGCTAACTAAACAACAAACGATTATGATTTTAAAAAGTGATTATCACTCGTTAAAATCTTGTGCTGGCAAAATTAACAAGTCCAGTGTCAAGTTTTTTTCATTACTTATGGGTCTTGTTTGTTCGTTTGCTCTCGCAGCACCGACAACAAGTCTCGAAACAGTAACAACGATTGAAGCGTTTCAAAATGACGTCAGAGGAACGATTACAGACGCCGATGGGATACCTCTTCCAGGCGCCAACGTATTAATCAAAGGAACTAGCACTGGTGTCGCTGCTGATTTTGATGGTAATTATGCCATCCAGGCCAGTGCCGGGGATGTCCTTGTGTTTTCTTACACAGGTTACAACTCTTTTGAGGTGACCGTAGCGGATTCCACTATAATAAATGTAGTTCTTGAAGAAGGACTTGCGTTGGACGAAGTTATAGTAACTGGGTATACCACTGAATCAAAGCGGGAAACCACAGCTGCTGTATCTATCGTAAGTGCTGAAGAATTGGCAGCAATTCCTTCAGGAAACGTAGAACAACAATTAGCAGGTAGGGTTGCCGGTGTTACCGTAATTACTAACGGTCAGCCAGGTACTCAAAGCCAGGTAAGGGTTCGTGGTTATGGTGGCTTTGGTGGTAATGAGCCACTATATGTAGTAGATGGGGTGCCCACTCAAAGCGTAGCTTTCTTAAGCCCGGACGACATTGCTACAACCACAGTACTTAAAGACGCTGCCGCTGCATCCATTTATGGGGCCAGAGCAGCCAACGGTGTAATTGTTTATACCACTAAACAAGGTTCCCGCGGTGATAGAAAAACAAGGATTTCAATTGATATTAATAGTGGTGTGAGTGATCCTAACGTTGCAGGTTCACCAAAAATGTTGAATCCACAGGATATGGCAGATTATACAAATCTTGCCTATGAAAATAATGCTGCTGCAAACGGAACACCTGTTCAATATACGCATCCGCAATATGGTTCTAACGCAATACCAACTTTCCCTGATTATCTGCATGCAGATGGTCAGAATGGTGTTAATGCCGATCAGGTTGATCTGGCACAGATTCAGGCTAACTATGAAGCAGACCCTGAAAATGTGTTTTTAATAAGGCCAAACCTTGCAGGAACTAACTGGTACAGAGAAATTACCAGAATTGCGCCGCAGACTAGGATAGGCCTAGGGTTTGATGGGGGAAACGAGAATGGTCGTTTTTATATAGGATTGAGTTTGCAGTCTATAAGCGGTATTCTTTTGGCTAACGAGCAAAACCGGTATACGGCTCGTTTTAATTCAGAGTTTGATCTTGCATCCTGGTTAAGTATTGGTGAAAATCTGCAGGTTACCTATAATTCAGTTGTAGGGCAGTCAGGTGGTAACGGAGGGCAAGGAATTTCTAATGACGAGTCTGAAGTACTTTCTGCCTATCGTATGCCCACCATCATTCCGGTATTTGATGATTTTGGCAGTTACGCAAGTACAAGAGCAGCAGGTTTTAACAACCCGCGTACTCCTGTTCGGAGATTGGCTCAGGACAGAGGTGATGATAAGAATTTTTCTGTTAGTGCCTTTGGTAATCTTTATGCATTAATCAAACCTTTTGAAGGCTTTGTTTTCAAAAGTAGCATTGGCGGCTCATATTTCAATTTTAACAGCTTAGATTACAATTACAGGTATTTAGGAGACTCTGAACCACAAGCCAGTTACACTTTTGCTGAAAATTCCGGATATGGGTTCTCCTGGACATTTACCAATACCATTACCTATGAAAAACTATTCGCCAATAAACATAAACTAAAACTTTTTGCCGGGATTGAGGCCATTGAAGGGACAAATACTCCAACAACTCCATCTAAAGGAAGGATTATTAATGGTTCCGGTATTAACCCGTTCTCCACAGATTTAGACTTTGTAACACTTTCTGCAGTGCAGAGTCCGGTAGTTCAAAGTTTTATTAATACCGGTGTTAATTTTAGCTCATTATTCGGACAGGTAAACTACAATTATGATGAGAGGTATTATGTTTCTGCAGTAGTTAGGCGAGACGGTTCTTCTGTCTTTGGTGAAAACAACAGATATGGTACCTTTCCGGCATTCTCGGGTGCGTGGAGGATTATTGGTGAATCATTCATGGATAACCAAAACTTCTTCCAGGATTTAAAAGTCCGTGTTGGCTGGGGGCAAATGGGTAACTCTAATAATGTAGCCCCTGCAAACCAGTTTTCTTTAGCGGCTTCTGCATTGGATAATACCTTTTATCCCATACAAGGGCAAAGTAGTGGTGCCGATGAAGGTTTTGCTACCAGCCGTATTGGGAATCCGGACGCTAAATGGGAAACCAGTACTACATTCAACATTGGTTTTGATGCTACAATTATTGACAACCATTTAGACATCGAATTTGACTGGTGGCAAAAAGATACAGAAGATCTGTTATTCGTTGTGCCTTTGGCAGGTGTAACCGGTAATTTCGCTAGTGCGCCATCTAGAAACGTGGGAAAAATGGAAAACCGGGGAATTGATCTACGGGTTGTTTATAAAGGAAATTTCAGCGAAGATTTTACTTTTGAATTTGCCATTAATAACACGTTCCTTAAGAACGAAGTGATTGAATTTGCACCGGGGATCGACTTTTTAGACGTAGGTGGTCAAAGAGGAATAAATCCAACAAGGAACCAGGTTGGTAAGCCATTATCTTCCTTTTTTGGATACGACGTTATAGGATACTTTGAAAGCGATGCTGATGTTGCAAGTTCTCCTTCTCAAGACGGTGCCGGTACAGGTAGATTTAAATATAGAGACGTGGACGGAGATGGTGCAATTACGCCGGATGACAGGACCTATATTGGCGATCCTGTAGCTAATTACAGTGGTGGGGCAACCATAGATTTAAAATATAAGGATATAAGAATGGAGATGTTCTGGAACTGGTCTACCGGATTAGAGATATTTAATCAATCTAAATGGTTTAGAGATTTCTTTGGTACTTTTGAAGGTTCTGCAAAGGGTGTTGCAGCATTTAAATCCTGGACTCCTGAATTAGGTAACAGTGCAGCTGCCCCTATCTGGGAAAGCGCATCTAACATTAGTACCAGTGGAGCTGCCAATTCCTGGTATGTAGAAGACGGTAGTTATGCCAGACTTCAGAGACTTGCGTTTATCTATTCCTTTAGTGACCTCATCAAAAACTCCAACACACTTAGCAAATTTGAAGTAGGGATTTCTACCAATAATATCTGGACCATTTCTGGCTATAGCGGCTTAGACCCTGTTGTTGGTGGAGATGCTGATGTCAACTTTGGTGTTGATGTAGGTAACTATCCTGTTACACCGTCTTATTTGATAAATGTTAATATTGGACTCTAAGACCTTGATTATGAATTATAATGATAAAATTTTAATTATATTTGAAAAAAAAAGTTATGATGACAATTAAAAAAGTTAAACAATTCGGAGTTTTCGTCATGTGCGCCCTGGTTTTGGGCATCTCATGCAGCGATGAATTTTTGGAAGTACCACCGGCCGGCTCATTGGGTGATGCCCAGTTAGGTACAGCAGATGGTATAGAAGCCCTTCTTATTGGGACTTATGCTGCATTGAATGGAGTATTTGGAAACAGGTTTGAAGGACCAAACCATTGGATTACCGGTTCTATTATGGGCGGCGAAGCCAATAAAGGAACAGATGCCGGGGATTATTCAACTATTAACCCTATCCAGCGTTATGAAACAGATCCCACGAGTGGGGATTTGAATAACCTGTGGCGTGGTCGTTATGAAGGAATTGCAAGAGCTAATAGAGTGCTTGCAACTATTGCTGCTAACCCGGACGCTCTGATAGCAGCGGATGCAGCCAGAATTAGTGGTGAAGCGCGGATGTTACGTGGTCATTTTTATTTTGATCTTCAAAAGCATTTCGGCAGCATCCCGGTTTTTGATGAAACTGTTCCCGCAGAGGAAATTATTCTTATTCCAAATAGTGGGAATGCCTGGGCGCAAATAGAAGCAGATTTCCAGTATGCGTATGATAATTTACCTGCGGTAACTGATGCCGGCCGGGTAAATAAATGGGCAGCTGCAGCTTACATGGGCAAAGCTAAATTATTCCAAGGCAAGTTTTCGGAAGCAATAACATGGTTTGATGATGTTATTGCAAATGGAGTTACTTCCAATGGTTTGGCCTATGCATTATTAGATGATTATTCTCAAATATACAATGCGGAAAATGACAACCATGCAGAAAGTGTAATGGATGTTGAATCTGCTAATAATACGGGAAGTGTTCAAAATGCAAATGCTTTTGATGATTTAAACTATCCGTACAATACAGGTCCTGACGGTCCTGGTAACTGCTGTGGATTTTTCCAGCCCAGTATTTCTTTGGCTAATGCCTTTAGAACACAGGCAAATGGATTGCCATTGTTAGACGAGTCTTATAATGATCCTGCCAACGCAGTAGATAATAACTTTTTCTGGGTCGTTGTTGACGGAAATGATGAATCTACTTTTGTAGAAGATTCAGGCCCGTTAGATCCTCGAATTGATCATTCAATAGGAAGAATTGGTATTCCATATTTAGATTGGATAGATTTTCCAGGATCTGCGTGGATCAGAAGTTTCCCTTATGCTGGTCCTTATTCTCCTAAAAAGTATATCTATTACAAAACTCAGGAGAACACTTTTACAGATGGTAGTTCATGGACTCGTGGTTATGCCACTATGAATTATACTATTATACGATATGCCGATGTACTTCTTATGGCTGCTGAAGCAGAAATTGAAGCAGGATCACTTGCTAAGGCATTGGATTATGTAAATCAGGTACGACGAAGAGCTGCCCTTTCTGAGCATTGGGTTAAAAAATCAGATGGTTCTGGCGACAATGCCGCAAACTACAATATCTCTGAATACACAGCTGCAGACTTTGCCTCTCAGGATGCTGCAAGAACCGCAGTTCGTTTTGAAAGAAAGCTTGAACTTTCTGGCGAAGGACACCGTTTCTTTGACCTGGTACGTTGGGGTATTGCTGCTGAGACATTAAATACATATCTAGCATATGAAGGTCAATTCCTTGTTACCAAATTTGGTGGAGCGAGCTTCACAGCTGGTAAAAGTGAGCTTTATCCTATTCCACAAGCGCAAATAGATATTCAAGGCTCTGATGTTTTATCTCAGAATCCTGGATACTAATACTATTGTAACTATATTTTTAAAAGGCCGCTGAATAGCGGCCTTTTTATTTGTTCATGTGACAAGGTTCTTGCATTTTTGTATGTTGATTTAAAATAGATCTAATGAAAATGAAATTCGTTATAGCGGCAATTGGCTTACTCTCACTGCTAATTACCAGCTGCGATAAGGCGGAAAAAAATACGGTTCTTTTCAGAAGTGTACCTCCTCAAAATTCAGGATTGAATTTTACTAATGAACTAACTGAAAATGATTCAATAAATATCCTGGATAATGAATTTGTCTATAATGGTTCTGGTGTGGCACTGGGAGACCTGGATGGTGATGGATTAGACGATATTTTCCTCACAGGTAATCAGGTAGATAATAGCTTGTTCCTCAATAAAGGACAATTAAAATTTATTGATGTCTCCACAACTGCTAAGATTAATAAACCAGATTTTCTGCTATGGTCCTCAGGGGTATCTATTATAGATATTAATCTTGATGGCAAACAGGATATTTATATTTGTAATACATTTTACAAAACCCCGGATAGAAGAAGGAACCTCTTATACATCAATCAGGGTAATAATGATAGCGGCACTCCCTTATTCAAAGAAATGGCTGAGGATTACGGAATTGCAGACACCACTTACTCTTCTCATGCTCAGTTTTTTGATTACGATAACGATGGTGACCTGGATCTTTTTATTGGAGTGAACAGGATTGAAGGCATAAACCCAAGCCAGTTTAGTCCATTGGAAGACGACGGAACATCCCTTAGCCGCGACAGGCTTTTTAAAAATGAGTGGAATGACACCTTGGATCACCCTGTATTCAAAGATGTTTCAGAAGAAGCCGGAATTCGCTTTCATGGATATAGTCATAGTACTTTAATCCATGATTTCAACAAAGATGGCTGGATGGACATTTATGTAGCGAATGATTTCCTTAGTAATGATCTAATTTATATCAATAATCAGGATGGTACATACACCAACAGGGCCGGAGATATATTTAAGCATTTTAGCCTTTCTTCCATGGGTAGCGATATTGCAGATGTGAACAATAACGGACATATGGATATTTTTACTTCAGAGATGCAGCCCTATTACAACAAGCGAAAGAAGTTATTTCAGGGGCCCAGTAGTTATCAAAAAGAAATTTTTACTAAAAAGTATAAATACGCATCCCAGTATACCAGAAACACACTACAACTAAATCTTGGTGTAAATCCGGAAACAGGGCTTCCTATATTTGGAGACACAGGTATGTTTGCCGGGATCCAGGAAACGGATTGGAGTTGGGCACCTCTTTTCGCCGATTACGACAATGACGGCTGGCAGGATCTGTTTATTACCAATGGATTTCCAAAAGATGTGACAGATAGAGATTTCGGGGATTTCCGAATCACCGCCAGTAGACTGGTAAGCAAAGAAAAACTAATAGCTGCTATTCCTGAGATCAAAATTCCAAATTTCATGTTCCGAAATACAGGAGACTTAAATTTTGAGGATGTTACAGATTCCTGGGGCCTTAATTTTGGCACCTATTCTAATGGAGCGGCCTATGGAGATCTGGATAATGACGGGGATTTGGATTTAGTAATCAATAATATTAATGACCCTGTCCTGCTCATGGAAAACAGGCTTTCTCAAATTAATCCGGAAAGTCATTATTTACGGGTCAAATTAAAAGGTTCAGATAGAAACCCCGCTGGCTATGGGAGTGTCGTAGAAATTTACTCTGATGGTATGAGTCAGCAGCAGTCTATGATTTCCGGACGAGGTTATCTCTCCAAACCTGAAAGTGTATTTCATTTTGGGCTTGGTAATAAATCCTCAGTAGATTCTATAAAAATCATCTGGCCCGGCGGTGGGGTTCAAAAGTTGCAAACTCAGGAAGCAGACAGAGTGCTGCATATAGCTTATGATCCGGAACTACTGCAACCAACTTTAAAAAAGGATTCCTTATTTATCCCTTTACTAAAAGAAGTAGCGGAAAAGTATAATCTGGTATATGAAAGCAAGGATCATGACTTTATTGATTTTAATTTTCAACGCACACTACCACATAAGTTCTCTCAATATGGTCCTGCTCTTGCCGTGGGTGACATAAATAATGACGGCCTGGATGACATGTTTCTGAGTGGAAGTAGGAAATTCCCGGAGACCTGGTTTATACAACAAAAGGATGGCAGCTTTATTCAAGAGGAGGTTAATTACAAACATGCTAAAGAATTGGAAGAAGAAGATGCCGGTACCCTGCTCTTTGATGCCGACGGTGATAAGGATTTGGATTTATATATAGCCAGGGGATGCGCTCAGTATCCGCCGGGGGATATATTATACAAAGATATTCTGTTATTAAATGACGGAAATGGCAGGTTTTCTGAATCTGCTGAAGGTATCCCTGATATGAGGAGCAATTCATCCACAGTAAGAGCTGCAGATTATGACAGGGACGGAGACCTCGACCTTTTTATTGGAAGTAGAGTACTTCCTATGGCATATCCAAAAGCAGATCGTTCCTATATTCTGAGGAATGAAAGTTCAGAAGGTAATGTTCGTTTTGTTGATGTAACAGAGGAGGTCTCACCGAAATTGCAATATCCGGGACTTATAAGTGATGCCTTATGGACCGATTTCAATGGCGATTACTGGCCCGATCTAATTTTAGCAGGAGAATGGATGCCTATTCGTTTCTTTGAGAACAGAAAAGGAATACTGCATGAAATAACAGATTCCAGCGGAATTCAAGACAATTTCGGCTGGTGGAACAGTCTGGCAGCTGCAGATCTGGATAATGATGGAGATACAGACTATGTGGCCGGCAATTTTGGTAAAAACATTTACTTTAAAGCCGATAAAGAAACGCCTGTGCGTTTATATGCAAAGGATCTGGATGATAATGGTATGATAGATCCTTTTATCTCCTATTATCTCAGAGATAGCGTGGGAATCAAGAAAGAATACCTTTATCATCCCTGGCAAGATGTTGTAAAACAATTTGTGGGAATTCGAAAAAGATTTAACTCCTTTGGAGAATTTGGTGAAGCCACTTTGCCGGAAGTTTTTCCCGATGACCTTTTGGATGATGCCATGAAACTTACATTTAATTATATGCAGACTTCGTGGATTGAAAATCTGGGAGATGGCAATTTCAAAAGTCATCCCTTGCCCATTGGAGCTCAACTTGCCCCCGTTTATGGGATTCTCATCCTAGATTTTAATAATGACAACTTATTGGATTTAGCATTGGTGGGGAATGATTTTGGTATGGAAGTACAGCAAGGCCCTGCCGATGCTTTTGTAGGTATGATGCTAAAGAATAAAGGGGATGGAAGTTTTGAAGCCGTATCTCTGGATGAGAGTCATTTCCTCGTCCCGGGCGATGCAAAAAGCCTCGTAAGATTGAGCTTAGCTAATAAAAAATCTATCCTGGTTGCTTCACAAAACAATGATTTTTTAAAAGTTTTTGAAACAACAACAAACCCGGCACCTAAGCTTATACCCCTGAATGCAGACGAAGTGAAGTGTGTCTTATATTTTAATAATAACCTCAGTCAGACTCAGGAACACTATTGGGGTTCCTCGTTTCAATCCCAATCCAGCCGTCAGGTAGAAGTAAACCAAAATGTTAATCGAGTACAATTCTTTGACAACAACGGCAAAGAAACTCGGACTCTTAGTTTTTAGTGTTCGTTTTTATGTTTAAAATCGCCAAAGCGGTATTTAACAGTTCGCTTTAAAGGAATATTCATCCCGTTTGTTTCTTCAAGCCAGTCATATATGGCAGAAGACATAGATTTTGCAATTTCCTGTTTGTCCGGATCTGCAATTAAATTGTACATTTCATCGGGGTCGTTCTGTAAATCATATAGTTCATTTCTATCCCATATTCCCTGATACTTAATGTATTTGTATTGATCTGTTCGCATGCCAAATACAGTTGGAGTCATTGGAAAATCGTACTCCCAGTAATATTCATAAAATATCTCTTTACGGGAAGCCAAATCTGAATTTCCGGTTAAAATGGGAATAAATGAAACCCCAGGCATGTTTTCAGGTTGTTTAACCCCTGCTTCAGCAAGTACAGTAGGTCCTATATCTATATTCTGTACCATTTGCTGGGGTACCTTACCGCCTTCAAACAATTCCGGACAACGCACCAGTAATGGAACTTTAACAGACTCTTCATAAAAATGCCTTTTATCGATTAGTCCGTGTTCACCCCAACTAAAACCGTTATCTCCCATATAAATAATTAGTGTAGATTCATCCAGTCCTTCCTTTTTCAGATATTCCATGACAGTCCCTACACTCTCGTCAACACCCAGAAGGGTTTCGCAATAATCTACGACCATTTCATATAAGTCCCGGTTAGAATGGTACATATAATCCACCCCATGCCAGCTGATACGTTGATCAGCTACCCATTGAGGCCATTTCAAATCACGGTATTTACCTGTTTTAGTCTGCTCATAGGTGGCAGGTAATTTTATCTTATTTCCTTTGTAGATGCCTTTATGTCTTTTAGCAGGTTGAAAACCAGCATGTACGGCTTTATGCGACAGGTAAAGAAAGAATGGTTTATTCTTATCTCTTTTATCCATCCAATCTACGGCGTGTTCTGTTAATAGATCTGTGATATAGGTAGAATCTTTATAAGCCACTCTCTCTCCATTAATATTTAAAGTGGGGTTATAATAGACTCCCTGCCCGGGAAAACTTTCCCAATGCGTAAAACCGGGTTGTGGCACATCACCATGGTCGCCCATATGCCATTTTCCGAAAAAGCCTGTTTGATAACCAGCTTTCTGTAAATACTCCGGAAAATAAGTCAGGTTCCCTGGATCTGGAGCCTGATTATCCACAATGGTATGATTGTGTGAAAACTGACCTGTTAAAATAGATGCCCGGCTCGGAGAGCAAAGGGAAGTAGTCACGAAAGTATTGGGCAAGTACGCCCCTTCTGCTGCCAGCTTATCCATATTTGGGGTTTGCAACCAGGGAACTTTACCCGTAAACCCCATATAGTCGTACCTGTGGTCATCTGTAAGAATAAAAATGACGTTACGAGGTTTTTGTTTTTGTACTGTACTTGAGTCGTTTTCAGTTATAGTATTTGCAAAAGCGGTTTCCGTACTCCCAGTAAGGGCGCAAACAGCAATTAAAGCGATAACAGTTTTTAGTATTCTCATAATATTGGTTTTTTTGATTCTTGTTCCAGAAAGCCCAGGATATAAGTTAAAGGGGCATTCCAGTTTAAACATATTTCATTGCTGGCATAACTATCCTCATGATCCACCCAACTTTTCATAGGGGCTGCATTTTCAGAATATGTTACCCCGGCAGCTATATCTTGTTTGCCAGCATTTGGACCTCCGGAGAGCAATCCCGGTACAGGATCTATAATCCCGTCAGCGGCACTTTGCCTGTGATGTATAAACATAGGGGGATTATCTCCAAAACCAGTCACAAAGCTATAGCCTACAGCGTTATTTCCCAATACATAATCAGCGGCTTGCCTAACGGCTGTTAAATATTCCGGTTTATTTTCCAGCCTGTAAGCCTGTGCAATAATCATTGCCGTATTCAGTACATCACTATTGGATCCCCATTGAAAATCATCAACACACTGAAAATAATCATTTGTATTTGTTATTTCAGTCATGGCATCAGCAGTATTCATAATTCCTTCACGTAATGTACCATAAAGTTCTTCAGGAACGAGTGATTTGTTTTCCAAAAGTGTAAATACCCCCATAAACCTCATAAATTTTGTCCAACCATCTCCGGGGCTATAATTAAAGTCGATATCTTCTTTTTTAAGATGTTCAAGGTAGCTGTTGTCAGAGGTAGTTACAAATAACTGTGAAGTAGCCCAAAAGAATTCATCATCAAAATTGGTGTCCCCATATTGACCGGTACTAATATCTTCCGGATTAACAAACTCAACCTGTGGATTTTCCAGAGACCAATTATAAGCCTTTTTAGCCGCCCGCAGGCATCTCTTGGCATATGCAGAATCATAAGGCATAAAAACTCGTGCAGCTTGCGCGGCAGCACCTGCAAAATCCAGACTGGCGGCGGTACCTTTACCCACAATATATCGTTGATTTGTTGCCTCATGGGGCATTACCATATCTTCAAAATTTTTAGTAGTCAGTTTGTGAAACATACCTCCGTCTTCGTCTTGCATAGTTAATACCCAGTCCATTTCATATTTCAGCTCATCCAAATAATCACTGAGGGCGTTACCACTTTCTGGTATATTTAAATCTCCATCAGCTACACTATTTGGATATTGCTCCTCCAGTAAAAAGAACTGCCCTAACGGAAAGGAAGCATTGACTATATATTTATTATAATCGCCGGCATCATACCAGCCCTTGGGCGAGTTCAAACTACCGGTTTGTCTACTACTGGAGGGATGATACAAAACGGAATCATCCGGATGCCCTGAGGCTCTGTTCCATTGGTAAGCATGTTTTTCATCCAGTGCCATCCCGGCTCTTTGAAAGTACAATCCCTTTATTGATCCCAGAAAAACCGGAAGTAACACATGTTCCTTTATTTCAAAAGGAAAAGAAAATCCAACTTCTTTAATATAAATATGATAAGATCCTGTCTCTGTAATTTCACTAAAATCAGCTATACGAACTATTTCTCCCGCCATTTTCCAGTCTAATGATTCTGAGAGTTCGCCGGAAAAAACAGTATCACCAGATTCGCTATCAACAATACTGAATTTTCCATTTTCTAATTCAGTAACCACCACCGCTTTTTTTGCTGCATCGGGATAATAACCAATTTGGTTTAATCTAATTTGAGTGCTAAATGGTTCAGTAATGACAGGAGTAGCTTCTTTACAACTTACACTGAATAACAAAACAATTCCTCCATACAGACAAATCAACTTGCTCATAGTATTCAAATTTTATGATTATTCCTTATTCTAATTCCACTTAAATAATATTACTACAAATCTTCTGCTCCAACCAATTCCTCAATAGGTTTTCCACGCCACCAGGTTGCCAAACTGGAACCGGTAATATTCATCATGGGCCCGAAGACAGCTGGTGCCAGACCCATTGTGGCCACGCGTCCCATTTCCAAAGCAATACCAGAGGCTAGTCCGGCGTTTTGCATGCCAACTTCAAATGCAACTGTACGAGCAGACTTCCTATCAAGGCCAAATATTCTGCTTCCCCAGTATCCGAAGAAATAGCCAATTAAATTATGTAAAATTACTGCCACTATCAAAAGTAATCCAAGTGTTAGGAGTGAATCCCTTCCTGCAGCGGTTATAATAGTAATGATTATTGCAATTCCTGCCATAGAGACCACCGGCATTGCTTTATCGAGCCATTTAAATCTCCCATGCGCAAATCTATTAAACACTAGTCCGGCGATGATTGGTATAATAACGATTTTTACAATACTCCAAAGCATTCCCAGAAAGTCTATTGGCACCAGTTGATTCGCTAAAATTTTCATCAGCAAAGGCGTAAATAGTGGTGCAAGCAGGGTAGCTACGGCAGTTAACGAAAGTGAAAGAGCAAGGTTCGCGCCAGAAATATAGGCCATTACATTAGATGCCAGGCCACTGGGTGAGCTACCCACCAAAATAATTCCCGCTGCTATTTCGGGAGGAAAACCAAAGGCAGAAGCCAAGCCATAACCCACAAAAGGCATAATCGTAAACTGACACACAATACCAACCAAAACACCTTTAGGCATTTTTACAACTCCCTTAAAATCCTGAAGACTCATTGCAGTCCCCATTCCAAACATGATAATCATCAATAAAGGAACAATCAGTTTTTTTAGATCGAAGCTTCCTGCTTTGGAAAAAAACTCAGGATAGAACATAGAAGCAGTCACTGCTGCAAATATTAATATGGTAAAAGAAAAACCTTTCAATAAATCAACATTTCGTATCGCCAGAGCTAACAATAGAAAAAAAAGTATCAAAAAAGGACCCAGCTTATTAAAATCACCCAAAATCCAAAATACAAGTGCCAGTATCCCCGAACTGATGGCTAATCCTGATATTATTTGTCTATACATCAAACCTCTTGTTTTTCCTCAATAAAAATATTATGTATTTAGCGAGGAATCAGTACAATATATCTTAAACTTTAATGATTAGTATCGTAATGATGAATTATTCTACTGTCCTTTTTTGCCTCATAAACCATTCATACAATTCTTCGGTATTATACGCCTGAACCCATGCATTATGCCCTACTCCATCATATTTGGTAAATGTTACATCATAGTCCATTTCCTCTAACTTGTTTACCATATTCTGAGATTCGGAAATAGGAATGGATTTATCTTCAGTTCCATGAAAAACCCATATCGGCATATTTTTATTAATCCAGGCTGCATAGGGCACTGGGGTCATACCGCATACGACCGCAAGGGCCGCAAATTTATTCGGGTATTGAACAGCAAGTTCCCAGGCAGCACCCCCACCCCTGCTTAAACCGGTAAGATAAATTCTGTCGACATCTACTCTATTTGTCTCTATTATGGTATCCAATAATTGCATTACCGCTCTGGTATTCCACCATTTTCTCTTATATGGATTTTGAGGGGCCAGTATTAAAAAAGGGAATTCCTTTCCTTCTGCTAAAAGCTTAGGCGGACCATTAGTTTTGAGATCTTCCAGGGTGCCTCCTGCTTCTCCACCCCCATGTAAAAATAAAAGGAGCGGAAATTTTTCGTTTGTAGCCTCTTCATATTCCTTTGGATAATACAGGTAATATTGCAAATTCTCAACTGAAACCGTTTCTTTTTCATCAGCGATCAATTGGGACTGCGCAGAACAGGACTGAATAGAAAGCAGATATAGTATAATTGTTGCTCGTTTGATAAAAGAAGAGATTCTTTCCATTTTTAGTATTGTTGTTCAGTTCAAGGTTTCATTGCAAAAAATAGCTAAAACGATTAAATGGTCAATTGAAATTATATGAAATCCTGAAATTAGTTAAATTAATTTGTTCGAAGCGTATAAAAAACTGGGGGTTTATCCTTCTGGAATTTTAATAATCTAAGAAAGTTTGAAATGTGAATTTTATCATTTAAAAATTCGATAAAAAAGTTGCGTTCCAGGATATGAAGAATTACATTTGCATCCGCATTTTATAATGCACGTTCATTTAAAAAATACAGGAGAGGTGCCGGAGTGGTAACGGAGCAGATTGCTAATCTGTCGACGCGCAAGTGTCGCCTGGGTTCGAGTCCCAGTCTCTCCGCTTTCGCCAGCCTTTTTCCGCCTTAGGCGGAACCGGCGGGCTGCAGCGGACACGTCCGCCAAAAGTTCATAATGGCACGCCAGTTGCGCTTTGGAAATTGAAATATTGAGAATTACACAATTCGGGGTGTAGTCACACAATTTGCTATTTTCAAAAGCTCAAGAGGGATAAACTCCGCCCGGTTCCCGATCTACCTGATAACATTTGGTAGTTATTTGGAATTTGGTACTTGAAATATTGGAATTTACACCACTCGGGATGTAGTCCCAGAATTCGCTTTATATTTAAAGCTCATGAGGGATAGACTCTGCCTGGTTATCGCGTCCCGCTGGCAGTAGTAAGGTCGTCACGCCGAGGCGTGACCACCCTAACTAGAGGAAATTATGTTTGTATATATTCTCTTTAGTGAAACACGTTCTAAGTATTATGTAGGTCAGACTACTGATATTGATAAAAGATTGAAAAGACACAATGGAGGTAAGGTACCTTCTACCAAGGGAGGAATTCCCTGGGAGTTAGTTTTGCAAATACCAGTAGCCACCAGATCAGAGGCTATAAATCTGGAAAAGCGTATTAAAAACCGCGGTGCAAAACGATTTATAGATGACCATCGGGGTGTAGCGTAGCCCGGTTATCGCGCCTGCTTTGGGAGCAGGAGGTCGCAGGTTCGAATCCTGCCACCCCGACGAACTGCCATTTCGGCAATATCAAAGCACTGTTAATCATATGATTATCAGTGCTTTTCGTTTTTATTGATATCAATTGATACCATTTAAAACCAATACATTGGTGAACGATTCGGTGAACTGTCCGGCACACTAATTGTTGTAAATTTAAAGAGCTTTTAGAGTAATTTGATTTTCGTCTTTGTGAAGAACAAAGTTTAATCTAAAGACGTACAACATGCAGACAGACAGTACTTTCGCCGTTATTTTCTTTACCAGGAACACTAGAAAAAATTCAGGAAACCTATCCATTTATGCCCGTATCACGATCAATGGAAAACGCACGGAAATCAGCTTAAAAAGAAGCGTTCCGGTGAACCATTGGGACGTTTCCAAGGGCAGGGCAAGGGGCAGTGCCCAAAATCTCCGAAAACTGAACAACTATTTAGACCAGGTCTATGGACAGATACTGGAGGGCCATATGCAATTGCTCCAAGAACATAAGATGATTACCACACAGGCTGTAAAAGCCCGTTATTTGGGGGAGGATGACCAGCACAAAACCCTTATGGAACTTGTGGAATACCACAATACAACAATGCACACCAGCTTAAAGCCGGGCACCATGAAAAACTACTATTCCACGAAAAAATATCTTGATACGTTTTTAGCGGATAGACGAAAAACAAAAGACATTTACCTCAAACAATTGAGCTACCGCTTCATAACGGACTTTGAGCAGTTCATCAGAACTTTTAAACCCAAGAAGGCCAGAAAGATCTGTTCCAATAATGGAACTATGAAACATTTGGAACGCTTGATGAAAATGACCAATCTGGCAGTAAAACTAGAATGGTTGGACAAAAACCCTTTTCGGAACTACAAACTCAATTTTGTAAAAAACGAACGAAATTATCTAACACAACGAGAAATAGACCTGATT
>Ga0209456_10000068_pt1 | contig 52215 bp, 53 predicted proteins | sample COG_11_FD_184755 | JGI IMG/M metagenome (GOLD analysis project Ga0209456, IMG submission 184755) | Pelagic marine sediment microbial communities from the LTER site Helgoland, North Sea, for post-phytoplankton bloom and carbon turnover... | ecosystem: Environmental > Aquatic > Marine > Neritic...
CGAGTATTTCATCGATGTCCTCCGTGGAGATTTCCGGCTCATCCGGCTCATCTGGCTCATCTGGCTCATCTGGCTCAGGTTCGACTTCTTCTGCCTCATCCCGCTCCAGCGCCTCGAGCTCAGCATCCAGCGGTGCCGAGACCGCCTGTGCCAGGTCCTCGAATTCACCGAGAATGTCTGTCCACTCATCAGGCTCACTCAGGTCGAGGTCCGCCTGCAGGTCCACCTCGGCAACTTCCGCGGGCTCGTCGGGGATATCCTTCGGCTCTTCGACGGGTGCCGCCACAGATAACGATTCATCGTCGAAATCGAAGTCATCGGGCAGCGGCGTATTGTCGTCGAAACGGAGCTCGTCGACCGAGGACCTTGACGGTTCATCGTCGGCTTCGGCGAAGATCTCGGGCGAGTCAACCTGCGGTGGTGTTTCGGTCAGGAACTGGTCGACTGGCGTCGGCGACTCTTCGAGTAATTCATCGACTTCCGATGCCTGTACATCGTTCGCCGGTGGCGCATCGGCATTTGCCTCATTTGCGACGGAGTCCGAAGCACCTTCGCCGACATCCTCGTCATCGAGTACACGCCATTCAACGCCGGTATCCTCGATACGGATATCGGAGCCGGCGAGTTCGTCGAGTGTCTTGAGCAGCGCGGCGCTATGTTCGGCGGAAATCGAGGAAGGCAGTCCGGCGTCCTTTTCTGCGGGTTCGGGCTTGAGTTCCGGAAGCGCACCATCGGCCTCTTTCGGTGCCGGTTGTTGGGGCATCGACTCGGACAGGTATTTGAGGGCATTGAACGCATTTCCACAGCCGCCGCAGCGGACTTTGCCGGCGGCCATCTTGAGTACATCCGCCGTAACGCGAAATGCTGTGCTGCAATCAGGACATTGCGTATACATCAGTCGTGCAAACCTACCTCTTCGTACCTGTCAGTCGTGACCACATCTGGCCATCCTGCTCCCTGAAAACGGGTTCCTCGAACTCGATCCAGGCCTTGTATGCTGCCATTGTTTCGTCGGCTTGTTCACATAATACGCCCGACAGTGCAAGCATACCGCGGCTGGCCAGTGTTGATGTGATGGAATCGGCAAACTGGGCAAGCGGCCCGGCGAGAATATTCGCCACCACCACATCGAACTGACCCTCGATATCGTCCGGGCTGCCCGTAACGAGCAGCCTGTTGGCCACCTCGTTGTCGGCAGCGTTCTGGCGCGTGGCGATCACCGCCTGGGGGTCGATATCCATGCCGGTCGCCGAAACACAGCCGAGTTTGAGACCTGCGATCGCGAGAACGCCCGAGCCGCAGCCGTAGTCAAGTAATGTTTTGCCGGCGAGGTCGATTTCGTCGAGCCACTCGAGGCAGAGCGCTGTCGTCGGGTGCGTCCCGGTGCCGAATGCGAGGCCTGGATCGAGATGCACGACGACAGCGTCATCGTCATCGACCTGACTGCCGGTCGGGCAAATCCACAATCGTTGGCCAAACCGCATTGCTCCAAAGTAGCGCAGCCACTCGCGCTCCCAGGCACGATCGGCGAACTCCTCGGTGCGGTGTGCAGGCAACTGCTCGAGACCGAGTTCCACGAGAAGCGCAGCACGAAATGCAGTCATATCGGTGTCGCCCGGAAACAGGCCGGTAATGCGCGTGTTTGACCATAGCGGCGTCTCGCCCGGGCCCGGCTCGAGCACAGGGTCGTCGCCGGCATCGGACAAGGTGACCGAACTCGCGCCGAGTCGGGAGAACGCATCTTCGACAATTGCGGGGTCCAGCGACTTGAGATCCATGACGAACTGATACCAGTCCATCGTTGTGCCGCTCCTGGTCAGGTCAGGCCGAGACGTTTTTCGAGGTAGTGGATGTCCGTACCACCGGCCTGGAACGCCGCGTGTTGGAAGATTTCCTGGTGCAACGGCACGTTGGTCTTGATGCCCTCGATAACGATCTCGGACAACGCATTCTTCATTCGAGCAAAAGCCGCGTCGCGGTCTTCACCGTGCGCGATCAGTTTGCCGATCATCGAATCGTAGTAAGGCGGGACCTTGTAGCCGCTGTAAACGTGGCTTTCCATACGGATGCCCGGTCCACCTGGCGAATGCCACAACGTTACAAGACCCGGAGACGGCATAAAGTTCTTCGGATCCTCGGCGTTGATTCGACACTCGATAGCATGGCCCTGGATCTTGATGTCTTCCTGCCTGATCATCATGGGGTCGCCGCTCGCAATGCGCAGTTGCTCGCGCACGATATCGACTCCCGTAATCATCTCGGTGACCGGGTGCTCTACCTGGAGGCGCGTATTCATCTCGATGAAGTAGAACTCATCGTCCTGGTACAGGAATTCGAATGTTCCGGCGCTGCGGTAGCCGATCTCGAGGCAGGCGTCTACGCAACGTGAGCCGATTCGGTTTCGCTGCTCTTCGGTAATGCCCGGAGCAGGCGCTTCCTCAATGACCTTTTGGTGTCGGCGTTGCATCGAACAATCGCGCTCGCCGAGGTGAATCGCATTGCCGTGCGTGTCTGCGAGCACCTGGAACTCGACGTGGCGCGGTTTCTCGAGGAATTTCTCCATGTACACGACGTCGTTGCCAAAGGCGGCACGCGCTTCGGCTTTTGTCACGGTAATCGCGGCGACCAGAGAAGCCTCGGCATGTACGACGCGCATCCCGCGGCCACCGCCACCACCTGATGCCTTGATGATGATCGGGTAGCCAATGTCGCGGGCAAGGCGCATGTTTTCATCCGGATCTTCGCCCAGCGGTCCGTCGGAACCAGGGACGCAAGGCACGCCGGCCTTCTTCATAGCCCGTATGGCTGAGACCTTGTCGCCCATAAGCCGGATCGAATCTGCCTTCGGTCCGATAAAAGTGAAGCCGCTTGATTCGCAGCGTTCAGCAAAATCCGCGTTTTCAGAAAGAAAGCCGTAGCCCGGGTGAATGCCAGTGGCATCCGTTACCTCGGCCGCACTGATAATTGCAGGCATATTGAGGTAGCTGTCCGTCGATTGCGGCGGCCCGATGCAGACGGTTTCGTCCGCGAGCAACACATGCTTCAGGTTGTTATCTGCGGTCGAATGTACGGCGACCGTCTTGATACCCATCTCGCGGCAGGCGCGCAGAACGCGAAGCGCGATCTCGCCGCGATTGGCAATTACGATTTTATCCAACATGTCGGAGGTCCCGCTTACTCACCCTGGCGCTGATCGATGACGAACAGCACCTGTCCAAATTCGACAGGCTCGCCATTCTGGATGCGGATGGACTTCACGACACCGGAAACGTCCGCCTCGATCTGGTTCATCATCTTCATTGCTTCGATGATGCACAAGGTGTCGCCCTCGCTAATGCGGTCACCGACCTGGACGTAGGCCGCCGCACCTGGCGAAGAGGCTGAATAGAATGTGCCCACCATTGGAGCGGTCACTTCGAAGCCGTCCTCTTCCGTCGCTTCGACCGGAGCGGCGGCGGGAGCAGCTGGCGCGGCGGCAACGGCCGGCGCGGCTGCGACCGGTGCGGGCGCGGCCACTACTTGCGCGGGTGCGGCCGGCGCATGCGCCGAATACCGGCTGATTCTCACCGATTCCTCTCCCTCGGTAATCTCGATTTCTGCAATGCCGGAATCATCCAGCAATTCGATCAGCTTTTTTACTTTTCTAATGTCCATCTTTAGCCCTTCGCACTTGCGACGTATTGACTGGCGCCCTGCAACGCCAGTTCGTAGCCGTATGCCCCAAACCCAAACAGGCAGCTACTCGCGATATCGCTGAAGTAGCTGTTATGCCGAAAATCTTCTCGCGCAAACGTATTGCTGAGATGAATTTCGATAAACGGAATCTGAACCGCGAGAAACGCATCGCGCAGCGCGACGCTGGTGTGCGTGAAACCACCCGGGTTCAGGATAATGAAGTCGACCCCATCGCTCGCGGCCTGCTGCACGCGATCGATGAGCTCATGTTCGGCGTTACTCTGAAAACAAACCAGTGAATGACCGAGCGCCTTGGCGGACTCGACGCAACGCGTCTCGATGTCTGCCAACCTGTCCGCACCATAAACCTCGGGCTCGCGTGAGCCGAGCAGGTTCAGGTTCGGGCCGTTGATAAGCAGAAAATCGGACATTTTGTTGTTGTTTTGGCGATTTTGCCGAAGATGGCGGCAATTCTAACCCTTTTTTCCGATTTTTTCGCAACTTAAATGGTGTCAGTCACCTTATTTCCAGTCTAAACGTGCCAGTCACCTCAGACTGGAAATAGGGTGACTGACACCCAATTACAGGAGGTCAAAGGCGCCGCGAGCCTCTTCCTTGCTGATCTCGCCATTGTCGAGGAGCGTCAGGATCCGCACCACGTCATCGAGGTGGGACTGGTGCAGCTCGCCGATGTAGGCGCCAACGTACTCGCCGTCCTTCGCTACGAACATCGTGAACGGCATGCCAATAAATTCGATGCCGGACGTTTCCGCGACAGCCATTGCGTCCTGCTGGCCAATAAGGATCGGGTAGTTGAATTGCGCCTCTTCTGCGTAGGCCACAACCTCTTCCGGGTAATCGACCGCGATGCCGAGAACCTGGTAGTCGATTTCGGCATGTTGCGCCTGGAATTCTTTCAACAGCGGAATCTCGCGTCGGCACGGTGCGCACCAGGTCGCCCAGAAATTCAGCAGTCGGTGCTTGCCGTCCCACTCAGAGAACTCCCGAGAGATGCCTTCAATGTCAGGTAATGTGAAAGCAGGATGCGTGACCGCCTCTAGTTGCGCCGGCTGGGGAGGCGGGGGGGCTTCAACTTCGATGGGAATTCGCGCAGCATAGAATAATGCGCCCGCCATCAAGGCAAGCAATGCCGCGGCAAAGATCAGCGTAACTCGTGACACGGTGGAACCCTTGTTTAGTCGTGTTGGGCGACAGTCTGGGCCGTACCAAGGGCCTGTTGCAAGTGCTCGACGAAATCTTCTGCTTTCATATAACCAACAACTTCATAGCCATTGCGCTGCTGACCGTCGGCGCCGAAGAAGATAATCGTCGGCGGACCGAACACGCCAAAGCGATTCAGGAGTTCCTGGTCTTTCTCGTCATTGTCCGTGACGTCGGCCTGGAGCCAAACGGTGTTTGACAGCGTGGCCTGCACTTTTTCATCGGTAAACGTGTACGCCTCCATTTCCTTACAGGAGACACACCAGTCCGCGTAGAAATCGAGAAACGCCGTCTTGCCCTGGCCGGATGCCGCAGCAATTTCACGATCAAGATCGGCAACGGTTTTGATGCGTTTGAACGGCAACTCGTGCTCCGCCTCGGCAACCATCGTCCCGTCGCCGCCAAGGTTGACGCTTGCGAGGGGTTTCAGCGGATTGCTCCCGCCGGTTAGCGCGCCCAGCAGCAGGACGATGCCGTAGATAATCGCCAGGAACCCGAAGCCCTTGCCGAGTTTTTGTACCGCTGTCGACTCGGTGGTCAGCGTTGTAAGGCCGCCAAGGAAGACGCCGGCCATGAAGACCAGCAATGCCCAAAGGAACATCGTGACTTCGCCAGGCAGGATGCGTGACAGCATCCAGATGGCGAGGCCCAGCATCATGAAGCCAAAGCTGTTTCTCACGGCGATCATCCATGGGCCAGCCTTCGGCAGGAACTTGCCTTGCGCAGCACCAACGAGCAGCAATGGGGCACCCATGCCAAGACTCATCGCAAACAGCGCGCTGCCGCTGCGAACCATGTCGCCGGTCTGCGCCATCACGGTCAGTGCTGCGATCAGTGCCGGTGCAACGCAGGCCGTCACAATCAATGCGGACAGCGCGCCCATGATGAAGGCGCCAACCGTGGTGCCACTCTTCTGGTTACCGCTAATGCCCGACAGCCTCGTTTGTATGCTGCTCGGCATTTGCAGCTCGTAAACGCCGAACATGCCCAATGCGAGCACGACGAATAGCCCGGAGAACAGAATCAGGATCCAGGGCTGGTTAAACGTTGCCTGCAACTGCATGCCGGCTGCGGCTGCAGCAACCCCGGCGCCCGTGTAGACGATGGCCATGCCGAGAACGTAACTGAGCGCCAGTGTGAAGCCACGCATCGGAGTGACGTCTTCCCCTTCACCAGCGATGATTCCCGACAGGATCGGAACCATTGGCAGGACACACGGCGTGAACGCGAGCCCCAGGCCGGCGAGGAAGAACAGGCCTGCGGCGACCCAGATGCTCGAGCCGGTAATAATGTTGGCCAGGCGCGCCTGTTCGCTCACCGGCGCATCGGGCGCTGCAGGCAGCGCACCCACGGTTGACGCGGTGGGCAGGCTGACTGTAAGTACCCGAGTTTGGGGCATGTAGCAGAGGCCGCCTTCCGCGCAGCCCTGGTAGCCAAACTCGACTTCGAGTTCCATGGCATCGGGCGTCGCTCGGGCAATGGCGAGCGGTGCGATGAAGCTGTCGAGGTAGACCTCCATATCACCGAAGTATTCGTCGTTCTTCATCTTGCCCTTGGGCAGGTCCCAGCGGCCCGCCTGTGCATCCTCGCTGAGCGAGCGGACCGACAGTTTGTCCTTGTAGATATAGAAGCCCGGCACGATACGGATGCCGATTTCAACGGCATTGCCGTCGACCGCAAAGATCTCTGGAAAGAAGACTTCATCGACCGGCGGGAACTCGGAAAGCGAACTGCTGGTGCCGAGGCTACCGAGCTGCAGCTTGGGTTGATCGATCGCCGCAGCGGTTTTCAGCGCGACCGACTCGGTCCAGGTCTGCGGCGGGTAGCAGATGCCGATGTTGTCGTCACAGCCCTGGCTCTTGATGATGAGGTCCGCCGTAGCAGGCCGGTCACCCTCCACTGTGTACGGAATCGTTACGAAGAAGAAATCCCGGTAGATGTCCTGCTTGCCAAAGAACTCGTCCTCATGGGGAATGCCCTCCGGCAACTGCGCTTCGCCGAGAACGATGGCCGCGGTGCCGCTTTCGAAGGACAGCTTGTTCTTGTAGAGGTAGGCGTGTTTGTAGATCGCCCAGTCAATCTCGAACGCGTCGCCCGTGTCACTCACGACATACTTGTAGGCCTCTGTGGCCGGCAGCAGCACATCGTCCGCGATGGCTGGCGCGCCCAGCGACAGTGCCAGGGTGATGGCGAACAGTGTTTTGAGAGTCTTAATCATAGGGTAGCTCAGGTATTTGGACCCCAACGGGATGCCGATTGTTACGCCTCAGGGTCTCGATGTCATCGTTCCAAGTCTGATTTCTGTGAATTTCCCTCACTATCGCACTTGAAATTTGGTGCTTCATGCCTATCATTAGCACTCCTTGTGGCCGAGTGCTAACAACGCGCGGTCCGAAAGCCGACATAATACGGTTTTAAATCAATAGTTTATAGGAGAAATGCACCATGAAGATGCGTCCGCTTCATGACCGGGTCATCGTTAAGCGCACTGAAGAAGAGCGCACGTCACCTGGCGGAATCGTTATCCCTGACGCTGCGGCCGAAAAGCCGATCAAAGGCGAAATCGTAGCTGCCGGCAACGGCAAAATCCTTGAGAACGGCGAAGTCCGGGCTCTCGATGTGAAAATTGGTGACCAGGTCCTGTTCGGCAAGTACGCCGGCACCGAGGTCAAAGTTGAAGGCGAAGAACTGCTCGTGATGAAGGAAGACGACATCATGGCAGTCATCGAAGGTTAAAGAGGAATATTAGACATGGCTGCTAAAGAAGTACGTTTTAGCGACGACGCTCGCCAGAAGATGTTTGCTGGCGTCAGTGTTCTCGCCAATGCGGTTAAGGTGACCCTGGGTCCCAAAGGCCGCAACGTTGTACTCGACAAGAGCTTTGGTGCACCTACCGTCACGAAGGACGGCGTATCGGTTGCCAAGGAAATCGAGCTCGAAGACAAGTTTGAAAACATGGGCGCGCAGATGGTCAAGGAAGTTGCTTCCCAGACGTCCGACGTTGCCGGTGACGGCACCACGACCGCGACGGTTCTCGCCCAGGCTATCCTGCGCGAAGGCCTGAAGTCGGTTGCTGCTGGCATGAACCCGATGGACCTCAAGCGCGGAATCGACAAGGCATCTACTGCCATCGTTGCCGAGCTGGAGAAACTGTCGAAGCCTTGCGAAGACCACAACGCGATTGCCCAGGTTGGCAGCATCTCCGCTAATGCTGACGTGGAAATTGGCGAGATCATCTCCGATGCCATGCAGAAGGTCGGCAAGGAAGGCGTCATTACGGTTGAAGAAGGGTCGGGTCTTGCCAACGAACTGGACGTTGTCGAAGGCATGCAGTTCGATCGCGGCTACCTGTCGCCTTACTTCATCAACGACGCAAACAGCCAGCAGGTCGAGCACGACAACCCGCTGATCCTGTTGTTCGACAAGAAGATCTCAAACATCCGCGACTTGCTGCCGATTCTCGAGGGTGTTGCTAAAGCCGGCCGTCCGCTGCTGATAATTTCAGAAGACGTAGAAGGCGAGGCGCTCGCTACGCTGGTTGTAAACAACATCCGCGGTATCGTGAAGGTTGCTGCTGTGAAGGCGCCGGGCTTTGGCGACCGCCGCAAGGCCATGCTGCAGGACATCGCTGTCCTGACAGGTGGCCAGGTTATCTCCGAGGAAGTCGGCCTGTCGCTGGAGAAGGCGACGATCGACGATCTCGGCGAAGCAAAAAAGATCCAGATCACTAAGGAAGCGACGACGATTATTGACGGCGCCGGCCAGGCGGCTGACATCAAGGGTCGTGTCGACCAGATCAACGCCGAGATTGCAGAATCTTCGTCGGACTACGACAAAGAGAAGCTGCAGGAGCGTGTTGCCAAGCTGTCTGGCGGTGTGGCCGTCATCAAGGTTGGTGCTGCGACCGAAGTCGAGATGAAGGAAAAGAAAGCACGCGTTGAAGACGCGCTGCACGCCACGCGCGCCGCTGTTGAAGAGGGCGTTGTTCCTGGCGGTGGTGTTGCTCTGATCCGTGCCGTGTCCAGCATCGCGAAACTCGTCGGCGACAACGACGACCAGAACGTAGGTATCGCCATCCTGAAGCGTGCAGTTGAAGAGCCGCTGCGCCAGATCGTGCGCAATGCCGGCGGTGACGCAAGTGTTGTTCTTAACGCTGTCGCAGAAGGTAAGGGTAACTACGGTTACAATGCGGCCACGGGCGAATACGGCGACATGATCGAATCCGGTATCCTCGATCCGACCAAGGTGACGCGTTACGCGCTGCAGAACGCTGCCAGCGTTTCGGGTCTGCTGCTCACGACCGAAGCAATGGTCGCTGATGCGCCGCAGGACGAGGGAGCTGCTCCGCCGATGCCTGATATGGGCGGCATGGGCGGCATGGGTGGAATGATGTAATTCCATCCCATGTGGGAGCCCGCCTTGCGGGCGACGAATAAGAAAGCCCGGCATTCGCCGGGCTTTTTTTTGGGAGTAAGGAAATGAACTGGAACGAAATCGCATCCGTTGCCGTAACGCTGTTTTTCATCATGGACCCGCTGGGGAATGTGCCTGTGTTTAATGCCATCCTGTCGAAGTTCGACAGCACAAGGCGCACCAGGATCATGGCGCGGGAGCTGGTCCTGGCACTGTTGATCCTGTTCCTGTTCCTGTTTACGGGTAACGCGATCCTGGGCTTTCTCGGACTGAGTCAGCCGTCCCTGAGTATTGCGGGCGGCGTCCTTCTGTTCATCATTTCGCTGCGCATGATCTTTCCGAGAACGGCGTCGCACGACGAGATCGACGGCGCAGAGGACCCGTTCCTCGTGCCGTTGGCCGTGCCGATGATCGCGGGCCCGTCAACGATCGCCATCCTGCTGCTCCTCAGTTCCAGCCAGCCGGATCGCATGGCCGAATGGAGTATCTCACTGGGCCTGGCGTGGCTTGTGACCACGGTTCTGCTCGTCGCGTCGCCGTTCCTGATGCGTGTCCTCGGTACGCGAGGCGCGCGTGCCCTCGAGCGCCTGATGGGCATGATCCTGATCATTCTCGCGACGCAAATGCTGCTGAATGGAATAAGGGACTTCGTCGTCAGTCTGCCTGCCTAGGAATCGTTACAATGGACCGCAGAGGAGGATGTCATGCAGGTCTTTGTTGTAGCGGTTTCGGTGGCACTGATTGTGTCGTTCATGTGTTCGATCTTCGAGTCCGTGCTGTTGTCTCTGACTCGCGGGCAGGTCGAGGTCCTGGCGCAATCGGGTAGGCGATCCGGCCGGATCCTGAAGTCGTTCAAGGATCGTATCGATATCCCGATATCGGCGATCCTGATCACCAATACGGCGGCTCACACGATCGGTACGGCCGTGGCCGGCGCGAGTTACTCGGAGGCATTCAGCACTGACTCGCTCTGGCTGTTTACGGTCGTGTTCACGATCGCCGTGCTGCTCTTCACCGAGATCGTGCCCAAGACGCTGGGCGTGGCCTATGCACACAGCCTGGCGAAGCCGGTCGCGCTCGGTATTCGTGCCTTGACGATTCTGCTGCGGCCCCTCGTGCTCGTCAGCGAGTGGATATCCCGGTCTCTCCGCGGCAGCAAGTCCTATCCGGTTACGTCCCTGGATGAGATCCGCTTGCTCGCGACGATAGGCCACAGTGAGGGCGTCGTTGGTGAGCAAACCGCGCAGATGATTGTCGGGGCATCAGAACTCAGGAAGCTTGCAGCCATCAATGTCATGGTGCCGCGCAAGGATGTTGTGTGTCTCTCTCACCGCGACAGTCCGAAAGATGTTCTGAGCACAATCGCCACGTCCGGTTTCAGTCGCTTTCCGTATTCGCTGACAGGCGACCTCGACGAGGTTGTTGGCGTCGTCTACGCCAAGGAGGTTCTGTCGCAGTTGGTCGGATCAACGCAGGAAGAGATCCACTGGCAAGCGCTCGTACACGAGGCAATCATCGTGCCCGAGACGGTCGCGCTTGACTCCTTGCTGCGGACGTTCCGCCAGACCCGAAGGCACATGGCGCTGATCGTCGATGAGTATGGCGATTTCCAGGGCATCGTGACGCTGGAAGACGTCATCGAGGAAGTCATCGGGGATATCTTTGACGAATCGGATCTTCCGAGCGAGGACTTGTGGCAACGACCGGATGGCACGGTTCGGGCATTCGGCACCGCCGAGTTGCACCGTGTTTGCCGAATGCTGGGCGAGGAAATGCCGGGGGATAGCGAAGTTGCGACGGTCGGTGGCCTGCTGTCAGAGTCGTTGGGCCATATCCCGACGGAGGGCGACACGATCGAGTGGCGCGGCTACCGGCTGACAGTATTGTCGGCCGGCAACCGCGGCGCGGATCTCGTGACTATTGTTAAGAGCGACTAGTTAAGAGCGACTAGCCCCTCTGGAGCGCCTCGATTCTTTCCTGAATCGGCGGATGGCTCATAAACAGCTTCTTGAAGCCGTCGGCGCGGCCACCCGAGATACCGAACGCAGCGAGCTGCTCAGGTAGTTCTGCAGGTTGCCCGCGTCCGAGACGCTCAAGGGCCCGAATCATCGGCTGGTTACCATTGAGCTCCGCAGACCCGGCGTCGGCGCGGAATTCGCGCTGGCGGGATACCCACATGACGATCGTGCTCGCCAGGATGCCGAGTACGATCTGGGCAGCAATAACGGTCACAAAGTAACCGAGTCCGTGACCGGATTCGTTGCGCAGTAGAACGCGATCGACAAAGTAGCCCACGACGCGCGACAGGAAGATCACGAAAGTGTTCACGACGCCCTGCACGAGCGTAAGCGTGACCATGTCGCCGTTGGCGACGTGCGAAATCTCGTGGGCCAGGACAGCCTCGACCTCATCGCGCGGCATGCTTTGCAGCAGCCCGGTGCTGACGGCAACCAGCGCGGCGTTACGGCGAGCACCCGTTGCAAATGCGTTCATATCCGCGGCCGGGTAGATCGCCACCTCGGGCATCTCGATACCCGCCTGGCGGGCCTGGCGTTCGACGACATTGAGCAGCCATGACTCGGCCTCGTTACGCGGCTGGGTAATAACCTGGGCGCCAGTTGCGCGCTTCGCCATCCACTTGGAGATGGCTAGTGAGATCAGCGCACCGCCAAAGCCGAAGACGGCCGAGAAAATCAGCAAGGCCTGGACGTTGAGGCCCGAGCCGCTTTCCACTAGGTAAGATTCAACGCCAAACACGCGCAGCGCGATACTCAGTACCAGTAAGACGGCCACGTTGGTGGCCACTAACAACGCAATGCGCTTAAACATTCAAGAAGCTCCTGAAAACAGAAATGCAAAATTAGAGTGAAGATTTACGTCCGAGTTGCCCATTTTCAACCCTTTCAGACGCTCCAAAACCGCCAATTCCCGGGAATCCTGTCAATGCGAGAATGCCCGAATTGCCAGGTTTCAAGGTCGGAGTATAAATGATGTGCTGGCGCAAAATCGCCAGTGTTGTACGGGTAAGGAGGTGAGTTTTATGTCAATCCTGCGCAAAATCGAGCCCAGAAAACGGGCGATTGATGTACGACGGACTACGCCTCTCACCCACAGCATGGAGGAGTTCTTCGAGGACTTCCCACCACGCCGCTGGATGGAGACGTTTGAGCCCTTTGGCTGGAAGTGGCCGGCAGATATCGATTATGAACGGGCATTCCGTTTGGATATCGTCGACCGTGACAAAGAGCTCATTGTCCGTGCGGAACTACCCGGCGTCGAGAAAGATGACGTAGAGGTAACGATCGCGGGCGACCGCCTGATGATCGAAGCCGAAAGGGAGTTCGAGGAAGAAGACGAAAAGGAAGACTTCTACCGGCATGAAATGGGTTACGGGAAACTTGTGAGAACGGTTGCCCTGCCTGTCGAAGTGGACTCTGAGAAGATCCACGCCGAACTGAAGGAAGGAATCCTCAAAGTCACGCTTCCGAAGATCCGGGTGGCGGAACGACACACAGTGAAAGTTGCCTGACGAAGTAACTGTGATGTGAGTACCGGGGCGACTAGCCATGGCCGCCCCGGTTTTTTATTAGGTACCGGAGCCGATAACCGAGAAGCACGGCCAGAATCACCGCGTAAATCATCGGTTCGGTGATGTCTTTTTTGACCTGCCACCAGTAGTGCCAGACGCCGAGGATGCCAACCAGGTAGACCGTGTTGTGCAGGGTCTGCCAGCGGCGGCCCATGCGACGGCGAATGCCATTCGTCGAAGTCAAGGCCAGCGCAGTGAGCAGAAGCAGTGCCGCCATGCCGATCGTAATGAAAGGCCGCTTGATAATGTCTTCGAGAATGGCAGACGCCAGCAGACCCTGGTCCAGCACCAACCAGGTCAGGAAATGCATGAGCACGTAGAAGAACGTGAACAGCCCGAGCATGCGCCGAAAACGAACAAGCCAGTTCCAGCCCGTCAGGCGCCGCAACGGAGTGACAGCGAGCGTGATCATGATAAAGCGCAGCGACCAGTTGCCGAAGCGATCCATGATGGCTTCGATCGGGTTGGCGCCGAGCTGCCCGGTGATTTCCAGTGAATCTCCCACGACGAGCGCGAAAGGGGTCAGGCAGGCGAGGAAGACAATCGGCTTCCAGACGAAGCGGATCTGCTGAAGCGTATTCAAGGCGCTTAGAAGTTGCGCCTGAGATCCAGGCCTTTGTACAGGTGCGCGACTTCTTCGCCATAGCCGTTGAACATCAGCGTCGGTTGCTTGCTTGCGAAGGCACCCGCACCGATGCGCCGCTCACGAGCCTGGCTCCAGCGAGGATGGCTCACTTCGGGATTCACGTTGGCATAGAAACCGTACTCGCGTGGCTGCGACATATTCCAGCTTGTGGGTGGCATATTTTCGGTGAAGCGGATCTTCACAATGCTCTTGATACCTTTGAAGCCGTACTTCCACGGCACGACCAGCCGAATGGGTGCGCCGTTCTGGTTGGGCAATACTTCGCCATACAGGCCAACGGCGAGAATGGGCAGCGGGTTGGTTGCCTCTGCAAGCGTCAGCCCTTCCCGGTACGGCCAATCGAGAACTCGCCGACGCACACCGGGCATTTGCTCCGGGTCGTTGAGCGTTTCGAACGCGATGTACTTTGCTTTTGATGTCGGTTGCAGGTGGTTCACCACGTCTGCGAGCGAGATGCCGACCCATGGAATGACCATCGACCACGCCTCGACGCAGCGCATACGGTAGATGCGTTCCTCGAGATCGAATGGTTTGACGAAATCGTCGAAATCGAAGGTGCCGGTCTTTTCGGCATGGCCCTCGACCGTGATCGTCCAGGGCCGCGGTTCGAAGTCCCTGGCATAGACGACCGGATCGCCCTTACCGGTGCCGAACTCGTAGTAGTTGTTGTACGTCGTTATGTCGTCGTAGCTGTTCGGCTCATCGGCCGTGCTGAACGGGCTCTTGCCCACGTCTTCCAGTTTCGCGAGCTGTCCTTTCGGGATTACGGCACCTAATGCCGATGAGGCAAGCAGGGACCCACCGGCAATCGCGCCCGCCCGGATGAACTCGCGGCGATTGAGGTAGTTGTCGTAGCTGGTGATCTCTGACGGTCGAATATCCGACGGTTTCTTGATAAGCAAAGACGTGCTCCGGTTAGCTGTAGCCTATATAGACCGGCAACTGGACTACAATATTGCACGATGATGAATATTGCTCGAATCCTGCCCTGGTATTACGCCGCGACCGCCGTCTTCCTGGCGCTCGACTATGGGCTTGGCATCAACGTCCGCGTGGCCTTCCTCGATAACCTCCCGACCGCTCGGGCGGCTTACTACGGTGTCTGTTTCAGCTGCTTCGCGCTGATTTTGTGGCGGCCTGGCTGGGCGACCCTGATCGGTACGGTCGAGTCGCTGGTGACGCTAATTGCGCTGATCTTGAGCATGGCTGTGCGCGTAATGGTGCCAAATGACGCGATCTTCGAGGAAAATGCGTCGATCGTGACGGCTCAGGAGATTATTAACTTCCTGATTTCGGGTAGCGTCGCCTACCTGGCGTGGACCAGGGGCCTGAAATCGCTCAGAAACCTGTAGTTCGTGTTCAGTTTCGGTTCAAGCGACCCTCGCTAAGGTTGATATCAAGCCACGGGACCCTATGTAAGGGCTTACGAGGAGGATCGGACACATGAGCGAATTTATTGCCAATATCGTTCGCAGCAACGACCAGGTCACCCCGACTGCCGCACTGCATGTCGAGGTGATTGCGGATTTCGTGTGCCCGTTCTGTTTCATCGGCAAGCGCCGCCTCGACGAGGCACTCAAGGCGGTCGAGGGTCCATCTGACGTCAGCTGGTACCCGTTCCAGCTGAATCCGGACATGCCGCCCGAGGGCCTGCCATTTGATGTCTACATCAAGAAGCGTTTCGGTAGCCCTGCCGACATCGAGCCCGTGCTTGAACACCTGGCCGAAGAAGGCGAGTCGGCAGGCATTCGTTTCCGTTTCGACACGCTGCGCCATGTGCCCAATACGCTGGCTGCACACCAGCTCATGCAGGTCGCCGAGACGCTCAGCGTCGATCAGTCGGCACTAGCCGAGGACCTCATGTCCGCGTTCTTCGAGGAAGGACGCAACATCGGCGAGCGTGGCGTTCTGATTGATATAGCTGAGCCGCACGGCATTTCCGCACAGGAAACCGGCAAAGCGGTCAGCAGTGACCAGCTGCGCCAGGTGGTTCTGGCTCGGGAGAACCAGGTTCGCGCCAGCGGCCTGGCGGGCGCTCCGGGCTTTCTCATCAATCGCCGTTTGCTCGTCGTTGGGGCGCAGTCCGCGGACAACATCGTCAATGCGTTCGATCGGGCGATGTTCGGTGAGGGTACGGACTCGTTGATATCACCGGCGCTCAATTAGCCATTCAATCATCAAGCGATTCACGTCGTCCGGCTTTTCCTGCTGCGTCCAGTGACCGCAGTCATCCAGCATGTGCACCGTAAGATCAGGGACGAGTGGCTTCATACTCTCGATGTACTGCGGGTCAATCAGGACATCGTTTACGGCGCCGATGAACAACGTGGGAATATCGATCTGCTGATTGACGCCCGCCAACTGTTCCCAGTTGTGCGTCCAGTTGCGATACCAGTTGATCGGGCCGCTTAACCCGGACCGCGCGAAAGCATCGGCGTAGTAGCCAAGCTCTTCCTCGTTCAGAAGGGCATCACCACTCGCGTGCGGACTCTGGACAGTTCGAATCAGGCTGACAATACGGTGATCTGGCGGGAGCTTCTCGAATTCCTCGCGCGTGACCTGGTTCTTGCGCATCAGGCGATTGATAAAGTGCCGGGTATCGGCGCCGAAGAGCCGGTCGGCTTCGTCGGAGTCCTGGAAATTCACGATGTAGAAATCGTCGCCGAAACGTTCGCGCATAAGCGCGATCGGGTCCACCGGAAATCGCGGGTAGTGCGGGATGTTGAGTATGATCAGCCTTTCGATGCGCTCCGGCGCCAGCATCGCCATTTGCCAGAGCAAGAGCGCGCCCCAGTCGTGGCCGACGAAAACCGCCGATTCGAGTTCCAGCGCGTCGAGCAGGCCATGGATGTCCGCAATCAGCTCGGATACCCGGTAGTCCGATACCTCCGGCGGGGCGGTGGTCCGGCCATAGCCTCTTTGGTCCGGTGCGATCGCCCGGAAACCCGCATCAGCCAGCGCCGGCAACTGGTGTCGCCACGAATAGGCGATCTCGGGAAATCCGTGCAGCAGAATGATCGGCGGCCCTGCGCCCTGTTCATAGAGGGCCATTTCCAGGCCATTCGCCGTTACTTTTCGGGGCTCCGGGAACATCCGGGCATTTGACAGCAAAAGGCAGCAAACCGCAAAGTGGTCCGATCCGACTTGAGAGCGGAGCAAGGCGATGGTCCAGCGGCTGATCAAGGCCCTGATTCGCACGATCACAAACACGTTCTTCCGTCGCGTCGATGTCGTTGGCCTGGAAAACGTGCCCGGGGAAGGCCCGGTTATCTTCGCAGGCAACCACCCCAATGCGCTGATGGATGGTTGGCTCCTGACGGCACGCTGCGGCCGCTGGCCGCTTCACTTCATGAGTAATGCCAAACTCTGGCGCTACCCGCTGCTCGGCAGGGCATTGGATGCCATGGGAGCGGTACCCGTATACCCACGCTCTGAGTATGGCGACAAGGCGGACAACCAGAGCGCATTCGAAACACTCTACGAGGTCATTGAATCCGGCAACTGCATGGGCGTGTTCCCCGAGGGCATCAGCCACGCGGAGTCGCAACTCACCGAATTAAAGACAGGCACGGCACGCATCGCACTGGAGGTCTCCGCGCGCGGCAAGGCAAATGTCGTGATCGTCCCGTCCGGCCTGAACTACATCAATCGGCATCGTTTTCGCAGCCAGGTCCTGATCGAATTTGGCGAACCAATCGTCATCGATGATGACTGGGTGAGACGGTACCGAGATGACGAGGAGGCGGCGGTGCGAGATCTCACCGATGATCTGGCACAGGCATTGGTCGAGGTCACGCTGAACTCTCCCGACTGGCGAACGCTGCGCTTTGCGCAGGCGGCGAGACGACTGTACAAGCCGACGAAGAGCCGCCTGACGCCGAAACAATACATCGAACTCAATAAGCGATTTGTCGGCGGCTACCTGCAGTCACTTGACGATCCCGAGTTGCTCGCTTTTCGCGACGATGTTGAGGAGTACGAGGCGCACCTGCAAATACTGGGGCTCAAAGACTATCAACTGCGCAAGCCTGTCGAATTCTGGCCCGCGTTTCGTCGTATCCTGTTGCGGGGCCTGCGCATGCTGATCCTGTTGCCTCTGGCCATTCCCGGAGCCATCCTGCATTTGCCGGTTGGCTGGATCGCAGCTTCGGTCGGCGAACGTTTCAGTTATGAAATGGATGATGTGGCGACGCTCAAGGTATTTGCGACCGTCGCTTTGCTGCCGATTATCTATCTGCTCATCGGTTTCTGGGTCGGTAGTGAATTCGGCTGGCCCTGGGGTGTCGCCACGGTCGCTGGTCTGACGGTCAGCTTTTCTGCGACTATTGCGTTGCTCGAGGCGGAGGCCGGCCTTTATAAATCGGCTGTGTCGCTGCTCAAACTTGCAAGGCTGCGCGAGGAAGTGGCAGAACTGCGAGAGCAACGCGCGATGTTGGTGGCCAAGGTACGGGACCTTGCGAACCGGTTGTCTGACCCGGATGTGCCGCGAATATTTACTGACGAGGACTTTTCTTCATGAAGACTACGATCATGCGTACGGCGCTTTTGCTTAGCGCCGTTGTGGTGTTTGGCTGTTCCCGGGGACCAGCTCCCGAGAACTACGACGTTATCATTCGCGGCGGCAGTCTTTATGACGGATCGGGCGGTGCGCCGATGCAGGCTGATCTCGCGATCAACGGCGACCGGATCGCAATGATCGGCGACCTGTCCGAAGCGACAGCGACAAATGAAATCGATGCCGCAGGGAAGGCCATCTCACCCGGTTTCATCAACATGCTGTCGTGGGCCACCGAATCGTTGATTGTCGATGGGCGTGGTATGAGCGACATCAAACAGGGCGTAACGCTCGAGGTCATGGGAGAGGGCTGGTCGATGGGGCCGCTGAGCGACGAGCTCAAGGCGATGGCGGTTGCCCGGCAGCAAGACTTCAATTACGACATTGAATGGACGACCCTGGGTGAGTACCTGGAATTCCTGGAAAACCGGGGTATTTCTCCCAACGTCGCTTCCTACGTGGGTGCAACGACGCTGCGTATGCTCGAGGTCGGCTTCGACAACGTCCCGGCCAGCGACGAGCAGCTCGCTCGCATGCAGGAGCACGTGCGTGTTGCTATGCGGGAGGGTGCGATTGGTATCGGTTCGTCCCTTATCTACGCACCTGCCAATTTTGCGAGCACCGAAGAGCTGATCGCGCTCGTCGAGGCTGCCGCCGAATATGGTGGTCGGTACATTTCTCATATTCGGTCGGAAGGCAATCGGCTCGAGGAAAGTGTCGACGAGTTGCTCGAGATCGCGGACGCGACCGGCGCGGCCGCGGAGATATATCACCTCAAGGCCGCTGGTCGTGACAACTGGAAGAAGCTCGACAGTGTTTTTGCCATGGTCGAGCAGGCACGTGCGGACGGGCTCGCGATCACGGCGGACATGTATACGTACACGGCGGGCGCGACCGGACTGGACGCGGCGATGCCGCTGTGGGTTCAGGAAGGCAGTGAGGAGGAGTGGTTCGCGCGCCTCGAGGATCCGGCGATTCGCGCAAGAGTCCTGGCCGAAATGTCCGAGGATCAATCGGAATGGGAGAACCTCTTCTATCACGCCGGCCCTCACGGGGTGATGTTCATTGGTTTCCGCAATCCCGAATTGCGGCACCTGATTGGCAAGACCCTGGCCGAAGTGGCGGACATGTGGGAGGTCACACCCGCCGAGGCGGCGATTGACCTGGTTATCAAGGACCGCAGCCGGGTCGATACCGTGTATTTCCTGATGTCCGAAGAGAACGTTGCGAAGAAAGTGGCACAGCCCTGGGTGAGCTTCGGTTCCGATGCGGAAGCCTCGGCGCCGGAAGGCATATTCCTGAATTCGAGCACGCATCCACGTGCATACGGAACGTTCGTCAGGGTTCTTGGAAAGTTCGCGCGCGACGACGGCGTGATTTCCCTGCAGGAGGGCATTCGGAAGATGACGTCGTTGCCGGCAGCGAATATTGGTATCCGTGAGCGCGGCAGCCTGACAGAGGGCTACTACGCCGACGTCGTAGTCTTTGACCCGGCCACAGTGCGGGATCATGCGACGTTCGAGGAGCCGCTTCAGTACGCCACGGGCGTAGAGCACGTGTTCGTCAATGGCGAGCAGGTATTGAAAGATGGCGAGCACACTGGTGCAACACCAGGCCGAGTAGTACGTGGACCGGGCTGGGCCGGATGGGAAGTGCAGGATGAAAGAGAAACTGCTGAAGCTGCGCGCTGAGTTGCAGGCGATCGCCGAGTCAGGGGATGAGTCGGCGGCAATCGTCGAGCTCGATCAGACCAAGGTCGGGCGACTGTCGCGTATGGACGCGATGCAGGCGCAGGCAATGGCGAAGGCGTCGAGTGAGCGTCGTGAACAGATGCTGCGAAGAATCGAAGCCGCGCTCCTTCGAATCGACAACGACGAATACGGCTACTGCAAGGAGTGCGATGAGCCGATCAACCCGAAGCGCCTCGAGTTCGATCCGACAGTAGACTTGTGTTTTGACTGCGCGAGCAAGCTGGAGCAATGAAGACGTGGATTGCGCTGCTGCGAGGGATCAACGTCGGGGGGCATAACCGGCTGCCGATGAGTGGTTTGACCCAGATACTCGAGTCCGCGGGTTGCGAACAGGTCAAGACCTATATCCAGAGCGGCAATGTTGTGTTCAAGGCCGACATAGAGTCCGCTACGCAATTTGCAGATCAGATCGGCCAGGCAATCGAAAAAGAGCATGGCTTTTGTCCGGCGATCCGGCTGATTACTGCCGGTGAACTGGCGGAGGCGATCGCGTCGAATCCGTATCCGCAGGCGACGTCCGAGCCGAAGGCCTTGCACCTCTCCTTCCTCGAGTATCCGCCTGGAGAAGAGCGCATCAGCGCGGCGAAGCAACTGCTATCAGAATCGGAGTCGTTCAAGGTAATTGGGAGCCTGCTTTACCTGCATGCGCCCGACGGTATCGGACGATCGAAGTTCGCCAGCGGGATCGACCGGGCACTGCAGATGCAGACGACCGGGCGCAACTGGCGCACTGTAATGAAGCTTGAAGAACTGGCTACCTCGATCCATAAATCGCGCGCCAAAACGCATACCCGCACATTGCGAAGCTGATCAGCGCGCCAAGCCCGAATAACCAACGTCCGAGCAGGATATTTAGCTCCTGGGACAGAAACGGTAGCCCACCTGAAAAACCCTCGCTGGAACTGAAGAGTGAAACCCAGATCCCCATGGTGCCGAATAGCAGAAGCAATACTCCGGCAAGCAGGTCGTTAATTCGTGAGTGCCTTGCAAACAGGATCATGAAGCCGGCGATAATAAAGGCAAAGCCGGCTCCCGCGACAACCCACAGAGGCGCGCTGAGGCCTGCCTCGTCGACCGGAAGAAGGCCGAGGCCCAGGGCAACCGGGTAACAGCCCAGCGCGATACAGCCTGCGCCGTAGGTCAACCTGGCGCGCCTGCTCAGCGATCTTGCTTCTATTGCCATTCCAGGTCATTCCCGCAGCGTTAAGATCTTCAGTGCCGGGTCTGCCAGGATTTCCTCTTCTGTGAACGGGAAGTCGAGCAACTCGCCGCGGGAATAGAGTTCGGTCTGATCTGCGTAGTGCGGTGAGTCCGGTTCCGGCGACTGTGAATAGGTCAGCAGTCCGCGTGCGTCGAGGTTGCCGGCTTCATCCCAGCCGATGACCTGTATGTAGCTGTTGCCGTGCATGATGGGCGTATAGCCCTTGCCTTCAGTGAACTGGGTGACGATATAGCTGAACGAACCATGTCCGCCGACCGCACCGGGGATACCGATGCGCTCGCCATTGCGCTCGGCGAATTGAACGTCACCCCAATCGGATTCCAGCGCGATGCCGGCATCGGTTAGTTTCTTCTGAGAAGTGGCGAGAGCAGTGAGCAATGCCTGTCGAACCTCCGGGTTATCAAGTGCAAGCCCGCGGGGTGTATTGACCGGGTCGGCAACATCAAACGGCACCGTGTAGAGGTTGGGCAGGCCCCGAACCTGTGCCCAGAACTCGGTCCAGATGTGGGTTCCCTGGCTGCCGACATTCGACGTCCGGTCCCAGTTTGCCAGCACTTCGCAACTGGCGGCGATCTCGTCGCCGGGCTGCTCGCAAAGGGTCAGCACTTCGTCGAGAAAAAGCTCGGCGCTGAAGTGCCGATGGCTGAAGAGAATCTGTCGCAGGTCATCCGGTTCGAGCTTCGCACCGTCTGCAATGGCCTCGTCGACGAATGTCAGGCCTGCGCGCGTACGCAGGCGCCGCGCCGTGCCTTCGTCCCCGATAATGGGCGAATACCCCTCAAGCGGTTGGTCCGGGTTCGACAGCCAGTAGCTGTCATTCGAGTTGGTGAAGTACTCAGTGGAGGTCGCCCGCGGCATATGTTCCGGCGGCAGATTCCCCGGGACAGGGCTGCCAGGCGTGACTTTCCAGTCACAGCCTGGGTCCGAGCCGTCGAGAACGATGACTCGGCCCGGCAGGCCGTCCACCGACCGCCGGCACGCTTGAATAGTTTCGGCGTCGAGATTCGGCGTGGAAGACAAGTCGCCGTAGAATGCGTTGCCATGCCGATCGGCGGCAATCGTGTTCACGAAGAAGGTTCCCTGGTGACTGACAGCGGCCTCGACGTCAGCAACCGACTGCGCCGTTTGCAGCGAGAAGTAGGTGGGCACTGACGTGTTGCTATCAACAATCGCGTCGCGTATCGCATAGGCTTTTTCAACAGTCCACGCCAGCCCCTCGCTGGCAATGACAGGGCCAAAGTGCGTCATGTAGACCGTGTGATTCTGCGGCTTAACATCGGCCCCGGGCACCAGCACAGTCACTTCTTCGATATCGCGGAATTCATCACCATGCCGGTACTGCATGGGGTTGTCGGGATTGAGTTCGAGTTCGAACAGGGTGAACCGCGCGGCCGTGGAGACCGTGTGGGTCCAGGCGATGTCGCGATTGAAGCCAATACCAATGAAGTTGCCCGCGATGAGTCGCGCGCCCATCACGTCGATGACACCCGGGATCGTCGTGTGCACGATGTGGAATCGCGACGGGCCATGCCAGGGATAGTGCGGATTGCCGAGCAGCAGGCCACGCCCCGAAGCTGTCAGGCTGCTGCCGACCGCAATCGCGTTACTGCCGATACCCTGTACCGGGCCTGCATCGAACGCGACTTGCTCGAGTGCTTCGCCCGGAGGTGCAGCCGCGGCCATCTCTTCCTTGAAGTAACCCAGGCCGTAGCGAATACCGAAGGCGACCATCATTCGGTCGAGATCACCATCCACAAGCGGCCGTACCCAGTCGGCGCCGTCGCATGAAGCCGGCATCTTTCCGGCGTAGTCCTGCAGGTAGCGGTTGTATCCGGCGATGAATCCCGTGTTGTATTCAGCGGCCTCGGCCGGCACTGCAGACCGGTGGTGGGCAAGTCTCTCCTTCGTCAGGATGCTGCGGTGAAAGACGTCGCTCGCGAAGTTTTCGTCGGTCGGTCCAAAGTCCGCCGATAGCGTTCCGTTCGCCGTGGCCAGTTCTTTGGCAAAAACACAGATACCGTCGATCGACGCCGCGTAGGCAAATCCGTAACCGAGACTGCCCCAGTCGTCCGCCAGGACATGGGGTATACCGTAGCTCGTCCACCGGATATCGACCGAGTAGCGGTGTTCCGGCTGTTCTTTTTCGCAGGCCGTAGCCAGGGAGATCGCCAGCAAGATGGCGATGAGACGAAGGTTCATAATTACTCCGGATATTCTTCTTTTAGTAGTTCGATCAGTTCGCGCGCGTCAGCAGCCAACAACGGTATCTCTCTGACAGCTCGAGGCCTTATCCCATAGTATCCGCCCAGCACAAGATAACTGTTAACGACCAGCCTCATCTCTTCCATACTGTCGGTTAGTAATGACAGGTTCGTATCCTTGAATGCCTCATGAAACGGGGAGTCGGGAAATGAAAAGGTGTTCGGCGATCCGGAGCCGAAGATCTCATGGAGGCCCTGGTAATTCATGTCGATAACCGTGCTGGCAAGCTCTATTGCCCTGGTGCCGGCCGTCCGGTCGAATTCAAAATCCCCCTCCAGGTGATTGGTGAATGCCTCATAGGCGGAGATCTTTGCGGCAAGTTCCTGGTTCTCCATCTGGCGTAATGCGCCAGAATTCTTGATCTGCTCCAGTGCCGTGCGGTTCCAGGCATAGGGCCGATAGAAAGGCGCGCTCATCAGGTAGTACAGGTCGATGTTCCTCAGTTCGTCGACAGACTTGTTATCTATGTAAGCAGCCAGGGTATCGATCTTCTTGATCAGTACATTAACCTCTTTCTCGATAATCTCAATCATGACGAGGTCGCGCTCGAGGTCCTTGATTAACGCGTGGGCATAGTCGGCGATCTGCTGTTGTTCAACGCGTTCCTCGTTCCAGTTATTTATCTGAAGCGCAATCAGAATGCCGGCCACGACCAGGACAAGCTCGCCCGCAGCATAACTGGTGTATCTGCGAGTCTTATTACCGAGCACGATCTCCTCCCTGATTCTTCTGAATATTCGGAACATGCCAACTCGAAGATTGGGCGTCTACGACCCCCAGGTTCCTTGTTGCTGCGGCGGTGGGGCGCCGAATCGAGACTGGATACTCTCGACAAAATCATTCTGGGCGACGGAAGGCGCACCGTCCGCCGAGGCAACCTTGCGCATCATATCGACCATGGAATTGACCTGGTCCGGCGAGAAACGGCCACCATTACGGTCGGCCAGCTTCCCGAGCTGTTCGCTGATCAGTTGCGGGGCAGCCAGCAAATGCGCGGCGGAGCCGAAAAGACCCGATGCTTCTTTGGCGTCGAGCGAGAAATGCGCTGCGAACAGTTCCTGCGCCGTTTCTTTCTGACCTGATGTGATATCGCCATCGAGTTTGGCCGTGCCGATAATTAGCAATGCGGCGATATGGATCGGGTCTTCAACCGAGTAAATAGGATCAGCGCTGTACTTCTTGGCAAATGCATAACGGCGATACCAGTAGAATGGATTCAACCCGCCAATATCCACGCCCAGACGGTCAAGCAAATAAAAGATGGTAACCAGACCGCCCAATAGTCCAATGATCACGTGCATCTATTTCGTCTCCTAGTTTCTAATTCGAAAAGACTTGAGCAGGCCTTGCATCCAGGGCTGGCGAATAACCGGCATCAGGTAGCGATACAGTCGCCCTGACGTGTACACAGCCTTGCCCTTCTCGAGCGCGGCGAGGGCTTCGCGAACCACGACGTCCGCGTCGTACCAGATAAACCCCGGCATACCCGCTTTCATGGTGCTCAGGCGGTCCGATTGGTGAAAATCCGTGTGCGTGAAGCCGGGGCAGAGCGCGAGTACGTGCACACCGTCTTCCTTTACCGTCGCTGACAGAGCCTTCGACAGGGCAATCAGGTAAGTCTTGGTCGGTCCGTAGTTCATATCGCCTGGCACCGTGATCTGGCCAGCGACAGACGCGACATTGAGCACGCGCCCGTAGCCGCGTTCCTGCATGGCCGGGACGAAGAAATGACACAGCGCGGCGTACGACGTCATCATGAGATCGAGGTGTGCTTTCTGAATCCGCCAGTCTCGTGTCGTAAGAAGATCAGGCCCGGCCGATCCCGCGTTGCTGATCAATGTATCGATCTCGAAACCGCGGGCGACAGTCTCGTCGTAGAGCGCCTGCGGCGCGCCCGCATCGGAAAGGTCGGCCGTAATAACGTCTACCTCGACGCCGAACTCGTCGCGCAGCTCGATAGCGAGTTCTTCCATTGGTTCGGCCCGGCGTGCGACCAGCACGAGGTCCTTGCCGGCTGCTGCGAGTTGGCGCGCAAATTCGCTGCCGAGACCAGCGGATGCGCCTGTAATGAGTGCTCTGCCCATGATGGGCTGCACTATCGCATAATTTTGCTTGTTTTTTAGGCCCCGGGCGGCTAATTTGCCCGGCAAGACGCTGATGGGGACGAGTACGCAGCCCATTCAGGCCAAAGCGACCGGAGGATGGTGAGAGCTCCGGGCCCGAAGCTGCCGAATATCACCCCGGAGTTGCCAATCGAAAAGCTCCGCTGAGTAGGCCTGGCCGACTGATCCACGAAACGGATGTCGGGTTGCAAGACCCATGAGGCGGCTTTGCCGCGAAGCCGGGTGGTACCGCGATAGATTCCATCGCCCCGGAAATAGGGTGTCAGTCACCTTATTTCCGGGGCGTTTTTCGTTGTGGAAATAGGGTGACTGACACCTAATTGCGGATTTGTATCTGAGGAACAGGTTTTGGCATTTAAAGAAGTCACAGGTCGCTACGATGGACCGGCCCTCGAAGAAGAGGTGCTGGAGTTCTGGCGTGAACACGACGTTTTTGAGAAGACGCTTGAGCAGACCAAGGACGGCCCGCAGTTCAGTTTCAACGAAGGCCCGCCGACCGCCAATGGCAAGCCGGGTATCCACCATGTGCTGGCACGTTCGTTCAAGGATATCTTCCCGCGTTATAAAACCATGCGCGGCTACCACGTGCCGCGCAAAGCTGGCTGGGATACGCACGGTCTTCCCGTCGAGCACGAGGTCGAGAAACGCCTGAGTGACGAAGGCCGCATTGAGTCCTATGACAAGTCGGAAATCGAAGAAAAAGTAGGCATCGCTGAGTTCACACACCTGTGCCGCGAGTCTGTCATGACCTATGTCGGCGACTGGGAGAAGATGACCGAGCGCATGGGCTTCTGGGTCAATCTCGACGAGGCCTACTACACGCTCAACAACACCTACATCGAATCAGTCTGGAACCTGCTGAAGAACATCTGGGACAAGGACCTAATCTACAAAGGCTACAAGGTCGTTCCCTATGATCCCCGTATCGGCGCGACATTGTCGTCGCACGAACTCGCGCTCGGCTACAAGGAGGTCGAAGATCCGTCGATCACCGTACGCTTCAAGCTCGCCGACGCAGATGAGACGTACTTCCTGGTCTGGACCACGACGCCATGGACACTGCCGTCCAATCTCGCGCTCGCCGTCGGCGATGACATTGACTACAGCTACTGCGAGTCCGATGGTCAGACCTTGATTGTTGCCGAGGCATTGCGCGAGGCCGTGTTCCGCGATGTCGAGCACAACGTCGTCAAGACCGTGAAAGGCTCGGAGCTTGTCGGCGCACGCTATGAGCAACTCTTCGATTACATTGACGTCGACGCCGAGAATGCGTTCACCGTAATGTCGGCCGACTTCGTAAGTACCGAGGATGGCACGGGCATCGTGCATACAGCACCGGCATACGGTGTCGATGATCTCGAACTCGGGCAGGCAAATAGCCTGCCGGTTGTGCATGGCGTCGGCCTGGACGGGCATTTCATCGACGATGTCGAACCCGTCAAGGGAATGTTCTTCAAGGACGCAGACAAGCCGCTGATCCGCATCCTCAAGGATCGTGGCCTGATGTTCCGCTCCGAACGCTACAAGCATAACTACCCGTTCGGTTGGCGCACCGGCGATCCGATCCTCTACTACGCCAAGAACGCGTGGTACATCCGCACGTCGAAATTCCGTGAGCGGATGTCGGAACTGAACCAGACGATCAACTGGGTTCCCGAGCACATCAAGGATGGCCGCTTCGGCAAATGGCTCGAGAATAATATTGACTGGGCGCTTTCGCGCGAACGTTTCTGGGGCACGCCGTTGCCTGTGTGGACCGACGGCGAGGGTGGCTTCAAGTGCCTTGGCTCGGTCGCGGAGCTGGCGGACCTAACGGGCAGGGACCTTAGCGAGCTGGACCTGCACCGCCCCGCCGTGGACGAGGTGACGTTCGAACTGGATGGCAAGACCTGGCGTCGTGTGCCCGAGGTCATCGACTGCTGGTTCGATTCGGGGGCGATGTCCTACGCGCAATGGCATTACCCGTTCGAAAATGAGGACAAGTTCGCGGCACATTTCCCGGCGGACTTCATTTGCGAAGCGATCGACCAGACGCGCGGCTGGTTCTACACGCTGCATGCGATCTCGACGCTCGTCTCCGACAGCGTGGCCTACAAGAATTGCATCTGCCTGAATCTCATCGTCGACAAAGACGGCAAGAAGATGTCGAAGTCGGTGGGCAACATTATCGACCCCTACGATGTGTTCGATACGGTCGGTGCCGACGCGCTGCGCTGGTACTTCCTGGCGCGGCTCGCGCCGGACGCGCCGAAACGCGTGTCCGTCGATATTGTTGCCGACGTAGCGAGTTCATTCATCAACACGTTCTGGAACACCTATGGCTTCTTCGTGTTGTATGCACGTCTCGACGACATCGACCTGACAAGAGACGTTCCGGTCGCGGACCGTCCCGAGATCGATCGCTGGGCGTTGGCACTGCTACACAAGACGATTGCAACGGTTACCGAGTCGCTGGATCACTACGATGCGAAGACAGCGGGCGAGGCCATCGAGTCGTTCGTTGACCAGCTCAGTAACTGGTACGTTCGGCGCAACCGCCGCCGTTTCTGGAAGTCGACGGATCCGCAGGACAAGCAAGCAGCCTACCTGACGCTGTATGAGTGTCTGAAAAGCGTGCACGAGTTGATGGCGCCATTCGTGCCATTCCTCGCGGAGAAGGTTTACCAGAACCTGGTTCGCTCAGTGGACCCGGATGCATTGCCGTCCGTCCACATGGGCAACTGGCCGGAGGCGGATTCGTCCTGGGAAAACGATGATCTGCTCCACGACATCGGCGTGGTACAAAAAGTTGTCGGCCTCGGCCGCGCAGCCCGCAGTCATTCGGGTGTGCGCACCCGGCAGCCGATTTCGCGTCTCCTGGTGCGTGCTCCAGACGATGCGGCCGCCGCGGCACTCGAAAGTCACAAGGACCAGATCCTCGAAGAACTCAACGTCAAGGCGATCGAGTTCATTGCGCGCGATGCCGGGCTGGTCAGCTACAACATCAAGCCGAACCTGCCGAAGCTCGGCAAACAGTACGGCAAGCTGGTGCCGCAGATTCGCCAGGCGTTGCTGGATGCCGATGGCGCTGCTATCGCGAGTGCCGCGGCCAGCGGCGAAGCCTTCGAGATCGAAGTCGCCGGGCAGACCATTCCGCTCGAAGGTGATGATGTTCTGATCGAAACGCATTCTGCAGAAGGCTATTCCTGCGAAGCGGACTCCGGCTACCTGACCGCACTGGATACCACGCTCAACGAAGAACTCGTCGCCGAGGGGCTCGCGCGCGAGATTGTGCGCTCTGTGCAGGATGCTCGCAAACAGGCGGGCCTGGAGGTTTCCGATCGGATCACCCTGGGTGTGTCGGGTTCCGAAGCGGTCGAGAGTGCGTTGCAGGTGCATCGCGACTACGTCATGAACGAGACACTCGCGACCACCTGGGAGACCGGGCAGTCTGATCCGCGTTTCACAGCGGACCGCGAGATGGGTGAGGACGCCTGGAAGATCGAGATCAGCCTGTGATCTAGAAGCTCCGTCGCGACTCGATCAGGAATTGCACGCTGTCTATCAACGGATCGTCGTTGAGCGGGAAAGCTACGTCGATGTGGACGACCCTGCCGGATGCGCTGCGCGTCGATGCAAGCCGCAGACCAAAGCCCACATCCGCCAGCCAGCCCAGGCGCTCTTCGCCGACCGGGCTCTCGCCCCAGACTCTGCCTGCGTCGGCAAACACGGCACCACCGACACGGAACAGTCGAAACGGGTACCAGTCGGTGAAGTAGCGCTGCTCCACCGTCGCCACGAGTTTTGACTCACCGTTCTGGTAGCGCAGTGGATACCCTCGCAGGCCCGCGTCGCCGCCCAGCCGCACAGGATTGTCGAGGTCCAGTGCGTGACCCGCGGTCCCGTGGATGGAGGCGAAGAAGAGGCGTTTTTCAGATTGCTTGCGGTAGTAGCGCGCAACCAGGTGCACCAGCGAATTCGCAGCCTCGCCCGATTCCACCCGGCCGTTAATGGACAAAGACAATTGCAGCGCGTTCTTGGACATCGAGCCAAAGCCCTGGCCGATTGCGCCGGAATAGATAAGAGCATCTCGATCGGCGCCGATCGACGTATCCGACCAGCCAAGTGACGCAGTGACATGCGTTCCCATCAGGAAGTCCTCGGTCTGACTGATCTGGTTCCTGTTCGTCGCGGTTTCAAAACGGTTCTCGACCAGCTCGAAGCCGAGATACGGATACACCAGTTTACGATCCGAGGGGATCGCGGGAGGCAGTGTGCCATTCGGGACCGCAGCAAACCGGTTGTCGTCATACACGAGGCCGACTGTCCAGCGCCGGGCATGACCTTTACGCAGGCCTTTCGACCAACCGTAGTAAGCGGAGTGGTACTCCCGCTCCTGTTGATACTCGGCCGCCGGATTGCCGAGCTCGTAAAGCGTCTCGCGGCGATCGCTGTCCGAAAAGCGAGCACCGGCTGTCCAGCGAGCGTCCAGTTGGTAGAAGGGGCGGACGACGAAAAACTGGTTGGCATGTCCGTCGGAGTTGTTCGAGAGGAACAGGGAGGTGGAAACCCAGCTTCTTCCAAGGTGCATGTCGGAGAATTCAAAGCTCCGCGACTGTCGGTCAACATTCTTGTTACCAAGCAGCGCAATTCGCTGTCCTCTGCCGAGCAGATTGGATTCAACCAGGCCATACCCGGTCCTGTTCTCTCCGCCGGACCGCGACAGCGACAGTTTCGGCATCAGTGACCATAAGTCGCGCGTTGTTACCTGGAGATCGACGACGCCATTCTCGTAGCTGATCGGCACGATATCCGCGTCGTAGAAATAAAGATTCTTGCGCAGGATGCGTTCCGACTCATCGGATAGCCGTTTCGAATAGCCATCACCGCCGGCGATCAGGAGTTGTTTCCGAATGACCTTGTCGCGCGTGACGATATGCACGCGATTGGCAAACCGATACAGCCAGTTGTTTTCCTTGGGGTTCGAGAGATCGAAAACGTCCTGGCGCTCGGTGACGATCTCGCCAATTATTGCCCCGCTCGCTTCCAGCGTCGCCGCATCGGGGAGTTTATCGGCCAATCCGACAGGCGTGGCGAGCAGGCCTGGAATAAGAACGATTGTCAGGCAGCGGCGCTGCATCTGAAGAACCTCCAGATCACATTCTAGTCTCTAATGACCGACACTTGCGCGCGCTTTAGTACATCTGTTATAAAAACCATGCGCAAGATTCTGATACATCAGGAGTACTAAGGGACTTGCGAGGCTCTGCAGGGAGCCCCGGACTACAGGATGTAGTCAACTCTGAATAAGAAAAGCGTAGACAAGAAATATAAACCATACGCTGGAGTGACAATGACAGACCCCGTCGATCGCTTTTACGCGGCACTTTCCGTGCTCGCTGGGCATGGCCATATAAAACAAAGACTTATCAAAGCCTACGAGGAGCACCTCGCGGAAATCCACGAGGATGAATTACCGATCGCGATGAAGCAGTCATTCGCCGACTTAAGACTCGAGATGCACCGTGTCACGCCCCTCAATGGCGAAGGCCCGATTTGCGCCTCTGTCAGGAAGATGTCACTGGACGAGGCGAGCGAGTGCGCCCGGCAAATTGTGACGCTATTTGGGGAGATCATTGGCCGGCGGGATGACCTCCAGACCAGCCTGCCCCTGCAAGACGGCGAAGAAGTGCGGGTCCCGCCGTTTCTCGTCAAATCTGTTTAATCGGGTAGTAGACGTACGTCAGTAACTCGGCCTCTGGCGTATTGCCCGGATCGCTGACATACGATTCCCATGCCGCGCCATTGCGCGCTATTCCCAACGCGGCCAGGTAGGCCGTGATCTTCCGGTGTGTCGTACTGAGATCGCGGTACGAGCCGACGTGGCGAACCCGGATGACCGGTCCCCCGTAGGTATGCCCCAGTTTTACGCTCGCACCATCGCGTGGCGTTGCGTCGGTCACGCCTCGCACCGGAATGGCCGAGTCAAAGATGAGCTCGGAGCCGCTGAAAGTGCGCGTAATTGACATCGGAGCGCCGGCATCCTGCAGGCCGCGCTCATCGATAAACGTCAGGATCTCGAAATAGGCCGTGCCCATGGCTTCGGAGATCGCCGCAGGCTCGGGCCTCGACGTCGTAGGAAGATAGGCGATTTCGATCGGCTCGACGATCAGGTGTTCGATCTCGATATCGCTGAAATCCGCGCTCGGCAGGCTCTCGGCCAATTCCTTGAGACCCGCCAGACCAGCCTGGTAGTCACGGGCGACGACGCCGCCGAGCATCGATGCGAAGTAGCGGCCGACGATGTTCATGCCATGGTCGACTTCAAAGCCCCAGTGCACAATCGTGGTGCCCACGCCAGGTTCCAGGCGGAACCAGGAGCGAGCTTCGCCCGTCTCGCCAGGATTCATGGTGATGCCGACATACTCGAAAGGCCGGCTCTCGGTAATGGCTTGCGCGCCGCTGCCTATGATCGCGCCATCCCAGGTCATGGTCGCACCGGCCCCGCGATTGTTACCGGAGTAGATAAAGCGCGCATTCGGGTCAGAATCGGCCCACGGCGCCCACAATGAGAAACGGCGGAAATCGTTGACCAGCGCAAAGACCGTGGCCGGCTGCGCATCAACCTCGGCAGACACCTCAAAGCTGTGGGTACGCGGCAAGGCAAAGCCGACGACGATGATCACGGCGAATGCGGCCATCACCCAATACAACACTTTTTGCACTTCGAAATCCTGCTGGTCCGTTGATCCGGGCTGAATTATTCCACAGTTGCTGCTACTTCGGCACAATGTGCACATGAGCAACGATTCTCGCGACGACAGTCACAACGATTTGCCCATCGGCGTTTTCGACTCCGGGGTTGGCGGACTCACCGTCCTGAAAGCGATTCAGGAAGAAATGCCCAATGAGAACCTCGTGTATCTGGGTGACACCGCGCGCCTTCCCTACGGCACCAAGAGCCCGGCGTCGATTGAGCGGTATGCGACCCAGGCGGCTGCGAAACTGCAGGAGCAGGGGATCAAACTGCTGGTCGTCGCCTGCAATACGGCATCGGCAGTGGCGCTGGACGCGCTGCGCAAGGAGCTGGCACCGCTGCCGGTCGTAGGCGTCGTCGAACCGGGCGCAACGGCGGCAGTCAGCGCCCATCCGGGCGGCGAACACCTGGTTCTTGCGACCGAGGCGACCGTTGCTCTCGGCGCATACAAGACGGCGATCCTGGAGCACGACCCCGATGCCACCGTGCGCGAACAGGCCTGTGAGATGCTCGTATCACTGGCAGAGGAGGGCTGGAGCGACGGTGATATTGCCCGCGCAATCGTGCGCCGCTACCTGGACGAAGCGCACGGCGAGTCGCTCGATACGATCATCCTGGGTTGCACGCATTTTCCGTTGCTCAAGGCGGCGATTCGAGACGTTGCCCAGGACAACGTGATGCTGGTCGATTCGGCCAGCACGACCGCAGGCGTCGTCCGCGCAGCGCTTGAAGCGGCTGGTGCGACACGCGGCGAGGAGTCACCGGGCACATTGCGTCTGCTCGCGACGGATGGTGCGACTCGGTTCGCCCGAGTCGGGGGCCAGTTCCTGGGCCACGACCTTAGCTACAGCGATGTGGAGCTCGTCGATCTCTGAGCTTTAGCCGGGTCTTGTGCGATAATTATTGACTACATCCTTTGCAGGGGTACACCGTGAAATTCTTCAACCTCATTCGCCCGTTGGGCATCGTCCTGCTGTCTGTTTTCGTCATCTCCTGTGGTGAGGAGGCGCCCCGCGAGGTGTCTGTCGAGCCGCTTGAGACGGTCGAGGTACGCCCCGAAATCTATGCGGACTTCACGCTCACCGCCGATCTCAGCCATCTGAATGACGATCAGAAGAAGATGATCGCGCTGCTGATCGACGCGTCGCAGATCATGGACGACCTCTTCTGGCGCCAGTCATTCGGTGACAACTACGAAGAATGGCTGGATTCCATCGCCGATGACCGGACGCGGCGTTTCGCGGAATTGAACTACGGTCCCTGGGACGCGCTCGATGACGACAAGCCATTCATGGAGGGCTTTCGGTCGAAACCGCTGGGCGCGCAGTTCTACCCGGAGGACATGAGCAAAGAGGAATTTGAAGAAGCTTATCTCCCGGGCAAGGCAGATCTCTACTCGTTCGTACGGCGTGATCATGCAGGTGAGCTGATCCTGGTTCCTTACCATGTCGAATACGCGGAAGAGCTTGCCGCTGCAGCGCGCCTCCTGCGCGAAGCTGGCACGCTGGCGAAGAGCCCGGATTTCTCGAATTACCTGAAACTGCGGGCCGCTGCTCTGATCAGCGACGACTTCCAGCTTAGCGACAGCTACTGGATGGACGTCAAGGACAATGAGATCGACGTCGTCATCGGTCCAATCGAGACCTACCTCGACAGGCTGTACGGCTACCGGGCAGCCTATGAGTCCTACGTGCTTATCAAGGATCTCGCGTGGAGCGAACGACTGAGCCGCTTCGCGGGCTTCCTGCCACAGCTGCAGGAGGGGCTGCCGGTTCCAGATGAGTACAAATGGGAATCGCCTGGGACGAATGCCGACCTGAACGCCTACGATGTTGTCTATTACGCAGGCCACAGCAACGCCGGCTCGAAGACGATCGCTATTAACCTGCCCAACGACGAGCAAGTCCAACTCGAGAAAGGCTCGCGCAGATTGCAGCTGAAAAATGCGATGGAAGCGAAGTACGCGAAGATCCTGGAGCCTATTGCCGACGTACTCATTGCCGAGGACCAGCGCGAGCACATCACATTCGATGCGTTTTTCTCGAACACCATGTTCCATGAAGTCGCGCATGGCCTTGGCATCAAGAATACGATCGATGGCAAGACGACTGTGTCGCTCGCACTGCAGGATCTTGCATCGAGCATGGAAGAGGGCAAGGCGGATATTCTCGGCCTGTACATGATCACCGAGTTACACAAAGCCGGTGAGCTCGGTGATGTGGACCTGCGCGATTTCTACGTGACCTTTATGGCAGGCATCTTCCGTTCGATTCGCTTCGGTGCCGCCAGTGCGCATGGCAAGGCCAATATGGTCAGGTTCAATTTCTTCCTGGATGAGGGCGCGTTCGTTCGGGACGCTGAAACCGGGCGCTACAGCGTCGTCTTCGACCGCATGGGTGTTGCTATCGCCAACCTGTCACGCGTACTGCTCACCTTGCAGGGTGATGGCGACTATGAAGGCGCGAGGAAGCTGACGGAGACGAAAGGCATCATCACGCCGCAGCTGCAGGCGGATCTTGATCGTCTGACCGAAGCGTCGATTCCGGTCGATATCGTATTCGAGCAGGGCGTTGCGGAGCTTGGCCTGGAGTAAGTTGGCCCGGGAGGTATCAGAGCTCGCTCTTGACGATAACGGGCAGCTGGTGACCGACAAGCGTCGTCAAATACAGCGATCGTTCCGTTTCCAGCACGCCCGTGAGCATTGGGAAGCGCGCGCCTGGGTCGTGCATGTTCATGAGGATTTCGCCTTCGCCATTGAACGCGATCACGTGCGAGGCGGGTACCGCTTTCGGCCGCAGGGACGCCGGGAAACGCTGGATTACTTTCCGTAACCAGGGCTTGTCGGAGAGCTTGTCGACCAGTCCGTTTCGAGGCGCCACAAATCCCACCCAGAACCGTCCGGCCTTGCCGGTCTTGAGGTTGTCGGGAAACCCGGGCAGATTGTCGAGCAATATCTCCGTTTCACCCTGGCGGGGCCCCGTAAGCCAGTACTTGAGAATCCGGTAGTTGCTCGTCTCCGCGATTACCAGGTAGCGGTTGTCATCACTGATCGCAAGGCCATTCGCGTAATTCAGGTCGTCCAGCAGCTGCCGACTCGTACCCGTCGCGGGATCAAAGACGAAAACACCTCCGTGCCCACCGTGCTCCATGATGTCGAGTAACGATGCGTTAAGTGAGCCGTGGTACTTGTCGGCGCCAAACTTGCTGCTCGCTTCAGTGAAATAGACCTTTCCATCTCGCGCGATGGCCAGGTTGTTCGGGTAGACCGGCGTGGAGCCGTCAACGTTGCTCAGGATATTGATGACATTGCCCTGCATGTCGATTCGCTGCAGCCCCAGGTACGCATTGGCGACAACGAGAGACCCGTCGGCATCGACTTCGATGCCTAGAGGTCGTCCGCCCGCATCGGCAAACTCTTCGACACGGCGATTTCGGACCCTGACAACAAGGCCGCCTTCAGTGGTGACATACACCAGGCCATCGCGGCCGAGGGTTGCGTCTTCAGGGCCTGCGTGAACGCCCAGGTCGATTGCGGTCGCGGCTTCGAGGAGGTCGTTGGGCTCGAACGGGTCGACGAGCCCGCGGTCAGCAGACGCTTGCCACGAAACCGGGTCAATTGGGACGGGCCAGGCAAGCAGGTAGAACGCGGCGCCGGCAACAAGGATCCCGAGGTAGCCGAGGACGTGCTTCACCGTCAGCAGGCGTCTAGCGTTTGACTTCAATCATACGCAGGAACTCCGCGCGCGTACGTGCATCCTTGCGAAAGCCGCCGATCATCTGGCTCGTGACCATTGAGACGCCCGGTTTGTGAACGCCGCGTGTTGTCATGCATTGGTGCTTGGCATCGACTACGACAGCGACACCCTGCGGCTGCAAGACCTCCTGGATGCAGTTGGCAATCTGCGCCGTCATTTTCTCCTGCACCTGGAAGCGCCGTGCGAAGGCCTCGACGACCCTCGCCAGCTTGCTGATACCAACAACTTTGTTGCGTGGCAGGTAGCCCACGTGAGCCAGGCCGATAATCGGCGCCATGTGGTGTTCGCAGTGCGACTCGAACGAGATGTCACGAAGTACGATCATTTCATCGTAACCCTCGACTTCCTCAAATGTGCGCTCAAGGAACTCGTACGGGTTGACCTTGTATCCGCTGAACCAGTCCTCGTAGGCTCGCGCGACTCGCTTGGGTGTATCGATCAGACCTTCGCGGCGTGTGTCCTCGCCTGCCCACAAGAGCAGGGTACGGATAGCCTCTTCGGCCTGTCGTCGACTGGGCTTGCGTGGTTTGGGCTGCTTCTTCATGCGAGGCAATCCTACGCAGACTTCTGATCGAGGTCGAGGCCGATCGGGCAACTCACGCCCGTGCCGCCGATGCCGCAATAGCCGGCAGGGTTCTTGGCCAGGTACTGCTGGTGGTAATCCTCGGCGTAGTAGAACGTATCGAGCGGCGTAATCTCGGTCGTAATTTCACCAAGGCCCGCGGCTCGCAGCTCTGCTTCATAGGCGGCCAGTGACTGGCGAGCGAGCGTCTGCTGACTGTCATCCGTGGTGTAAATCGTGGAACGATACTGGGTGCCGGTGTCATTGCCCTGTCGCATGCCTTGCGTCGGATTATGGCTCTCCCAGAAGATCCTGAGGAGTTCTTCAAAACTGACCGATGCAGGGTCGTAGACGACGAGAACCACTTCGGCGTGCCCGGTGCCACCGGAACAGACTTCCTCATAGGTAGGATTTGGCGTGATACCGCCGGCATATCCAGCGGCTGTCGTGAACACACCATCAGCTTCCCAGAAACGCCGCTCGGCGCCCCAGAAGCAGCCGAGACCAAATACGACTTGTTGCATATTGTCAGGAAAGGGGGCCTGCAATGGGTTGGCGTTGACAAAATGGCGCTCCGGAACCGGCATCGCCGTGTCACGGCCAGGCAGGGCATCATTACGTTCGGGCAAAGTCGTTTTCTTCATCATTCGTCTCAAGAGGGTTCTTCGGTCGCGGCCTGTCTTAGCGCGTCAAGTTCGGCCTGCCGATACAAGAATTCGTGAACGTAGACCTGTCCCGTAGCTTCGACGGGTTGGCCATCAACCATAGGGGGCCTGAAAACGCGCCCACGAATTTCCCGGTGCACGGTTCGCTGCATATCCGTGAACTCGGGAGGGCTGGCTACCGTGCGGATGTTCTTGACGCGACCCCGCTCCGATATCGAATAGTCGACGCGAATGGTCCCCGGCAGCATGGCGTCGCCGGTCGCCGGGGAGCTGTCGCTGGCGTACAAGGGGAGCGCCTCTTCGCGTAGCGGAATTGGACGCTCGAGCAGGTCCCTGCGAGCTGCGATTCGATCGGCATCAGTGGAAAGATCGTTCCATACTTCCTGGTAGATCTTGCGTGCGCGGCTAGTCGACTCGAAGTACACGTAGTAATCCCCCAGCGCCAGTTTCGTCATCGCTAGTTCGAGCCAGGGAAAATCTTCGGTCTTCTCGGCGATGCGGACGGCGCGCCTGAAATAGGTTTCGCCAGATGCTCCAGGGCCCCCTCGCATACCGTCCACTGTGATCGGCTCGTAGTAGTAATAGGTTTCGCCGAGCTTGACCAGGGGTGTGACCAGGCGAGGGTCGTTCTTTCCGGAAGAGGTTTCAATAATCCGAATGGTGCGGCGGTAGGTTGCGCGTTCATCGTTGTAGTAGCCGGCACGATGCTGCCAGTCCGCACGCCGCATCAGCGACGGCAGCAAACCCAGCGCGTTGTTCTCAAAATGCCGGACGTTGAGAGCGTGAATCCGGTCGAGTATGTCGCGCGCCAATTCGATATCGCCAAGGCGCACATTGGCCTCCGCCATCGACTCCAGGAGTTCGATCTGCTCTATGTTATGCGGCCCGTCGTTAACATGCGTGATATGAGTCGCGCGGCCAAATGTGGCCGCGGCGAGATCGGGGCGGCCGCTGCCCAGCTGGGCAGCGCCAAGTCCTTTCAGCGGATTAATGAGCTGACCGTTAAGGCGGTCTTCCACTATTTCGAGAATTTCTATTGACGACATGAAATTCTGAATTGCCGCGTCGTATTGCCCGTTATTGTGCTGAACGAGTCCCAGGTTGCTAAGCGCCTTTGCCGTTTCCAGGGACTGGGGGCCGTGGATTCTTATGGCCATTTCGACGACTCGTTTTGCCGACGCATCGGCTGCGTCGTAGTTTTGATCTGCGATCAATTCCCGGAAATAGGCGAACTCCGCGAGTAGCTCTTCTTCCGGAGACATCGGGACGGCCTCGTCGGGGGGCCGTTCTGCGAGCCCGGCATCCTCGTCCGCAACCGGCACCGACTGCTCGAGCGGTCCGGCATCTTCTTCCACGGTTTGCGAGTCCTGGCCGTGAGCGGCCATGGAAAGGACAAAAAGCAAAGCAGCGAAGCATGTCGATAAGGCGGTTCTCATTCGCTGGTTCAAATCTCCTGGCAATGCCCTGCAGCATGGGTGTCGAATCTTCTTCAGACACGAATCGGTTCGACTAGTTCTATGCTCACCGATTCGCGTTTAGACCCACTATACCGGCTGATCAGGCACTGCGGTAGCGCCCCTATGGCATCAAAAATCGAGGCCGAGCTGCTGCTGCCCGGGCTTGAAAAACCGTTTGCAATCAAGGGAATGCTGGTAGGAATCGGCCGCTAAGCCGAGCTTCTGGCTGGCCGTGCGAAAGCGGCTCGCCAGCATGTCCGCGTATGCACCGCGGCCTGTCTGTCGTACGCCGAAGCGGGCATCGTAGGGACGGCCACCACTTGCCTGCCGCAAAAGGCTAAATACGTGATCCCGGCGGTCCGGAAAATGCGTTTCCAGCCACTCCGAGAAGATGTCCAGCAATTCGTGTGGTAATCGCAGAAAGATATAGCGGGCCTGGTCGGCGCCGGCTTGGGCGACAGCCTCGAGAATCGACTCGATTTCGTTGTCATTGATCGCCGGGATGATCGGCGCGAGCAGTGCACTGGTTGGAACGCCGTTATCGGAAAGTAGCCGCATGGCCTTGAGACGGGATGTGGCTGATGGAATGCGCGGCTCCATGATGCGCTTCAGGTCGTCATTCATGGTTGGAATGCTGATCGCGACGGAACACAGGTTATCTGCCGCAAGATCGGCTAGCAGGTCAAGGTCCCGGGCGATCAGGTTGCTCTTGGTAATGATGTTCACAGGATGCCGATACTCGACAAACTGCTCCAGCAATTGCCGCGTGATCTCCAGTGTCTTCTCGGCCGGCTGGTAGGGATCGGTGTTGGCGCCGATCGTTATCGGTTTGCACTCGTATGACTTCTTTTCCCACTCCTCCAGGAGCCTGGCAGCACCATTGGGCTTGTAGAAAATCTGCGTCTCGAAATCGAGCCCCGGCGACAGGTCCAGGTAGCTGTGGCTTGGTCGCGCATAGCAGTAGACGCAGCCGTGCTCGCAGCCCTGGTAAGGATTAATCGACCGATCAAACGGCACGTCGGGCGAGCTGTTGCTGCTGATGATCTGTCCGGCTTGCATGGCACGCAGATTTGTTTGTGGCGCCTGCTGCGCCTTTTCGTGGGCTGCGTCGGGATCCAGCTCAACCGGCCGCTGTTCGAATCGTCCGAGCGGTGCCGACACGGCACCGCGTCCCTTGTGTGCATGCGAGGTCATAGTCGAAACCATCTTACTGTATGTATATACAGTAAGACAATCCCCAGTTAATTAGGTGCCAGTCACCCTATTTCCTCGAATTAATTAGGTGACTGGCACCTAATTAAGGACGCGGTAGCCTCGCCCGCGCAGGCAACGTTTGAAAACCTGTTGTTGTTCCCGATCGGCATCGAGACCGGAACGCGTACCGCCGTAGAGCGCGCCATTGGCCGCGCCCCGGCCGACGTCATTATTGATCGCCCCGCTGACCGCCCCGACCGCGGCACCGGTTGCACTGCCTTTTACAACACCTTGGGCGATAAGGATTTCTTCGGTATAGGCCTCGCACTCATCCCAGTCCTTTGCAAACTTCTCGGGGTCAACACCCTTGGTGTCGACAATAGGATCGGGGTGCGCCGCGCAGGCACCGAGCACGGCGACAATGAACACGAGGCTAACAATGTCTCTACGCATCATGATATCAACGCACCACACGGATACTCGTTTACAAGGTTCTGCAATGGTTGGAAGCTCACACGATTCAACGGTTCGAGCAATACTCTACGCCTTTCTGGTAAGTATCGGTATTGCAATAGCCAAGACCTGGGCCGCCATCGTCGCTGACTAGCGAAATACCCGGCGGAAAAACCTGATGACGCCCAGCAGGACCAGGGCCACCGCGGCCGCGACGCTGTTGACGGGTGAGACCAGTTGTCGAACCCAGTCAGCCTGAATGTCGATGAGCGACGCGGGTAGTAGCTGAGTCGCCAGAGTGACAGCGGTTATCACGGGTACTGCGAATGCGGCGACGCACGCGATGATGAATATACTCAACGCGACCCAGACGAGCAGGGTCCTGCGGCGTTCGCGGTCGATCTGAGACATTACGCCATCGACGAAGGCGTCATTGTCGAATTGCTGTTCAGCCTGCGCGAACAAAGTAATGAGGTTCTGGTCCCGGTCAGTCATCGTTCGTTTCCTCTACAGGCGCGGCATAGGCGGCCAGTCGTTCCTGCAGTTGTTTGCTTCCGCGCCGAATATGGGACTTCACCGTCCCGAGTGGGATGCCTGTTTGTGCCGCAATTTCCTTATGCGTCATCTGCTCGTGGTAGCTCAGGACTATGCACAGACGGACATCGTCCGGTAGGGCGCCGAGGGCCTGATCGAGGTCCATGGCCACGCCGGGCGTGTCTTTGCTGACGCTGTCGGCATCGATGAGTTCCACGGCCCCGTGGAGCGCGTCGTTCTTGCGTTGATGCTGCAGCCACACGTTGATGGCCACGCGCTTGAGCCACGGGCCGAATCGATTGCCGTCCTGCAGCTGGCGAATTGCGCGCCAGGCCTGCATGAACACCTGCTGAGACAGGTCATCCGCCAGCACAGCATTGCCGCTACAGCGGCGCATCAGGTTGCGGATCCAGACCTGCCGCCTCGTCACGAGTTCCGCGAATGCGTCGCGGTTCCCGGTACGAGACAGGCTGACGAGGACTGCCTCCGGACTCTTTCCGAACAGGTCTGGCGCAATGCGCACGCGAGCCGTCCTGCTTACCGTATCGTCGGTGTATTATTTGATGAATCGGCCTCGCGAGCCTTCTTCATGAACTGCGCTGCGGTCAGTAGTCCGAGACCTACGAACGCTACGAGCATTGACACGCCGAGGAGCGCCATGAAGGCGTCGGAATCATCCTTGCCAATGAACCAGCCCATCACGGCAAGACCCGGAGCCACGAAAAGGACAATCAGTCCCGCGACCTTGAGGTCGCGCTCTGGTGCCTTGTTGTAGCCGAGGAGCTTGTCCATGAGCTGCTGATCCGGCTGCTTGCCGCTTTCTATGATGCGTCGCAGCGTCTCGTGCTCAGCCTCACGTTTGCGAATGCCGTCCCAGATGCCCCCTACCGTCGCCGCGGCAATGAACATCCAGAACCCGAATGCGGCAAGGCCAAATACTCCGCTATCCATACTGCTCTCCTGATCGAATCGATGGTCTTATACCAGTGGAGATGCGAGTTTTTCGCTCCTGGATGCAGCTGGCCGAAAAAAATTAGTCCTTGACGGTATGCAGATGCACATCCTGTTGCGGGAACGGGAACGAGATGCCTTCTTTGTCGAAGCGCTTCTTGATGGCCTCGGTCATGTCGAACATGACGCCCCAGTAATCTGCAGTCTTGACCCACGGTCGCACAACAAAATTGACGCTGCTGTCAGCGAGCGCAGAAACTGCGATCGTGCAGGCCGGCTCGTCGAGAACGCGATCCTCGGCATCGATGAGTTCCTGCAGAGTCGAGCGCACCTTGTCGAGGTCGTCGTCGTAGCTGACGCCCACTACCATGTCGACACGGCGCTGATCATTTACCGAGTAGTTGGTAATGATGCTGCCCATAATCTGGCCATTGGGGACAATGATCTGCTTGTTATCGCCGGTCTTGAGCACGGTAGTCAGAATCTGTACTTCGACGACGACACCGGAGATGCCGGCCGCTTCGACAAAATCGCCCACCTTGTAGGGGCGGAACAGCACGATGAGTACACCGGCGGCAAAATTCGACAGCGAGCCCTGCAATGCCAGGCCGACAGCCAGGCCGGCTGCACCGAAGATTGCGATGAACGATGTGGTCTGGATACCCAGCTGGCCAATCGCGGCGATGATGACAATAACCATCAGCAACATGCGCTCGAGATTGCAGACGAAGGTCTGGAGAGTCTTGTCGACTTCCTGTGCTCGCATGAGATTCCTGGTGCCACGCACGACCAGGCCGACAGCTAGCTTACCGACATAGAATATGAGTATGGCGAGTACGAGATTGATTCCGAATTCGATGCCTTTCGTCTGCACCAGAACCAGGAGTTCGTTCCAGTCGAATCCAAGATCCGGAATATATGTTTCATCCATTGTGTTGTCCTTTCTTATTGTCCTGGAATACCCTCGAAACCGGGACGGAACCGAAAAATTCGGTACGGTCCGCTCGCCTCGATGTGTTCACGCGACTGCAAAATGAGTTCGGGTAGCGCGCTGTCCGCCAAGTACAAGTAGCCACCGGGCCCGAATGACAGCGCGTCCGGCCACCGTATGTCCGGGGACTGAATGAGCGTTTTGAGTTCTCGATCTTCCCCGACGACAAACACCGAACTGTGTTCGACGTCCGTAATGTAGATATTACCCTCAAGATCGACACTGAGGCCATCGCTTAGTGGTTTATCGCTATAGCGCTCGACCCGGTTAGCAAGTTGACCGGGCGGCAATTTTTCATTGAGTAGATCCGACAGTCTGACGCGAAAGAGGCCGGATCCACTGAGCGCGCCGTAATAAAGCCATTCATGGTCCAGGGCGATTCCATCAATACCCCCACGCAGCGACGCGATGCCGCCCAGGAATTTCATATCGCGATCCTGGCTGCGGATCATGTAATTCTCCGCTGACACCGATGCATGTGATTCGAGCACACGCCGTGCATCGCCTGTCTCGACGTCGTACACGATGATGGCGGGCGATTTACGCCAGAAACTCGCGTCAGCGATGACGAGCGTGCGGCCATCGACAGAAACCTGTAAATCCTGCAGGAACGAACCAGCCGGGGCGATATCCGGACTCAGCGCCTGGTTGCGCAGGACTTCATTTGTGTTCAGGTCGATGGCGACAATACGAGCCGGGCGCAGGCCGTGATTGCCGTGGTCGATCGTCCAGAGTCGATTGAAGCGATCGATCGCAACGCCCAGCACCGTGTCAAACAGCTCCGCTTGCGCAGCGCCGGACGGGAAGGGCACGGCTGCGCCACGTATGTATTCCAGCAGCTTGTTGCCGATCGGCCTGGATTCGGGATGGATCGTAAAGAAGACTCGGCCGTCCCTGTTTACAGCGACATTGCCGACTGGCTCGGAAAAAGCGAGTACCTCCTCGAGAGAATCAGACGGCAATTCAGGCGCGGTCGACAGGTCCGGGTACGGCGAGCCACCGCCATACCGGATCCAGACGACTGTCGTCCCGATGAGCGCGAGTATTAATAAGAACAGCAGAATGTTCTTCATCGTTGGCTGCTGTGACCTGTCAGAAATCCCCGCCAGAATTCTACATCAATGCGCGAGATTTTCAGACCTGTAAAGCCACAATCCAGGCGATAGCGATGAGACCGACCGCAGCAGCGCCGGCAGCAGCTTGCACGCGCGGCGGAGCCGGCATCTTGCCGACTACGGTCAGGAGCATGCCCATACCGAATCCACAGACAAAACCCAGGAGATGCGCGCCGATATCGGTATTCTGGTCGCCTGTTCCCGTAAACATCAGGAGCGCGAGGCCGCCGACGATCGGACCGAAGCGCGTTGACCAGCGATCTTGCGCCATGAACTGCCCGCGCCACACATACCCGGCCAGCAAGCCCAACGTCGCAAACACTGCGGTCGATGCGCCGATCGAACGATGCGTCGAGTCGAGCAGAAGCACGTTAGCCGTATTCCCGAGTGCGGCCGCGATGAGGATCGCCAGCCAGGCGACCCCGGAACCCAGCAAGCGTCCAGCGAAGATTCCGAAGAATACGCCGAATATGAGATTTCCGAGGAGATGCCTGACGCCGGAATGCAGCGTCAGAGCCGTAATTGTCCGCCACCATTCGCCTTCGCGAATCAGGGTACCGTCGACCCGGCCGGCCACAAACCAGTCGCTGCCAAAATACGAGTAGCCCGCCAGGCCGGCAACCATGCACACGACAACGACGTAGCCGAACACACCGGGTAGGGCGTCCTGGTAGACGATGCGCTTGCGGGGTTTCGGACGCACCGGTGGGTTTTCGTCTTCGTAAAGTCGCAGCTCTTCGACTGCAGATGCTGAGTGCTCGGCTGGCACAACAAGTGCGCAGCTCAGGCCATCATCCACCATTTGATACGGGATTCTTGCAGAGGCAAGCACGAGCGCGCGATCGGAACATTGCTGTCGATTGCGGCTCTCAAATACAACGCGAAGATCTTCCATCAATTCAGGGTAGCAAGATTGCGGTAAGCTAGAATCCGGTTTCTTGGGGGTGACAATGAAAAATGCAATGCTTGCGGCAGCGCTTCTCGCACTTTCGACGACTGTCCTGGGCGAAGTCACCGACTCAGCGGTTAATGGATTCACGACCGTCAATGAGGTTGTGATCGACGCCGGGCGCGCCCAGAGCTGGGTTGCAGCCGTTGACGACATCGGCTTGTGGTGGAGCTCGAACCACACCGTATCGGGTGAAGCGGCACGCATGAGCATTACTCCGGAGTTGCAGGGTTGCTTCTGCGAAACCCTTGGTGGGCAAGCCGGCGTTGTTCACCTGACAGTAACTATGGTCAATCCGACCCACCTCCTGCGACTGACGGGCGGGCTCGGCCCACTCGGCCTCATGGGCGTTGACGGTAATATGACGTGGGAATTCCTGGATGAAGAAGAAGGCACGCGCGTACGCTTCACTTACGCGGTTGGCGGTTACGCAGAAGACGGGTTGGACGCAATCGCGCCGGCCGTCGACTTCGTTATTGGAGAAGCGCTCGATCGCCTGAAGGCCTATATCCAGACGGGTTCTCCGGAGACCGCGGCTCTTGAGTGATGCGGCGTACGCCAGGCCATCGTCAACGGTCGTGCTTGTCCGGCCGGCAAGTGGTGAGCCCGAGTTGTTCATGGTGCGGCGCCACTCGCAGTCATCATTTGGCGATGCCTACGCATTTCCCGGCGGTGTCGTCGATCCGGAGGACAAGCTGGTTCATGACTATTGCCGTGGAGTAAGTTCACGTGAAGCAGATGCGCGCCTGGGCGTTAGCGGCGAGGGCCTCGACTACTACAGCGCAGCGATACGCGAGCTGTTCGAAGAATCCGGCGTGTTGCTTGCCGATACGGACGAGGTTGCCGAAGGACCCGATGCGGCGCGCGACGCGCTGAATGACGGAAGCGATAATTGGGCCGACTTTGTATTGAGAAACGAACTGGAGCTGCAGTGCGATCCGCTGCACTACTTCAGCCACTGGATCACGCCACCATCCATACCGAAGAGATATTCAACGCGGTTCTTCATTGCCGCGATGCCGGAACGGCAGATCGCCGCGCACTGCGGCGGCGAGCTGACCGACTCGTGCTGGATTACGGCACACGATGTGCTGGCGGCCGGCAGAGCGGGGAAGATCGAACTGCATTTTCCGACGATCAAGACGCTGGAAAGCATCGCGCGTCATAAATCGTTTGATGAGCTTATCGAATGGGCGGCGTCGTGCGTGGAGTGGGGCGTCACGAGTATGCTGCCGATCATGATCAAGCGAGACGGCAAGGAGGCCGTTGCCTTGCCGGGCGAAAAAGACTATCCGGGAATCGAGCCGTGACAGCATTCGGCCCCTCGATGGATTCGTTCAGCGAATTGCGGCCGGGCATTCGCCGGCTGGTCGCGCCGAATCCGTCGATGATGACGGGGCCCGGAACGAACACCTACCTGTTTGGCACCGAGGAAGTCGCGGTACTTGACCCCGGACCGGTCATTGAAAGCCACCTCGACACGATTCAACAGATCGCGGATGCGCCTGTCCGCTGGGTGCTGGTCACTCACACGCATCCTGACCATTCTCCAGCCGCTGCCGATTTGGCGAAAGCGACCGGTGCTGAATTGCTCGGCAGGCCAGCACCCGAAGGACAACATCAGGACGAAACTTTTTCGCCGGATCGAATCCTGGAAGATGGCGATACGCTGGAGACCAGCGAGTTCATCATCGAGGCAGTACACACGCCTGGCCACGCGTCCAATCATGTGTGTTACCGGCACGAGGCAAGCAACTGGTTATTCACCGGGGACCATGTCATCGATGGTTCTACCGTCGTGATCGACCCGCCCGACGGCAATATGAAGCAGTACATCGAGTCATTGCGGCGCGTTCGTGGTCTGAATTGCAGCGCCCTGGCGCCGGGCCACGGAGAAATCATTAACGACCCGGAGCGTGTCGTTGACTGGATCGTCGATCATCGCCTGGCGCGCGAGGCCAAGGTTGTTGTCGCGCTGCGGGCGAACCCGAATCTAACGACGCGTGAACTCGTACCGTACGTGTACAAGGATGTCGACAAGAAGCTCTACGGCTGGGCGGAACGGTCCTTGCTCGCACACCTGATCAAGCTGGAAGAAGACGAAGCGGCAGTGCGCGCCGACGATCGCTGGTTCGCCAGCTAGTCAACTGTCCAGCTGCTAGGTCCCTTGATGAAGTCCGCAATGCTTTTCGTGCGCTCCATGCGCGACGGGTGGTGGGCATAGAACCCGTGCTCGAAGCTAACCACTGGCTGCCGATAGATAACGCCCATCGCTACCGGAAGATGCAGGTCGATCAGCAGGCGTGCGACGATCGCGTTGCCTTCGTCGTGAGCGAGCACTTCATCGGGTGACGCGATTGCATCCACGACCTCGAGCGACCATGTCTGCTGATTAAACCGAATGCCCTTGTCGTTGTCTTCGCCGAACAGCATCGGTTCGCCATGCTTCAGGTGCAGTTGCGTATTGGCCGCAGTCTTGCGTTCCGTGAAGCTCGCAAATACGTCCTCGTTGTAGACGATGCAATTCTGGAAGATCTCGATGAACGCTGTACCCGTAAACGCATGCGCCTGTTGCAGCACGTCACTCATTCCGACTTTGTCGGTGTCCACCCCGCGCGCGAAGAAATGCGCACCGCAGCCCATGACGAACTGTCCGGGAGAGACCGGTGTATCCACGGAACCCCTGGGGCTCGACGGCGAAATGGTGCCGATCCGGGAGGTCGGCGAATACTGGCCCTTGGTCAGCCCGTAGATCTCGTTGTTGAACAACAAAACCTTGAGGCCGACATTCCGGCGCAGCATGTGCATAAGATGATTCCCGCCGATTGACAGGCTATCGCCGTCACCCGTAACGACCCAGACATCGAGCTCCGGATTTGCGAGCTTGAGGCCGGTCGCGATGGCAGGCGCGCGTCCGTGAATCGTGTGAAAGCCATAGGTCTCCATGTAATACGGGAAACGGGCCGCGCAACCGATACCTGAGACAAACGCCGTATTCGCGGGGTCCGCTCCGACATCGGCCAGCGCTTTTTGCACCGCTTTGAGAATGGCGTAGTCGCCGCAGCCCGGGCACCAACGCACTTCCTGGGATGTCGCGAAATCTTTTGGCATTAGTTTGTCGCTCACGATGCGTCACCCCGCAGCGACTCGATCTTCTCTACGATTTCCCGAATCAGGAACGGCTGGCCGGTCACCTTGCTGAACGGCAGGGTTTCCATGCACAACTTGTCACGGATGAGGGTGCTGAGCTGCCCGCCATTCATCTCCGGCATCAGCACCTTGTCGAAGCGGCCAAGGACGTCGCCGAGGTTCTTCGGCAGCGGGTTGATATGACGCAGGTGAACGAAGCTCACACCGGTTTGGCGCGTGGCCTGGTAGATGGGTCCGTACGTCGAACCCCAGCCAACGACCACGATGTCGCCGCTCTCAGGACCGTTCTCGATCTGCTGGTCGCCAATATACTCAGCGACGGCATCGATCTTGGCAGCCCGCAGATCAGTCATGCGTTGATGATTCGCCGGATCGTAGGAGATATGTCCGGTCTCGATGTCCTTCTCAAGACCGCCGATGCGATGCATCAGGCCCGGCATACCCGGTATGACCCAGGGGCGCCCCAGGCTCTTCTCGTCTCGCGTGAATGCCCGGCGCTGCGGGCTTTCATCCGACTCGGGCACCGGGTTCGGCGTAATCGGTTCGAAAGCGGACAAGTCCGGGATACGCCAGGGTTCGGCTGCGTTGGAAAGGTAGCCGTCTGCCAGGAGTATCACGGGTGTCATATGACGGATCGCGATACGGGTGGCTTCGATGGCCATCTCGAAACACTCGCCCGAGGTTGACGCGGACAATACCGGGATCGGCGTATCGCCATTGCGGCCATAGACAGCCTGGTAGAGATCGGATTGTTCGGTCTTTGTCGGCAGACCGGTCGAAGGTCCGCCGCGCTGCCAGTTGACGATCACCAGTGGCAGCTCGGCGCTGACGGCGAGTCCCATCGCCTCCGTCTTCAATGCGATGCCCGGGCCGGAACTCGAAGTCACACCGATCATGCCACCGTACGATGCACCGATCGCAGCACAAATTGCGGCGATCTCATCCTCAGCCTGGAAGGTCCCGACTCCCGTCTCCGCGAGATGTGTAAGCCGGTGCAACAACGGCGAGGCGGGCGTGATCGGGTAGGAGCAGAACATGACAGGCTTCTGCGCGAGTTCTCCCGCGGCAGCAAGGCCGAGCGCCAGCGCTTCGGCGCCAGTAATGCTTCGGTACTCGCCAGGCTCCATGTCGGCCTGCGCCAACTGAATCTGGCTGAGGTTGGCCGATAGCTCCGCTGTTTCGGCGAATGCATGCCCGGCGTGCAAGGCCCTGATGTTGGCGTCGCGCATGGTGGGATTGCCGGCGAGGCGTCGGTTTATCCATGCTTCAACGGAGTCGAGCTCCCGGTCGAACATCCACAGGAGCATGCCGAGCGCGTAGAAGTTCTTGCAGCGACTACCCTCGCTCTTGCTCAGGCCGAATTCCTTGACGGCCTCGAGATTGAGATGGCTGATATCCGCTGCGACGACCTGGTAGTCGTTCAGCGTGCCGTCTTCGCGCGGATCGCTGTCGTAGCCCGCCTTCGCCAGGTTGCGCGCCGTAAAAGAGTCATTGTTGACCATGACGAGCGCCCCCCTGTCGAGCAGGGGCAGGCTGACCTTCAGGGCCGCAGGATTGAACGCGACGAGGACTCCAGGCGCATCGCCCGCCGTCGTTATGGGTCCGCCCCCCAGGTTTATCTGGTAGGCCGAGACGCCAAACGTGGTGCCAACAGGGGCCCGGATTTCCGCAGGATAGTCAGGGAATGTCGCAAAATCGGCGCCCGCCAGCGCGGTCGAGACGGCGAACTGCGATCCCATGAGCTGGATGCCATCGCCTGAGTCTCCCGCTAGACGGATGACGATGGAGTCTACGTCGTTGTTTTTATTCACAAAAAATGATCGATTCTAAGATGCGGCCCTCGCCTGATCGGGCCCGTGACCGTGAGTTTAACGCAAACGCCGGGCAAGCTTGCATGTGCACAAATCACGGCTTGATTAGCGGCCCAACTTCGCATAGCTTACGCGCTCCGGAAACAGAGGTGCCCACCATGACATTCGTTGTCACAGAAGCCTGTATTAAATGCAAACTGACGGACTGCGTCGAGGTTTGTCCCGTGGATTGTTTCCACGAAGGACCTAACTTCCTCGTGATTGATCCCGATGAGTGTATCGACTGCACGCTGTGTGAGCCCGAGTGCCCGGTAGAGGCCATTTACTCGGAAGACGAAATTCCGGCCGGCCAGGAGCAATATCTGGAGCTGAACGCCGAATTATCGCTGGAATGGCCCGTCATTACCGAGATGAAGGATCCTCCCGCCGACGCCGACGAGTGGCGTGAGGTTAAGGACAAGCTCCAGTATCTCGAGCGATAAACCGTATTAGAACGTCGGCGAGCTCCTCGCCCTTGTCGTCCTGCAGGAAGTGTCCTGCATTCCTGATAATCGTGTGTTCCTGGCCCTTAGCGCCGGGCACGGTTTCCTGCCACGGTTTCTCACCACCGCGCATGATCGGATCGCGATTGCTGAATGTCGTCAGGAATGGTTTCGTCCATCGCTTGTAGACTTCCCAGGCGGCGATATTCGCGTCCCGCGCCGGATCGTCCGGAGTGACGGGCACCAGTTTCGGGAACATGCGGGCACCCGCCTTGAAGCGTGCCGACGGAAACGGCGCATCGTAAGCGGCGACTTCAGCCTTGCTCAGCTCCTTGACGGTTCCCATCTGCAGGATTCGGCCGATAGGAAACCACGGACTCAATAGTGCGAAGGTTTTCCAGATTTTGAAGGCTTTTGGTGTCTCCTGGTCGCCGGTAGGGAGGGCGCCATTGCCAAGAGCAATGAGCGCGAATCGCTCCTCATCTTCTGCCGCGACCCGCAATCCGATCAATGAACCCCAGTCCTGGCAGAACAGGGTGATGTCGTTGAGGTCCAGGGCTTCGACGAATGCCTTCATCCAGGCCACGTGGCCGGCGTAGGAGTAGGCTGACTTGTTTGTCGGTTTGTCGGACTTACCAAAACCGATCAGGTCGGGCGCGATGACACGATGTCCAGCATCGCGCAGCGGTGGAATCATGTGGCGGTACAAATAAGACCAGCTTGGCTCACCGTGCAGGAGAAGAACGACGGCGCCGTCACGCGGGCCCTCGTCCACGTAGTGCATGCGCAGTCCATCGATATCGACATAGTTTGGCGAGAAGTCGTAGTCGGGCAAGTTCCCAAAACGATCGTCGGGCGTGCGGAGGAACTCAGTCATCGGCGTCCTTCTTCGATTCCGGTTCGTGATTCCGTTACAGTAACACCATGACGATGAGCCGCCGCGCAAAATTTGTTCGCTGGTTAACCAGCGGTTATATGCAGAAGCTCGACGTGGCGCATGTGCCTGTCGAAACAGCAAGAAAGCACCTCGAAACGATCGCCCGGTCGTTGCTCGTTAAGGCAATCGGCGTGTCGGTCGAACCGTCGGAAATGGCCGGTATTGAGGTCGACTGGTTGAGACCGAAAGACGCGCGCGAGGATAAGGTTCTCTTCTACCTGCATGGCGGCGCCTACGTAATCGGCAGTCGTCGGACGCATCGCCAGCTGGTGAGTCATATTGCCAGGGAGGCTGGCGTTACCGCGGTAATCCCGGAATATCGACTTGCCCCCGAAAACCCATTTCCTGCGGCGATCGACGATGCTGTCGCTGTCTATCGGGCGCTGCTTGAGTCCGGTTTCAAACCCGAGAACATCGTTATCTCGGGAGACTCAGCGGGCGGTGGTTTGTCGGTCGCCACGTTGCTCGCGCTCCGGCACGCGGGAGACCCCTTGCCTGCGGCAGCTGTGTTGCTGTCACCCTTTCTCGACGTCACGGCAAGCGGCGAATCAGCGACGACACGCGCGGACCAGGATCCGTGGTTCAACGTGTCGGACATGGCGGTCGTCGCGCGCTACTACTGCACTGACGAGACCAAGTGGCGCGATCCACTCATATCTCCGGTGTTTGCCAACGTCTCGGGTTTGCCGCCTATGATGATCCAGGTTGGTAACGACGAAATTCTTCTGAGCGACTCGACGCGCCTGGCGGAGAAACTCGAAGCCGCGGGTGTCGATGTTGAGATCGAAATATGGCCGGATATGTGGCATGTCTTCCCGATGTTCGTCGGCAAGATGCCGGAAGCCCGCAGGGCCGTGAAGAAGATCGGCCGGTACATCGACAAGGCAATTTCCTAGAAATATCATGGCGTTAGGAGTATACTGTATGTATTCACAGTATAGTCATTTGCAGGGAAGCTGCCATGTCCTCCGCCATCGTTTCAATTCACAAGCACCCCCAGTTCGAGCGCTCTGACA
>Ga0209456_10000069_pt1 | contig 52039 bp, 50 predicted proteins | sample COG_11_FD_184755 | JGI IMG/M metagenome (GOLD analysis project Ga0209456, IMG submission 184755) | Pelagic marine sediment microbial communities from the LTER site Helgoland, North Sea, for post-phytoplankton bloom and carbon turnover... | ecosystem: Environmental > Aquatic > Marine > Neritic...
CAGCTGGTCATGCGGCAGACCGGCACTGGAAAAAATGGGCAGCTTCTGACCGCGCACCAGACTGTTCATGAGATCAATGGTCGAAATGCCGGTCTCGATAAAATCGGTCGGCATGGCACGTGCCGCGGGGTTGATCATCATGCCATCGATACGCAGCTTGCGGGCCGCCGAAATCGGCGGACCACCGTCAATCACCCGCCCCACCCCGTCGAATATGCGCCCCATGATATCCGGGCCAACGGCGAAATGAAGCGGCTCACCCAGAAAACGGACACGCGTGTCTGACAACGACAGGCCTGTCGTGGATTCCAGTACTTCGACAGTTATCAGATCATGGTCCAGCGCAGCAATCCGGCCCAGGCGCCGGCGCCCGGTGTTGTCTTCGACTTCAACCGCGTCATTCAAACCCGCATCAACGGTGCGCCTGAGAAACAGCAGAGGCCCCTCGATGCGGGTTACGGCACCTAGTGTATAAACATCAGCTCGCACCGGCTGCCGCCTCCCGGGTCAGACGTGTAAACGCGGCATCAAGGGCACGCCGCAGTTCATCGAATTTGACCTGCTGCTCGTCATCATCGATATCTTCGCCCATGCGCCGAATCCGGCGCATCACCGGCAGCGCATTGATATCCTCCACACGGATCATTTGCGCAACGGCGGCCGCCGACAAGTCGATAAAACGCTCGATAAGCTGCATCATGGCAATCTGTTTGCCTACCGAACAGAAACGGTCCGCTTCTGAATATGCCGACTGGCGGAGGAAAGCCTCGTTGATCAGCTCGGCACACAACAGAACGTGCTGTTGCCGCGGCGGCAAGGAGTCCTTACCCACAATACGCGCCATGCGCTCCAACTGCGCCTGTTCCTCCAGCAGACTCAGGAAGCGCCGCCGCTGGGCAGCCCATTGCGGGTTGCCGTTCTGACTCCAGAACTGATTGAGCACCTCGACGTCCTCGGAGTAGGATTGCAGGGGGTGAATGGCCGGGTAGAAGCGTGCCTGGGCACGACCCGCATCCAGTGCCCAGAAACAGCGTACGTAGCGCTTGGTGTGGTTGGTGACCGGCTCCGAAAAATCAGCCGACGGCGGACTGATCGCGCCAATCACAGTGAGCGAGGCGAGTTCACCGCTGAGGGTGCGCACATGCGCCGCGCGCTCATAAAAATCCGCCTGGCGGCTGCTCAGATAGGCGGGATAACCGGCCTCGCCGGGTAATTCGCCCAGGCGGCCGGACACTTCGCGCAAGGCCTCGGCCCAGCGGCTGGTGGAATCGGCCATCAAGGCCACACGCAGGCCCTGGTCGCGAAAATACTCGCCCACAGTCACCGCGGTATAGATACTGGCTTCCCGGGCTGCTACCGGCATGTTCGAGGTGTTGGCAATAATCACGGTCCGTTCCATGAGCGGCCGGCCGGTGCGCGGATCCACCAGCGTCGGAAACTCGTGCAGAACGCCCGCCATTTCATTGCCGCGCTCTCCACAGCCGACATAGACAATCACATCCGCATCGCACCACTTTGCCAGTGTCTGCTGTAACACTGTCTTGCCGGTACCGAAACCACCCGGCATGGCGGCTCGTCCACCGCAGGCGAGAGGAAATATACTGTCCAGGATACGTTGACCCGTGAATAGCGGACCCTCAACCGGCATGCGCGCCGCTACCGGTCTGGGCCGGCGCACCGGCCAGTGGTGGCTCATGCTGATTTCCCTGCTGTCGCCATCATCACAGCGCAGCACACACACGGGATGGTCATCACCATACTGACCTGCCGGTTCAACGGCAATGACCTCACCCTCACAGCCCGGAGGCACCAGGCAGCGCTGTGCCCTGGCATCGCTGCGCTGCACGGCAGCAAAGGGTTTTCCGGCTGCCAGGCGATCCCCGGGCTTGACCAGTGGCTTGAAGGGATAAAGCGTCTTCGCATTTGGCCGGTCCACACCCGGTGTGACATAACGGCCCTGCCCGCTAAGCGGACGCAACAAGCCATCGAAGATGTTTCCCAGCAGGCCCGGGCCCAGCGACACCGACAGCGAGGAACCGGTCGCGCTGATAGGATCGCCCGGTCTCAGGCCGGTAGTATCTTCGTAAACCTGAATCACCGCTTCCTGCCCGTTGATGCGAATAACTTCGCCGAGCAGGCGCTGTTCCCCCACCAGAGCGGCCTCGTTAATGCTGAATGCCACCTGGGTACGGGCGCGCAGTACAGGACCACTGATCCAGGTTATATTTGCATCTGCCATAAGGTCGCCGAGAAAGTCATGGTCAATGGGCCGTCAATCCTGTCTGCCACGATGTTCGTTGATTCTGGCCAGCAGGACCGCTTCGATGGCGAGACGTTCGCGCAACAGGCCGTCTGCACTGCCGTCCACACAGGCGCCACCTGCACAGATACGCAAACCGGCAGTAATTGTCGAGCTGGCTTCAAATTGAGGCGTGTGGGCAAGCTGCTTCTGCAGCCTGAGCTGCAGCGCCGAACGCTCCCCGGCAGGCCAGTCAAACGGATGTTCAATCACCCAGTGCCTGTCTACCAGCACTGAAGCTGTCTGATTCACCAGGTCTTCGACCCATCGCTCGCGCATCAAGGAATCCCGCCAGCGATGCTGCAAGGCCGCGTGCAAATTCAGCCAGGTTGTTGCCAGCAACGCCTCATCCGCCTGCTGCCGACGCTGACGTTTCCTGGTCTGACGCCGCGCGACCACAGATACCAACTGCTGGCGCCGCTTTTGACGTATTTCACCAAGCTCCCGGTGCATGCGCTGGCGCGCGTCGCGATAGGCCTGTTTGACCATCTCCCGCGCCTGCTCATGCGCCTTGTCCATGACTTCCCTGCAACGCTCACTGCGATGCTGTTCGACCACGGCCAGCAGATGTTTCAGCTGGGCGCTGACAACAGGGCCGGATTCACTCATTCCAGAACCCCCAGCTGCCGCCGCAGGCGTATTGCCAGATCCGGCATCGGCGTTGCGCTGTGTACATCCGGCACAATAAGCACGGGTGGTATAACGCCGGCCAGTAAGCGATCAAGAACAGCCGCAGGAACTCGTTGCGCGATATCAGCGCTGATCAGCACCAGCGGCGCATTATCACAGGCCCACTGAACCACCTCCAGGAGCTGGTCAGCGGAAGGCGTTCGAACCCGCAGCCCCGCCAGATGGAAACCTGCGGCATTCACTTCATCACCGATGAATACAGGTAAAGACATAATCGGGTCGCTTGATATCTACATTATCCTGTTCAGAATAAGGATTGATATGATCAGGCCGTAGATCGCAATCCCTTCCGCAAGACCGACCATAATCAGTGCACGCCCCAGCAACTCGGGTTTTTCCGCCAGGGCGCCGATCGCCGCACTACCGACACCCGCGACCGCGATACCGGCACCCAGCGATGACAGACCGGTTGCCAGCGCCGCTGCCACGAAACCCCAATTGAGGGCAGCGGGTGGCAATGCTACCCCTGATGCGCCTGCGTCGGCAGCAGTGGCCGGCGACCACCAGAACAACATCGTCGCCGCCACGCTGAGAATACCGGCGGCGGCAAACCACACAGCAATACCTTTGATTCTAACTGTCACGTTTTTCTCCTTATGCCGGCATCACCGGCCGGTGCGGCCAGAGGACGGAATATGCGGCCCGTACCCTGCAGAAAGCGAATAAAGAACTCAAACAAGATCAAACGTGTCGTCTGGATGGTCACCACCAGGCCTTCCAGCATTATAACGAGCACATTTCCCAGTAACAGAATCAGTACACCGGCGATCGTGCTGTCTGTCGCCGCGGCCAGGGTAATAAATGCCAGCGACAAGCCACCGTGGGCCAGCGCAAAAGCGCCGACACGGACAAATGAAACGGTATTGACCAGTAACTGGAATACACTTTCGAGCAAGACTCCGCCTGCGCTGACCAGCCTCATCCACCATTTACCCTGCCCCTGCAGCAGGCTGCCGGCAAAAAACCACACGCTGGCCGCGGCACTGACCAGCAGAAGGCGTGGCATAAAAAAGGCTGCAATCATTGACAGGTACAGAACAACGACCGCCGCCTCGATCTGAACCCAGCGCCGCCATTCGCCACGCCAATAGAGTTCCACGGCATTGAGCACCAGCCCCAGCAGCAGCACCAGCACGCCCCCGCCGAGGGGAACAAACAACACCGGCAGGGGATCCTCCATCGGATGTAACCACAGCGCCGGTATGATGTCCTCGCGGCCGAACACGCTGCCAAAGACAAAACCGAAAATCATTGCCGCCAGACCATTGGCGACGAGTATACGCAGGACGGGCCAGCGTTTCTGATACAGGAGTCCGACCACCACCAGCACCAGACCGTGGCCAACGTCACCGAACATATAGCCAAACATCAGTGGCGCCAGCACAGCCAGCAGCCGGCTGGGGTCCGCCTCGTCCACGGCGGGTGTACCGAGCATGCGCGCAAACAATTCGAAAGGCTGCGCCCACCAGGGATTCTGCATGACCATCGGTGCCTTCGCCTCGGGCGGCGCCTGCGGGAAATCGAGTATCGCCTTCACACCTGCTTCAGCCAGCGCCTTTTTGAGCCGTTCGCCGCCAAGATCATCGGTCCAGCCCGTGACCCAGGCAAAGCTCTCGGACACCGGCAGACTGGTCACGTGGGTCATGAACCATTCCAGGCGAGCAATATCACTGAGGGCTTCCGAGAGCTGGTACCGCTCTGACCAGGCATCAATCCGCTCGCGTGTTCTACGCAGCTGCAGATTCAGTTCCTGGAGCCGGTTTTTCACTTGCACCAGGGCCTTGATCCGGCTGCCGTACAGGAAAGGCGGTATCGTCACAGCGCGGGCTTTGTGGGCAGCCAGTTCGACAGCCAGCGCTTCGATATCGGCGGGCAAACCCACCGCGCGCAGAAAGTCATGACGGCTGGAGCTGCCGCGTTTTACCAGCAGCGCGGCGGGAAAGTGTTCAATGCGACTGCCCGGCGGCAGCACGAACAGCCGCACCGCCAGTTCAGGCCCCGCCCTGGCGAGCAGGCTGAAGTCCAGCGTGTCATCCTGCACCTGCAACAGCATGGTCTCGAGTAACTGCAACTCCGACTGTTCGCCGCTTAAGGATTCGAGCTGATGAACCCGGGGCGCGGCCTCATCTTCCCAGGACCGCAGACACTGCAGGGCGCTATCCAGAAGCCTGATGGGACTGGCCGGCACAAAAGATGAGCGCATTTCCGGTTGCGGCCAGTAGGGATGGTAACGCCTTGCCAGACGGCTATATTCCTCCATCCGCTCGCGCAGGTCCGGGAGATTGAGTCTGGCGCGCGAGTCGCTGTGGGTTTCCAGCTCGATACTGCCGGTACGCGCCAGGGTTTCCAGGGCCAGTGTCAGATCGGCCCGGGAGGTAAGCAGCTCGAACCAGCGGGCGGCTTCGGGACGCAACCCCATCATGCCACCCTAGTGCTTTCGGCGAACAATCGCCTGCTCAGTAGATCCCCCCGCAACTGTTCCAGATCCAGTGCGATCAGTGCCAGATGAGCGAAAGCCGCCGCCGGTTGAAAACTTACTTTGCGGAATACCCCGTTAAGCCGGGTCACAAGCACGTCCCTGCGCTGCCGGGTAGAGGTAACGGTCCCTGAGCCCTGGGAGCGAATGTGCTGCAACAGCAGCCGGCCCAGCTGTTCCATGGCCACCTTAAAGCGGGCCGGACCCGGCCACTGATGCTGCCAGTTGTCATACCAGGCACCATACAGGGTTTCCCCTCGCTGCCATGCCTGAAGCAGATAGCCATACTCTGAGGCCTGTATCGCTTCCATGCGCAGCCCGGCACTCTCACTGGCAAAAGGACGCAGCCCGGGATCGTCCAGCATCCATACCGGCACGCTTGCACCGCCCAACAGATGCTGCAGGGCCGGCAGGGCCGGCAAGTGTTTCACTGCCTGGAATGCAGCCCGCCAGTCCGCCGGTAGCCAGCGAGAGACATCATCGACATAACGACAAAACTGGCGGCGCAGAGAAAACTCGATATCATGACTGCTCTGACTGCTATCAATTCCGATTACCCAGGGGCGCAGAACCGTTTGCCTGGCAATCTGCAGGTAGTTGGCAAGATCACCGGTGCTGTGCAAACGCCGCCACACCTGTGCATCGGCGCGCTGCCCGTGGCGTGCCTGCAGGCGCGCCTGTGCATAGGCAAAACGTGTGACATTATTCACCGCCAGACTTCTCTCGCCTGCCGCCCGGGACACTCCTGTTACCGGCCAACTCTGCGGCGACTTCCTGAACCACCGCGGCAAGTCCGGCTTCATCAAGATCGTATACCGATGGTTCGCGCTGTGCGCTTCGATCAGCGCGTTCCAGAGCATCGATGTGTGCTTTGATCTTTTGAGCCAGACGCAGTTGTATCAGTGTTAGGCGCTCATCGGTCCGGTCGGCAATGCGCTTGACGCGTTGCTGGGCGGCCTGCAGTATCTGCCGCGCTTCCTTCTCGCAATCGGCGATCGCCTGTTCGGCCTCGCGCTCGGCCTCAAGCACCCTGTTCATGGCCTGCTCGACAGTGTCCGATGTCGCGGCGCTGGAGTCTTTACTGGCCATGCGTTCACCTCTACGCTGCAACGCTCGATGGCGCTTGAAAGAATTCAGGTTATGATTCTAAGCGAAGGGTATAAGCAAGACCAATATAGCCTGGCCACGGTCTGCCGGCGACCGGCCGGCATCGGCGTCGAACCTCAGCCGCTCTTGACTGAAAGCATGTCGCCGCATCGGAATAATATGAATGCATAACTTTAAATATATTTCTTATCTTATTGTTATTTATTGATTTAGTAATTATTACTGACACCCTTGTAAAACAAGATTGCTGACAGCGAGTCTGGCGCAAACAAGTGTCGCCTCTGTAGAATAGCTGCAAGTTTAATCAACCCCGGACAGGAGAAAAGACAGATGTCTATAGAGAGGGCAATGTTCGCATTCGGTGGCATCATGGTGATGCTGACATCCTTGCTTGCCTTATTCCATAGTCCTTACTGGACATGGTTCACATTATTTATCGGCTTCAACTGCCTGCAGAGTTCCTTTACCGGCTTCTGCCCCCCCACAATGCTGATGAAAAAATTCGGCATGAAAACAGAAGCAGAGCTTGCTTTGGAATTTTCCAGCAATGTTACCTGACTGATTTGACTCCCGGCTTACTGGTATCAACCTTATTCCCCATATTTTTTTCCAGTGTAGTCACCACATCGCGGAACATTTCCTCGTTGCACTCGCTGAGATCAATTAGAGCACGGTGTGCTTCAAGCACGGTACGCCTCAAAGTTTCCTTGTCAGGACTCTGTCGGGCCAACTCCTTTTCCGCCCCGGCTGCCAGCGGTGCATGGGTGACGATATCAAAGACTTCGTCGAAGGCCATACTGGTCAGTACCAAATTGATATCAGCGCGATCCGATAAAATGGTCACCCGGGAGCCGTCGAGGCCTTGCATCGACTTGGCAATGCGCGCAAGCAGGCCGAGATTAGTGCTGTCGATGCTGTCTGTTTCTGTCAGATCGATAATAAAACCGGCCGGCGACGGGCCGGAAAATATCTCTTTCAGAAAGCGATCGATTGAGGGGCTCATGGTGTAGCGAATATCACCGACGAAACGCAGTACATGAATGCCATCATGAGTCGCATGCATTACCTTGCCATTATTCATTGCGGCCATTCCTGTCGATCACCATTAAGGCGATGTCATCCGGCAGGTGTTTGGCAACCAGGACGTCGAGTCCGGCCGTCATTTCGTCGAGATCCAGATTCATCCCTTTCGAGCGGGAAAGAAGGGCACTGTAGCGTTGCCGCAGTGTATCGGCCGGCATGAGTTCCAGTATGCCGTCGGATACCAGGACCAGGTCAAAGGTTTCCGGCAGCTCAACCTGCCGGGCGTTGAATTCGGCGTCTTCAAACAACCCGACAGGACGACCCCGGCAGTCGAGTGCCTGCACCTCCTCGCCATCGTACAACAAGGGGCAGGGAAACTGCCCTCCGCTGCTGTAAGCCAGGGTGTGTTTCTCCAGATCGATAACACCGTAGAGCATAGTGAGGTGCTTATCCAGGGCCTGACGGCAAAAGTCGCGGTTAAGACGCTGAAGGACCCGCTGCGGATGCAGAATCGTCATATCAACGGTCTGCCACAAGGTGTCACGGTACTGGACAATCAGCGTATGAAGCATCATTGTCACAAACGCCGAGGCTGCACCGTGACCGGAAACATCCGCCATGTAGAAACCAATATGCTGATCGTCGATCGGGAAGTAGTCCATGAAATCTCCGCTGAGATACATGGAAGGGTATAGACGCCGCCTGAACCGGTAATTACCGAATCGCTTGTTGTCCTCCGGCAGCAACTGGAACTGAATGGCCCGGCCGGCCTCCTCATCATCCTGTAACTGCTGCAAGGTCTCGGTCAGCTCCTGGTTCAGCGTTTCCAGGTTCTCACGGTATTCGCGATTCTGGCGGACAAGCTCGGCATGTTTCAGCACGCGGCGCACGGCATTTTCCAGCACCGCCATATCATGGATAGGCTTGGTGACATAGTCCCAGGCACCCCGCTTCAGCGCCTGTACCGCATAACTGAGCAGGCTTACGCCAGAGACCACGATCACCGGGGTCTCCGGTGACTCGGCGGTAATAGTGGCAAGGATCTCCAGGCCATCTATTCCCGGCAGGCGTAAATCACACAACACCACATCGGGGCCTTCGCGGCGAAAGATCTCCAGACCGCTGGGGCCGTCATTGGCCTCCAACATGGTAAAACCACTGTCCTCAAGATAGGCGACAATGCCGTTGCGAATCGGAGACTCGTCCTCAATCGTCAGGATTTTCGCTGTTTCAGTCATCACAGTGCTCTTTTGCCAGCTTTAATTATAGTTCAGTTTGTTTCCGGCCCTGCCGTGTGCCTGGGCATGTCGATCACGCCGACCTGTGATGCAGTGGCAAACGTACCGTAAAACACGTCCCTTCACCTGGGGTCGAGGTGACGTCAACAGTGCCCTTGTGTTGCTCGGTGACCATGAAATAAGAGACCGACAGGCCCAGACCGGTCCCTTCACCGACCGCCTTGGTGGTAAAGAAAGGCTCAAACACCCGTCGCCGCGTCTGTTCGTCCATGCCGGGACCGGTATCCTCGACTTCGATCCGGGCGTATTCACCATCCTTGCGGGTACGCAGGGTTATCCGGTGTGGCGGCGGGCTGTTGCTGTGACCCATAGCCTGGGCGGCATTCTTGACCAGGTTGAGAAACACCTGCTCGATCTCGGTGTGATCGCAAACCACCAGCTCGAGTTCCGGATCATAATCACGCACAATCTCGACCTGTTTGAAGTCATATTTTTTCTTTAAATCATAGTCGCTGGCAGCCAGTCTCACCACCGTATCCAGTATCTCGTGGATGTGGGCGGGCAGGAACTCGGTAGTCGCACTACGGCTGAAGGCGAGCATGTCCGCCACGATGCGGCTGGCGCGGCTGGCTGTCTGCCGGATGGATTCAACGAATTCCGGGATGCCGCGTTCTTCCAGGTAGCGATTCACCAGCTGCAGTTCAATGCCCAATGCCTCGGCAGTGCGGCGGTTGGTTTCCAGATCAGAAGAGAGTCGGCGCTGGATATTCTGGCTGCTTTGCAGCACACCACTCAGCGGATTGTTGATCTCGTGCGCCATCCCGGCGGCGAGTCCACCCACGGACATCATCTTTTCCGTCTGTACCATCATCTGCTCCATACGAACCCGGTTGGTGATGTCGTCAATCCGGATCACGGCACCGGCCGCACCATCCTCCAGTAAGGGATAGACCATGACGTCGGCATACTGCGTTTCCCCATTCTTTTCGGTAATGAGACGTTCTGTGCGTATCGGGCTATGACTGCGGATTGCTTCCTGAATATTGTCCAGCTGTGTTTCGAATTCCGGAAACAGAGTGCCGAATAATTCACCAATCGCCCTTTCGGTTGGCACGCGGGTGGTTTGTACCGCACTCTGATTCCACTCGGTTACCCGCCCTTGCTTGTCCACACCGACCAGGAGCGATGGCATGGAGTCGATAATATTCTTGAGGTAGGTGCGCATACGCTGCAGTTCGTGATCAACCTGAACGCGCTCGGATATATCCACGATCGCGCTGAGGATGAGCAATTCCTGATCTGTCTCGACCGGGCTGAGGCCAATTTCGATGGGAAACTCACTGCCGTCTTTACGCAGGCCGAACAGGTTGCGTCCCAGACCCATAGCCCTGGCGCGATGCTCGTCGATGAAGCCGTTGCGGTAGTCGGGATGCCTGCTGCGCATGCGTTCCGGAACCAGGATCTCGATTTGCTCGCCCAGTAATTCCTCCCGCCGGTAGCCGAAATACTTTTCTGTCTGTTTATTAACAAGCAGGATCCGACCCGTCGAATCGACCATGATGATGCCGTTCGGGGCTGACTCGACGACCAGACGTAACAAGGTTTCCGCGCGCTCGCGCTGCGTGATATCGGCGATTTCACCCACCACCATCAGCGGCTCGTTGTGGGCGTCACGTACGAGTCCCGCCCGCGCTCTGCCGGTGATGACGGCACCATCACGCCGGATATAGCGCTTTTTCATCTCGTAGCTTTTGATGTCACCCTCTATAAGTTGCTGGAAATTGTTCATGGTCTCTTCCCAGTCATCGGGATGGGTAATGTCTTTGACGGTCATGCCCGTCAGTTCATCAGGTGAATAGCCTAAAACGGTACACAAGGTAGGATTGACCGTGAGCAGCTTGCCCTCCAAATCGGTTGTCAGGATTCCGATGGGCGCATTTTCCAGCGTCAGTCGCAGTTGTTCTTCGCGCTGGCGCAGTTGCTCTTCTGCGTGTTGCTGCACTGTTATGTCTTCGCCGGAACTCAGCGTTGCGGTAACGTTGCCGTCATCGTCATACAGCAGTGTATTGTGCCAGGCGATAAGCCTTTCCTCTCCGCTGCTGGTCAATACCGGGTTATGGTAGTACTCGATCAGAGCCTGCTCCCGCGACATCAATTTATCGAACAATCCCCTGACATGCTCCCTGATGCCTGCCGGTATAACGGTATCAAACCAGTTCCTGCCAATGATGTCCTGCTCTTCCTTGCCCAACAGCTGGCAGCCTTTCTTGTTGATAAGGCGGACCCGCTGATCGGCACCAATCACCAGGATAATAGTGCCGGCAACATCGAGATAGCGCTGCGCCCTGTTTCTCTCGTTTTTAAGCGCCTGTTCAGTTTGCTGACGGTATATTTCGCCGCCAACCCATTGCCCCATTAAATTGAGGACCTCTTTGTCATTAGACGTAAAATGCGTATTTCGTGGTGTCGGGCTTGAGAAATTGAGGGTACCGTACACCTCGTTCCCTGTTACTACCGGTATGCCGAAGTAAGTTTCCAGTTTGTAGTCCCGGTAGCAGGGATGGGTCTTCCAGTCCGTTTTCTCTGCGTGTTCAAAGCCGATCGGACGCCGGGCCTTGATGGTTTCGCTGCAATAGGTATTACCAAGTTCAAGAATGCTGCCAGGCGGAATGGAATTATCGGGTGAAATGGCCTGAATAACTTCATATTTGTCCTGGTATATATGCGACAGAATTCCAATCGGAAGATTGAACTGCCGGCAGCCATTTTCAAGTAAAGCCATGAGTTTTTCCTGAAATGGAAGGTCATGCGCCGAGGTGATTGCATGCAATGCGCGCAGCGCATCCTCCGTCTGCCGGCGTTCTTCGATTTGTTGCTTCAGCGCCAGCTCTGCCCGATTACGCTCGTGTATCTCCGACTCCAGTTGTGTATTGATTTCGGATAACTGCTGGGTACGATAAACCACGCGCTTTTCGAGCTGGATTCGGGATTGTCGGACCGCCTGTTCAGCGCTGGCACGGCGTAACTCCGCCCGTCTGGCCAGCAGGTAGATGACACCACTGAATAGCAGGAACACCAGGAAGATAGAGGCTGCCTCGCGCAGCAGTATTTGCTTGTGGGCAGCAAACAGGCCGGCGGCCGGTAAATCAGCAAGTGTCCAGAGGCTACCTGCCACATCCGCCGTAAAACCGATGCGTGCCATCTCTTCCGCGCTCAATGTCGGCCCATCCTCCATCTCAACACGGGTACCATCGGCAGTCACTTCAATAAGTCCGGGCTTATTGCGGTGCAGCAGAATGAGCCGGTGATCGTGCAACTGACTGTTGGCCAGAATACGCGCCAATTCCGTTGGTTTCAGACTGACAAAGATAATCCCCTCATTGCCATCCCGGCCCTGCCAATGGGCCATGATGTCGAAATGATAGCCAACGGGATTGGGGTGGATAGAAACATTTTGTAAATTCTGCTCGGCAAATTGATGGATATCCGCCTCGCATAGCGCGGCAATCTTGCCGTCGAAATCATCCACCAGTATTTCGCCATCTTCATCGGTGATGGTCGAGGCGAAAGATTCGGGAAAATGCCGTTTGACGCTTTGCGCAAATTCTTCCTGCAACCGTTCATCGGAAGGATCGCGGGCAAGATGTCCGATTCTGTTCACTTCCGCTTCGGTAAACAGGACGACTCGCCGGCGCGCCTCCTTGATATACAGGCCGATCAGGCTTGCCACGCCCATGGTCGATTGTACCGCCAGTGCTTGCTGGCTGCTTATATAGTCCTGTTGGCGGCGGTCTACGTGCCAATACAGTACGACGCCGACCAGAACCACTGCAATTAGCAGAAATAGGGATGTGTAATTTCTCAACAGATGTTTGCCGCCCGTTTTATTTGATTTTCAGCAGATGTTTATCTTGTTCTGAAAACAAAGCCCTGTGTCGCAGAATGATCGCAGTCTGCAGGGGTGTCAAATTTCCACCTTGGCTTTGTGTATTGTTATTCGCCGCCACTGGATCACCACCTCGCACCGAACACCTAAGTCCGGCAGGCGCCTGGGGGGTTTCGAGTATCCAGGGCTTCGGTAACATCTGACTCATGGACCGACGGCTTAATAATATTTAATACAAACAGTTAGTCCATCGCGTTGGCTAAGGCTACGGCAGCCTGCCGGGAAAGAGCTGCGGGCGTTTGCCAGGCTCCGTGGGACCTGGCGGGTATCGTCGCCGACAAGCGTCTCATGAAACAATTGATTCTCCTGATTAAGCCGGCTTGTTTATCGCATACAGTGCATACCCGCTGGATTACGCCCGTCGAATGATTGTATGATTATTTTTGCAGAGCACAGGAGGCCACCCATGGGAGCAGGCGTCATCCCGTTTGCCGTTAAAAACGGAGCAGTCCGGTTTCTTTTCCAGAAGACCTTCAGCGGCAGAAAGGTCGGCTATCTCATTGACTTCGGCGGCGGACTGGGTGATGGCGAGGATCACCGCGCGGCTGCAGTGCGCGAGTTCGTCGAGGAGACCGAAACAATGTATCTCGCCGACGATCTGGGGACCGCCCACCGATCGGAGGACCGGGTAAGGGAACAGATCACGCATGTTGAAGAATTATTCGAGCACACCCTGTCTGCACATCCACACTGGTGGCGCCGTAGAGATCCGGGCAACCCCGAAAAACCCAGGGACTGGCGGACCTACTTCATCGAGTTTCCGTTTCGTGATATCTCGGACCTGAACAGCGAGTGGGAGTCCGACACCAGCGGCCGCTTCAAGAAACGCCGTGAGCTGGTCTGGGTTGCGGCGGACAGGCTGCTGGAACTCTATACCCGCTCACCCGCTGACCTGTGGAAACGCGTGCGGCAACTCGAAAACATCGAGCCGCTGATCTGCGAGATTCAATCCAGTGCACTGTAACGAATAATAGATTGCCCCTTACACGCAGTGTCTTGATTATCAGTCGCCATGCACAGGAGTCTTGCGTTTTCAGTCCAGCATTCCCTCGTGCACGATCTGCAATATGACGCGGTAATCGTCGGCTTCGTCTTTGAGACCGACCGGAACCCCAAGACCAATATTCCAGGCACGCCCCGAAGTCCAGGTTAATCCCGGGGTGAGATAGCGGTCCTCCTGTTCTTCGCTGCGGTTCCATTCAAGCGACGGCACCCAGTTATTCACGGCCATGAAAGCCCCCACATTGACGAATTTTTCACTCCCATTCCTGTCGATTTCCGCTCCAACATTCAGGAAGATCTGCCCACCGTGCAGCACATCGAGATCAGCGGCCAATATGGCAATGGGTTCATAAACGGTGCTGCCCTCTCCGAGGCCCTTGTCTTCATCACCGGTAGGAATCACTACCTCCATCGCCAGCGCCGCGTGTACAGGCGAATCGGCAATTGACATCCAACTGTACATGGCCTCAACCTCAACGTCACCGATACCCTGCTCCGATGGTTCATCATCGGGGTCGCTGTGTTTATATGCCTCCCAGCCTGCGCCCAGCTGGAATGCATCCGTCACGCCATATTCAATACTAACTGGAAGAATCCACAGATTTTCTTCCTGGCCTTTATGGAAACGCGGACTGAATGTGGCCTGCAGCTCATGCTGTTCTTGTGGGTACACTAACCTGGATTGAAATAAATCCTGGATCGGCTGCTGCCGTTCTTCTGCAGCCTCCGCATTTTCAGCACGGACAAGCCCGCTGGAAACCAGCGCCGCACATAGCGGTAAGCAATTAATGAAGTTGATGCCCGAAATTAATCCATCTTGTCTCAATGCACGCTTGTCACGAAGAGAAGACATAGAATCACCGCCCTTTCTAATGTTTATTATTGCGTATTCTTTTCCGGATATGTGCGGTCACATAGACTTGCCGATCCAGACTGGTTTCAATTTATTTTGACCAAACAGCAAACCGGGATTTAACTGGCGCCGATGAACCGCACAGATGCCGGGAACCGGCTCATATTTCACAAATTGCAGCCCAAGCTCTGGCAGACGTTGTTTGCGTCAGCCAGCGTCCATACTCACTGAAAGTTTTTCTTAAGGTCGCTTAACAGTGCAACATAGATGTTATGGCAAAACGCCTCCGCTTTCCCGTCTTCCGCTTCCCAACTGGACGACCACTCAACAAAAGTGCTATCGATATCCGTGACCGGGCATGCCCGAATGACGCCGATATAATCTCTCACGTCGTCCTGTGAGACGGGTGTCGGTCCCGCGTCAATACTGTATCTGACGACATGATCAGCGTCGTTTAACTCCACGAGTGTTTCGTGAAATACCCCATTCAGCACACGCTGGGCACCAATCTGATCAGCGGTTTTGTCGCCCACTGCCTCGCATTGTTCCACAACACCCGTTGCCCATGACATGTCATGAAAGTTACGTAGCCTGGCCCAGACCTCGTTAATAGGTGCCTTGACCACTGTACTCTGATAAGTCTTGCGCATACCGAAAAACCCTCCTGTATGTGTCATCCTGAATAATCACTTCCCGAATCCTTACTTATGCCACAACAGGCCGGCATTCTCAATAACTCAGGAATCCATAAGACGCTTGGCATTATGCACATTACGGAACACCAGGGGCTGTTCCTCATTTGCAGCAGCCGAAGGATTCCGGTTAGCCACTGCAACGGCATTCAGGACCTGATCGTGATCGGGCGACAGGCTGCAAACCGGATCAGCGTTCTCCGCATCACCGGTGAGTGCAAATGCCTGGCAGCGGCACCCGCCAAAATCCTTAAACCGTTCCGGACATTCGCGGCAAGGTTCCTTCATCCAGTCGAAGCCACGGAATCGGTTGAAGGCGGGCGAATCCCTCCAGATCCACTCGATACTCTCATCACGTACATTGGGGAATTCAATTCCAGGCAACTGCCGTGCTGCCTGACACGGCAGTGCTGTACCGTCAGGCGCAACGCTCAGAAAGATATTACCCCAGCCGCTCATACAGGCTTTCGGTCTATCCTCGTAGTAGTCCGGTACCACGTAAAGGATCTTCATGCGGCCCTTGAAGCGTTCCTGATACTCATGGGCAACGACCTCGGCACGCTGGAGTTGATCACGTGTCGGCAGCAACTGGTTTCGATTGTGCAATCCCCAGCCGTAATACTGGGTATTCGCCAGTTCCACATAATCGGCCTGCAGAGAGGCGGCCATATCCAGAATATCGCTCATATGATCGATATTCAGACGATGTATCACCACACAGAGCACCATGGGATACCCGTACGCCTTCACCTGGCGGGCCATCTCCAATTTATGCTGGAAACTCGTGGTCCCACCAATGAAGTCGTTAAGTACTTCTGAACTCGCCTGAAAACTGACCTGAATGTGATCAAGGCCCGCCTCTTTAAATCGCTTGATCCGCGCCTCATCCATGCCGACACCGGAGGTGATGAGATTTGTGTAGTAACCCAACTCCCGCGCATGGCGAATCAGAACTTCGAGATCCCGACGTAGCAGTGGTTCACCGCCGGAAAATCCCAGTTGTGTAGCCCCCATGGCTCGCGCCTGCCGCAGGACCTCAAGCCACTCATCAGTGCTAAGCTCTTTTTTATGCCGATGGAAGTCCAGCGGATTGGAGCAGTAGGGACACTGCAATGGACAGGCGTACGTCAGTTCTGCGAGCAGCCATAAGGGTAATGGCTTTGAACTGCTGTCGGTTTCGACCTCATTCACAGAAAACACCTCCCCACCTCGCCGTGCGAGATCACGTTAAATTCAGGCGATTGTTATTCAGCTGAGCAAGTGCCATTCCCGGGTTTATCCCCCGGTCATGTCATCGTGATCCGGTAACCAGTATAGCCTCCAGCTTGCGCGCCAACACGCCGCGCAGTGGCAGCAGGAGAAACATCCCGCGGGCCGTCCCGGTTCAGGGCGACCCACGGGCCGTGCTTCCCCGTGTTATCGGTTGAGAATGTACATGGTGATCTCAAAGCCGAAGCGGAGATCACTGTACTCTGGGGTTGTCCACTTCATTGCCACTCTCCTGTTTCGATCTTTCATGTTGTAGGTAACGTTGCCTGCGTACATGAGTATACGCGCTAACATCTAAATCCTAGCAGAAATTGCGCCACCCTCCGTCAAGCCACTCCCTCGGCCTTATGTGGTATCCAATTAATCATATTTTACAATCTATTACATAACATAGTGCAACCTTGTGTAAAAACAGGGCGCCAGCGACACCCTCGCAATACTGGTTGATATCAACCAACTGATCGGCTGCTGACAACCAACCACTGGACTGTCTTAACAAATCGCGATAGACCGTACCGACACTGCTATGCGTATCAATGCCAGTTGACAGACTGAGGCCTCATATGGCCCAGGTTAGTGTAATATTGGCATTCTAATCATGAGCATACTTCATCCGCGCGCACTAAAAACCCTGCTACTGGTGCATGAAACGGCGTTCCTTATGCTGGTAACAGTGACCGGTGCACTGGGTGGCATGTGGACCTATTTCTGGCTGGAATCGTCGAACGAATTAAGCCGCGTTGACGCACTGCTTTACGAAGCTCAGCTGGTGCGCGGCGACCTGTATCGCCAACTCAAAGAGGTGGTGCGTGCCAGGGGCATCGATGACACCAAGGCACTCCGGCAATACTACCGGCATTTGCACAGCATTCAGAGACACTTCAGTCAACTGAAGCGTCGGGCGGAAGACGAAGAAGAGCGCTACGCCGTCAAGGAAATGCGGTCGGCTTATAGCCGGGTCCAGGACGAGATGAATATGATCTTTACCGACCCGCAACTCGCCGGTGAAAATGCGCGTTTCAGGATCCTGGACCCCGAGTATGAAGCCTGGTTGCTAAAGGGGTTCGAACAGACGTTCCGGCAATTTTATGAATTGATCACCGGGCGTCGCGAGAAAATGGAACTCGATCTGGAGCGCTGGACCACCCTTGCCCCGATCGTCATCCCCGTACCCATCGTGCTCGCCGCATTGCTGCTCTGGTTTTCCCACAGAAGCCTGCAGCGCGATTTTGTGCGCCCCATGTCAGCGGTGGCACATGGTGCAAAACGCATCAGCGAGGGGTATTTCGACCACAGAATCCCGGAGCACGGCGTCGAGGAAGTCACACAACTCGCGCGCTCCATCAATGATATGGCACGGGATCTGGCTGACAGCCGGAACGCCCTGGTGGAAAGTGAACGCCAGGCGGCGCTGGGCGCGCTGGTGCCCGTCGTGGCACACAATATCCGCAACCCGATCGCGGGCATCCGTGCCGCTGCCCAGATGATCGATTACGTTGATGAATCAGTGGATTCACAGGATTCCCGGCAGGCGATTATCGACACAGTAGACCGCCTTGAACGCTGGGTCAGCTCTCTGCTCTCATACCTGCATCCCTTGCAGCCCCATCGCACACGGAGCCGGCTTTCGAAATTGCTTGATGATGTCCTGCTTACCATGCGGTCAAAGTTCGAGGAAAAGGAGCTGCACCTGAAACGCAGAGGCTGGCAAACAGATCCTGATTTGTACATCGATGTGGATTTAATTGAACAAGCTTTCTATGGCCTTATCCTCAACGCGATAGAGGCATCACCACAGGGTGGAGAAATCACCTTGACAGTAGAATCCTCAACAGGCTCGGTAAATTTAACCATCGAGGACCAGGGCTCGGGCCTGGCTTTCGACCCCAAACCCGGCAGCCTGTCTCCCGGACCAACCACCAAGCGGCTGGGTACAGGCCTGGGTATTCCGTTCGCATTCAAGGTATGCCACGCGCATGGAGGAAGCATCGTATTTGTGCAAAACTCCCCCACAGGAACCCGTGTACGTATCGACCTCCCGACAGGAGCACCATTGGTAACCGAATCGTGACAAACCAGGCATCGACCAGCCCCCCGGAAAGCTCGACTATTCAGCCACAGGAAACCTATATCCTGCTGGTGGAGGATGAATCCCTGTTCGCCAACGCCGTCAGCAAGCGGTTGAGCAAAGCGGGCTACAAATGCCGGATAACCGGTACCCTGGCGGAGGCACAACGCCTGGTCAACACCGGTGCAATAAAACTGGTGCTGCTCGACATGCGACTTCCCGACGGCTCCGGACTCGACTTCCTTGCCCGGCTGCGGGAAAGCGAAGCGGCAGACATTCCGGTCGTGGTATTGACCGCTTACGGCGAACTCCAGGACGCCGTTGCGGCAATGAAATTAAAAGCCCTGGACTATTTGAAGAAACCGATCGATCTCGACGAATTACTCATTACTCTTGAGAAGGCACTCAAGCGGGTTGAACTGACCCGGCGCCTGGAATATTCCCATCAACGCGAAAACCGGGCGAGTGAGCCCGAAGAAATACTCGGTCAGAGCCCGGTAATTGCGCGCCTCCGGGAACAGATTGAACGTATCTCGGAACTGGCCACCAGGTCCGAAGAGGTTCCACCTACCGTTCTGATTCTGGGTGAGACGGGAAGCGGTAAAGACCTTGCGGCACGTATCATACATCGCAGCAGCTCCCGGCGTGATCGCCCATTCGTTCATGTCGACTGTGCCGCACTGCCGAATGATCTGATAGAGGCAGAACTGTTCGGGCACGAAAAAGGCGCGTTTACTACCGCATACTCGACCCGCACCGGACTTATCGAAGCCGCCGAAGACGGAACCGTATTTCTGGACGAAGTGGGAGAGTTCCCCTACTCGCTGCAATCCAAGCTGCTGGCGGTACTGGAACGCCGAACCTTCCGCCGGGTGGGGAGTAGTCGTGAACGCCCGGTGTCAGCGTGGTTTATCGCCGGCACAAACCGTCCCCTGGAGGAAATGGTTGACGCGCAGACATTCCGGGCTGACCTGTATTTCCGGCTCAAGGTATTGACCCTTTCAATGCCACCGCTGCGCAGCGGCGGCGATGATATCATTCTGCTTGCCAGACATTTCACCGAAGTTACAGCGCGACGCTACGGTCTACCGATACCGGGGTTTGAAGCTGATGCGGTCAATGCCATGTTAAATTATCCCTGGCCGGGCAATGTCCGCGAACTGAAGCACCTGGTGGAACGGGCGGTTCTGCTGTGTGGTAATGAACGACTAACGGCCTCAGCCCTCATGCTTGACGAGCGCTTGCAGGAATTACCGGCGATCACCCCGGATAACTTGTCCGGCATGACGCTGGATGCCGCCGAAGCCACTTTGATTCGACAGACACTGGATAGCACGGCAGGCAATGTATCGGAGGCGTCCCGGCGGCTCGGCATTACCCGCATGGCGCTGCGCTACCGCATGCAGAAACACGGGATTTCCCCGCAACGATAAATGCGAGTCCGGGACGCCGGGACAGACAATCCACTGGAGGACTGAAATGAATAACTGCCTTAAACCGCTGAACATCGTCCTGTTACCGGTTCTCGTCGCCATACCCGGAGCCGTTTGTCCGACCGAGAAAGATACGTTTTCAGACGCCAATACCGAGCTGTTCCTTACTGACCACCTGGGTAAGATCAACGCACCGTCTCGTCTACTCTATGATTTTAGCAAAACGGGCACATTGGAAGAGGCTTTCAGAGACACAGTTGAGGTTCGTTTTGTCGGAATGCCGACAGAAGACACAAAACGGGTTGAGATCGTTTTCTTTACCGGCGAACGCTCGCGCACGGTGCCGCCAATGACAGTTTCCGATGGCAATCCCGTTATCATGATTTTTCTTCAACGTGAGGTCAGCGAAATGGGGCGCCTGACAGGCGGTTCCTGGCGTCATTTCCAGAAAATGATCAAGTTGGCGCTTGAAAATGAAGCGGAGATCAGCGAGGTCAAAGTACCGTACGGGGATCAGGCAATCCCCGGGCTGAAGATCAGGATAACACCGTATCTTGAAGACCCGCTGCTAGCCAATTTCAAAAGATTTGCGCACAGGTATTACGAGTTTACGCTGTCCGGCAACGTACCCGGATACGTATACCAGATACGTACCGTGGATCCGGGAAATGATGCTGAAAATAAAACAGCTGCCAACTCTGATCTACTGGTGGAAGAGACGCTCACCTATCGCGCATTAATTGAGTAGAGCGCGTTTCATGCCGATGCCGATGCCGATGCGCTAGTGTACTCTGTAACGAATCGATGAAATAACACTACGGACTGCGGTTACCACCACGCCAGGTTCATCCAACTGGATATAATGACCACTGTGCCGTGCAAACAGGTGCGGGACATGAACCTGACGCTCGGCAAGATCATCCTGAAGCCTGGCCCATACTCGTTCCAGCTGATTACCCTTCGGCGTATCCGGCCAGGCCTGTTGGCCACGCGTTATGACCACCAACGGTACGTCCGGTAATGGAGTCGCGTTGCGTACCTGGGCGGCACTTCGGCGAAACGACATCAGCTCGTCGCGTATTGTCTGGTAGGCTGCAGTTCTGTTTATCAGCGCTCGCGCAAGTGGGCGCACATCTTGAGGCATGTTGTCGGGGATACCGGAGCTGGATAAAACCACGAACTGGCCGCGCGGCGCGATGTTGATGCCACCCTCCTCCCTGAAACGTCTCACCTGATCCTCGTGAGCGGCGTCCACCAGCACGACACCCGCGGTTTCCTCCGGGTAGTTACTGGCAAACAGTCGCACGTTATAACCGCCAAAGGAGTGCCCGACCAGCACGTAGGGTTCGGGTACGGCGGCGGTGCGTAACAGCGTGCGCAGTTCTTCGGCAATTCTGCCACTGGATCGTGGCCGTGGACCCGGTTCACTCCATCCATAACCCGCCCGGTCATAGGTACAGACCCGGGTGTACTTGGCAAGCTCCGGTTGCACTCGGGTCCAATCCAGGGATGTCCCGCCAAGGCCCGCATCCAAAACGACAGCAGGCTCGCCCCGACCCGAACAATATAGATGCAGGCGGTGTTCCCCAACCAGCACCATCAACCCGGGGGCCGGTATATCGGTACCCGCCATGACCCTGAGCGACCAAACCATGCTGGACAGCAGCATCAGCAAGCCCACAAAAGCGGGCCATGGCACACCGATCAGCGCTTGGCGAAATACAGATATATTGTTGTATTTACGAACAATTGGCGCAACTAAGGATTTGCTTTCGAGCCACTTTTGCATTGAACCCGCACCTCACTGCTGATCGGCATACAATGTAATCGAAGCAAAAAATGTTCCCCAGCCATGACGACCAAATTTAGCTACGGTGGTAGTACAGACCGACACCGAATTACTACCTGCGGCGGCGTGGCGGCAAGTATATCAGAATATTCGTGAAACCCGATAACCAGCGGCCTCCAGATTGCGCAAAATGCCCCTTTCACCGGCCAATGCAGGGCTCCAACCGCGATAAACGGGGTCCCCTCACCCCCCAGCCAGTCACGGATCCGGAGCGCCATACGTCGGTTACGCCGGTATAGGGTGCGTTCCATGAATCGCCCAAACAATGCCTCGTCCTGGTGCGATCCGGCATTAATGGCCAGCATAGCCGCCACATTCTGACGCAGATAAAGTGTTGTGAGCTCCTCCAACTGCCCGGTAAGCTGATCGCGATTGCAGACCGTGTCCACCAGAATCTCAATCTGGTCGTCAACAGACAAACCGTCCAACGCCGCCACCAGTTCGTCGACCGTTTCCAAGCCGTGGACCGACTTACCTTGCGGGACAGCGGCGGGCGATTTCAGCAAGCCCGTCGCACCACATGACTTTTCACCCTACCAACTACCCGGGTGCTGTGAAAACGCTTTCGCTATCGCAGTTAGCAGGCGAAGTAGCCATAACATTGGCAATCGACTAGCATGCCTGGGATGAATCGCTATTCCTGATACTGACGACCATGCACCTCGATCAGACCCTGTTTACCCGTAGAACCGTTGCTGTATTTGTTTTCATACTGATGAATGTGGTCGCCTGCGGACCACGCTTCGAACAGGATCCGGCGACCCGCTACACCCTGCATACGTCAAAATCATTCGACGATGTGCTTACCGATCTGGAATTCGCCATTGGCGAGCAAAATTTTCGTTTAACCGGACGTAATACCATCGGTGCTGCCATTACCGAACGCGGCGAGTTCGACCTGCCGGCCGCTACCGTCCTGCATTTTTGTAATCTGGAGTATGCGCGGCAAATCCTGCAGGTGGCCCCGCAGTACCTTCTGCACATGCCGTGCCGGATTGCGGTGTACCAACGGGATGGTAAAGTGACAGTTGAAGCCCGCTTGCTGCCGGAAAATGATCCGGCAGTGCGGCTGCTGAGTCAGAGAGTCAACCGTATACTGGAGGTGATCGTCTCCAATGCCGTTGAATAAACGCTAATATACACGCCTGCACGAGCCTGCGGCGGGTTGCCCGTCGGGTCGATCCTCAGCGGTGAATCCTGAACAGCAACCTTGAATTAGCTTTTAAAGCAGTAATAGTGAGAGAATAAGGTCGGTTCTGATCAGTGCTTTATCTTAAATCTTACAATATCCGTGTGCGCCTAAGCGACGACCCGCACCGCCAGGCGGAGTTTTTCCGGATGGATGAACGCTACTCGCAAATAAAAAAGAGGATGGGCCATGAAATTCGGTTTGAGCTTTTCACTAATTGCCTGCCTGTTAAGCGGTGCCGGCGTGCAGGCCAACGACTTCCCCACCCAGGCGCGTGTGGAATATGTGTTGCAATGCATGTCTGATCACGGCGGTCAGAATTACAACACACTCTACGCCTGTGTCTGTGCTATCGATGCGATTGCCTCCCGCTTGTCATACGATGAATTCACGAAAGCGGTTACCTATACCAATTTACGCAAAACACCGGGCGAACGTGGTGGCCTGTTCCGCGATCGTGAACGTACCGGTGCAATCATCGAGTTGCTCGCCGAAACACGCAAGGACGCTGAGCGCAGATGCTTCCCATTGAAAAAATGAATCCGGCATACACCACCAGCAAGCTTCAACACGCTACTCGCCGGGGATCACCGAATACTGGCCGGTAAATCGTAAACCTTCTGTATCGGTCACCTCCGCGCGCAGTTCGCCGGCACTTTCCGGTACGAAATAAAAGCGGAAGCTGGGATTTTCGCTCAGCGAGAAACCCGTTTCGGCGGAAAACACCGTTTGACCGTCGAAGCTTATCGTTACCTTTTCCACATAGTGAGCCAGGGCATAAAGCTGTGTAACCTGATCCATTTGCAACCCGGTTAGATTGGGATGGCTCACCCGCAACTGAACGGCGAGCGGCTCCCCTGGCAACACCGGTTTATCAGTCTTGAACTTCATCTTACCCATGCGGAGTTTTGCCGCGTCTATATCAGTACCAATCGCTGCAGAACAACCGCCGCTTGCCTTTACGAAGCGTCTGCTCATGAATAACTTACCGTCATTGGTCTCTGCAATGGCGCGCACCGGCCCGTATGCATTGACACGCATCCGCAAACCCAGATCGGCACGGCCATTCTTTGGCGTGAAGTGAAACCGGCCCGCCAGCTGTCCGGGATTCATGTCGATGATTAATGTGATGGTTTTGATATAGCGCCCATCGGTCTGCGGAATCTTGGCTTTGATGCGAATCGGTACTACCGCAGCATTCTCGGCCCGTTCGGGTGCTTCGAGTTCTATGACATCATCTGACTGCACGATCGGTCGGTCACCAAAGTACGTGGCGCGCAGTCCACCAAGCCACACACTGTCTTCCTCGCTGTCCGCAACTGCAGTTCCGGACAGCATCAGAATCACCGCCAGCGGCCAGATGCGGATACTATCGACCAGGGAATAACACATAGTGATGTTCACTCCGGAGCTTCCTCTTGACCGACACAGCCTGGACTAATCTTCCCATTCAAGCTCGGTGTAAGCGGCAATGATATTGCGTTTATGGTAGCTGTCAAATAACTGCCAGCGCGTTCGTTCTCCATACGCGACGGTTTTCTGAGCCTCGCGAAGATCGTCACCCTGGGTAATCCGTTCCCGGGTCTCTTCCCACAGAGTGGAAAGATAGCGTTGCGTATCGCCGGCAGCATCCGGCCAGGCGGCCTGCACCGGCCCATGTCCTGGAACCACACGCTGAGCCGGTTTGTCTTTTAACGTCTCAAGCAGTGTCAGCCAACCTTTGAGACTGCCGTCGACCACGGGTATATGTTCCATAAACACCAGATCGGATAACCACAGGGTAGCCGTCTTTTCATCGTATACACTCAAATCATTGTCGGTGTGGGCTGTGGAATGAGCGACAATCCCCAGAACCCGTCCGCCAAGATCCAGTCTTAACCGCCCGTCAACGGACAGGTCCGGCAATATGATATGTTCAGGCCCGAGCGGACGCCCTGCCTGTTGCGCTGCCCGTTCCAGGTAAACAGTACCCCGCAATGCCAATGCGCGGGCGAGTTTCGCATGCCCGATATAAAAAACGCCGGGTTCCCGGAAGGCCAGATTACCCAACATATGGTCCGGGTGGACGTGGGTATTAATCACGAAACAAACCGGCAGTGTCGTGACACTTCTGATTGCGCAACGAAGCGCCTGACCCTCAGCGTAGCTGCCGCCAGTGTCGATCACGGCGACACATCGATTGCCGACAATGAAACCGATATTGGCGACGGCTTCACTGTCAAACACCACGGCATGTTTTCCCGGCCGCACATAGTTGCCCGCGGCAATCTCTACCACCTCGGCGCTATGCTTACAGTTTTCCGTCGGTATGCCCGGTTTTGACCAGGCAATCAACAGCAGCGCCAGGACTGATCCGCGGGAAATCACCTCGAACACTCCAGTTGGCAGCCGCGGTCAATAAACTTAATCGAACTCGGCAAAGGATTTACCTCGAACCGAGTCAAATCCCTGCACGCTGGATAAGCCCGTGACATCACGGAAAACGGCATTTTCCACAACAGCCTCGGATAGTACCGCGTCAGTCAGGGTAACACCGGTAAGATCGGCACCACTGAGATCGGCACGAGTCAGATCGGCTCCGCTAAGATTTGCGCCCGTGAGATCCGTAAAGCTCAGATTGGCCCGCGCGAGTTGTGCACCCTGCAGATTGGCACCGCGCAGAACCGCCTGGGCAAGCTCGGCACGTACCAGACCCATCGGCTGATTGCGCATGTCCGCTGAGGCACGGACTCCAGCCAGATTCGCACCTTCGAGATCCGCACCCTGCAGATTGCCCATCAGGCGCGCACCACGCAAATCGCTGTTCTTGAGTGTTGCCTCGGCGAGCACTGTGGCGAACAAACTGGTATCCCTGAGGTCCGCCCGGGTCAGATTGGCACCCCGCAACAGGGCCATATCCAGGTTACATCCGCGCAGCTTTGCGCCAGACAGGTTGGCGTTCCTCATATCGACGCCAAACAGATTGGTGCCACTGAAATCGAGGTCGGAGATATCCAGTCCGCGCAGGTCCAGGTTGGAAAAATCCGTTTCGCCACGTTCGAGCATGGCGACAAGCTGGTTCCGCGAGACCGATTGCTCATCCGCATACGCTGTCAATCCAGCCATCGTAAAACACCATGCCAGCGCTAAAATCGATTGAATTTTCCGGTTGAAAAAGTCATGTCCCTCTTTCATCAGCATCCTCCTGCCTCGCGTTGAATATATTCCCGACCGTTTTGCCGGGGCCCGGTAACGCAGGCACCATCATCAGATTCGCGCCAGCCCTTCTACATTTGCATTACGCAAAGTTTCCAGGGTTATAGCGCGGTACCCTGTCGAGGCGTGATTCCTACCCAACATAGCACATAGAGACCCGAACACAGGATTTGCAAGCAGCACCGGCCTCGCCCGCCAGGCAGCGGCTATACTTTAGAACTAGTCTATACTTACCTACATGCAGGTTCACGCTGATCTTTTCAGGGAATTTTTTGCAAATCTGAAACAGGTCTTTATACAAGCGTGACAAATTGTGCTTATAGCCGTTTTCAACAGTTTGAAGTAACCACCGTAAGCGCATGCTTTTTAGCCACAATTTTCCTGCAAATGAGGAACGGAACAATGGCATGAGAGTTGCTGTCAATACCATCGTCGCTGGAGGGGATGTGTTCAATATCATCAGAACCTTAATCGTCAAAACAACACACCCGTCAGACGATCCAACCAAACAAGCCAGTGTCAGGAGGGCATGGAAATGAGCAGAAAATTTATAGCACCAATTATGGTCGCGGCAGTATTGTCGTGGCCGTGCCTTACCATCGCGAACGACGGTGTCATGAAGCTCACAAAGGACCCGAACAACTGGGCCATTTGGGGAGGTGATTACGCAGGAACGCGATACAGTGAACTGAATCAGATCAACAGTAAGAACGCCAAGGATCTCCAGGTTGCATGGACATTTTCTACCGGTGTGCTACGCGGTCATGAAGGCGGCCCGCTGGTTATCGGGGATACGATGTATGTTCATACCCCCTTCCCGAACAAGGTTTTCTCGATCAAGCTTGCGGATCAAAGCATCAACTGGATGTATGAACCGCAGCAGAATCCGGACACCATTCCGGTCATGTGCTGTGACACTGTGTACCGGGGTCTGGCCTACGCTGATGACAAAATCTTTCTTCAGCAGGCAGACACCACTCTCGTAGCGCTGGATGCAAAGTCCGGCAAGGTTATCTGGAAAGTAAAGAACGGCGATCCCAAAATGGGCTCAACCAATACCAACGCACCGATCGTGGTCAAGGACAAAGTACTGACCGGGATCAGTGGTGGTGAATTTGGTGTGCGGGGATTTCTCGCCGCCTACAACACCAAGGACGGCAGTCTGGCGTGGAAAGCCTACAGTACCGGTCCCGATGATGAAATGCTGGTTGACCCCGACAAGACCACCCACATGCTGCAACCCATTGGCAAGGACTCCAGCCTGAAATCCTGGAAGGGTGACCAGTGGAAGATCGGTGGCGGTACGACCTGGGGTTGGTATAGCTACGATCCTGAGCTGAATCTGGTGTACTACGGTACCGGCAACCCCAGCACCTGGAATCCGGTCGTGCGGCCCGGCGATAATAAATGGTCCATGACGATTATGGCCCGTGACGCCGACACCGGCATGGCGAAGTGGTTCTATCAGATGACCCCGCACGATGAATGGGACTATGATGGCATCAACGAAATGATCCTGGCTGACCAGGAAATCGGCGGAAAAACACGCAAGACCCTGGTGCACTTCGACCGCAACGGCTTCGGCTACACCATGGACCGGGTGACCGGTGAACTGCTTGTTGCCGAGAAATACGATCCGGCAGTCAACTGGGCAACCCACGTGGACATGAAGACCGGTCGTCCGCAGGTCGTCGCCAAGTACAGCACCGACCAGAACGGCGCGGACGTAAACACCCAGAACATTTGCCCCGCCGCGCTGGGTACCAAGGACCAACAACCCGCTGCGTATTCGCCACGGACAAAACTGTTCTATGTGCCCACCAACCACGTGTGCATGGACTACGAGCCGTTTGAAGTGGAGTATGTCGCGGGACAGCCCTATGTCGGTGCCACCCTGAGCATGTTTCCGGCCGGAAGAGTGACCGGAGACGGGACCGCCAACCTTGGCAACTTCATTGCCTGGGATGCCACCACAGGCAAAATAAAGTGGTCCAATTCCGAGCCCTTCTCGGCCTGGAGCGGCGCCCTGGCAACTGCGGGTGATGTCGTGTTCTACGGCACGCTGGAGGGGTACCTGAAGGCAGTCGACGCCAAGACCGGTAAGGAGCTGTACCGGTTCAAGACACCTTCCGGCATTATCGGCAACGTCAATACCTACACCTATGACGGCAAACAATATATCGCCGTGCTTTCCGGTATCGGAGGCTGGGCGGGTATTGGCATGGCAGCGGGTCTTGAAGGCGACACCGAGGGACTGGGTGCTGTAGGTGCCTACAAGTCGCTGGACAAGTACACCCAGCTTGGCGGTACACTGACAGTGTTCGCGCTGCCCAACTAGAGTACGGTCTGTTGTGCGATCCCCGGCTGCAGCGCTGCAGCCGGGGATTTCTGGTAATATGGCAGCAGGAATTTAAAACCGTTTCCTGAGAACTAGTTCTGGAGTCAATTAATTATGAAACCAGCTGGATTAACTAACAGCCTGTCAACGACCGGCTTGATGATTATCACAACCTTGTTAACCGGGACTGCAACAGTTGCATTTGCTAACGGTACGGAAACTGCGCCACCCCCGGCCGCCGACAACGCCGCACCCTATACCGTCGCGTGTGAAGAAAGCGGGGGCAAGACGGCCTGCAAAGTGGACAAACAAACCTATATTGGATGGCGTACCTATCATGCGGTCTGCCACGCGTGTCATGCCCAGGACGCGGTCGGCAGTACTTTCGCACCCAGTCTCGTCGAACGGCTCAAGATAATTGACGAAGCGCGTTTTATGGACGTGATGGCCAATGGTTATACCGGCCAGGTTGGTGTCATGCCGGCGTGGAAGGACAACCCAAATGTCAACAAGAAGTACAATGAACTTTATAGCTATCTGAAGGCACGCGCCGACGGTGTACTTCCACCGGGACGTCCGAAGAAACTTCCATAGTACCGTGATCAACTAAACAAGCAGCAACCCGCCATTCAACCAGGAAAAATATCATGAGCCTTCATCTCAATGATACGGCGAGGGATGTCCGTTTGACCTCGTTACTATTGATGATTCTTATCATATTACCGGCGTTCCCGGTTATGGCCGGGGAGCAGGAGGTTTTCCGGGTTTGCTCGGACCCCAATAACCTCCCCTTTTCCAACCAGGCGCGGGACGGATTTGAAAACCGCTTGGCGGACCTGCTGGCCAGGGACCTCGGTATGCCGGTGGAATATACCTGGTTTCCCCAGCGCATGGGCTTTATACGGAACACGCTGAAAGCCAGGGAACCAACGCGGGACGGTTACAAATGCGACGTTATAATGGGTGTTCCTCACCGCTACGATCGGGCCATTACGACAAAGCCTTATTATCGATCCACCTACGCACTTGTCTATGTGAAAGGCCGTGGACTGGATGATGTAAAGAACGTAGCTGATTTACTCGGCTTTGATCATACACGCAAACAGGGACTTCGCATCGGCGTGTTCGAAAGAACCCCGGCCGCCCAGTTGCTGGCACAGCATGACTACTTCGATCAAACCGTTGCCTACCAGACGATGTCAGGCGATCCTGCCGCCTACCCCGGCCAACTTGTAGAGAAAGAGCTGGTCGCCGGAAACATTGACGCTGCAATTTTATGGGGTCCTATTGCGGGCTATTTCGCCAGACAGGCAGAGGATGTCGAAATGGTTGTCATTCCCCTGCAATCCAGGCCCGGTATCCGCTTTGACTTTGCCATCTCGGCTGCGGTACGACATGGCGACGGAGAGCGACGGAAAATGATTCAGAGCACAATGGACCGCAATACCGACGCAATCAAGGCGCTGCTGGAAGAGTACAACGTGCCGCTGCTACCGATAGACAGCGGAAGTTGATTTCCTCCGCCACAACACTGCCGCGTACTGGTTCACCGACGCGCGGTGCCCCGTAACAACACAAATTGTATCAATGCACCCCGTATGTGTGACAGTCATCCACTCGGCATCCTGACATGTCCATTGGCCTGACTTGCCGCGATTTACTGCACTGTATGACGGCTAACTCACGTAAGTTACGTCCGTTGGGACAATTTGTGCCGCCATGCATTGATAATAATGACTACCTCGGCCCTGCCAGTACAAGTGCCGCGAGACTGGCATAGTTACTGCATTCCTGTAACTCGCAGATGACCCGCGTTAAACTGCAAGACAGTCATCGACGGGGCGACCCGGTTTAATAACATACCGATCTAACAAAATGATCCAACAAGAGGAGATACAACCATGCAGTGGAGCAAACCCGACTGGACCGACCTTCGTCTCGGCTTCGAAATCACAATGTACGTCTGCAACCGTTGAGACTGATCTAGATTCAATCCGAAACCAAATCCCTGTTGCCGGGTGGCCGGGCGCCGCATGTTGGTGCATCTGAAACATGAAGGTTCATGTACTCGGTTCAGGCGCCGGAGGTGGCTTCCCACAGTGGAATTGCAACTGTGACAACTGCGCCGGATTCCGGCGCGGGGAACTGGTTGCGCACGCGCGCACCCAGTCCTCGATAACGGTCAGTGCCAACGGCATTGACTGGGTGCTCATAAACGCCTCCCCCGACATTCGCGAACAGCTAGCCGCATTCCCGCCACTGCAACCGGGGCGCGCCGTACGCGATACCGGTATTCGCGCCGTCGTACTGATGGACAGTCAGATTGATCACACCACCGGACTGCTGTCCCTGCGTGAAGGCGATACACTTGATTTATACTGTACCGACAGGGTTTACGAAGACCTGACCAGCGGCTTTCCGGTACTTGATATGCTGGGGCACTATTGCGGGGTAAACTGGCACCCGATCCCCATCAACGGCGAGAGTTTTACTCTGCCTTCAATCGAAGGGCTGGTATTTACCGCCGTACCGCTCTCCAGCAAAGCACCACCCTACTCACCGCACCGTAAGGACCCCCGCGCCGGCGACAATATCGGATTACGCGTCGAGGATCCCCTATCGGAACGCAACCTGTTCTATGCGCCGGGTCTTGGCCAGATGGAAGATCATCTTTTGACCTATATGGAAAATTCCGATTGCCTGTTGATCGACGGCACCTTGTGGACGGACGATGAGATGCAAAGACGCGGTGTCGGGCATAAACTGGGCACCGAGATGGGCCATCTTTCTCAATCGGAGCCGGGCGGGATTATCGACCTGTTGAGGCCGCTGCACAAGCCGCGCAAGGTGCTCATCCATATCAACAACACCAATCCGATTCTGGACGAGAACTCAACCGAACGTGCACAATTGAAAAAAGAAGGTATTGAAGTTGCGCACGACGGTATGGACATTCTTTTGTAAATCACAGCAGGTATCACTATGCCCACGGATAACAGAGAGGCTTGGGACCGTGAAACATTCGAATCGCGCTTACGTGCGTTAGGACATCGCTACCATATTCACCACCCCTTTCAGGTAAAGATGAACCAGGGGGAGCTCAACCGTGAGCAAATCCAGGGCTGGGTTGCCAATCGCTATTACTACCAGATCAGCATTCCCTTAAAAGATTCGGCATTGATGGCTAATTGCCCCGACCGGGCGGTACGGCGGCGCTGGATTCAACGCATCAGCGACCACGACGGTGACCAGGGTGACGCGGGCGGAATCGAGGCATGGATCCGGCTTGGTGAAAGCTGTGGACTCAGGCGCGAAGAAATCGTTTCCCAGTCGCGGGTACTGCCCGGAGTCCGTTTTGCCGTGGACGCGTATGTAAACTTTGTCCGGCAGGCACCCTGGCAGGAAGGCGTCTGTTCTTCGCTGACCGAAATGTTCGCGCCCACCATTCACCGTGAACGGCTCGCCAACTGGCCCACGCGTTACCCTTGGATCGACAGTGACGGCCTGCAGTACTTCCGCAACCGGCTGTCCGAGGCCCATCGTGATGTACAGCATGGCCTGGAATTAACCCTGGAACACTTCACCAGCCGCGCACAGCAGGATCGGGCCCTGGAATTGCTGCAGTTCAAACTGGATGTGCTGTGGACCATGCTGGACGCCATGTACATGGCCTACATACTGGACATGCCCCCCTATTACAACCTGGAAAATACGCCATGACAGAGCCGATTTCGGAAGATACGCGAATCCGTATCGCTGCGCAGTTCCGCCTGCAATGGGAGGACAAACAGCAGGCCTACGTTCTGCTCTATCCCGAGGGCATGGTGAAACTCAACCACAGCGCCGGCGAAATCCTCAAACGCTGTGACGGGTCGCGTACGGTATCCGATATCATCACCGATCTGGAACAGGATTTTCCCGACGTAGATCTGAAGGATGACGTAATGAACTTGCTCAGCGCCGCGAGTGACAACGGCTGGATCTGCGCTGATTGAAGCACCTCAAACGACCAGCGTCTCTATCGCACCCATCAGAGCATCCTGCATCGCCGGTTCGGCCGCCGGATGACCGCAGTTATCGAGAACGACCAGCGTCGAATCAGGCCAGGCCTGATGCAGGGTCACGGCACTCTCCAGGGGACAAACCAGGTCGCGTCGACCGTGCACAATAATTCCCGGCATCTTGCCCAGGTGTTCAATATCGGCCAGCACACCGTCATCACCGAGGAAGTAATCGTGGCGGGCATAATGGCAGGCGATGGTCGCACGCGCGGCCAGCACATCCGGCTCCAGCTGCTCACTTGCCTTGCCATCTGTTTCCAGGGTGTGACTGACTATTGCATGTTCCCAGGCATGCCAAGCCAATGCCGCCGCGTGCCGGGCAGCCGGGTCATGACCGCTTAAACGCCGGTAATAACCCGTCAGCGGGTCGCTGCGCTCATAGGCGTTCAGCGCTTCAAGAAACGCCCCATAGGCCTCCGGGAACAGTCGCGCTACACCTTCGGCATCGAAAAACCACGCCCGATCCCGTCGCCGCGCCAGGAACACACCGCGCAGCACCAGGCCGATCACCGGTTGCGGGCAAGTCTGTGCATACAGGAGTGCCAGCGTTGCCCCCCAGGAACCACCGAACACGATCCAGCGCGGTAACCCAAGCCGCTGCCGAAGCACTTCCAGGTCGGCCAACAGAGACTCCGTTGTATTGGACTCGAGACAAGCTTGCGGCTGCGACTTACCCGCTCCGCGCTGGTCATACATAACGATATGGAAACGCGCCGGGTCAAAAAAACAACGCTGCCAGGGTACACAGCCGGAACCAGGCCCACCGTGCAGACACACCACCGGGATACCGTCCGGATTGCCGCTTTGCTCGTAATACAGACGCTGCGATCCGCCAACATCCAGATAGCCCCTGGCAAACGGTTCGATCGATGGATACAGTTGCCGCATCGCTCCCATTGTCAGGCAGGCCGCTGAACCCGCCGTACCAGACCACGCTGCGGGTCGTATCCCACCACTGCAAATCCAAAACACACCAGCAGACTGGCCAACACCACGACAAAAGCAGTGGCATCGAACTGTCCATACAGGGCATAACGAATCAGCTGCACAACGTGGGTAAAGGGATTGACACGAGCGAGTTGATAGACCACTTCAGCGCCCGATTCCTGCAACTTCCATAACGGGTAGAGTGCAGAGGAAATAAAAAACATGGGAAAGATCACAAAGTTCATGGTACCGGCGAAGTTTTCCAGTTGCCTGATGTACACCGACAGCAGTAAACCGACGGCGCCCAGCATCATGCCCGACAGGATCAGTGCCGGCAGAACGTACAACCAGCCGAGCCATGGAATGTCGACATCAAATGCAACGCACACCGCCAGGAATGCATACGCCTGTAACACCGACAGCAGGGTCCCGGCAATCAGTTTACACAGCAGGAGATACCAGCGTGGCAAGGGGGCGGTGAGCAACAAACGCATTATGCCCATCTCCCGATCGTATACCATGGCCAGCGATGACTGCATGCCATTGAACAGCAGCACCATGCCGAGCAGCCCGGGCACGATGTATACCTCGTATTCGATATAGGTTTCATAGGGCGGGATAATGGACACGCCGAAGACATTCTGAAATCCGGTGGCAAACACGATCAGCCATAAACTCGGCCGTACCAGGGCGGAAAACAGACGGCCGCGTTGCTGTAAAAATTTGATCACTTCGCGGTTGGAGACCGCCACGAGGGCTTGTAAGCCATGGTTCGGTGTCATACATACTCCTCCTGGCCCAGGGCCTGTTAACAGGCCCTAAAAGCGGCAGTCGCTGTCCCGCTTGTCAAAACCGAGCGAGTCAAGGTTATTGGTTTGGTGCAGGAAGCCTTCCAGCGGCGCACGGGCAACGACCCAGTTAAGTGTCGTTAAAAATATCGGTTGGCGGAGCTGGTGGTCCCATGACCGGAAGGCCAGCCGGTTGCCCTTGAAACCATCCAGTATCAGCTCATCGCTTAACATGTAATCGCGCACCTTCTGGAAATCACCGCCCTGGGTGCGTACTACGGATTCCACCACCGCCTTGACACCGACCCACGCCGACCAGTCATAACCCGTCATCGGGCGCCTGGTCCGTTTCAGGAAGCGGCCATTCAGTTGTGGCGCACCATGGCGTTCCCAGGCCCAGTGCCACCAGTCAGGGACCAGGCCTGCCGAGCCGACCACCGGGCGCGGTTTTTGAACCTGATAAGGCACATCACGCGCAAACTCGCCATTGGCATCGGCCACGAACACCACATCGTAATCGGCACCGGCGGTGAGCAGGGCCACGTTATTACGGCTGCGCTGGCGCGGATCACGTCCCGGTACAAACGGCCTGACCTCCTCTAACTTCAAGCCGAAACGACGCGCCGAACGCTGGAACGCGGCGAGCAGTGCTGCATCCTCGGGATTGGGTCCTTCCAGCACCAGCACCTCTGACCACTTGCGGGCGACCAGGTATTGCGCCATGGCATCCATAAGCATGGCGTGACTGGGCGCCAAGTGCAGGAGCTGCGCCTGACACCCGGACTGGCGCAATGCGTCGTCCAGCGCCGACAGGTTAAAAAGTAACAATTCCCGGCCACGGGTGCGGCGCGCTATCTCGGCCACTGCATTGCCAGGCAGATCGAGTAAAAAGTATTTCACCCCCTGCTCTGTCAAACGTTCAATAGTCGCAGTGACAGCTTGAACATCGGCTTCAACGTGATGGCTCAGCTCGAATTGAACTCCCACGGCCGAGCCGGCAAAGCGGGCCTCCTTGAGCGCAACCTCCGCGCCGGCATAAGGCCGGCCCCAGGGTTGTCCCGGATAACGAGCCTGCATCTGTTTCTCGCGGTAGCGCGGGTCGTCGTCCAGCTCCAGGTAAGCGATGGGTACAAGCGTGTCCGCCGCCTGACTGACACCAAGCGCCAGCCATAGGCATGTGCTGACGAAGAGCAATATGAACCGGCAACGCATCATCACTAGTCGTCCACCACCACAGTGTAGGGAACGCGCCCCACCGGCACCGAACGCTTCACCTTGAGACTGCCGGTATCGATGATGGACAGGTCGTCGCTCTTACCATTGGTGACGTACAGCGTCTTCTCGTCCCTGCTCAGGGTTACACCCCACGGCCGCCGCCCCACCAGCACATAGTCCAGTACCTTGCGGCTTGCCACATCCACCACTGCCACATGGTTCGCGCTGCCGAGCGTAATGTAGGCAATACGTCCATCACGGGTCATGACAAGACCGACCGGCGTCACGTCTTCCGGCCGGAAACCCTTTGGCTCAAAGTTGACCTCCTCGATGACCCGGTTGTCTTTGGTGTCAATCACGGAAACGTTGCCGGCCAGTTCGCTGGTGACCCAGACTTCCTTTCCGTCGGCGCTCAATGCGAAGCGGCGAGGACGGTTACCCACCAGCACATTGGCTTTCACCGCATTGGTTTTGACATCCACGACATGCACCATATTAGCCACCTCGGAAGACACATAGACAGTGCGTCCGTCAGGACTTGCCATCACACCCTCCGGTTCATCACCCACCTCGACCTCGGCGACCGTCTTCTTCTGCTCCAGGTCGAAAACCGTAAGCAAGCCATCGTCCTCATTGGAGGCATAAAGATAGCGTCCGTCCGGGCTGAGATCGAAACGTTCCGGATCATCGCCTACATCCAGTTGATCGATAACCTCGAGCTTGGCGATATCGATAATGTCAATCGAGTCACCATCCCCGCATGCGACATAAAGCAGGTTGTTATCGAGGCTGAATTTCAATCCCCGCGGCCGCTCGGATGTCTTTATCGCCGTTACCTTTTCATGGGATGTCCCGTCCAGCACAGTGACAGCATGATCCTTCTCACTGCTTACGAACAAGTAGCCGGTATCCCTGGCCAGCAGCGGTGCGGCAACCACCAGCTGGCAGAGCAACCCTGTAAACACCCAAGTGCTTGAGAAATACTTTGCTTTCCGGTACATCAATTAGTCTCCTCTCGGGAATCACTGGACTTCCCGGTCAGTTCAAGAAAGGCCCTCGAAAGGTCGTTTACACCGGTCTGCTGCAGCAGATCCTGCGGCGTGCCCTGACACAACAGACGCCCGTTGTGCAGGACTACCACGCGACTGGCACACTCCGCCTCGTCAACCAGATGGGTGGCCCAGAGCACCCCCAGGCGGCGGGAATCACAAAGTCCACGTACATAGTCCAACAGTCCACGCCGTGACGCGGGGTCGAGCCCGACAGTGGCCTCATCCATCAATAGCAGCCGCGGCTCGTGCAACAAGGCGCGGGCAAGTTCCACCCTGCGCCTGATACCCCCACTCAGCGAGCGGCACACGTCATCGGCCCGATCCAGCAGATCCAGGCGCTCCAGTTCTTCCCGGATCCGGCGGCCGGCGCGGGCTGTCTCCATGCCATGGAGACGGGCATGGAAGCGCAGGTTGGCGCGCACGCTGAGATCCAGGTCCAGCGTGGGTTGTTGAAACACGACCCCGACGCCCGCCAGCGCTGCTACCGATTCCGTGCGCATATCCCGACCTTCAATGAGAATGCGTCCGTCATCCGCCACGAACAGACCGCTGGTCAGCTGGAACAGGGTCGTCTTGCCCGCACCGTTGGGTCCGAGCAATGCCACAAACTCCCCTGCCGCCACCGACAGGTTCACCCTGTCCAGGGCCTTGCGGCTGGCGTAGGACTTGCTGACCTGATCCACCTCCAGTACCTTGGGCATCTTTTCGTTAGTCGTATCCACTAGTGTACCTCGTCACTCATAATAGATTGACGATTATCGGAATCGGGAATATCCGACGCTGACTGTTTCTCCTCCGCCAATCCGGACAGCAGGTCGGGATACTGAGCCAGCAGGCGGTCGTGTAATTCGCCGATACTGGCATCCCCCAGTTCCCGCGGTCGTGGCAGTTGTACCGGAACTTCCAGCACCACTCTACCCGGACTACTGGATAAAAACAGTAACCGATCGGCGAGCGCCAGTGCTTCGCGCAGGTGATGGGTTACGAACAATACAGTCGGGTGGAGTTCTCCCCACAGTGTCAGCAACAATCGGCGCAGGCGTGCGGCGGTGGGCGCATCCAGGGATAAAAACGGTTCATCCATCAGCAGTAATTCCGGCCGCATGGCAAATGCCCGCGCCAGCGAGACACGCCGCTGCATACCACCGGAAAGCTGACCGGGAAACGATTGTTCTTTGTCGGCAAGCCCTACCTCGCGTAACAGCTGTCGGACCCGCTCCACGCTGTCCGCACTCCTGTCCAACACCAGCATCAGGTTATCGATCACCGTCAACCAGGGCATGAGTCGGGGCTCCTGAAATACGAAGCCGATACGCGCCGTTATCAGCCCGTCCGCATGCAGGGGCCGGCCATCCATCTGTACATCACCGTCCATCTCCCGATCCAGACCGGCGACGATGTTCAGTAGGGTGCTCTTGCCGGCTCCGGACGGCCCCACAATAGCCACAAATTCGCCGGGTGAGGCGGTAAGCATAAGGTCCTCCACAACCACCGAGTCTGCCCCCGGAAATATCTTGCGCCGGATGTTCACCTGCAGAGGGTGTTTCACGGGCGCCACCTGGTCAGGCGCCGCTCCAAAGGCCGCATCAGTATTGCCTCCACGACCAGCACCACCGCGGCAAATGCAAGCGTATAGGCCAGGATGCCGGTGATGTCGAAGAACTGAAAGAACGTCCCGAGTTGAAAACCGACCCCGTTACTACGCCCCAGCAGTTCAACCACCAGCACAATTTTCCAGATCAGCGCCAGCCCGCTGCGGGCCGCCGCCATCAGGTAAGGATAAAGTTGTGGCAGATAGATCTGGACAAAGGTGCGCCACATCGATACGCGATAGACACCTGCCACTTCCATGAGTTTCCGGTCCACCGCCCGGGCCCCTTCACGCACGGTCACCACAACGGTCGGAATCTTGTTCAGGGCTACCGCCGTTACCGCTGCCGTCTCCGTGAGCCCGAACCAGATATAGCAGAGGATGATGGTAACCAGGGCCGGGATGTTCAAGGCCAGCACCAGCAGACTGTCCAGCGCTGCATCAACGTCCCGGTAGCGGCCCATGACGATACCCAGGGCTGTTCCCAGCGCCATCGCAATCAGGAAGCTGACGGCAACGCGGGCCAGCGTGACCCCCAGATGATAGAGCAGGCTGCCCTCGGTAAGATCATTCCAGAGACTTGCGAGCACGACCGTAGGGGCTGGCAGCAGCGGTTTGTTCACTGCCATGGCAGCCAACTGCCAGACGACCAGAAAACCCAGCAGGGAAAGACCCCGCAGCCACGGTTCCCTGGTGCGTAACGCTATTGCGGACATGGCCCGAATTCGTAACCTTGCCAGAAAGTACCTGCACTGAGGGTGCTGCTTGAACCGACCAGCTCTTTTCCGCCTTCGCGCGCCATAATCTCGAATACCTGCCGGGCTGCACGGATTTCAGGTTCCCCGAAACAGGACGGGATGCCCGTGCGGTAGCCGTCGCGTAGCGCATGCAGCGTCGCTTTATCTTCCGCTCGTAGCAGAGGCTGCAGCCGCTCCCACTCTGCATCGGATTCGGCGAGCAATTGTTTGGCCGCACGGGAAGCGCGCAGGAACCCGCCAATGGCCTTCGGGTTCTGCTCCGCCCAGCGTGCATTGAAAACCCAACCCAACAGCGGCACCGGGCGCTCCACGCCAAGGATCGGAAGAATATCGGCAACCCCAAGCAGGGGTTCCATACCGGCGGCTTTCAAACGCGCCCCGTAATGCCAGTAGTTCAACGCTGCCGACAAATCGCCATCCAGCATAAGCTGATTAAGCAACGGTGGCGCCGCAAACACCGGCTCGACGAGATCGCTCAGTTCTGCACCGAGCGTTTGACGGGCATAGACCTGCAACAGCAACCAGCTCTTGTCCACCGGTCCGCCGGCGATTCCTACCCGCTTACCGCGAAGATCCGCCAGCTTATTTACACCCGAATCCGGTGGTACCATCAATGAACCTACCGCCAGAGAGTAAGGAACAAAGGTGAAGTCACGACCGACCGCGCGCTGCCGGGATACCCAGATCCAATCATTGACGATGATATCGACGGCGCCACCCTGGAGCGCGACATTAACGGCATTGACCGATGCCAGCGGGCGTACTTCCAGCTCAATGCCCTCGCGGGCCGCGAGCCCATGAATGCGGATGACATCCATCTCCCAATTTACGGTACCGAACTTCAGCAAACCGACACGCACCCGATTGCCGTCGGCCATAGTCGCTAACGGCATGAGCGAAAACCAACAGAACAGAAGCACAAGGGCACCGACACGCCACTGCCGCGGCGATCTCCACAGCCCTAATTCGATGCCACCCGGGAGGGGTGAGCTGACACGGTTATCAATTAACATCTAATATCTCTCTTGGCGACCGTGGCGGACAGTCAATCATCGGCTAACGTTGATACGCAAGATGTTGCAATTAAACCATAATTATAGTATTGCAGGTACTGGCTCTGTCGGCTAATCCAACGCCTGCGCCTGACCAGGATAGCGGAGCAGCACAGCGGTCGATCAGGATTGATACGAGTATATTATGCGATCCTGAGCAAGGCATTATACGGACCTGTTAGGTGCCTGGATCATGGTTTGCCATGGTTTGCCATGGTTTGCATGGCGACTTGAGTCCGAATGCTTTTTCACAACGATACTAACAAGACCGGGAAGAGAGTGCCAACCATGCGGATTTATCTGGGCCTGGGTTCCAACATCGGGGACCGCTGTGAGAACCTGCGGCGATCCATCGAACTGCTGCAGGAAAAGGGCCTTAAGATTGTGCGGATTTCTCCGGTGGTCGAATCGCCCGCGCTGTTGCCAAAGTTCGCCCCTGCGGCATGGAACTTGCCTTTCCTGAACCTGGCTATCGAATGCGATGCCGTGTGCTCACCCCAGCAGTTGCGCACATGGGTCACGGAAATTCAAAACCGCCTGGGCCGAACCGACACGTCACACTGGTCACCGCGTCCCATTGATATCGATATTCTGCTATGGGGTCGCGAGACTATCACCACCACAGACCTGACTATACCGCACCCGCAACTAGTCGAGCGGGGTTTTGTGCTCACGCCCCTTGTCGCCCTGCGACCACGCTTGACCGTGCCCGGTCTGGGTGCGAAAACAATGCTCGAGTGGTCCGGGGAACTGCCTCACCACATTCCTCTCTGGATGGGTATTGTTAACGTTACGCCTGATTCGTTCTCGGATGGCGGCCGTCATGCGGACTGGCGCAGTATCGAACCGCACGTGGATGCAATGGTGCAGGCCGGTGTTCACATTGTCGATGTGGGTGCCGAATCGACCCGTCCGGGGGCGACGCCGCCAGGGCCGGACATTGAATGGTCGCGCCTTGAGCCAATCCTCGAGCATCTCGTCGACAAGTATAAAGCACCTCTGATATCACCACTCCTGAGCGTAGATACCTATCACCCGGAAGTCGCCGCAAAGGCCCTGGACGCCGGTGTGGATATTATCAATGATGTCAGTGGCCTCACATCGCCGGCAATGATCGACCTGGCCAGGTCCAGTGACAAGCAATGGATAGCCATGCATCAACTCACCTTGCCCGCCGATCGTGGTGTCACATTGCCAGCGGATCGAGATCCTTGTGAGGAAGTCGAAAGCTGGCTGCTTGAACAGATCGAGGCCTGGGACAAGGCGAATCTGGATCTGGGCAGGATCATCTTCGATCCGGGCATCGGCTTCGGCAAAGACGCCCTGCAATCCCTGGAGCTGTTGCGCCACGCCAGTCGCTTCAGACAACATGGGCTGCGCGTATTAATCGGACATTCGCGCAAATCATTCATGAAGAGTTTTTCTTCTCTCGAAGAACACGACCAGGATCTGGCAACCATCGGAGCCTCTCTCAAACTCTGCGAACAGGGTGTGGATATTATTCGCGTCCATAATGTACCTGCCCACCTGTCTGCGTATCGGGGATGGTCTCACCTGATCGCTGAAGCGGATCAACACAGCAGCGACGAGGTCCGTTAACGCAAGCCCGACGCTTCGATCGATGCCTTTCTATCGGTTGTTGACAGAAGTGACCCCGCGTCGGGCTGGGCGGGTTGCCCTGAAGGCCGGCACAGTAACGCAGGCCAGCAGAACACTCAGCGCCGCCAGCGTCCCGGGCAGCCAGCGCAAATCTGTATCGGCGGGCGTGTGGTTGACGAAGTTCGGTTGTGTCAGCCAGTTTCCGAGTTGCTGCGGCGTATCCGGCCGGAAATAGGCAAGCCGGGTTTCGCGGGCCAGCTGCTGGAGATAGACCTCGCGCAGCGAGGAAAGGTGTTCAGTCCCGGCGGCGATTCGGCCTGCAACATCGGCCATGTCGACCCCGACCATTGGCTCAGCCTCCACGTTTGCACCGCGACCAAGGCTGTAGGTGTCTACCTGCAACACTTCCCTGGCAGTCCAGTTGCCCACCACCTTACCCTCGTTATTGAGTCTTGGTATCGGCACCGGGATTGAACCGCCTATACCAATTAATGCACCACTGATTTCGCCGAGGGCACCGGAAAATCGCGGTCGAAATTCCGCGTGCACAGGTGGTGCTTCATGCCCGTCCGTCAGGAAGATGGCGCGCGTTTCCTGGCCCAGCAAACTGGCGACAGAAAGGCTCGAATACAAACCCTTGGCGACTTCACTGCGCGCGGCCCACGCCATACGCCAGTCAACCTTGTCCAGCATCGTGGATATCACCGTATAGTTGTCACACACCTCCACCGGCGAAAAAAGCAGGAACGACCGGTGCCCGGTGAAGATAGCAAGGCCAAGCTGCGAGCCACAGGGAAGCTGTTCCAGAGTTTGACGCACCGCAGCCCTGGCGAAATCCAGTCGGGTAACCGGTGTGCCATTCAGGGCGGCGTCACTCACATTCATGCTTTGCGTCACGTCAAAGGTAAAAACAAACCGGTAGACGTCGCGCTCCAGTTCCGCTGTTGGCCGGCCGAGAGCGCTAATCAGCAGACCTGAGGCAAGCAGCAAAAGTACCAGCTGTGTATCCAGGTTCATCCTTAATCGTTTCTGCAAGCCGGAAAGTAGCGTCACGGCAGTTCTCTACGCGCCGGTGCCGCGGTATTCGCACGCGGACTGCGCTCCGGCATAATGTCATCATCGCTGTCCTGCTCTTCCAGGTCCGGTAGCAGAGCGAGCGCAAGTTCCAGGTTGTATTTCGCATCCCAATGCTGGCTGTCCCGACGCAGCAGTTCGCGGTAATTTTCCTTGGCCAATTCGATCAGGGGGATCACAAGATCCCGGCTTTCATCGTCCTTCAAACCAAGCGCCCTGCGCAAGTACAAATTCGCAAGGTTGAACCTGACGGCTGCCGCCAAGTCGGCGTCGTCCGCTTCAACCTCGGCATAGGCGCGTATGGCTTCCTCAAACGCCCCCTGTTGCTGCAGGCCGTAAGCCGTTGCAAAACGGCCCCGGACCGAACGCTGGCCGAATTCGAGAAATGCGCCGTGTTGAAGGGCGGCGTTGAATTGCAGGGCGCTTTTAAGCCGAAACAATTCGTAGGCAATGCCCGCCGACAGCGCCAATGCGAGTATTGCAACCGGCAAAAACAAACGCCGTGGAACACTCATCGCCATCGTGCTATCTCCAGCATCTTTGCGGCGATCATCAACAACACAAGAGCCAGTGCGATGCCATAGCCGATACCTGATAAATCGCGCCTGGGCACAAGGTCCTTGTAGTGAATTGGCAGGTTCTGCAATCGGTTGACGTCGGCGATAGCACGCTCCAGGGCCTGTGGGTTTTCCGTATCGTAGGCCCGATAAGGCGTCTCCATAGTCGCGAAGAACTTGTGCAGCGCGCGCGCCGGTGCAATCTCGTTGGATGCCGGGCCGTCGACGTCACTCCAGATACCCGGACTGTTGCGCGAGCGAATATAAATCCAGTACAGAACGACCCGATGACGTTTGAGCAACAATTCGATCCGCTCGCGGGTACGCAGATCCAGTTTCGCCCCACCATCGGAAATAAGCATCACGATTCGAGACCCCGTGTACGGGCGCTTGTCGAAAAACCTGGTCGCCTGGATAAGGCCCAGGCCCACATCCGTCTCCGAAAGCCCCCGGCCGATATTGCCCGCCTGGATCGCCGCCTGGATTACCTCCTGTTTATCCGTCAGTGGTAACACCTGGATGGGATAAGTACTGAACACCACCATACCAAACATGTCTTCGCCCCGGCTCGCCACGAACTCCGAGAGTAAACGGCGCGCGACCGTTCCTTTTGAGTCGAATCCCCTGGTGGCCAATGGATCCCTGAAGGCTTGCCCGCCGAAGGGCTGATCCATGCTGCGGCTGCGATCCAGCAACAGTATGATGTGTGCGCCCGTGCCGATACGCTCCACTTCCTTCGGCGGACGGAACAGACCACTGATGGCGATAATCAGTATGGCGATCAGCAAAGCGGGGACTATCCTTTGCAGCACCCCGATAAGCACGGACAGCCTGTCGCGCGGGAGCATCATCAACGCGGAATAGCTGACAGAGTTCTGGCGACGTAAAATCAGCGGCGCCAGGCTGAGCGGCAGCAGCCAGAGTACCCATGGGTATGCTACACCGATGCTCATATGATACCCCGCTCAAGGGCTCGACAGCGGTGACAAAGCTGCACCAGGTTCTGCATCGCGTCCGCATCGGCCGCCGGTTCCCGGCGTGGTTCGAAAAACGCCATCCGGGACTGCATGAATAGTGTCTCTATGGCAGTGCGCAGACCGGCGAACTCGGGATGCTGAACAAAGAACAGCTCAAGGTCACCTGCCAACACTGTCCTGCCTGCGGTCAGATTGAATGCCCTGTGCAGACTGCGCAGTGCGTCGAGATAACGGGCATCGGTGAACGGCTTCAGTTCGAGTTTCCTGAGATGGCGAAAGGTCACGGAGAATGGCCTGTTGCGGCGTGCGAGGAAAGGAATCCCCCAGTATACGTAGACGAGATAAAGTATTGCCGCGAGCAAACCGACTGATAGTCCGATTATTCGATCGACCTGTGCTGTGACCGGCATCGCGAGCGGCGGCTGATCGGGCCGCAGCGCATAGACACTCACCGAAGCGTCGATAGCGTGCGCTGATAAAGGGGTTACTGAAAAACTCCACTCGGGCACCCGTAGTGGCAGGCTGCGCTCCCCATTCCCAAGCGATAGCTCCAGGGACGGGATTACTATGGACTCCAGCCGCTCCGCCAGATAGAAGGTCTGATAGCTAAGCAGAATTTCGTAGCTTGTCGCACCCGGACTGTGCCGGGTACGTATGGCCGCTGCGCGTATCTCGAGCCATCGGTTTAACGGACCTGCTTCGGGCAACGAGCCTTCGTCCAGCTGATAGGGTGTGGCGAGTACGAGATCGATCTTCTGTTGTAAGATGTCACCAATAACATGACCGAAAGGTCGGGGATTCGAGACCTCCATCTTTTTGACTATAGTCTCGGCTTGCCCGGTTGCTGACAGAACCGACAGCAGCACCGGCAGACAATACAAACCGGTCCACGTTTTTGTGTACCTGATCATCCCGCTCACTCGTAGAAATAGCGTGTCACTTCACCGGCATCAAACTGGTCGAGTATAAATAATGGTGTCAGCCCGAAGGCCAGAAAATAATCCACCAGATTCTGGCGGCGCTCGGCAAACGCCTTGCGCACCCGCCGCCGATAAGAAGAGCGCAGCAATACCGTGCGGCGCCTGCCCGTCTCCTCGTCCCGCAAAGCGGCAATGCCCGTGGCGGGTACGGTAAGCTCCATGGTATCCCATAGCACAATCGGTACCACGCTGTGGTATGCCAGGGCAGCCAATACCTGTCCCGTTAACTGCAGGGGAAAATGGAAGTCCGAGCATAAAAATATGAGGCTGCGCGATTTCCCTATCAGCGCCGGCGCTTGCAGCATCCCCCTTGAATGGGGTGCATCCGGGACAAAGTCGCGTAAGCGGGCACTAATTTGGTGGCCTGCCGTCTTGCTACGCGATAGCGGCTGGAAATAATCCGTTCGCACCGCGCTGTCGCAACCAATGAACGCAAAAGGATCACCGGTTCGGTACGCCGAGTAACCGAGTGATGCAGAGAAATCCGCCAATACATCGAGTTTGCGGCTATAGCCCTCAAAGCCCATGGAAGCTGACAGATCAGCCATCAGATAAACCGGTATGGCGCTGCGCTGGGTGTAGATACGCATCACAATCTCTTCGAGAGGATGGCGCATACTTGCCTGTATATCAACGCGCCTGGGATCGGGTGCGTCGAGTAGCGATGCGTGACCGCGAAACTCAAAACCGCCGCCGGCACTGGTGCCGTGATGGTGACCGGGGTGGCTGGTTCTGCTGCGCCACGGTACCTGGTAATGAAATTCCTCTACACCCATACCCTTCAGGGCACCGGGACCTGGTGCAAAATCTGTGTCATGAGCTCCGCCGCCACCTGGGATCTGCGCAATTCATAGACCGGTGTAAAAAATACCCTGTGCGCGACAGTCTCGGCAAACACATCGTGGATGTCCTCCGGTATCAGCATGTCCCGCCCCTGCAGCCAGGCCGCCACTCTGGCTGCCCGCAGTAACATGCTCATACCCCTCGGACTGACACCGGCCAGAATCAAGCCCTCGATGTTGACATCATCAATTGCGATATTGAATTCCGCAGGGTGGCTGGTCGCCCGGCAGAGGTTGAGCGCATACTGTCGCAGCGTATCGGTGGCGTGAATGTGTCGTTGTATCAACCCGGCGATGGTATTGAGTTCGGTGTAGGGCACGACCCCGGGATCAATCCGTTCGATGAGCGATCCGATATCGTGAAACCTGGGATCAAACATCAGTTCCCGCTGCAAAGCCGGATCATCCGGAGCCTCGATCAGGACCTCCATGAGAAAACGGTCCCGTGCAGCGGAGGGAATTTCGAAAGTTTCTTCCTTTTCTACCCGGTTCCGGTCCGCGAAGACTTGCACGTGAGGAAACGAGTACTGCCGATTGAAGGCGCTAACACTGCGCTCCGCCATCACACGCAGCAGCAGGGAATGCATCTGGGGGCGCGCACGATTGACTTCGTTAAAGAAAAATGTTGCCAGTGAGTCACCGTGTTTCAGGAGCGGACCTGGTGCAACACGGGGCTTGCCGTCCTCGCTGATGTAGGTGTAGTAGACAAGATCACTGGGCATCAGGTCGATGCTGCCTTCGATGCGTTCGTAAGCACCACCGATGGCACGCGCAATGCTTTGCAGCAGGGTCGTCTTGCCGACGCCGACATCACCCTCGAGCAGCACGTGGCCGCGTGCGAAAATGGCGATATTCAGAAGCCGAATGGCCCGCCCCTGGCCAATCATGACCTTTTTCACTTCCGCTTCCAGCTTGAGTGCCAGATCACGCCAGTCCTGCAGGGCCTCGCTGTCCGAGATCATCCTCAAGCCCTGTTTTTCATCGCCTGCCATGATCTGCTACCTGTTGTCACACCACGCGCACTGTCAAGCGGCTAAGCGGCCAGCGAGCGCCGGCTGTCACGCCACGCTTTCTCTCCACAATCGCCCGCCTGCGGCCGGCTTCACTTGGTTCGCTGTCGTCCACCGACAGGAGTATTGCCACCTTCAAGATCACGCCCGCGCCCTTACTGACTCACATAAGAAAGGCCTCCTCAGAGGCCTTTCTTACCGCTACAGCGAAACCTCGCGTATCTAGAGCACTCCTCAGAAGAAAAAGACCCCGGCGGTAGTGATCATGTTCAGATCATCTGCGTCATCGTATATCGCTTTAGCATTCGCATTACCATCTACGTCAAGGCTAAGCTGCTCCCACTTTGCATAAATTCTCAGCCTGCTGCCAAAATTTTGCACCAAGCCAAAACCAATATGCTGCACTTCAGAGCCGTCGACACCAGTTGGGTTATTCCCATCATCACGGCCCGAACCGTATTGGTCATTGTACATAGCGTAATCGGCGTATATAGAAGTATCACCAAATCCAAACCAGGATTTCTGGATGCCTACCTTGAAATAATAAGCATCGGTATCATCGCCTGTCCCTGAGGCCGCATCATCGGCATTTTCAAGTTGATAGGTGGCCACGCCAAACAGCCCGGTCCCGCTATGCAGTACACCCAACTGCGTTTGAAAAACATCAGAATCATCCGCGAAAACATTGGTGCCGCCATCATTATTGATCGCGTAACCGATGCCGAATTTAACATTGAAATCATCGAATGTCGGATCCCATTTGAGTGCAACGTCGTAGACCGAGTCATTGGCATAACCAACAGCCATACTCACATCACCAAAGGTAGGCAGGTCATAGCGAGCACCGTTACGATATACGCCGTTGCAGTCGATACCGATACCCAAACCGGGTGTGGTCAGACATTGAAGGAAAGATCCCCATGTGTTACTTACTGTTTCTCCTGTTTGTGGGTTTGTTTCTTGTACGCCTCTGATGAAGAAGCCATTGCCGCGGAATACAGGGGATATGCCGGACCAGATGGTCAATGAAGGATCCTGAAGCACCGCTATGTTATCTGTAGGCATGCTTTGCAGACCGAGCGTTATCTTGCCCCAGCCACCACCAACATAAAGACTGTGTCCAAGTGCGCCGATATCACCACCGTTGAAGGTGTCAACGTTATCCTGGTTGGCAAAAAGCAAGGGTGTGATTTGGCCACCACCAGCAAAGTTTGACGTTCCAGATAATGGTTCGAGAATCACTTCAAAACCCGCATTCAAATCAGTTTTTGGCGGTTTATAGGAACCGGCGAAGACAATACGACTGCCTAGCGTCGTGCCGTTGTCAGACAGCTGGGCAGCATCTGTGTCGTCACCATCGTCCCAATAGGTCATACCTTCGTTGATCCAGCCTGAGATAGTCAGTTCGCCGTCAGCCATTATCGTGTGGGGAGCAAGAAGCATGGCCATTGCGGCGACCATACCGACTCCCTGTGATAGTGTGTGTTTGCTCATATATGTTGCCTCCTTATTACGAGATTCTATTTACCGATTTAACTTCCCCCACAAAACGCTAATTGTTATCGAACACATATCTGGACTCACAAAACTTAATCGAGATTTCGGTGCAACTGCGTGTAAATTAACCATAGTCCAGCCGTATGAATTGTCAATGCAGCGGAAACTTCAGCACAGCGTAGCGAAGTGCGTTTCCAGGTTCGGCAGTTTAGGGATCTGTTGTTTCCCCTTCGCCTGACTTGTCGACAGCTACATCCCGGACTGGCGCTGAGGCCAATGTGTTGCATTGAACGGTCACTACAGTGTCAAACTGTCCCATCTGCAGGACACTCGATGTTCCGGTCTAAGCCGCTTCGCTATCGACGGAAGCGGTCTTATCAGAGCAGCCAGTTTGCAGCATCGCGGTTGAATCACTCCTCCGCAAGCCCGAGCCTGACCCCTCCTGTGGCTATCAGGACGGGAAATATTGTTTCAGCACAATGAGTACCCCTTAGGCCGGTCAAGACAACTTGGAATTCGAGTGAATTGGTTTCGGTCTCGAGGAAATATTTCGACCGCCATTAGCTATCCATGGCAGAGGGGAATCAGCATAGACCTGATGCTGATCGTGCCGGATGCGGACTAGGCGCAGTGCCACCAACCGACAGGTCCATCACGAGGCCAGGCCGCAGCCTGATGGGCCACATAGTGAACTCGGCTCCTTTTGTTGTAAGCTTTTGTATGTTTGCTGTACACTTTTCGAGTGACTCAACCTCTAAGCTTCTGAGCAGGCGATTAATCCTCATCATAAAATGAATACATTAAAAAACCACTTCACTGCCTTAGTTCTAATGTTTCCTATATTCTCTTGCTCTACTCTTGCAAAAGATGTTATCTGGCAAGAAAGCAATAATGAATTCGTGAAACTCGTTGATCAGGATATGACCGATTATGGTAAAAATGATCACCCGGTAGCATTGGAAGCCGATGATATAAGGGCAAGCCTTGATTTGCTAAAAATTCAGGAAACGCATGGTCATGCCAGCAAAGAGGCTTTCAAACCCGTTTTCACCGTTGAGCAGAGAGATATCCTGAGCCGATATCTCGCGGACGGATTAAGAAAGGCCAGGCCGAGTCAAGATATCATTTTCGCTCTGGAAAGAAGCGTTCCTAGATCTGTTGTTTTAAAACCAAACCGTTATTTTGTAGCCGGTCGGGTGTTTTATAAAGTTAACAGACTGAACATCATTATCGGTGATTACGACCGGCCGCGGCTTGATGGTTATGAACAGGCCTATGATCCAACTAATATGGGCGTGGTACGCTACAATTTTGACTATGGTAGTCGCTCGAAGGACTCCCAATTCGAAAATACGATCATCGGCGTAACTGGTGTTGAGAACAAGCCTTGGAAGAACACTCGACGCAATGACTGGCTGGTGATTGACGTGGATGTCGCGGCGAAAGCCTATGATCATATAATACATATGCGCAAGGAAGAAGAACTGGCAGAAAAGCGCAAGGAGCTAAGGGAAGTACTGGGTAGTGAAGAGTTCGACCAACGTAGTGCAGAGATCCGCCAAAGTGGTGAAGAGAACCAGCAACGAAGTGAAGCGCCCCCCCAACGTAGTGAAGTACCCGTTCAACGTAGCGTAGCCCCCCCCCAAGGTGGTGAAGAGATCCAGCAACGTAGTAAGGAGATCCACCAAAGTGAAGATGCAAAACGCCCCGGAAAACCAACCGGTTCACTGGAGGAACGATTAACCGTGTTGAAACGTCTGAGAAGTAAAGATCTGATCACGGAGGAAGAGTACGAAACGAAGCGAATGCAAATCCTGGATGAACTCTGATGCAAACCGATTTGCGGTTCGGCAACCGGGACGTGACGCGTCAGAACGACTTGGCTTCAAACGGTTCTGAATCCACAACACACTCTTAGCCGGTGGATGTTTTTTTAGCACTGAGGCAGGACATATGCGCCCCTGCCCTCTGATTGCAAAGAGCATCAGTCATACTTGATGTATTTGAAACGCGGGTCATCCGGTGTGCCTGTCAGTGGACCCTCCTCCTGGCCCGGTTGCCAGGTGATCACTTCCTCTATCTTGCGTGCCAGGGCGAAGTCCTTATCCGTGATACCTTTTGCTGCATGGTTCATCAATTTCACAATGACGAAGGCGTAGGACACGGTAAGATCGGGATGATGAAAAGCCGCTTCCGCCAGGTGGCCCACCGTGTTGACAACCATGAGCGTGGCCTTCCAGCCAGTGGTTTTGTACTTCCGCCGGATCCAGCCATTTTCGAGATACCAGTGCGGAAGCTCCGCCTGCAGCCGCGCTTCCACTTCCTCGTCACTGTAGGTTTGCTCCGTTGTTGGTTCGCGCCACGCCATTAGCTGACCTCCTGCTTTAGTGGACTCGGCATATATCCCCATGAAACCCACGGATTAATCCGAGATTACCGCTGATGTCGCTGTCCTCGCGTACCTCTGGTGAGCAGGCCGAGTACCCAGAGTATAGTCGATCCGCTGCCCGCTTAGCGGGCCTCTAAGCCCTCGGCAGGTGCGCGCGGGACAGAGTTGAGTACACACAGCTGTATCCGCTGTAAACCGGCCGTGCCCGGTCACCGATAAGCCTAGCCAGGGTGGTGCCGCGTTACCGGCACCGACAAGCACGCCAGCGCGTCGGTTTTTCGGGCAGGACAGCCAGATGAGACTGAAAACAGGGCACTTTCCGGTCACCGTGAATGGTAAAAACCACAGAATCGTCTAAACTTCATACATTGAGCCACAGTATCTGGCGTTTTCAGGGCAGATTGTGTGTATTGTGGGGCCTATACCGAGCCTTACGCGTCGATGAGGAGTGCTGCACTCGGTGATAGAACACTTAGTCAACACAGGCAAAAGCCTCGATTGCACAGACATTCCCCACTCAACCGTCGGTGTGGAAACATCAGCACAATAGAGAAAAAATTGCCTTTGGCAGCGGCAAAGGGGGTGCCGAGATGGAGACTTCAGTAGTTGCCCGCCATCGCGAACGCGTCATGTCGGTGGTGTCGGGAAAAGGGAAAGACGTATCGGTCAATCCCATGATCTCCAAATCCTGGCGGCGTTGCTTTGGAAAGTATGGACTGGACCCCATCCACAATCATGCACCGGAAGTTGTAGAGCTGCAGAGCCTGCTCGAGCATCAGGAACGCCTCGGCAATCTGTTACACATCGCCAAGGTGGAAATGGCAAATCTTTATCAGCAGGTTGCCGGCTCCGGCCATTCCATACTGCTTACCGACGAATCCGGTATGATCCTGCACTACACAGGCGACCCCAGCTTCGACTCAACCGCGACCAACAGCAGCCTGACAGAAGGAGCCATCTGGTCCGAACAACTGCAGGGCACCAATGGCATGGGCACCTGCCT
>Ga0209456_10000070_pt1 | contig 51425 bp, 50 predicted proteins | sample COG_11_FD_184755 | JGI IMG/M metagenome (GOLD analysis project Ga0209456, IMG submission 184755) | Pelagic marine sediment microbial communities from the LTER site Helgoland, North Sea, for post-phytoplankton bloom and carbon turnover... | ecosystem: Environmental > Aquatic > Marine > Neritic...
CTCATCGGGAACTGCATGAATCGCACGCCGACCGAGCCGTCCTCGATTCCTGCGACATGGACGGGGATCTTGAGGTTCGCCGCCCGCTCCGACATCCCATTCCAACTCAGGATCACCAGCGCGCGCCGTCCGACGAACTCTTCATACTTCAACGACTCTTCGATCGGGTCACACGCCTCGGCGATACGGCGTGAGGCCAGGCCGCCATCGGCCTCTTGAGCCTGCTCCCGATCCTGAGCTGGGGCAGCCTCGCGGACCTCCGCCGGCTCCGGGACCGGTTCCTCTGCTTCGTCCGAGCCGCGCCGTGGCAACGTGGCCGCGACTACGACGCCCAACGTGACGAGGCCGAGTACGATCCAACGACGAGAATTCCGATTGGCTGCCATGTGGCCAATGGTGGAGGTTTACCTGTCGACCTGCAAGGCCGATCACCGCAGCCTAAGTTCGCTGGCGCTCTGTTGCCGTCTCGACGGACTCCCAGATACCGAGCTCCTCCATCATCGACCGAAGCGGTCCTTTGATCTCATCGACGTCGATGCCGAATGTCTCGGGCGCGTGGGGCGCTTTTGGTTCTCGGTCCGCGGTGCGTTGACAGGCCTCGTGCAGCTTTGCCGCGAACTTGTCGGAAAGCGGAAGTCCGACTTCTTCATAGACGCGGCGGACGATCTCCTCCGGAGCGCGAACCAAATCTTCGTAGAGCACGATCGCGTACCGCTCGTTCGGGAGCTCTGAGAGCACCTGGTACGCGTGCTGGTAGTCGCGCACGAAAGAGTGAACGATCGCTGGCGTGTGCTCGAGGATGTCCTCCTCGTCGACGCCGAACCCCCGCCAAGCGGTTTGCAGCAGGTTCACGACGCTCGGAATGGTTTCGAGGGGATCGCGTACTAGGTAAATGAACTTTCCGTCAGGGAACTCCTCTGAAACGCTGCGGATCTTGCCAACGAACGCGGGATTCTTGCTGACGAGGGTCCTGTCGGCGCCGTGGACGAAGAGCTGCGCCTCGACGCATTCGCGGTAGAACTTCATCAGGCGGTCGCGCTCAGCTTTAGGCTGATCGTCAAGCATCACCAAGTACTGGAGCTCGTCGAGACAGGGGAAGAGCACCGTGATGGTCGCCGACACGAACGGCATCAGGAACAGGAACTCGTCTTCTTCGGGCATGTTGAAGCCGAACCTGTGGAGCTGCTGAACGGAGTCGAACTGGCGCTGCTCCCAGTCTTCGATTGCTTTGGTAACCGAGGGGGCGACGCGTGTCAGCGCCTCGGCGGCGTGTCGGGCGAGCTTCTTCTGCGTGATCGATGGAAGCGCGATTTCCCATAATCGAAAGTGCTCGAAGTGCTCGTCGTCGAGACAGAGAAGACGGTGGAAGAACGTCGTGCCGCTTCGGGCCGCGCCGGTGATGAAGACCGGTTGGTGGACCTCGGTCTTAGCGGCTTCTGGGTAGAGCAGGCGATCGAGCTGCTGAAAGGCACTGTTCACGAAAGACCAACCCGCAAGAACCTGCAGCGTCGTCAAACGAATGGTGAAGAGCTTGCGGTTGGGGCGCCCGCTTGCCGCGAGGCGCATGATCTTCAAGTAGTTCCGGACGTTGAAGTTCATCGAGCCGTCGCTAGCTGCTCTGTTGCTCGTCCATCGCCTCGAGCGCTTTTTCGGAGCGCCGAACGGCATGGTTGTAGATCCCACGCGCCATGAGCGCGATCTCGTCCTCGGCGCGGGCTTCAAAGACCTCGATCGCACATTCGTGTGCCTGCCTCGACTCCGGAGCGCCAAGGGCGACCCATTCGGCCAGGTGACAGGCAAGCGCCGGGTCGCGGTCCTTGAGCTCCCGCGCTCGGGCGATCAATGGCTCAACCCCGCCGGCCAGCTTCACGATCTCCGCTGCACGCTGCGGCATCGGCGCCGCCATTAGCTCCGCTGAGTAGCCGTTCCACCAGCCGCCGTACTTGCGGATGACGTTTCGCGCGATGAATTCCGGCCGGTCGTAGAGCGGGTCGATGTACCAGTGCTTCGCGAGCTCGGCTGGAATTTCAATCGTCGCGAGAATCTCCTCGTGGATTTTCCCCGCATTGAGGCCGGCCAAGGTCTGCTCCACGATGGCCCGGAGCGCGGCCGCCGTGACGAGACAGCGCTCGCGAATCACTTCGGCGCCCCGAACCAGCTTGCCGTGCCCGGGAAGCAGCAGGTCGGCACCGACTGAAGCAATCGCTTCGAGCGCGTCGGCCCACTCTTCGGGGTAGCGCTGCACCTTCTGCGGGTTTCCACAGTTTGGAAGGATTCCGGCCAGCAAGTCGCCCCCGCTGACGATGTTCCGGTCGGCCGCCCAGACCCAGGTGGCGTCATCGGTTTCGCCCTTGGCGTGGTAGAGCTCGAAGCGCTCGCCGCCGAGGTTCAGCGTGAGCCGATCCTGATATACCGTGTCTGGCCAGGCGAACTCGTCCACATTGTGCGGCCAGCTGATGTCCTCGTCGATCCCAAACTGCACGCTGTTGATGTGCGAGTTCAGCGGCGCGGTCTTCATGTATGTGCGAAAACGCCGGGCCACGTTCTCGTGGGCAATGATGCGCGGTCGCTCGCCTGCATCGAACCAGGGCTTGAGCCCGAACGCATGGTCGAGGTGCCCGTGCGTGAAGACGACGGTATGTAACGGAGCATCGGTTTCTTTCCGAATGAGCGCGTGGACCGTTTCGGCCGACTCAGCCGTTCCGGTGTCGACCAAGAGCAACCCCGCATCGGTCTCGTACGCGGCCAGGTTCACGTAGTCGGCCGTGATGAACCAGGTTCGAGGAGCCGCTTCGATCGCCGTGTGCTCGCCGGTGAAATATCGATCGAATAGGTCGCCACCAACCGATTCATTGATGTCGTCCGTGCTGTGCGGTCCTTCTCTCATCTTCTCGTCCTTCGGTTATGGGCCTAGAAGCCGCCGAAGAGCAGCGCGACTTGGGCGGCACCGATGGCGCTGCCGATCACTCCGCCCGCCAGGATGAGCTTCCACTCGTCTTTTTGGAACACGGGGCGCAGGATGCCGCTGAACTGAGACGCGTCGAGCGCGGCGAGGTTCGCTTCGAGCTGGCCGTGGATGTGACGGGACTGATCGGCGAAGGTCTTGATCTGACTGCTGTCGGTCATCTCGGCGCTACGTACCCGGTCGAGCAGATCGGCCTTGGCCTCTTCGAGCTTGTCCTTGGAGACCAGCATCCCGACCATTGCGTCGCGCTCGTACACCTTCATGCTCTCTTCGACCTGACCCTCGAGAATGTCCAACACGCGCTGGCGGTTCGGCCCCTCGCTGATGTGCTGGACCATGTTGTCAGCGTTGAGCACGCGCTCGGCGATGACGTCCGCGAACGAGGTCGCCACCTCGCGCTGGCGCTTGATGAACACGCCCTGGATCTTGAACGGCCCCACCTGCTTCGGCTCTTTGGGCTCGAAAATCAGGTTCAGAGCCAGCCAGTTCGTGATGTAGCCGACGAGAAAGCCGGCCGCCGGAAGCACCCAGCCTGCGGGGTAAACGATCCAAACGAGCATCTGGACGATGCCGAAGAGAAAGCCGAACCAGAGGCCCGAGCGCTCGATGAACTTGAACTCGGGGCCGGCGATCTGGACGAGCACGCGGCCGAGAAGCGCGCGATCCTCGACCATTGCCTCGCGCACGATCGCGTCGACGTCGATGATGTCGCCCGCCTCCTTGACCATACGATCCATGATCTCGACGGTGACGGCACGGACGTTGCGGCGCACCAGCATGTTGATGTACTCGCGAAGCTTTTCGCGGGACCGTGCCCAGGAATCGGGCGCGATGTTCGTCGAGAACTCGTGGATGATCTCCTGGGCGACCTCCTCGACGACCTTGTCGAGCTCTTCGTTGTCGTCGTGGTCGATCCCGGCGAAGATCTCTTCGATGTTGAGCAGCTTATCGTGGATGAGCTGGCTGAAGCTCTGCGACATCTCCTCGGTGTTCTTCGGAATGACCCCCTGCCAGCCAAATGCCGGCGGAATGCCGACGAATTCGACCGGATAGAGCGTCGCCTTCACTGCAAGCCAGTTCGTAAACCAGCCGATGAACCCCGCGATGAACGGGATCAGAAGGACCAGGGGGTTGAAGTCGTCCATGTAGTTTTGTGCTGGCTACTCGGCCGCTTGTTCTTTCGCTCCGCCAAGCTTCTCCAGCACGATGCGCGCACCGTTCAGGCCTGGAATGCAGGTGACGCCGGGGCCCGGATGGCAGGCCCCGCCCGCCATGTAGAGGTTCCCAAGCGGAGTCTCGTGGCCCCCATCCCAACCAGGAACCGGCCGATCGCCGAACATCTGACCTGGGTGGAGCAAGCCGAGCGAGAAGTCGCCCTCGGTCGCATTGAAGGTCTTCTCGAAGTACTGCTGGGTGAAGACGACCTGGTCCATGATGAGCTCACGGAAGTCGGGGATGACCTGCTCCATCGCGGTGATCATCTTCTCGACCATGAGGTTCTTCATCTCGTTGTGCTTGCCCGCCGGGATGTCCGTCGGGAAGTAGTGCGAGAACATGGTGCAGGTGTGGGTGCCGTCGCCCGGTGCGAGGCTCGAGTCGAGCTGCGACGGGAAGTAGCAGTACACGGCCGGGTCGTCGGCGACCTGGCCCGCGCGCGACTGCTGCCAGGCTTTGTGAAGCTGCTCCGGCCCCTTGATGTACGCCACGAGCCAGCTTTGCACGGTGCCGTTCACGAACTCGAGCTGGTTCGTGAAGGTCGGGAGGTTCTTGATGGTCATGTGGACCTGGACATAACCGTTGGCGTACTCGATGTCGTCGACCGCGTTTGCGAAGTCCGTCGGGAGGCTCCCTGGCGCGCACATGTTTCCGAAGGTCATCTTCGAGTCGAGGGTCGAAATGACGGCCTCGGAACGAATCTCTTGGCCATCCTTCATTCGGACCCCGACTACTGCGCCGCTCTCGATGATGAACTCGTCGACGATCGACTTGAAGCGCACTTCGCCGCCGTATCGCTCGAAGACCTTCATGAGCGAGGACGAGACCGTGCCGATGCCGCCCTTGGGAATCTTGAAGTCGTAGGTGTCGCCTGCGGTGTAGTGGTACGACATCGAAGCCGCGCTGCCTTTGGTGTAGGGGCCCATGTGCGTTCCATCGATGGCGGACGCTGAAAGCGAGCCCTGGATGCAGCCGTGCTTGTCCGCATCCTTGAAGAACTCGCGGATGATCTCGATCGCGCTTCCGTAGCTCAGCTTCGATAGGGCCTGACGAGTCTTGTCGTCGGGCTCCATCGCGATGATCTCTTCGAGCGTGGGCGGCTTCTCGTGCATGTACTTCTCGAACATCTCCTTGAAGCTCGCGAAGAAGGAGCCGAGGCTGTTGAATCCGTCGAGCGCGTCGATGCCGTGATCTTCGGCGAGATGGTTCGCGAGGTCGATCGGATCGGTGTAGCCGATGAAGCAAGGCTGTTCCTCGTCCCCGAATACGGTGAACGAGCTCTCCGGCCGAATGAGCTCGAAGCCTTCCTTGTCCATCTCGAGGTACTTGATCAGCTCTTCGCGGAAGATCAGAAGCGCCCAGGCGCCGACACTGTGCTTGTACCCTTTGAATAACTCTTTGGTCGAAGCTTGTCCGCCGGCCCAGTTGGTCTTTTCGAGGATCAGAACCTTCTTGCCGGCGCGCTGAAGCTCGACTCCGGCAGTGAGGCCGTTATGGCCTGCGCCCACAATGATTACGTCAAAGTCGGACATCGATGCGTTCCTTTCGAGTTAGCTGGCTTTCGCACGAAAGTGCGAGGTCTCGTTGGTGAGAGTCAAGGATCTGTCTGGATGGATCTTCACCGCTCGGGCAAAAAGCGCCTCTTCGGTTTCGACTCGCTCGGGATCCTGAACGCAGGCCTCCGGCGGGCAAGCCTGCGCGCACATCTGCTCCCCGTGGTGGCCGACGCATTCAGTACAAAGCATGGGATCGATGACGAAGATCTCCTCGCCCATCGAGATTGCTCCATTGGGGCACTCGTCTTCGCAAGCTCCACAGTTAATGCAGTCGTCTATGATCGTTGTCGCCATATCGGGCCTCGGGTGATGATGCAGCTCCGGCTGCGGAGATAGAACTAACACAGCATGACACAACAGACAAGAGTTGTTTCATGTTTCTTTTTGCGCTTCGACTCAGCACCGGGCTTAAAATGAATAAAACCCTTTGTTATCAAGGGCTTAGTGGTATGCCTAGGTTTGCGGCGCGTCGTAGAAGCGAACGTCGGCCTGCATGCCGCGTTCGCCTGGATGCATCGAGAGCTCCGTGACGAAGTCGGGCTCGAAGCCTTCAGCGAGGTTGGGCTCGATGCGCTGAAGGAGCGTGGCGAGAATCATTCGCATCTCCATCATCGCAAACTGCTTGCCAAGGCACACGCGTGGACCACCCGCGAATGGAACGTACGCGCCGCGAGGAAGGCTTCGTTCGAACTCTCGCGTCCAACGCTCCGGCCGGAACTCCATCGGGTTGTCGTAGTACTTGGGATTCCGGCCCATCGCGATGTGGCCGATCGTGATGGTCTGCCCCTTTTTGATCTCGTAGCCCTCGATGACCAGGTCTCGTTGCGCCTGACGCGCATAGGCCCAGACCGAGGGCAGAAGTCGCAGCGATTCCTTCACCACCATTTCGAGGTACGGGAGGTTTGGAAGGTCTTCGACCTCGGCGCGCCTGCCGTTCAGCACCCGACCTAGCTCCTTTCGCATCTTGGCGACGCTGTCGGGATTCTTGGCGAGCAAATACCAAGTCCACGTTAGCGCGTGCGCCGTTGTTTCGTGGCCTGCGAAGATCAAGGTCATCGCTTCGTCGCGGAGCTGCTCGTCGGACATGCGGCCTTGCTCGTCTTCGACGAACACCATGTGAGAAAAGAGATCGCCACGATCTTTCTGGTTTGTCAGTCTCTCTTGGTGCACGCGCCGGATGATCTCTTCGATCTTTGCAATTGCGCGGTTCCTTCGCCGGTTCTCGGCGGTGGGCCACCAGTCAGGCCGCGGAATGATCTTATCGACGTCGGTGACCAAGATCTCGCTGATGTCGGCGAGCGCATCACGGATGGTTTCGGAGTCTCGCTTGCCGATATCGATGTCGAACAAGGTGTCGGCGACTACCTCGAGCGCAAGCGCGTTGAGCTCGAGCCGCATGTCTCTGCGCTCGCCCTCTTTCCAGCGATCGAGCATTCGTTCGGTGAAATCGACCATCGTGGACGCATATGCATCGACTCGCTTCTTGTGAAAGCCTGGCAGAATCAGCTTGTGCTGGCGTTTCCACGATTCACCGTCGTTTGGAACGAGCCCATTCCCGAGAAACGGCTTCCACATCATCTTGATGTAGTCCGGCTTGTAGAAGTCCGCCCAGTGCGTGACGTTGATCCCATTGACGACGGCGGGATCGCGCACGAACAACAGGTCGCGCACCAAGGCGCGAGAGACAAACACGTCGCCGTACTCTTCGTGACCCTTGACCAGGAAGCCCGACCGGTCACGCACCATGTCCATCAGGCAGCCCCAAAACCAATGCCCTTTCATCCGTGGAATTGGCTTGCTGGGAACTGAGCTGGCCTGCGCGGCTTCTGCGGTCACGTGACTCACGCTAGGCGATAGTGTTGGGCACGCAACCCATTAGTCCTGCTCCAATCGCCATCTTTGGATCGCGTTACGGATGCAATCGAGTTGCTCGGGAATTTCGGCAAGCTCCCGGCGATCTCGAAGGAACTCGAGAAAGGGTCCGATCAGGGAAGTGCCCAGCGCGTCCCGCGGCTGTTGCTCGGCCAGGAATTCGCGCACGAAGAAACGAAAATTTGGCTCACCGAGAGCCACGTAGAGATCCGGCAGGGCGTCGGACAAGACCTGAAGCCCGCCGAACACCTGCTCCCGGAAGTACACGCCATCGCGCCCCGACGAACGAGCAGACACCCTATCGTTGAAAAACCGCGCCTGCCATCTGGACAACTGTGTCTCAGACACTTGCTGCTCGCTCCGTGCCAATTGCCGGCAGCAGCTCGCGAAGCGAAGGGCGCTCACGGTCCCACTCCAAGATGACCGGAGCTCGCGGCTCGATCTGCCTGAGGAGATTCATGCAGGCCGCGCTTGGCATGCCGCTGTGATCATCGACTGGCAGAGCAACATCGGCGTGCCCGGCGACGTGAATACAAGCAATGTCAGCCACGAGCGCGTCGAGGAACAGGCTTGGGGGTTCGTCGAGCCATCGCTCGGTCACCAGCAGATTGTTGAGGTCGAGGTGAATCGCGGTGCCGCAGCGCTGGTAGAGCTCGTTGAACATCTCTGCCGGTGGAATGTCCCCCGGGACGGGCAGGTATTGCGAGACGTTCTCGAGCGCTATCGTTCGCCCGAGAAACGCCTGAACCTCGTCCAGTCGAGCAGCGACGTGTTCAACCACCTCTTCTGTCCGCGGCAGCGGGAGCAAGGAAAGCGACCAGTGATGATCCACGCTTCGCCAGCTCAGATGGTCGGAAATCCCGTCGACGCCGAAACGATCGGCAAACGCGCGTAGTTGCTCGAAGTAATGCCTATCGAGGGGATCGCTCGATCCGATGTTCATGCTGAGGCAGTGCAACAGCAGAGGGTACCGTTCCCCGAGCTGCTCGAGCTGCCCGAGTCTCGACTCCGAAGCGAACATCCATTGCTCGAAAATGACCTCCAGCGCAGGCAGCGCCGGCCGCGCCGACAGGAGTGGCTCGACCCATTCCTGGCGAACGCTGATGCCCATGCGGGCCGTCATGCCTCGGCCTACTCGACCTTTTTCGTCTTCCACACGCGGCCGTTCGTGATCTTTTCGCATACGCCGGCAGGGACGTAGACCCACTCGTTGGGATCGTTGTCACGCTTGGCCTTGCCGGCACAGCTATGATCATTTGCGCCGCAATCATTCTTTCCCTTGGCGGCAATGCCGGCGCATTTTTCAATCGTCGAGCCTTTCGCGGCCCATTTTGGAGCCGCGGCAGAAACCGTGGCCGCCACCAGGGCAGCGCCAGCAAATCCGAGCAAACCTAGAGTCTTGTTGTCCATGCAGTACTCCTTTTTTGGGGTAGTGTGATGGTGTACATACTTGAGACACCGAGGAGCGTTAGCCTGAAATCCCGCCCCCCCAGCTCGCCACGTGGACCCGCTCGATGAGAGACTCGCCACTCATCGATGAAGTGCTCGATCGGTACCGGCAGGCTCTAGGCCCGCACTATCTGCGATACCGAGGGCACGTCTACCGAATGTACCACTACACCCGGCACCTGATCAGCGAGCGAGGCGGCGATCCAGGTCGGGACGACACCGCGATCGCCCTGGCCGCCGCCTTTCACGACCTGCGGTTTGCCACCGATCAAACGCTCGACTACCTGCCGCCGAGCATCGATGCGGCTGCCGAGCACCTCGAATCGCTCGGCTTCTCGGCGCTCGCGCCCGCAGTCAGCCGTATGATCGACTTCCATCACAAGCTCACGCCGTATCGCGACGAAGACGCCGGTCTTGTGGAGCCCTTCCGACGCGCTGATCTCGTCGATCTCTTCGCCGTGCCCGGACTGGGAGTCCCGCTTTCGCTTCGTCGCGAGGCCCAATCGTCGTACCCGAAATGCGGCTTCAGAGGCTTCGTGTGTCGAACGCTGTTTGTCGGGGCTCTGAAGCAGCCGTGGCGACCGCTGCCCATGCTGCGCTGGTAGCGTAGATGAGAGGGACAGGAACGGTTCGTCTAGGCACGATCGCAGCGATCTTGGCTTGAGATGCGTAGGAGCCAAACCGCGTTATGATCGCGCCATGGCGGCCATCGATGAGTTAGGCAAAGCGCGATACGTGAACCTCGAGACCTTTCGGAAGAACGGAACGGGCGTCCAAACGCCGGTTTGGGTCGCTCGAGAGGGGGACGAGTTGGTGATTTTCACCAATGGCGACTCGTACAAGGTCAAACGATTGCGGCGCAATTCCAAGCTTCGCATCGCGGAGTGCGGGGTGCGGGGCGCGCTCAAGGGCCCTTGGCACGACGGGACCGGGAGGCTCGTCGACGATGAAGCAGCCAAGCAAGGCGGGGCTCGGGCGCTTCGCAAGAAGTATGGCTGGCAGATGCTGCTGGCTGACTGGGGTGGCCGCCTCCGCGGCTCGAAGAAGGACTGGGCTTTCATTGCAGTTCGGCTCGATGCCGATGAATAAGGTCTGCGCTGCCGAGGTCGGAACGGTCATGCGACTGCTCTTGGCGCTTCTACTGGCTTCATGGGTTCCCGCGCTCGCCATTGCGCAGGAAGATTCCGGGGCAGACGATGTTCGGTCCGCGGACGAGATTCCAGAAGACATGCCGCCTCCGCCCGAAGATGCGCCGCCCGCCGAGGCGCCTGCGGTGGACGGAACCGATGAGCGGCCGCCTCATCCGGAGACGCCCGAATCGCTCGAAGAGCAGCAGCCATCTGCAGAGGTCCTCGCGAAGACTTCGTACCATTGGCTCCCCGGTCACTGGATCTGGACCGGGGAGCAGTTCGAGTGGAAGAGCGGCACGTGGGTCTACAAGGTCAAGGACATGATCTTGGTGCCGCCGCGCTGGGACTGGGATGGCAAGCAGTGGGTGTTCCACAACGCCGGTTGGGCGAAGGCGGGGACGAACAAGGTCGTCTATCGCGTGACGCCGGCACCTGGCGGCCCGGACGTGGCCGGAAACGCGGAGGCGCCCCCCGGCGCAACCACCCAGACCGTCGAACCTCAGCCGGCAACGACCACCGTCTACGTGTGGACGGGAGCCTACGTCGCGCCACTAGTCCTGTTTCCGATCTGGCACCCCTGGTACCACTACCATTGGTACCACCGGCACGCGCGGTATCGGCGCGCGCCGGCGTATCGCAGCCGGCGCTATCGCTACGCTACGACCCACCGGCGCGCGCACTACCGCCACCAGAGCCGGCCGCCAAGTCACGGCCATGGCGGCAGGCCGCCGAGCAGCAGCCGACCACCAAGCTCAGGACGACCGCCCCATCAAGGGGGCAGGCAGCCGAGCACCAAGCCCTCGACCCAGCCTTCCAATCGGAGCGGCTCGAGCACCGGCAGCAGCCGCAGTCGGAGTGGCGGAAGCCGAAGCGGCGGCCGACGTGGAGGGGGTGGTCGCCGCTAGCCGAGCGGGGCTAGCGGCGCCGGACTAGAACGCCGATGTACGGCTCTAGCCACCAACCGGTCTGCGCGAAAAAGTTGCCTTTGCCGGTGAACGAGTACTTGAAGCCGACGTCGATGTACACGCCGCTGTCCTTGACCTCTAGGGCGACGCCACCTTTGCCGGAGAACCCGGGCGTGAACCGATACACGGAGACATTGCTGCAATACCAGTAGCCGCATGCGACGCCGGTCTCGGCAAAGTTCCAGAAATTCATGTCGAACGCAAAGCTGATGTACGGAAGGGCCACCTTCAGGTCGGGAACTTGGAAGCGGACCTCGGGAACCGAGAGGTAGATTCGCGTGAGCGGCCGCCGCCCCGAGAAACCGGGCACGTTGTTTAGGTCGATCGGATTCCACTGCAGACCAAAGTCGCCACCGATGACGAAAAAGCCGAAATCGGCGGCGCCGAAGAAGAAGATGTCCGCGCCTGGACGAACGACGTCGCGCGGAACGTCCAGAATGATCGGAACCCCGATGTCAATGGACCAGGTGAAACCCACCGGCTGCCAGCCCTTCTTTTTCTCGGGCTCCTGGGGAAGCGGCATCGGGGTGTCTGAGACCATCTGGTCCGGCGGAGCCGGTGGCGGCGCCGGAGCCGTCGTGGCGGTGGTGGATGTGCCTTCCTGAGTCGATGCGTCCCACTGGGCTGACGCCAGGCTGGCGGGCAACCAGAGCGCAACCAGGAGCGGCGCGAATTTCAAGCTCGTCCTCATTTCAACCTCCACGATTGCGGCGACTCTAAACCGCGAAACAGGATTATTCAACGATCCGTGCGCCTTGAGGCCCAGGGCGACTTCGACTAGCACTACGCTCTCTTGGGGTCGATTTCTCGGCCTGACAATCCAGTTTCACGGGGATTGAATATGCACACCGCAGCGCAAAGCGGGCGGCTTCGGCCAACCGCGACTTTCGTACTCATTCTGACGCTCACGTCTTTGTTCTCGTTGGCGGCCTTGGGACAGGACGATGAAGCACCGGCAAAGAAGAGCGTCGCGGAACAGATCCAAGAGCTGGCCGCGGATCTGGAGCGTCGCGGGGCCGCCCTCGACGAGCTGAGCAAGAAGATCGAACGAGATCCGGACCGTGCCGCGGCGGTGATGCTCGAGAAGGAAGTGTCGGACCGGCGGGCTCGGTATCGACGCGACGTGGCGACACTGGTCGAGCTCGTTCTCAATGCCGAGGACGCCGGAGCGGAAGCCACTCAGGGTCGTTCGATGGCCACAGAGCTTCTGAAAGCAGACGCGCGGTCCATGCGTGAAAAGCTGGAAAAGACTGGAACGGAATCCCTCGAGCTGGTCGACGTGGCAGCAAAAGGCACCCCCGAAGAAGCTCAGAAGGCGCGAGGCGAGCTGGTCAAAAAGCTTTCGACGTCGACCCGCTTGATCAAATACTTGGACGCAAGCATCGACCAGCAAGAACAGCTCGGTCTCGATGTCCAGGCAGACTGGGAATACCTCGTCAAGCGAATCCAGATTCGCGCTGACGTGACCGCCGGCGTCCTGCAGCACACGAAAGACGAAATTGACGAGATCGCTGCGCGCCCGGGTGTCGACAAGGACGCCGACGCGCAGAAAATGCTCGTCTCCCTCAAGAAACAAAGAGACGTGCTCGCCGAAAGCCAGCGCGTGAATGTGGACCTGATGGACGAGCACGGGCTCGAAACCGCCGAGCTCCGGCAGGGCATCATCGTGGCGACCGGGAAGATCTCGCACGACATCCTCGATAAGGACGTTGCCTCCGGTCTCCTGGAAGCATGGCTTGCCAACGCCGCCGATTGGCTTCGCAGCAACGGAGCGTCGTTGATCTTCCAGCTATTGATCATTCTACTCATTCTGTTTGCGTTTTCGTTCTTGGCGCGGATCGCGCGAAGTGCGGTGCGCCGGGGCCTCGACCGGTCGAAGCTGGACATCTCTAGCCTTGCAAAAGACTTCTTCATCAAGATGACCAGTCGGCTCGTCATGTTGCTCGGCTTCATCATCGCGATCGCGCAACTCGGGATAGAAGTGGGCCCGCTGCTCGCCGGTCTCGGCATCGCCGGTTTCATCATTGGCTTCGCGCTTCAGGATACGCTGTCGAACTTCGCGTCCGGCTTGATGATCCTGGTTTACCGCCCGTTCGATGTGGGAGATGCGATCGAAGCTGCCGGAGTGACCGGTAAAGTCGACCAGATGAACCTCGTCTCGACGATGATTCTCACCTTCGACAACCAGCTACTGATCGTGCCGAACAAGCAAGTCTGGGGGGGCATCATCCGCAACATCACGCACCAGGACAAGCGCCGCATCGATATGACGTTTGGGATTGGGTACTCGGACGACATTCCAAAGGCCGAGAAGGTGCTCACCGAGATCGTCACCAATCACGACAAGGTGCTGAAAGATCCGGAGCCCGTCATCCGTCTGCACCAGCTCGGAGATTCATCGGTGAACTTCGTCGTCCGGCCTTGGAGCAAGACGGACGACTACTGGGACGTCTACTGGGACGTCACGCGCGAAGTGAAACGGCGCTTCGACGAAGATGGCATTTCGATTCCGTTCCCGCAGCGCGACGTGCACATCTATCGCGAAGACGCTGGAGGCAGCGAGGCTTAGCCCTCGTCGTTTGTCTTTCGCCGTTGGCGGTCGCCAAGCCAATGGAACGGCTTCAGAATCTTGAGGCCGATCTCCGGAAATGGACGCATCGCGTGAGCGAGAGCAGCGCGAGAGCGCGGAACGCTGACGGCGAGCCTGGGCCTGTCGACCAGGTCGAGAACGACGCGCGCCACACTTTCGACGGTTAGAAGCTGCGGCGCGGCGAAGATGAGACTGGCCTCCCTGATGCCTTTTTTGGGTTCTGACCACGTCGGTGTCGATTCCGTCCGGACCGACGGCGCTCACCTTAACCGGGATTGCGGCGTGCTCAAGGTCCCCCGCGAGTGAGATCGAGAAACCCAACACCGCTTGCTTGGTCGCGCCATAGATAGCCAAGCCAGGCACCGGGGTGATCGACGAGAGCGATGCGATGTTGATCAAGTGACCGCCGTTGTCGCGCATTGCCCCAATCGCGGCGCGGGCGCCCCAGATCATGCCCAGCAAATTGACCTCGGCCATCTGTCGGACGAGGTCATCGCTGTGGGGGCGGGTAAGGGCCTGGGCCGGGAAATCGCCAAGGGACTCGCGATCCTTGGGCGAATTCCGACGGAAGTTCAAGCGGCCAGGTCAACTGCCGCTAGCAAGAGAGGACGGTTCGCTCGCATCCGGTCAGCAGCCATCGATGGACCCAGCGTGGCGCCACGGGTAGCCTAGTGTGAATGAGTGTGAGTCGGACCGTCCTCGTCACCGCCGTGATGGCTGTAATCTACATCGGCTGCGGGCATGACAAGCGCGCAATGAAAACCGTCACTTCGCGGGCCTCGTTTGACTTTGGCTGCCCAGCGGACGAGCTCGAGCTCCGCGTCCTTTCGACCGAAGGCGCCCGAAAGGTCGCCAACCAGATTGGCGTGACTGGCTGTGGAAAGAAGGCGGTCTACGTGTACTTCTCCTCGAACGACACCTGGATCGCGGACTCAGCGATCACGCCCGCAATGACAGCGCAAGAGAAGGCCTACAAAGCGCAAGAGGCCCGCGAGGTACGCGCTGCGGAAGAGCAGCGCCGATTCGAGCAGCAACAGAGTTACCAGCGTGGCGTGAGCCAATAGCCTGGTTCGCGGCTTGTTTGTGACGCGATTTTGGACTGTTTGACCGGATCCGCTACAAATGGTGATCAGGGGGTCACATGATTCGAGGTCGAAACCATTGGATAGTGCCGGTGCTCGCCATCTCGGCGCTTGCTTCCTTGGCGCACGCGAATGCGTCTGCGAGCAACTACGTGCTGGAGGGTGGCAAGGTCGGTTTCATCTGCGAGGGGCCGGACGTCATCATGCCGGCGTGGGGCGAGTTCGGCACGGTGGAAGGCTCGCTTTCGTTCGATCCGCAAGACCTGCGCAAGGCGTCAGGAAACATCGATGTCTACCTGGTGTCGATTCGAACCGATGATGCGGCCTGGGACACGATGTTCCGGCGGGCGGGTTTCCTCGAGATCGACGACATCCCGAAGAGCCGCTTCGTGCTCGAAGCAGTGCGGGGTGCCAAGAAGCTCGAGTCAGAAAAATGGGTGCCCGTAAAGCTCGAAGGGCGGTTCGTTCTGCACGGCATCAGCGAGAAGATCACCGTCCCTGCCACGGTGAAGTGGACGCCGGCGGACGCTCAGACCGGGAAGAGCGAGCGCATCCACGTTCGGGCGAGCTTTCACATCACTTGGGACGATTACGATATCGCCATGCCAACTGGCCACACCCGTACGTTTGCAGGTGACGGTGCGCTAATTTTCGCGGATTTCGCGTACATCCCGCAGAAGGCGAAAAGCGGTCGCCGCAAGCGTAAGTGATTCTGGCGCCTATATCCAGCCGAGAATCGGGCCGAAGACGACTAGGCAAATCGCGTCGAACGTGAGGATGGCGCCGACGGTCGCTGCTTGACGTTTGATGCTCTTCATATCGTGTACCCAATAGGCGACGACGAAGAAGGGGAAGTAACCGAGCAGGAAAATCAACCAGGGCGCGGAGCGGTTCCACCAGGAGTATTCCCAGGTAAGTGCGTTGACCGCGTTGAGCAGATACTCGATGAAGACCGCAAGTGCGCTGAAGAAGACCGCGAAAACCCAGCGGTTGGGCAAGCCGAGGATCTTGGCCTCCTTACTCGGCAGCATGACGGTCGTCACGATGCCGAGGATCGCGAACATGAAACAGATCTCGATGTTCAGGCCGATCAGAATTAAGTACGCCGTCTCGCCGGGTGCAGCCCATACCGGCGCGTAGCCGCTGAAGTGGAAGACCAGCGAGTTCCAAATCTCATTGAACCAATCCATGCCCCAGAGGGCGAGACCCGCGAAGACGACGCTGTAGTTCTTCCGGCCGATCTGGTCGTGATAGATGTAGAGTACGATCACGAGGAGCGGGATCACGTACCACTGGAAGCCCGAGGTATCGCGAAGGTTGGAGAGCGCCTGTTGGGCGTATTCGGTGGGCATGACGGGGGCTTACCACCAGCAGCCCGGCTGCGCCTAATGCAGAAATTGCGCCTGAATGTGCTCGGCGGACCGATCTTTTGAATCCAGCGGAAGTGGCGCTATCCTCGAACGGCGCCCGGTGGGTCGAGCGCCGATTTCAAGGTACGTTACATGCTGCGGTTTCTCTCAAATCGATGGTCGTTCTTGTGTCTGGCGGTTCTGATCGCCGGAATCAGCGGTGGGGCGGTCGCCCTCGGTGAGCATGCTTCGAACGAGCAGCGACACCGAGCGGAGGTCGTCGACGGGCAACACATGCTCCGGGCCCCTGGTCTCGACGACTGGAATGAACGGCAGCAAAGCCCGATGAACAACCCCGGCAACGGCGGGAACTTCGGCTCCGCGTTTCACTACGACGCGTTCATCTATGACAAAGCCGAGAGCAGCCCGAAGGTGGCGGGCATCGTGCGCCGGGGCACTGTGCTCGAGGTGGGCGACAAAGTCAGCGGCTCCGGCTGCAACGACGGCTCCTGGTACAAGGCGACTCCGTTCGGATACGTGTGCACGTCGCAAGGCTTCCATGTGAGCGACACGCCGAGCACGAACCGATATGGGGTTCCGCCGGCCAAGGTGAGCACCCACCTTCCCTATCAGTACTCGCGCGTCATCACCAAGCGTGCGCCGCGCTACTACCGAATCCCGACGATGCAGGAAGAGAAGCAAGCACGACGGGCAATGGAGAAGAAGGGTCCTAGGCCCGAAGTGGTCTCATCGATCATGGAAGGTGACTACTTTCTCGCGCTAGCCGAAAAGGAGACGCGCAAGGCCGACGGTGCAGTGTTCTACCGGACGATCCGGGGTCGCTTCGTTCTCGAATCCGACCTCGAGCTCCGCAACCCGGACGTCGTTCGTGGTGAGGAGCTCGGCCGCGACGGCTGGAGTCTCCCCTTGGCGTTCGTGTGGGGCGAGGACCGAGATCTTCTGGATGTGAAGGGCGCTGAGGCTCAGGTGACCGGGAAGGCGCAGAAGCATGGGCGGTTCGTCGTCGAAGAAGAGCTGAGTGTCGACGGCGTTGCATACGTCTCCGGGAAACCCGGCGCCGTGAAGCGCGACGAGGTGCGCGTGGCACGGCAAACCAAGCGTCCGAGCGGCGTTCCGGCAAACGGGAAGTGGATTCACGTCGACCTCGGAGAGCAAACTCTCGTGGCCTACGAAGGCGACAAGCCCGTCTACGCGACGCTGATCTCGAGCGGCAAAGAAGGCTACGAGCCGCCGACCGGTCTTTTCGAGGTCCAGCAGAAGTACATCTCGACCACCATGAACGCGACCGACCCGATCGACGGCTTCTACGAGGTCGAAGAAGTTCCGTGGACGCTCTACTACCACCGCGGATACGCGCTTCACGGCGCGTACTGGCACACGGATTTCGGCAAGGTGCGGAGTCACGGCTGCACGAACATCGCGCCTGTCGATGCGCGCTGGCTCTATTACTGGAGCGAACCCGAAGTCCCGGCTGCTTGGCATGCGGTGCGCTTCCAGCCGGAAACGACCTGGGTTCATTTCACCAGTTGAAGACGCCGCGCGCGAGCAGCAAGAGCGCCGCGCCAGCCGCGACGACCACGATGGCGTTCCGGAGCCGCGGACCGTCGACACGTGGAATCAATGTCCGACTGGCGCGCAGTCCAAGCCAAACCGCTGGCAGCAGCGCTGCGCCGATGAGCACTTCGTCCCAACTAACCTCGCCCACCAATGCGCGCACGCTGATCGTAATTGAAAGACCGACCGCGAAGACCAGACCGAGGTTGGCCCGCACGGTTGGGCCAGCGTCGTTTCGGTAGAGGAGTGCAATTGGGGGTCCGCCGATCGCCGACACCATCGCCATGGTTCCCGAAGCCACACCCGCACCAAACTCGCGGGCTGGGGTTCGCCGGAACGTCCCGCGACTGACGACGAGCGCCACGCCGATGATCACCATGAGCGACATCAGAACGTCGAGCGCGGCGGTTGAAAGCAACTTGAGGAGGGCAACTCCGACGAGGGCGCCTGGCACACGCCCCGCAAAAATCCAAAGCGTGCTCCGAACCTCAACCGCATGGCGCTCGCGAAAGACGATGGCCAGCGTCAGCGGCAAGACGACCAGCAGCTGGGGGACGGGCGCAAACAGGGGGTTGAGGAGCGACAAGAGGGGCACGCTCAGCAGCGCGAAGCCGAACCCCACCGTGCTGTGAAGCGCCGCCGCAACGAAGCTCACGAGAAACGCGACTGCGAACTCCGGTGTCGTGATATGTGCTAGGGCTTCCATCGGCGGTGCTAGGGTAGTCAGCGTCTAATCATGCGGCCAACCAAGACGACCAAGACTCAACCCCCAGCCAAGAAGACGGCAAGCCGTGCTCTGAGCGTAGCGACCGGCGCGCTGGACGTCGCGATTCGCAATCTGGACAACGCCCGACGAATCGCCAAGTTCCTGCGAGGCCGGATGGAGCTCGAGGTCCGGGAGAGCGACGTCTTCATTTCGAGTTACCCGCGTTCGGGCACGACGCTGACCCAATGGATTCTGTATCTGCTGGCGCACGAAGGTCAGCCCGAGCCGGCGCATCTCACAAAGGTTTCGCCCTGGTTCGAGCGTTCGCTGGCGATCGGCGAGCTCCGCGCCTCGGACTTCCGGCGCTTCCCTTCGCCACGGGTTTTCAAGAGTCACTTGCCGAGACAATGGCTTCCCGATGGCGCGCGATACATCTATGTCGAGCGAGACGGATTGGATGTGCTGATCTCGTACTTCCATTTCTACCGAGCGTACCTAGGCTTCGAAGGAACGCTGGACGACTTCCACCGTCGCTTCGTCGAGGGGCGCGTACAATACGGATCTTGGTTCGAGCACGTGGCTGGCTGGCGCGAAAAAGCCTCTGATGCGGATGTGTTGATCGTGCGATACGAGGATCTACTTGACGACCGGAAAGCGGAGATCGAGCGAATCGTCGACTTCCTAGGCTGGGAGTGCGGCGAACGCTCGGTCGACCGGGCCGTCATCGAGAGCAGCTTCGATGCGATGAAGCAACGGGAGTCGATTTTCGACCACGCGACCGCGCTGCTTCTCGAACGCGGTGTGAAGCCGCAGTCGTTTCTTCGAGCCGGTCAAACCGGACGAGGGGCAGACGCGCTGACCGAAGCACAGGTGCGAGAGATCAGGGAGCGTAGCTCGAAGGGGCGCCGGTTCGCGATTCGCGGGCTGCCCGCTTTCCTGCAGTAGCTGGGCCCGCCGAGGTGTCGACGATGAACTGAAGGAAGCTTTCGGGCGTGCCCGGATCGTCTCCGGTGAGATGGAGGTACGCGCGCGCAAGCTTGCCGATCAAGCGACGGTAGCCACGAACGGCAGGTGACGCTGCATTGCTGTAGAGCTTTCGGACGGCGTTCTCCCTAATACCGAGCAGCAGGCGATCGTCCGGCTCTCGGCAGAGGTAGGGACATGCGCGCGGGCGCTGAGTATTCAACGTCCGGCCGCCGATGGTGTAGGCAAACGTGACCTCGTCACCGAAGCGATTCCGGTACAAACGATCAAAGTAGGTCTCGTCGTAGGTGCAGGCCGAAAGGGCCCAACCGACTTTCACTGCGGCGCCACGGGAACGCATGATCTCGGTCTGGACGAGTTGCTGCGCCACGTATCCGTTTTCGATCTCGAGAGCCTCTTGCTTGCGCTCCACCTCAGCCGCCGGCGCCAAAGTGGACGAGCGGCGGATGTCGACGGGGAACCCAAAGCGATCGATGAGCGCCTCCAACGGCGTGTGCGCAAGCGAAGCGGCGCGGTGCACGTCGAGCCTCGGCACGCCTGCGTTGCATGCATTGCTGTCGGCGATGAGGATAGAGCTCTTTGCGAGCCCGAGCTCTCTGCGCACCATCTCCTGAGCGAAAACCAGGATCAGCACGTCGATGGGAAGGCCACAGCTCGCGTCGTCGGCTGCAACGCCAACGCCAAACCAAGTCGACGTCGTCGACTCGAGCGCTCGGTTGGAGATCACAGGCTCGTACTGCCGCCGAGCGAAGAGCTCTTGGCGGTTTGCAAGCGATGCGAGGCGCTCCCCCGAAAAATCTGTCCCTACTTGGCTGCTCATCCCGCGTTTCGCTGCATGTCCCGACCGGCACACTAGCGGACATAGCCCAAGCTCGCAAAACCTTTGAAGATCCGAAACAGTTCAGACACTTAGGCCATTAAGTTGGAGGCATCACTCTCGACCGGCATCCTGATAGCTGCGGAGAACCGCTTGAGAATCCTTGCCAGTCTTCTAACCCTCGCCTTTTTCGTCACGCTGACCGCCTCACTCGAGCCGAGCCACGCGCAGGATACGCCGTGGAAGCGACGACTGCGCAAGGGTGTGGTGCTGAACGACTCTCCAGAGGCTCGACCGGAGAGTCGGAAGGGTCCGCTGACCGCCGATGAAATGCGACGCTTGGGTTTGCGTCCGCGCGGAGCCGGCCTGGTCGATCTCTCGTACTGGCCCGAAGAACCTGCCTCGCCAGCAAGGGTAGCGACGAGCGACCTCGCGAAGGCGATGGCTCAGCTCTGTCCTGCCACGACTCAACGAGAGAAAATCGACGTGAGCGCATTTCCTTTTCGTCGAGAAGCGCTCGCGCGCTCGGGCCCGAACATCTACTTTGCGGCAGCCATCTTGAACGTGTTCGGGCAACAGTGCCCGCACGTCGACGCTGACGGCAACGGTGTGGTCTCGCTCTACGCGCACCTTGCGAGCTACGACGTGCAGGTGGGAGACCGCATAGAAGCCGGGGAGCGCCTCGGCGAGGTCGGCCACACCGGAATCAGAGACTCGGGCGCACACTTGCACTTCGGTCTATTCCAGGACGGCAAGGTTCTGGACCCTCACCACCGCCGCCGCTAGTTACTGAGTTGCTGGGCAGGAGCGCTTCTCGGGCCATTGCTCGAAGACTGCCTGGACGGCCGCGCGAACCTTCGTTTCTAGGTCGGGGCCCGTTCCCGCAATCGATTGCGCAAGACCGGCAAAGAGCAGCGCTGGATCTTCGCCGGCCCCCGGCGTCGGTCCAACGGGCAAGAACAGGTTGCCCACGTCGACGGTAACTGGCACGGGGGTCAACCATGCACAGGAATCCCACTGCCAGCCCCACCAGCCCCAGAACCAACCGCCGACGCATCGCCAGTACGTACCCTCACCTTCTGTCCGCGCAAGGCCGTTGGCGGTCCAGAGATCGGGTTGTTTTTCGTCCGAAACTTCGTCGGTCGGGATGTACTCCATGCAAACCGGTTCACTGGTCATTGCTTCGATAATCAGGTCGTTGACGAGCTCGTTGAAAAACACCTCGTCTGCGCTCGGTTCGGGAGTACCAGGCGGCGCGACATCACTGGTTACGACGCTGAAGGTGGCGAACTGCGAAAAGTCGGCCGTCTCGTCGTAGTCGACGATGATCTGTCCGGTCTGGACGACCGTGTCGTCAGCGCAGCTGGTCACGAATATCGACGACGCGAGGAGAAGAACAATAGCATGAGAACCTCCAAGTCCTGTTGAAATAGCACGGTCCCGCAGGCCATCAATTCTGTGGCGGATCGGTGGCGCTGCCATTGCCGTCACGCTGCCCGGTCCGAGGCACGAAGCCGCTCGGAACGCGAGGTGGCGGCGGTACGACGCTCTCTGGAGGAATCGTCGTGCGAAGCATGCGAGTGCCCCAGGGCGCGCGCGCAACCACAAACAGCGAGAGCAGGATCAGAGCCAATACGATGCCAGCAAGCCATCGGTTGGGTTGACGCTTCTGAAAGATGTCGCCGGTGCCGACCTCCGGCGTGATGCGCGGCGCGATCTCCAGGCCGTACTCCTCGGCGAGGTCGATCATTCGGGTCAGGTGAATCCCGGGCACACCGAGCTCGAGAAACGCGCCAAGTACGGACGGCGGCATGTCCTCGATACCCTTCGGCGGCCTGGCGTTGACACCGGGCACGAACTTGCGCTTGCCGACTTTGGTGCCGACCGACACGGTTCCGCCGCCTACGTTCACGTAGGCCTTGATCGGGCGGTCGCCCGCAACCTCGTGATACACACGAATACGCTCGTGGACGCGATCCTGGTCGACTAACCCGAGACTCGGCGTCGACTCCTCCGCTTCTTCTTCGGCGGTATCAGAGCGCAAGTCTTGGGGTTCGATCTCCGCGAGAGCTGGGATCTTGTTGCGCTCAATGGCGCGCTCGAGCATGTGGCGCCCACGCTTGGTGAGACCGATCGCGTCGTCGCCGACGCCACCAAGGGATGCAGCAACCGACTTGTATGGAAACACCTGGCTCTTCCGGAGCACCGCCTCCATGTCGAGCCATGTGAAGTTCGGATCGTTTGCGCCCCACTGTGAAGCAGCGGTGCTGGAAATGATGATCGGCTCGATGCCGAGCTCGTGAATCGCGGAATAGACCGCCGCATTCACCGCCGGGAAGGACCCGGACACGCCGATCGCAACCACGTCCCCGCTCTTGATTCGGAGGTCCTTGAGCCATTGCACCACGACCGCGGCGAAGTTCGGGTTCGCCGTGGTTTGCTTCGACACCAGGCTGCCACTTCCGCTGGTGATCGGGGACAGGACATCCCCGATCAACCTAGAGCCGGAGGGGTCGGTCTTGGCGCGCATTCGGAGGCCCCTTCGCTCGGAGGCGTCGGCAATGACATCAAACGCGTCTTGCGCCTTGCGCGCGGCGAGCATCTTCTCAGCGTAGTGCGGCTGCTGCTCTTCGGTTGGGAACACCTCGACGGCAACCAGGCCGACGATCGCCAGCGCCGCAACCAGGGCACGCTGTACCTGAGAGGCGCCCTCCGGCTTCCAGTACATCCCCCTCATATCGTTACGTCTCCCATGAACACCACCAAGACCATGCGAACGAGGATCGCCGCCGTGACCAGGCTGAGCGTCGTTTCGAGGACACCTTGCCGCTGGTACCAAATCGCGATGAGCCCCGGAATGATGAAGCCGATGATCGCTCCTTCGGTAAATGGGGTGATCTGGCTGTCCAACCACATCCGGAAACTCAGGCCGACAATGTAGCCGAGCAGGATGGTGAGCGCGGTTCGACGGCGACCGTAAACGATCGCGACTTGTGAAAGCCCCTTCAGAAAACCGAAGGTCATGAGGGCGGCGAGCAGCGTCAGCCCGATGTCGACGGGCTTGTCCATGTACAGGGCGACGTAACCCGGAACCACCATACCGCCCGCTGCAAGCCCGAAGAGCTCGCCATAGAGAAGGCTTGCTGCAAGGCCGAGCCCGATCGATAGGGTCAACAACTCAATCTCTGGCATGATTAATCCCCCGATTGGCGAAATACTCGGCCAACGCCAATCCCGGCCCTGCAATGTTCCCAAGCCCCATCACTAGGGCCGAAGGCTCCGCAAGGCCCAGCAGAATCTCGAAGATGTCGGCCGGATGGGTCCGGTCGACGAAAACCAAACGTGTCGGGTCGAGCCCGCTCTTCACCGCCGCCCGCGCGAAGATGTACTGCCCCGAGCCGAGCAGAACGACTTCGTCCGCCTGCGTCCATCTCGCGTACGACGCGGCGAGTTGCTCCGAACGGTCGGCGCGGTCCGACCGGCAGTTGAACACGGCGACGCGCTTGGTTAGCTCGCGATGCCGGCGCAGGGATTGCTCCCAGATGTAGCGGGTCGAAGTCGGATCGTTTGCGGCGAACCCATTGACGAAGACGATGTGTCGGCCGAAGAATTCGACCTGGGCCTCAGTCATCGCGCCGGGGTCCGGCTTGGCTCTCCACATGCCGCGAAGGGCGGTTTCGTTGTCGACGCCGATCTCTTCGCAGACGGCGAGGGCGAGCTCGATGTTCTCCTTGTGCTCGAGGTAGGGGAAGGCTGCGACATCCTCGGTCGTGAGTTGCCGGCTGATGTCTTCGGACGCGTGGAAGCGCGAACCGCGGTCCTCGGCAACCCCTTCGAAGAAGGCGCGGTGATGCCGCTCGGCGGTGAGGAAAACCCCCTTGACTGGGACGGTGCCGGCAAGCGCGCGGGCGACGTCGTCCTCGGTGGGACCCATCACGTCGAGATGGTCGGGCCGCGCGTTGGTGATGACCCCATGCGTGGCGCGCACGAGCTTTTCCTCGGAAAGCCATTGAAGATGCGGTTGAAGTGCCATGCATTCGACGACGAGAGCTTCGGCGCGCTGCGCAGCCGCCATGGTGACCGACTGCTTCTGCTCGATCACATTGGGGCCACCGGGGCGGTAGACGGGCACTTCGCGGCCGTTCGGCAAGATGAAGCGTGGAACGGTGCCAGTCGTCTTCGCGACACAGCGAATGCCGGCTTCTCGAAGACCCGCTGCGATCAGCCGGGTCACGCTGGTCTTTCCCCGGGTGCCATTCACGTGGATGCGCACGGGAATCCGCCTGAGCCGGCTGCGATGCAGAATCAGCTCGAACACCCCCATCGCGATGAGGAGCCCACTGGCTGAGAGAAGGATGACAATCTCGTTAGACACTCGACTCGCCCCGACTGGATCGAAAGCCCTCTGACGGGTGGCTTCTATCAGCTGGCGCCGGTGCAGCAACCCCGCCGTCGTGCCGCGTCTCAGAGCACCACCTGGGCGGTCACCCGGCTCCACACCGGCAAAAACAGAGATCGCGTATAAACCCGAAGGATGAATAGAAATGTAATCAACTGTCGAGACGGCTAGACAGAGATACCCTTTGGGAGCCATACCAACCCTAAGGGGCGAAACGGCGGCCAGAGAGTTTGCCGAGGCCTGATGGGCCTCACCTCTGGTTGCGAATGAACGGGACACTGAGGGCGCTGGTGGCGGGCCGAAGCATGGGGACGACGGCCCGTCCACCAGCTCCGACTCGTCGCCTATCTAGACCGCGCCCGTGGCTTCGAGATGTTGGCAGGTGCGCTCGATGCCTTCTTCCACGGAGACCGCCGGGTCGTACCCGAGCTCCCTGCGCGCTTTCTCGATACTGAAGTAGTGGTGGGTGCACATATAGCGAATGGCGAAACGCGTCAGGCCGTCCTCGGCGTTGAGCGTGCCACCCTTGAGCGTATCGATGCCTTCTTTGACCGCTGCGATCGCGTAAACCAGCGACTTAGGAGCGGTGTACTTCACGGGAGGAAATCCGAGACGCGCGGCAACTTTTCGAATGAAATCCCAGAACGGCATCGGCTCGCCGTTCGTGATGAAGTAGGCCTGGCCTGCGGCGATGCTGTTTAAGCCTTCGTTCGCGAGCGCCTCGTCGGCGAGGAGGACTGCGTCGGTCATGTTGGTCACGTACGTGTAGTCGGAAAGCCAAACGCCTCGCCCGATTTGAACCCGTAGTTGCCCACTGCGACCCTTCGCCAAGAGCGTAGGCATGAAGCGGTTGTCGCCCGGGCCGAATACTACGTGGGGTCGCAGGGCACAGGTCGCCATACCGCCCTTCCCGTTCTCGGCGAGAACGATCTTTTCCGCTGCGATCTTGCTGTCCGCGTACGGCGCTTGGGACACCGATGAATAGGGCAGGCTCTCGTCCCCGTTCTCGATGTCTTTGCCCTCGTAGACGACGCTACCGGAGCTGATGTAGACGAAGCGCGGAACCCCGTTTTGCCGCGCGGCTTCGAGCATGTTCTCCGTGCCTCCGAGATTCACCCCCCAAACCACGTCCTGCTTGTTCTGCTTGGTGTGAACGATCGAAGCGTTGTGGATGACCGTGTCGACGCCACGGCAGGCCTCGATCACGGCTGCTCTGTCGGTGATGTCGACGCGCCGGTAGTCGACGCCTTCGACCGGACATTCAGGCGCCAAATCGAGAATGATGACCTCGTCGCCGCGAGCCTTGAGCGCGCGCGCAATCGCTGCGCCCACGAAGCCGCTGCCCCCCGTTACCAAACTAACCGTCATGGGTTACTCCACCGTGCCAAAAATGATGTCGGGCAACGGCGTGATCGACGCGTAGTTGCCGGAGAGCATGCTGTGATGGTGCCGGTCGTGCTTCGCTGCGAGAATACCCAGTGTCTTGAAGGGGAAGTGCGGCACGTCGATGCCGGCATGATTGAGAATGTTGAGCGCGGTGTATGTCGTGAAGAGCGCGCCGAGTGTGTAGATGTGCACGCCGCCGACCAAGGCCACCGACCCGAAAAACAGCCCGAGGCCAAGTATCGTCTCGACCGGATGCAACAAGAGGCTGTCGATCTGCCGTGGGTTCCTCGCGGCATGATGGACCGAGTGCACACCGCGTAGGATCTTCCATTCGTGGAACGGATAGCGATGCATGAAGTAGTATCCGAAGTCGTACAGTAGAACGACGGTCACTGCTTCGAGGACGTAGCGCCAGGCCGGTACTGCATGGTCGTAGTAGAGATACTCACCGAGACCGAACATCACGGAGAAGATCAGGGTGATCGACACCCCGATGTTCAGGGCGACTCTCCAATAAAGCTCGCGGTCACTCTTCGAGCGGTGGGCGTCGTCGCTGATCATGTATTGCTGCGCGCCCTCGGAGCGATAGGCGTACAACAGCACTGCCTGCGCAAGACCGGCCGATGCGTAGCTGACGAGAATGACGGACAAGACCTTCATGTCGATTCCTGGTGAGTCATTTTACTAGTGCACCATTCTGAGAATGAGGGTTCCGGCAAGCATGAACGCGAAAACCGCGACCGCCGCGAGCTGGGATGCGCGCTTGCTGTACGAGGATTTGACTGCGGATGCAGCGCGAAATGAGGTTGAATCACTGTCGAGCTCGAGTGGCTGGCTGCTGGCGGGAACACTTTGGCAAAGGAGCGCCACGCCGCGGGCGATGTCCCGAGTGGAAAGCGCCTCGTGCGTCCGCATGTGAACCTTTCCGGTGTTGACGTGGGCCATGCAGGAGCCGCAGTAGCCCGACTCGCAGGAGTGAGCGGGTTGCAACCCGGCATCTTGAGCGCACTGAAGAAGAGTCTTGCCTTGCACATACGGAACGGTGCGGGAGCGCCCGTTGAGCCAGAGGCTGAAGGTGTCGGGCGATTCGAGCGACGCCTCATCGATTGCGTCTGCTTCAACGCGGTCCGGATCTGCGGGAGAGACGAAGCGCTCGATGTAGACGAGCTCTTCGTGCACTCCGGCCGCGTCGAGGGTCGTCTCGATGAGCTCCATGAATGGTTCGGGACCGCAAATGTAGAACTCGGCAATGTCGGTGTGATGGAGAAGCGCCCTAACAGTCCCTTGCCTCAGATAACCGCCCACGGAGTCGAAGTGGTGACGCAGGTCGAGCCGATCGGAGTGTTCAGCGGCAAGCTGCGCAAGCTCGGCACCGTAAATGACCGAGTCCCGATCCTGGTTGGCATAGAGCAAAGTGATCGAGCGCTTCGTGGTAGCGAGCGCGCTCTTCAACAGCGCGATGATCGGAGTGATTCCGCTTCCGCCGGCGAACAGGAACAGCGGTGCTCCAGATCGGGTCTCCCGATCGAGCACGAAGCGGCCTTCCGGGACGCTCGCCATGATCGAATCTCCGACCTTCAGGTTGTCGTTCAGCCAGTTGGAGATCCGCCCGCCATCGACTCTCTTGACCCCGATTTTGAGGGTTTCACTGAGGTCGGGGCAGCTCGACAACGAATAGCAGCGGGTCACCTTGAAGTCGTCCCAAGGGAGCTCGAACGTGAGGTGCTGACCCGCGCGGTACCGGTAGGCCTCCTCCAGGTCCGCAGGGACCGCGAGCTCGAACGAGCTGCACTCTGACGTCTCGCGAACTACTGCGGTGATCTCGAGCTCGTGAAATGCGACGCTCATCTCGCGCCTCCCAAACCAGCCGCCTCGAGAGCTGATGCAAGATGCTCCGTCTTACAGTAGCTCCGAAGCAAGTGCCGAAGCGCCGCATCGGCGACACGATCTGGCTCTTCCTGGCAGCCTCGATCCATCCAGATCGCCAATCGAACTTGTTGCGTCGCGATCATCATTCTCGCCATGAGCTCGGGGTCATCATCGATGAGATATCCGTCCTCGATGCACTTGCGCAACAAGCTCGCGACGAGAGCCAGGCCGTCGCCAAGCGCCTCAACCTGCTCCGGGCTTCGCAGAAGCTCGATCGTCGACCAAGCCGTGACCTCCTTGAGTTGCATCTTGGTGAAGTCACGGCGCTCCATGAAGAACGCGAGCTGCGCTCTGGTTCCAGCGATGAGTATGTCCAAAGACGACATCTGTGCGTCGAGGACGCTTTGGGTGAGGCTCATCACCTCGCCCAAGCGACGGCGGTGAACCGCGCGGTAGATCTCCCACTTGGACTGGAGCACGCTGTAGAGCGTGGTCAGAGAGACCCCGGCCTCGGCAGCGATCCGCTGCACCTTGGTCGCCTCGTAGCCCTCCTCGCCGAAGACCCCCTCGGCCGCATCGAGGATGGCCTCGCGATAGAGCTCGCGCTTCCTATCCCGCAGGGTCTTTTGGGCTCTTTGGACTGCGGCGGTCGTTGACACGATAGGGTCGGAATGATAAAGGCGAAAACCAGAATGTCAATTCCGATTTCTGCGGAGCGTCGATCCGCGCCTGCCGAGCCGCACAGACCGATTCCATGCGGCGACCCAGCGACGCGGGAACCACTGGGGGAGGTCCGAATCGACTCGCCGGAAGATGTCGATGCCGCCGTGGCCCGCGCGAAGATCGCACAGAAGGCCTGGCGCAGGACTTCATTCGAGGAACGACGCGAGGTGCTGCGAAAGCTGCTCGCCTACACAGTCGACCAAAAAGACGAGATCTGTCTCGCGGTGCAACGCGACTCCGGCAAGACGCGAGAGAACGCCTTGATGGGCGAAATCTGGCCGACCTGTGAGAAGTTTCGCTGGATGATCAAGAACGGGGAGAAACACCTCCGCCCCGAACGAGTTTCTTCCGGATTGCTGCTGCACAAGAAGGCGCGCCTCGAGTATCACCCACTCGGTGTCGTCGCAGCGATCATTCCATGGAACTACCCGTTTCAGAACATCGTGAATCCGGTCATCCCGGCGCTGATGTCTGGGAACGCGATCGTCCTCAAGCCATCGGAGTGGGTGGCTTGGTCGAGCGCGAAGTTCATCGACTCGCTTCGCAATGTCATCGAAGAGGCCGGGCACAACTCGGACCTGGTTCAAGCGGTACAGGGATACGGACCAACGGGAGCCGCACTCGCGCGCTCGGCCGTCGATTCGATCCTCTTCATCGGCTCGGTCCGGAATGGGCGGCGCGTTGTCGAGGCTAGCGCGGAGCGGGTGATCCCAGTCGTGATGGAGCTCGGTGGCAAGGACGCGTTCATCGTTTGCGATGACGCCGACTTGGAACAAGCCGTTCATGCCTCCTTGGCCGGCTGCTACATCAACTGCGGACAAAATTGCGTCGCTTCGGAGCGAATTCTCGTCTACGAAAGCATCTACGAAGCCTTCGAGAAGCGCGCGGCGGAGCTGGTTCGAGAGTTTCGACAGGGCAGCAGCCGAGAAGGGGTCGTCGATGTTGGCGCGATCGTAACGCCGCTCCAGCTCGACGTGATCGAAAAAGCGGTCGACGGCGCGGTGGCACAAGGCGCACGAGTCGTCGCCGGCGGAAAGCGCACGCTCGGCGACAAGGGCGACTACTTCGAGCCGACGATTTTGGCAGACGTCACAGCGGAGATGGACATCGCGCAGGAAGAAGTCTTCGGTCCGGTGATGCTGCTCATACGCGTCCGCGATGACGCGCATGCTGTCGAATTAGCGAACGGCGTGTCGTACGGCCTGTCGTCTTCGGTCTTTTCCAAAAATCGCTCACGCGCACGCAAGATTGCCTCAGAGCTCGAAGCCGGCATGAGCGCGATCAACGAGTTCGGTGGTATCACGTACATGGCGCAGGGCTTGACCTTCGGGGGAGTCAAGGCTTCGGGCTACGGCCGAATGAACGGACGTGAAGGCTTGCGCTCGATGTGCAACATCAAGGCGGTGGTCGACGACCGGCTTCCGATCAATCAGGCCAATCGCGTTTTCCCTGTCGCCGAGAAGGACTACGGCGTCTTCAGTGGGGTAATCGAGCTGATCTACGGAAAGAGCCTGACACAGCGCTGGCACGGCTTCCTGAAGCTGTTCGGCAGAAAACAGTAATGGACCAGTACCACTACATCGTGGTCGGCGGAGGTTCGGCCGGGTGCATTGTGGCCGCGGAGCTGACGAAGGATCCGCAGACGCGCGTGCTCCTGCTCGAAGCCGGGCCGGCTGCCGAAGAGCATCCAGAAACCTTGATCGCCAGCGGCTACAAACAAGCTTTCATCAACGACGCCGTAATGGGCGAACGTTTCTCTGTCCCGCAGGCGCACTCCGCCAAGCGGCGGATCTTCGCGGGCACCGGAACCGTGATGGGTGGAAGCGGTTCGGTGAATGGCATGGTCTACACCCGCGGCGCGCGAGAGGACTACGCCGAATGGCCGGACGGCTGGCACTGGGATCAGATTCAAGAGGACTTTCAAGCCATCGAGAAGACCTTGCGGCCCAATCGACGTCCTGCGACGAGCTGGACTGAAGCCTGCATCGCCTCGGCCGAAGCGCAGGGCTTCAGCCGCAAAGAAGACCTGAACGACGGCAACATGAGCAACGTCATCGGCTACGAGTGGATGTCGTACGAAGGGGAGACCCGGCGAAGCTCGTACGTCGCGTTCATCAAGGACGCCGGCGCGCGCGAGAACCTCCTGGTGCTAACCGGCGCACGCGCTCACCGTGTCGTGTTCACTGCCGAGAAGCGGGCGCGGGCCGTGGAGTACGAACACGACGGCGCACTTCAACGGGCCGAAGCCGACAATGAGGTGATCCTATGCGCCGGTGCGCTCGAAACCCCGAAGCTCCTGATGCTCTCGGGCGTCGGCGCGAGCGAGCACCTTCGCTCGTTCGACATCCCCCTGGTCGCCAACCGGCCGGCCATCGGGGACGGGCTTCACGATCACCCGAACGTGCCCGTGTTCTTCAAAGCTGAAAAGGACATCGACTGTTTCTACCCCCAGCTCTACAGCTTCTTCCGAACAAACCAAGACAGTGATCTTCCAGCCTCGCAAAGCGACACTTGCTACGTGTACTGGCCCGCCCCTTCCGCGATGCGGCAAATGATGCAACGCATGCTCCCGCCGATGGTCGTCCCACATGCGCTCTACGGACCGCGGACCCGGCAGATCGTGCGGAGCATGGTGGGCACTGCGTTCAAGGTCGGCTCACTTCAGCGATTCACCGATCACATGTTCGGCATCATCCTGATTCTCGGAAAGCCGAAGAGCCGGGGCAAGCTTCGCCTGCAATCGGCCGACGTGCGCCACCAAGCCCTGATCGACCCAGCGTATTACTCGCATCCGGAGGACATGGAGACGATGGTCAGAGGCGTTCGGATCGCGCGAGCCATTGGCGGCTCGAAGGGTCTTTCTTCGTGGGGTGCGAAGGAGCTCATGCCCGGCAAGCGCGTCAAGAGTGACGAGGCCATCGCCAATTACGTCCGTAAGAACACGATCACCACGTATCACTTTGCGGGGAGCTGCAGCATGGGCATCCGTGAAACCCATGCGGTGGACCCTCAGCTTCGTGTTAGGGGCACGATGGGTCTGCGGGTTGCCGATGCTTCGACGATCCCTTGGACACCGGTCTCCGCACTCAACGCCCCCAGCATGCTGGTCGGATATCGCGCTGCGAAGCTCATCCGAAGCGAAGCGGCCTACAAGTAGGTATTGCGCTGACTTGAATCCCCGCCGAGGGACGCCCGTCGGACCGGTTGAGGTCGCAAAGAGTCCGAATGTTCAACGACAGCGGTTGCGCTAGCATCGCGCCTCACCCAAAGAGAACTCCATGAACAAAGCCAAGCACCTCTTCATCGCCACCCTCGCCGCGGCCGCCTTCATGCTGCCAGGCGCGATGTCGGCACCGCAAGCCAGCGCCGCATCCCCGGTCATCATCCGCTTTGCGTCACTTGCGCCTCCTGGCTCGTCGTTCATGAAGCTGATGAAGGCTTGGAACCGGAGCTTGAAGAAGGAAACCGAGAACCGGGTCGAGCTTCGATTCTATTCCGGCGGCAGTCAGGGCGACGAGCGTGACTTCATTCGCAAGGTTCGCGCCGGGCAAATGGACGCGGCTGGGGTAACGACGACCGGGCTTGGAATGGTGGCGCGGCCGGTTCTGGTGTTGACAGCGCCGGGAATGATCACCGAGTACGAACAGCTCGAGCGCGCGCGCGAGCAGCTAGGCGACCGCTTTGCGAAGTTATTCGAGGAAGCCGGTTTCGTGATGCTGGCCTGGGGCGAAGCAGGCAAGAACCGCATCTTCTCGATGGAGCAGTTCGCAAAACCGGACGATCTGAAGAGACTCCGCCCATGGGCGTGGAAAGACGACCCGGTGTTCGCCGGTTACATCAACACGATTGGCGCCAATCCCGTGCGCGTGGGCGTGCCCGAAGTGTACGGAGGCTTGCAAACCCGTATGCTCGATACGGTGCCCGCATCGGCACTCGCTGCCGTAGCGCTCCAGTGGTACACGCGCCTCAACTACATGGCGAAAGACAATTTCGGCATCATCATTGGCGGTTCGGTCATCAAGCAAGAGAAGTTCGACCTGCTCAGCGAGCACGACCAGAAAGTGCTGATCGATACCAGCGAGCGTGCTGCCCGCGCCGGTGATGTGATGGCGCGCCGGGACGACGATCGGGCATATGCATCCCTGATTAAGCGCGGCATCGTCGAGGTGGACACCGGGCCCCACCAGTCCGAATGGGACGCCGTCGCCAAGAAGACGCGAGAGAATCTCACCGGCCGCGTCTACAGCAAAAGCCTGCTCGAAGCCGTCGAGAAAGTCGTCGCCGGCCAATAGAAAAGGGGACAGTCCCCTTTTTAGCCCAGGTCGTCGTCGAGAAACTTCAGCGTCAGCTCATTGAAGAGCTTGGGATACTCGACCATCACCCAATGACCGCAGTTGGCGATTAGCATCGTGCGTGACCTCGCGCAGCCAGCTGCGATTTTGGACGCACCAGTCGACGGGCAAAATTTGTCGTTGGCGCCCCAAAAGCAGAGCACGGGGCAGTCGATCTCCGAGAGGCGTTCTTCCTGATTCGCGACGCGGATGCGGGCAATGTTGTCCTTGTGTTGCGTCATCGCGACTTGGTAGCGCTCTTCGATGACCTCGTCGGTGATCTTCGATTCATCGTGGAGCTGCAGCGTGAACACCTTCCGCATCGTGTCCTTGCTGATGCCTTCTTTGTAGAGGACACGAATCATCGCTTTGATGCCCTCCATCGCCATGTAGGTCTCTCGTGTCTCGAGGCCACCGGGGGCCATCAAGACGAGCTTGTCGACGAGCTCCGGATAGTTGAGGGCCAAGGTGATCGCGATCGCCCCGCCCTGTGAGTTGCCGATGACCGTTGCGCGCTCGACCCGGAGCGCATCGAGCAGCGCCTTGTATTGCGCGGCGACGTCATCGAGGCTGAAAGCCCCGTCTTCGGGCTTGGTCGAATAACCGTAGCCCATCGTATCGGGAACGATTGTCCGATAGCCCTGCTCGGCGAGGAATGGGTAGTTCCCCTTGAAGTTGCTCCAGCCGCTGGCGCCCGGACCGCTACCGTGAACGAACAAGACGACGCCACGATCACCGCTGCCGGCCTCGTGGTAGTGCATCGTGATGCCGTTGCCGACCTCCGCGTATTTTCCCTCGGGAACTGCTTCTACGACCATGCTTTGGACCTCAAACTAGAACGTGTTCTATCCTATGGATCGTGCCCGGTCCAATGGGGGCGTATCAGTCCTTTTTGCCCCGCGCTTCTTTGGCACGGCGGTAGGCCTTGGTCAGGAGCTGCGGCGGATGATGCCCCCACTCGCTGACCTTGCCGTGGGTGGTGCTTTGCCAACCGTCTTCAATCTCGATGGCGCCCGCGCCGAACTCGAAGTGGAAACCCGATGGCGTGTACCCATAAAACGAAAACATCTTGTCGTTTGGGTGCCGCCCGAGCGTCTGGTGAACCATGCCGCCCGAGAAGAGAAAGCGGTCGTAACACATTCCGACTTCGTCCATGGACTTCGCCTGCACCATGAAGTGGTGAATGCGCTTGAGCTGCCCTCCGCCGAAGGCCAGCGAGTGATGCCGCGCATTGGCATGCATGAACGTGACGTCGATCCTGTGACCGAAGTACTCGCAACGAATGTAGTCGCTGAGCTTGAGCCCAAACATGGTCGCGTAAAACGACTCGTGCTCCTCCATGTCCTTCGACACCACGACGACGTGTCCAAATCCTTGTTCGTCGGCTACGAATCCGGACTGCACCACTTCGGAGACGAACGGCTCGCTGGCCATCTCGGGCCCGTAGAAGATCTCGATGGGATTCCCCGCCGGGTCATTGAGGCGCACGAGCGCTTGGACGTTTCGGCGAGCCGCTTCCTCGGTGGTCTCCTCCGTCACCGTATGCCCGGCATCTCGTAGCCGCTGCACGATTTCTTGGAGTGCCGCTGGTCCCTCGACTTCCCAGCCAACCGCCGCAAGGTCATCCGCCGGCCCGTGCTCGATGAAAAACCGCTGCTGGTAACCATCCATCCGCAAGGAAAAACCGGTGTCGCCGCGCCGATCCACCACTTGGAGGCCGAGAATCTTGGTCCCGAAATGCTCCCATGCTGCGAGGTCGCTCACCTCGAAGACCAAGTACCCCAGCTGCTTCGCCGCGCTCATTTGCCTTGCCTCCGGCCGGAGCATAGTACGGAGGCCCTGTCTCGCTACGGAGAAAGTTGATGGAATCCACCACAGAGCCGAGAGGCCTCGCGGTCCCGACCGCAGCGGTCATCGGGATCGTCGTCATCGCCGGCACCGTTCTGCACATCTCGCTGCACCAGCGTGTTCACGGAATCTACAGCCCGACGCAGATCGGTTTGGCGTTCTTTTTGGTGATCAACGTACTGATCGCTTGGTGGGAAATCGCCCTCATGGTTCGCCAAGACCAGATTTGCTCCGAGTACGAGACGATCAAAGAACCTTACCGCGGACGCGAGCTCCAACGAATCGGAGAAATCTTCGCTCGGCCCATTCCGTTATTGCGCGTGTTCTCGTTCAGCGAGTGGACAGGCATTTGGTCGAGCTACTCCCTCTTCGATCCGGGCTACTCCGACCGCCGCTCGTTCGGCTACAACATCGACGTCGGAAACGGCTTCACGACGATCATACCGGCAACGCTCTTTGCGTTTGGCATGACGTTCGAGCTGATGCCGGCGCGCGTGCTCGGCATCATCGGCGTGATCATGTTTTGGCAGATGTTCTACGGGACTGCGGTCTACTTCTTTCAGTTCTTCAACAACGGCCGACACAAAGGCCATTCATTCAGGGACCTGCTGCTGTTCGTCGGCATCACCAACCTGATGTGGTTTGTGTTTCCGATCTGGGGGCTCTGCACGAGCATCGAGATGATCCTCGATGGCTCCTACGGCGTGTTCCTCTAGATCAGCCGTCGGGCTCCCGACGTCAGCATCATTTTCTGCATCTGCTCGAAGTCTGCGGTGGCGTTCGAGTTGTTGCGCGAAAAAGGATACTCAGCGCCGATTGCGTGGGCGACCACCAAGCCGGACATGAATGATAGGTCGTGTCCGCCTTCGGGAGTCGTGAAGGTGCCGCAATAGTGGATGCCGTCCTTGCCCTGCAAATGGCGCATCATCGACATAATGATCAGATTCCGGAGCGACACAGTATGCGTCGGATGCGGCAGCTCGATTCGCTTCTGAACCCTCTCGATGGGCCTCTTCGAGTTGAAGGTGACCAACATCGGCACGCCTTTGTCTTTCGTGCTCGGGTTCTGCGCCGAAATGACGAAGGTGCACTCGAGCTCGCCCGCCTCGTTGATCTCCGAGTAGGTGTTGAAGTCGGAAAGAATTCTCTGTCGATGCTTCCCGGGAAGGATGCTGGTGTCGGAATGGACGACGAAGCTCGAAAACGTCGGATCGACATCATCGACGTACTGCGCCTTGCTGAATAGCAGCCGCTGAAGCCAACTAGGAGATTCGAGTGCCTTCAACACCGAGGTCGCGTCGCAAGCGAACACGACCTGGTCGGCTTCGTAGCTCCGACCTTTGGCATCGGCGATGACGAAACGTCCACCGCTCTGCTTGACGCTGGTGATCTCGTGGTCGGTGTGCACCCGGTCTGCGAATCCTGCGGTCATCCGATCGAACACCTGGCGAGGAGCACCCACCCAGGTCCCCATCTTGGTAGGCTCCTCGAGCGGAACGATGCTTTCGAGCAAGGGCAGGATGACCGCCGGAACACCACGCATCGACGTGGTGATGAAGCTGGCGCAGTGGATCGGAACGAAGATCGTGTCCCAAAACTCGCTCGAAATCCCGAAGAGCCTCGCCATCCAATAGAGCGGAATCAGATTGAGCGGGTTGAAGTACGAGAAGTGGTACAACGAATCGTGCTTGTTCTTGGGCAGGAAAAAGTCGTTCACCTTGCTGACGAAGGCGACGAGCTTCTTCCAGCGTCGGAATTCCCGCGCGAAACGCTGCTGCATTGCGGTTTGGCCGTCCTGGCAGAAGTGCCCATCCGGAGTCTGGACGAAGTATGAAATCGGCAACGTGCCGATACCGACCCCGATCTCGTTCAGGAGCAGCTCATAGTTGTGATAGTACATCTGCGGCCAGGCCACGACGAGCAGCGGCGAGTCCGCATGACCGCCGTCGACGCTCCAACGAAAGGTCTTCGCGTTGCCCCCGAGCGCCGGACCTTTTTCGAAGAGCTCAACCTCATAGCCCGCTCGGTGAAGCGACCATGCCGCCCCCACGCCAGCGATGCCCCCTCCAACGACGCCTATTTTCTTGGTCATTTCTCTTCACCCAGACCGAGCTATGAGCGCTTTGGCACCAAGTCGACGATCGGCCCGTGCCGCAGAGTGTGACAGAGCCCCTTGTACACGCCGAGCGATTCATAGACCGCCGCGGTCATCATCACGGTACGTGTCTGCCCGACAATAGTGACAGGGAAGCCGCTGTGAAGGAAAGCAAACGAAAGCTTGTGCTCTGGGTTGGCCCAGCCGCCTGCGCCGCCCAACCCGAAGTGCCCGAACGCCTCCGGAACGTCCAGCAGAAACGCGTCCGTTCGATGATAGCCAAGCTTCCAATGAAGCGGGTAGATCGCGACTTTGTCGGCGCGTTTCGTCTGCACCTCGGACGCTTCCTGGATGACTTCCTCGGAGACCAGGCGAACGCCATCGAGCTCGCCCCCCATGGAAAGCGGGGCGTACATCTTGGCGAGGGAGCGCGCAGTCGCGACACCGTTCATCGCGGGCAGGCAAGCTTTCCAAAACGCCGGATGTGAATAGAGCTCTTTGGCGTACCGTGGAGTGAGGCCACGGCGGCAAAGATCCCGCATCTGCTTGGAGCGAACCCAGAACGGAACGCGGTAGTCGGTCGTGAGCGGCTTGGCTCCGGTTCGCTGAAGCTCGGGCAGCCCGACGAAATCGGGAATGCGATCCATCTGCGTGTCGGCGTCGCCGATGTACAGGCCGTCGAGCTTCAACGGTTTGGCGATCCGCTGCTCGATGAATTCCGAAACCGTGAGGCCTGAAATGCGACGAATCAGCTCCCCAACGAGCCAACCAAACGTCACTGCCTGATAGGCGTTGGCTGTGCCTGGATGAAAATCAGGCTCGGTTTTGGCCAGACGCGAAACGATCAGGTCCCAGTCGAGGATGTCGGTGAGCTTCTCGACGAGGTGGACCAGCTTGTGAAGGCCTGCCTGGTGAGACAGCAGTTGCCGGACGGTAATCTGCTCCTTGCCGTTGCAGCCAAATTCGGCCCAGTAGTCGGCGACCGGTGCTTCATAGTCGATGAGACCGTCTGTCGCGAGCATGTGGATAGCGGTCGAAGTGATCCCCTTCGTGCCCGAGTAGCAGATCGACATGGTGTCTTGCCGCCAGGGCGTGCCGTCATTGCGAGCGGGCCCGGCCCAGATGTCGACCACCGGCTTGCCCTCGAGGAACACGGCCGCTGCGGCGCCACCGCCGTAGTGCCTGATTTGCTTGCGCATGAGCTTCGCAATCGGTTCGAATCGCGGTTCGTATGCGCCATGTATCTCGATCTCAGTAGCCATCACCTCAACCTGCGTAGCGCACCAGGCTAGATCGGTCCAAAGATCGCCGCCGCGAAGTCCAAAAGAAGCATCATGACCATGCTTGCCGTGCATGCAGCCGCCGCCGTGAATGGCAGGCTCCAATCCGCCTCGCGTTCCTCATCGATCTGGTAGAAGATCGGGAAGCTCGCCACGAAATAGAGCGAATAGAAGAGCGAGCCGTACCGGAGCATGCGGTCCATGTCTTTGTAGTAGAATTGGCTCGCGATCCACGGGTTCGCCATCGCCCTGGTTTCCATCCACGCCCAAAAGTAAGCGACCACCAGGAGCAGGACCGGCCAGAGGAGCGCACCGATCGGAAGCTGGGAGGTGCGGATGCGGCGAAGCACGATGACCGCAGTCGTGTGGTAGGTGAGGAAAAACGCCTGAGTGAGCAGGTACATGATCAGCGGAACCCGTTGCTCGCCGGAGCCGACGAGCGTTGAATCGAAGTTGATCTCGATCATTGGGTAGTCGTAGACCATCCCGAGGATGTCGAAAAAGTACTCCGTGCCAAAGTAGTTCGCGGCGAGATTGAAGATCGCAATGTAGACGTTCGCTTTGAACCAATAGGTTTGATACCAGCGCCGGCCGATCGGGTTTTCATCACGGATCAAGGCAGGGACCGCCACCAGAGGCAGCGCGACGGCGACACCGATCGCCATGAATCCCCATTCGCCGACGCGATCCGTCACGCCAAGACCCATCACTAGCGCCGTCACCGTCATCCAAACCGGCGAATAGGCGAGGAAAAATTTCTCGCCCCAGGCCTTGCTTGGGTTTGCCGAGAACCAACGCGATGCGCCGTCGGCGGTCATGTCCCTCGGCGGCGGTACCGAATGCGAATGGGCGGCTTCGGTCCCAGAACCAAACCCTGGAAGTCGGTTTCGATCGAATCACCGACTAGCTCGAAGTCGTAGCGATTGAGCAGCACGGCCATGATCGTTTTGATCTGCAGGATTGCAAATGCGTTACCCATGCACTTGTGACGTCCACCACCGAACGAGATGTACGCAAACGGACGCCGGTCTTCTTCGCGTCCGGGACCAAAGCGATCTGGGTCGAACTCGAGCGCGTTCTTGAACACCTGCTCGTCGCGATGAGCGACCATAGGCGAGACGGCTACCCAATCGCCCTTCTTGACCTGGAAGCCGAGGATCTCGCAGTCCTCGAGTGCTGCCCGGAGAAGAATGAACAGGGGTGGGTGGATGCGCAGGGCCTCCTTGACCGAACCCTCCGTCTTTTCGAGGTCGCGCAGAGATTGGAAGGAGTACTCCTCGTGATCCGCGTAGCGCGAATGGATTTCACCGCGCACATCCTCGAGAAAGCGACGGTTTCGCAACAGCTCGATCAGGGTCCAGGCAGTGGTGACGGAGCTCGTGTGATGGCCGGCAAACATCGCCGCAACCAGCATTCCGGTGATCTCGTGATCACTGAGCTTGCTGCCATCCGAGTACTCGGCGTCGATTAGCGTCTGTAGGAAGTCCTCGCCTCGGTAGCCGGACTGCTTTCGCTTCTCGACGATTTCCGAGACCATTTCGCCAAGCCGCGCCCGAGCCCTATCTCGTCGTCGAAACGCCGGGATGGGCAGGTATGGATGGATGTACCCCCAGGCGACGATCCCTCGCTCGAGATCGTAGTAGACCTTGGAAAATTCCTCGCTCATCTCGTTGCGAAACTCTTTGCCGAGCAAGCAGCTGCTCGACGTGTAGTTGGTAAGCATGCCAAAGAATTCACTGGCTTCGATTTCGCCCCGATCGCCCCAATCGGCAAGCACATCCAGAGTCTCGCGTGCAACGATCTCGGTGTAGGTTCGCATGCGGTTGTTCCGCAGCGCCGGATAGAGCATGTGCATCTGCTCCATCATCTTCGAGGGCTCGGCGCCGTACGCTACGCCCTCGCCAAAGACGGGCACCATCATCTTGTAGGCAGCATTCGGGCTGAGCACCTCATCGGGCTGCCGGAACAGGGCTTCGTGCGCCTCGGGCCCGGTGAAGAGAATCATGTCCTTACCGAAGAGCTTGAATCTGCCGACCCGTCCGCACTGGTCGTACGTGCGTTGAAGCAGGCCGATTGTGTCCTTCACGAAGGCCATGGTGTGACCGATTAGAGGAAGCCCGCCCTTGAGCTTGGGCGGCCTCTTGGGCTTGCTCGAGCTGAAAGGCGGCGCTGTGCTCTGTGCTGGTGCGGTCACATCGTGCTCCTACGCGGACTCATGGTACCTGGGAATCGAGCGGTTCTGATCGATTGATTCTTGTGGTATTTCCCATCCTTGTCGAGCGCCAATGGAGGGAACCACGATGCGAATCAAAGCGAATTTCGATCTTTGCAAGGGACACGCGAACTGCATGGGCGAGGCGCCCGAGGTCTTCCGAGTCGATGACAAGGGGTTCCTCAACATCCTGCAAGAAGAGCCTCCTGAAGAGCTTCGCGAGCAAGTCGAGCTCGCCGTGAGGTACTGCCCAACCGGCGCCCTGAGCCTCGAAGACTGACCCGTCACTCCCAGGGCTGAGTTTGAGGCTCCAATGGACTCATCGTGACCGGCAAGGACCTTCGCCCGGGGGTGGGCACTGCGTGAGGGCCAGCCAATCCATGGTGAGGGCGACTCCGACGTGGATGAGAACGCCGCCCCAGATGGAGCGCGTGCGCATTGCTAGCGTCCCAAGTGCGATTCCCGCAAAGATTGCGCCGAGCGTTTCCGGGAGCGGCTTGGTGTAGTGGATCATGCAGTAGGGCACGACCATGACGAAGATGGCGCCGTAGCCGAATTTGTGGCGGAGGCCCTTGAGCATGTAACCGCGGAAGAAGAACTCCAGGGCGAGGAACTGCACGGCGTAGAGCATCTGCCACTTCAGGAAGTGGCCGAGCGATTGGTTGGCGTACTTGTAGAACGGGTACGTCCTGATGAACTGTTCTTGCTGGGCTACGAGCAGCACGAATGGGAGCACGAGTAGGTAGAGCCCGACGTAGATCCACAGGTGCCGGCCGAAGCCTCGGAAAGAGATGTAGTAGTCGCGAATGCGTTCTCCGGGCATGAAGACGATGGTCAGCATGGGAATCAGCACGTAAGTCACGATGCGAACCCCCGACCACCAGGCCCTCGCCATCAGATCCCATTCGTCGCGCGAGTAGAGCTTCTTGTCGTACGGCACGAGCTCGGAGAAGGTGCCGGTGCCCCCGAAGTATCGAGCCAGCGTGAGCACGATGGCGGTCGTGACGAGCACCACGATCGGCCGCCAGTCGAGCTCGTCGGCACCTGCACTATCGGCCTGCGCGTCTGCTTCGCGCCAAGAATCCAGCAGGACTCCCTTGAAAAACCGCTTGATCCCATCCATCGGCGCGCGGGACTATAACCGATTGACCCGACCGATTGTAGGCTAAGCTCTAGGCTAGATGGCGGCCGCCACAAACAATCGCCTGAGAAACGTGCTCGTGCTGACGACGCTTGCGCTCTGTGGGCTCTTTTGCGCTCAGGGGGCAACCGCTCTGCTGGCCGACAAGCTGGTGAGCAACGGAACTGCAACCGGCCCGGCCCCGTCGAGGACGAGGATCACGTCCACCCGGGTTCAGCGCAGACACGATCCCGGCGTCATCTTGAGACGAAACATCTTCGATTCGTCCCTGGGTGACCTCTCCGGCGTGCCCGCCGAGGATTCCGAGCTGCCGTTGGAAGACCTGCCGCCGCAAGACGTCGAAACGCCTTGCAGCGGGACGATGCGCGTCATTGGCACGGTCGTAATTCCAGACGACCTCGAGCGCTCACTTGCTGCAATCGTCGGCACGGATGGCAAGGCCGGGCTGCACTACGGCGGGACCGAGGTCGACGGCTCGAGAATTCGCGCCATTCATTCTGACGGTGTGGTGCTTCAGAGCAAGGCCGGCCTGTGCCGTCTTGCCATGTTCGAGGTTGCGGGGGCTGCCAAAAAGCCGATGTTCCGGCGCGCGGCCAAACCTGCAGAGGACAAGAAGAAGCGGGCCAAAAAGGGCCAAACGACAGATCGCAACGCCGGCCTGACCAATCAAGAGATGGTCGAGGGCATAGAGAAGGTGAACGACCTCAACTACAACCTCTCGCGTTCCATGCTCAACAAGGTTCTCGACAACGCCGGCAAGATCATCGGCATTGCGGCAGTTGCACCGAAAATCGAAAACGGCGAATCGATCGGCATGGAGATTCGAGGCATCCGGCCCTACACCTTGCTGACGAAAATCGGCATCAAGAACGGTGATATCCTCGAAAGCGTCAACGGGCAGTCGTTGAGTAACCCGGACGCGGCGCTCGGCGCGTACACGACCTTGCGAACGGCCGACAAGTTCACGCTGTCAGTCCGGCGCAACGGTCGGTCGATGATGATCAACTACAACCTGCAGTGAGCGCCTCGCACCTGGGCTCAGTCGTGGCGGCTCGGGGGTAGCTTCAGGTCGGCTGGCATCGAACGGAGGTGCAAGTCCCGCTGCGGGAACGCGATTTCGATGCCGGCTTCGCGGAACGCCTTGTCGACGCTCATGTGCAGATCGTGCCGCGCGGGGAACAGCTGCGCGACGTTGCGTACGAATACGCGCAACTCGAAGGAAAGCGAGCTGTCGCCGAAACCGAGAAAGAGCACTTGGGGCGGCGGATCGCGAAGGACGCGTCTCGACTCGCTGGCTACCTTGTAGAGCACTTCCATTACGCGCTCCGTGTCGGAGCCGTAGGCGATGCCTACAGGAACAGAGAGGCGCAACACCGCGTCGGACAAGGTCCAGTTGATCAGTTGCCCCGTGACGAACTCCTTGTTGGGCACGATGAGCTCTTTCCGGTCGAAAGCGGTGATCCACGTCGCGCGAATCTGGATTTTCGTGACGGTTCCGTTGATATCTCCGACCGTCACTGTATCGCCCACACGAATCGGTCGCTCGAAGAGGATGATGAGCCCGGAGACGAAATTCGCAAAGATCTCCTGGAGCCCGAAGCCGAGCCCCAGGCCGATGGCCGCCACCAGCCATTGAATGCTCGACCAGCCGATGCCGATCGCGTCGAACGCAAACGCCAGACCGGCGAGCGCGACGGCGTACTTCACGATGGTCGAATACGCGTAGCGTTCGCCGGGGCCGAGCCTTCGGAATAATGTGGCCTCGAGCAGCCCGGGCAAGGCACGGATCAACGCCAAGGTGAGCAAGCCGATCAGGAGCGACCGGAACAAGTCGGCCAGAGTGACCGCCACCAGCTGCTCTTCGGACGTGATGCTTTCGACGCCCGACGGATCGAGCTCGGTGAGCGTCACCGTCTGGGTGGCGCTCCAGAGCTCGACTTGGTGGAGAATTCTCGTGGCGGGCAAGAGGTCGGCCCAGATAGCGAGTGAGCCGAGAATCGCCAGGAGGAGACCGGTCCCGATCATCAAGCGGCTCACCTGCATTTTGGGAGCAGGCGTCGGAGCCTTGCCGTCGTGAGTGTCCTCTTCGAGCGCGGCACGACGTTCTGCGATCATCGACCAACGCGCGGCTAGCTGAACGGCAATCAGCGAGGCGAAGAAGAATGCCAAAGTGAAATGCAGGCGAATCGAGATCTGAAGGGCGGTCCAGAAGAAACCGCGAAGAGCGGCCGCACCGAGAGCAAGCGGCACAATCAACGAAGAGAGCTGGACCATGCGCCAGACCCAAGGACGCCGGCGGCTCTGACCGCGCAACGCCTGCGCCAGCGCGCCATCCGACCTTAGCGCCAGGTAGTTGAAGACGGCGACGCAGAGCATTGCGACGAGAAACAGAAGTCGACCCACCGACTCGCGCCACAGGTCCTCCCCGCGCATTTCAAATACGAAGATCAGGAAGACCGCCGGAACGGTGAAGAGCGTCAACCAGCGGAGGTTTCGCCAAAGCGAAGCGGCCGCGTCGTCGGGCCAGTCACAATGGGCCACCGCGATCCCGTCAGGCCGGACCAGCTGTCGAGCGATCCGCAGGGTCGCCCAAAACCCAGCGGCGATGACCAGGCCATACGCAAGGCTCCGGGCGAACTGAGTCGCGGCAGGCGAGAGCCCCAAACGCCAGGCAAGGTATGCAAGAACCGCCGGAAAACCTACAGCCAACAAGACGCTGAGTCCGAGCGCTTCGCTGGTTGCTGCGAAGCGGGCGCAGTTGGGGTTTCGTGCACGCTCGCCGAGCCGCTGAACTCGCGGACCGATTCTTCTCGCGAACGGAATGAAAAGAATCGCCAACAGCAGAACGACCAGGTGCACGGGCCACCACCTGCTGGCCGCGTCGCGAAGGCCTCTTCCGAGCTGCGCCCGGTGCTTCGCATCGAACAGCCATGCCATCGCATCGCGCCCGTCGGAGAGAAGCTCGGGCTGCACCGCTCTGCCACTTGGGATCCACAGGATGCGCTCGTCGATGAAGTCGAGGAGGTCCTTGGTGCGATCGATGAGCTCCTGCTGACTCGCATCGAAGTCGACGAGCTTTTGGAAATAGGTCTCGTAGTCCTCGATGAGCGCGTCCATGTACCTACGCTGGGTTTCGAAGAGCTGCCGAACGAGCCGCTCGATCTCTTCGCGCTCTTCGGGAGACAAGGGCTCATCAACTGATGTCATCACCTCGTCGACGAGCGCGTCGATGTCGGCCAGCAACTGACGTTGCTCGCGAAGCTTGATCTGCTGAAGCTGCACACCGCCGATTTGCTCCTGGCGCATGCGGATGAAGCGCTGATACATCCCGATATCAGGCGCTTCGGCGCGATGTCGGCGAAGCAAGACGCCCACCGAGTCCGCAAGACCGACGGCTTCGACGCGAGCCGCAAGCCGCACGAGCTCGGACTCGATTTGCGCAACCCTGGCCTCGGCTCGCGAGAGCTTCTGACTGACATCCTCGATTTGTTCGTAAAGGCCTCCCTCGCTGGTCCAAACCGAAGTCAACGCTTTGTTTCGCAGATAGAGCTCTTGAAGCGTTGCCTTGAACGCACTCGGTAGACTGGTGAGCTCTCTCAACAGCTCTTGGGAAGCCTCGTTCTCACGCTCGACTTTGAGCCGCTCCGTACGCTGCGTCGCTTCGCGCAGCTTGCCGCTCAGCGCTTGATAGTATGCGATTCGCAATGTCGCTCGGTCACGACGCTTGGCCAGCAGCGCACCACGGACCTCGTAGCTTCCGAGCTCGTTCTGATACGCCTCGATCTCCGCCAGCAATACGTTTCGTCTCAGCGAGCTCAGCGCGACGAGCGCTTCCGTTGCTGCCGCGTCGCTCGGCGCCGCGGATGGGGCCCCTTCGAGCTCTCTCAGCCGTTGCTTGGCGATCGAAAGCAACTCGGGGACCCTTCGACGTCGCTCCGCCCGCAGTTCGGATTCCGCGTCGAGCTCCGTCGCCTCGCGTCGCGCGGCCGCGAGATCCTGCTCAGCTTCAACGAGCTGGGCGTCGAGCTCGGCTGAGCTCTGATCTTCGGGTACTGCGATTGCCTTGCGCTCCTGAAGGCGCGCGATCTCCTGGTCGATGAGCTCGGTGCGGACTTGCGCTTCGTTGCCCGCCCGACGGTACTCCGCCGCCTTGGCCTGCCAGCTTTCAAGCCTGGCCTGCAGCTCCTTGGTCTTTCGCTCGATTTCGAGCAGCTCTGGCGACGCCTCGGGCGAAGCGGCTTCCTCGGCAGCCGAAGGCAGAAGGCCGGTTTGCGCGGCCGCAGGTCCTTGCAAGAGGCCTAGCCCCAGGCACGAGCCGATAGCGATCGCGAGCCAGTGCGGAGCGCTTTGCCGAGTCATCGGGGCTTCCGATTTCGCATCAAACCCTCTTGCGCCACCGAAGCAACCAGCGCTCCGTCCTGAGAATAAATATGACCGAAGTTGAGCCCCCGGCCTCCCGAGGTTCGCGGACTTTCGGTCACGTAGAGCATCCATTCGTCGGCGCGAAACGGTTGGTGAAACCAAATTGCATGGTCGAGGCTAGCAATGATCAGCTTCTCGGTCAGGAAGCTGTGACCATGTTGGTTGAACGAGGCCTCGAGCAGTCCGTAGTCGCTGGCATAAGCAAGGACCGCTTGGTGCGTTGCTGGATCGTCGTCGAGCGTACCGGTCGCGCGAAACCAGGTGCGGTGTGCGCCACTTTGTGGCTGGGGTTCCAAAAGGTCGACGTGATCCACCTCTCGTCGCTGAATCGGCCTGTCGAGCAACAACAAGAAATCGATCGCCGGGTGATTCGACCGCTCCTTGTAAGCCCGCAATCGCTCTTCATTGGTGGGCACCGTGTCCGGCGGCGGCGCCTTGGGCATCGGAACCTGGTGCTCCAGCCCTTCCTCCGGCGCCTGGAACGAAACCGACATGTTGAAGATCGCCTTGCCGTGCTGCTTGGCAACCACACGCCGCGTGGCGAACGAGCGTCCGTTACGAATGCGGTCGACGTAATAGATGACGGGGGCCGAGGTATCCCCCTCTCGCAGGAAGTAACCGTGCAGCGAATGGGCGGCCCGGCCTTCGACGGTCCGGCACGCTGCGATCAACGACTGCGCGGCAACGAGGCCACCGAAGATCCTCGGTCGGCCATCGTGGGGACTGAATCCGCGAAAGAGATCGATATCGAGCGGCTCGAGGTCGAGCCGTTCGAGAAGGCCGTCGAGGTTTGACACCCGGAGGAATTAGCACGGGACTTCGGATGGCGAGCCCGATGATCTGCGCGGCCGGGGCCGCTTTCACGCCGAAACCCTCTAGAACGCAATAATGCACAGTCAGGGTTGATCATGTGTGGGTTCGACATTTCATACGAGTCTCGAGCGCGGCCCGATCGATGCGATGATTACGTGGTCGAGCTCACAATTGGCCGTGCTTCATTCCTTCAGTGCTATAATATTGCGTTATGAGTGCTTTCAGGCTTGGCTTGGTTTTCGCCGCGATCGTTGCGGTGGGTTGTAGTGGTTCTGGAGACCCGGCGCGACGTGCACCGATAGCTTCGATTGCCCCGAAGGCCACTTCTGTGAACCGACGCTTTCTCAGTGTCTGCCCCAGCCAACGGGACTGCTTTGCGAGCTTCGTCCTGAATCGGTCACGTTCGAACCGATAGTCGAATGGCACTGGCAAGGTTGGAGCCAGGACAATCGATACCGCCAAGTGCAATCGACCCCGGCGATTGCCGATGTCGACGCCGATGGGTTGCCCGAAGTCGTGACCGTCGCGTATCGAGACTCGGCCAACAACATGCTCGTCATGCTCAACGGCGAGGATGGTAGCGAGAATCTGATGATTCCCGACAGTGCGTACAATGTCCGGTGGGGAACCGGCGCTGCGGTCGGAAACCTGGACCCGGACGCCGAGCTCGAGATCGTCTTCATGACCAGCGCACGCGACCTGGTCGTCATAGAACATGATGGCGCGGAGAAATGGACGGCAGACGTGAGCGGCGGGGAGAAGCAGGGCTATCCGGCGCTCGCGAATCTCGATACGGACCCCGAGGCCGAAGTCCTGATCGGCGGCAAATGGTTTGATAACGACGGCACAGTGATGCAGGACAAGGGTTGGATCGGCTGCAACGGCGAATGGTGCATCACCGCCGTCGCGGACTTCAACGCCGACGGGCAGCTCGATATCGTCTGTGGCAACAAGGTCTACGAGTCGGACGGAACCCTGGTCTGGGAGAACACCGCCGCGCCGGACGGCTTCGTTGCCGTGGCGGACATGACCCTCGACGGTAAGCCGGATGTGGTAAGCATCAGCGGCGGAAACGCAAGAGTCTTGAACGGCGTCGACGGAACGGTCGTTTTCGGCCCGGTCCCCATCCCCGGCGGCGGCGTGGGTGGCGCGCCGACGGTAGCCGATTTCGACGGCGACGGACGCCCGGAGTTCGCTGCGGCGGGCAAAGGCAACTACGCCGTCTATGACCTCGACTGCGCGGGCGACCCCGTGCCGGTGGAGCTGTGTAGTACGGGCAGGGCCGACGGAATCCTCTGGTCGATCGTCGTGCAGGATCTCTCTTCGAGTGTGACCGGGTCGAGCGTCTTCGACTTCGAGGGCGATGGAAAAGCCGAAGTCGTCTACAACGACGAGTGTCATCTCTACATCTTGTCGGGCCAGGACGGTGCCGAGCTTCTCAAAATGGAGAACTCCTCACGCACGGCTGCCGAGTACCCGCTGATTGTCGACGTCGATGCAGACGGCAACTCCGAGTTCGTCGTGCCAGCGAACGACGACCAGATCATCCGCGACGGCTGCACGGTCGGCACACACGGCTTACTGGCGTTCGGCGACACGAATGACAAGTGGGTGCGAACGCGGCAGGTTTGGAATCAGCACACGTACCACGTCACCAACGTCGAAGCCTCGGGCGCAATCCCAGCCCAAGAGAACGACAGTTGGTCCGGCGACGGACTGAACAACTACCGCCAGAACGTCCAAGGCGAAGGCGTGTTCAACGCGCCCGATCTCTCGGTTACCGGTCTTTCGGTCAACACGAGCTCCTGTCCGAGCGCGATTACCATCCAGGCCCAGATCGCCAACACGGGCTCGCTCGGCGTCGGCGCAGGGGTGCCTGTTGGGTTCTACCAAGGAATCCTGCCGGACGGCTCGCTGCTCGGTTTCGAGGCCACGACGGTGGCGTTGCTCCCTGGTCAAACGGAGACGCTCATCATGGAGTTCACGCCGGAATCTGGCGACATCGGACCCTGGGATTTCTACGTCACGGTGGATGACGAGGCGGCCGGTCTTTCGTTGGTACTGGAATGTGGTGAGGACAACAACGAGGGTAGTGTAGGCGCCGCTCGCTGCATCGTGGTGCAGTAGCAACGCCCCCAGAAACCCCAGGTGAAACGACCCAGGCGACCGTGATAGACTGGGGCACAGATGGTGGAACCGATGGGGATATGCGAAAAGCATCAGCTCCCGCTCGACGAGCACGGCGAATGCGAGTTGTGTCGCCTGAGCGAGATGCCCGCGGCGTCCCCACCTGCTCGAAGCGTGTGGTGGGCGCTGCTCATCCCGCTGGTGCTCTTGGCGGCTGGCGTCGCCTGGGCATTTTCTTCGCTTGGCTCCGAGCCAGAGGTCGCTCCACAGCGAGGCGTGCCAACCACCGAGGCTCGACCCGCGAGCCCCGCACCCGTCCGTCCCAGGCCGAACGCGCCCGACACGGAATTGATTCCGCCTCCACCGACACCGCCGAAACCAGACCCACGCATTCCAATCGAAGACATTCCAATTCCGGAGCCGCGCCCCGAGAAGACACCAGAGGGCGCGCACCTCGATGAGCGTCCGCATGAGCCGGCACCGCCAGCGGCCGAAGCGATCCCGGAATGGAAGTGGGACCTCGCTCGCAGGCGGGTCACCATCACCATGTACGCGACGCAGTGGTGTGGCGTGTGTAGAAAAGCGCGGGAGTACATGGACGCGAACGGGATCGACTTCATGGAGCTCGACACCGACGACAGCGCGGCTGCGAAAGAGCGACTTGGGGCGCTCAACCCTCGCAAGACGGTCCCGACCTTCGAAATCGACGAGCGGGTGTACGTCGGCTTTCAGGAAGAGCTATTCGAAGCCAATCTCAACCAGGCCGCGCAAAAGCATCTCTAGCGCTTCTGGCCCGCTGCCCGGCGCTCGCCGCACCCGCGAACCGCGAGATTACAATTGGCTGCGCCGTGTAAAACGGAGCGCCATGTTGCATCCGCCAATGCAATGCGGATAATTCCTGCATGGGGGGATCTCTGAGCATTGGTGTGCCGCCGTCTGGCGTCGGCCTTCGGTTCGATGTGTCGATGTGGCCGCTCACGGTGATAACGATGCCGCCGGTCATGACCTTGGCGGACATCGAGTACATGCAGGGTTGCTACGAGGACGTCTTCGCAGCGCCTACGCGCCATGCCCTGATCGTGGACGCGACCACGATCGTTAGGGTGCCCGACGCCACGCTGCGGAGACAGATCAAGGACTTCGAAGACAGCCGGCGACCGATCATCCGTCAGAAGAACATCGGAAGCGCGATCGTCATTCACGGCGCGCTCGTCCGAGGCGCGTACACGGCGCTTCGCTGGATTTCGCCACAGCCCGCTCCCAATAGAGCGTTCCCAACCCTGCGGGACGCCGCCGAGTGGTGCGTCCAGGGAATCGAAGAAGACGGGCAGATCGTGCCGATCGCCGCGTACGCGCTAGCCGGTCTCGCAGGTCGGGCTTCGATGAGCTGAATCACCGGAGAAGCTCACGCGGCCACATCAAGGGCGTTCCGTACGCTGCGCGGGGAGCTTAGAAGCATGGCGAGCCAGGACCACTCCTTCGACTGCGCAGCGGTCATGCGTACGATGATCGTGAGTGGGACAGACAGAAGCGCACCGACCGGCCCAAGGACGAAACCCCAGAAGATCATCGAGAGGATGACGACCGAGGGTGACAGGTCCGTCGCCTGCCCGGCCCAGCGCGGCTCGATCAGGATCCCGATCAGCAGGTTGATGAAGAAGTAGCCTGCGGTCAGTCCGATCGCCGGTAACCATCCCAAGGTGATCAAGCACAGGCCGATCGCCGGAATCGAGGCCAGGATACTGCCGACGCTTGGAATGTAGTTGAGGATAAAAGCGATCAAGCCAAACAGGAGCGAATGACCGAGGCCGACGACGCTGGTCAGACCGGCAACGAGCAGCCCGGTTGCCGCACTGGTCACGGTTTTGATCAAGAGGTAGCGCTGAACGTCGCGCGCAGCCCCTTTGAGCGTCTGCACGTCAAGCCGGCCGAGTTGATCGGTGCCTGCGAGCTTTCGAGCGATCGAACCACTCTCGACGACGAGGAAGACGGTGATCAGCAAAACGAGGGAACCAGCGGACACGATGCTGAGCGCCAAGGTCAGGCCGGGAAGCGTGAGACCTCGCACCGATTCGCTCGGGTCGAACTGCTCGACCGCGGTCGCCGGAATCCCCAGCCCCTGAGCCCAGAGCCATGATGCAGCCTCGAACTGCAGGCGGTCGAAATCGCCCCGGTATTGGCTGAACGCCATGGCGAAGTCGGTGGCTGCCCGAGTCGTGAGAAAACCGAGCCCGGTCACCACGGCAACCGCCGCAAGACAGGCAAGCGCAACGGTCACCCAATGCGGAACGCCGCGTTCGGTCAGGTCGAGGATCTTCGACAGGCTGATGGCGATCAGAGTCGCAAGAAGAATGGGAATGACGATCGGCTGCCCCAAGTGAAGCACGACCAAGAACACCCCAAAAGCAGCCAAGCGAATCATCCGCCGGAGGCTAGCACCCAACCGGGGCACGGCGCGACACGACACGACACGCAAACCATACGACCGGAGAACGGCTCGCAACGGGCGCGCTCGGTCGCGGGG
>Ga0209456_10000071_pt1 | contig 50818 bp, 43 predicted proteins | sample COG_11_FD_184755 | JGI IMG/M metagenome (GOLD analysis project Ga0209456, IMG submission 184755) | Pelagic marine sediment microbial communities from the LTER site Helgoland, North Sea, for post-phytoplankton bloom and carbon turnover... | ecosystem: Environmental > Aquatic > Marine > Neritic...
CGGCTGCCAGACGGATACGAGACCTTTCTCGGTGAACGCGGCACGCGTCTTTCCGGCGGCCAGCGCCAGCGTATTGCGATTGCCCGCGCAATGCTCAAGGATCCGCCAATATTGTTACTCGACGAGGCGACGAGCTCGCTGGACGCCGAAAGCGAGCGGCTCATTCAGGAAGCGCTGGATCAGCTCATGAAGGATCGCACCACGATTATCATTGCGCACCGCCTTGCCACCGTGCTCAAGGCAGATCGTATCGTCGTCATGGACCAGGGGCGTATCGTCGATATCGGAACGCATGAGGAACTCGTTACGCGCGATGCGCTTTACGCGAGGCTTGCGAAACTACAGTTCGGGGCCTCAGGGCAATCTCAAGGTGTTTGACATATGTGCCAAACCGCGTGGCGAACATGAACCAGCTCCGGCACATTCGACACAGCTCCCGTTAGTAGGCACCCTCCAGAATATGCTGCATCGAACCAAAAAAGACTCTGGCCTGAATTTGGCCATGCTCGCCGTTACTCCAACGATGCTCTTTGTTTTGAAATTTCAGACGATCGGTTTCTTCACCAGGTCCTTGACTGAAATGAAGCCAACCTGCTTGCCATCCTCCGTTATGACGATGTGATGTGACGTATTCTCTTCTCCGCAAGCGTTCGATAGATACCATAAACAGAGGCTTTAATATCGACGCTTATGAGCGGCGAACTCATCACCTCGCTTATCCGGGTCGTATTGACGTCGAGCCCTTTCAATACGGCTTTTTTGACGATATCCGATTCATCCAGCAAACCACTGGCGCTGCCCAATTCACCCACCAGAACGGAACTGGAATCGTGCGCTTTCATTATCTCGATTGCCTCGGCGATTGTCGTATCGGCACTGACCGCTGGCGGACCCTTTGTCATCAGGCGGCGCACGGGTTCCACCGCGGACCGTCTCAGGTAAACGAAGCAGTATACAGCGCCAATGAAGAAACCGCCGCCGATGATGTTACCAATCGTCACCGGCAGCAGGTTGCCGATCAGGAAGGAATACCAGGTCGAATTGTCCGCATTCAGCGCGCCGTTGGACAAGCCGGATGCCGCGGCGAAGGAAATAAAGGCCCCTGCCAGCATCGCCAGGACGAGCGTCGAAAGCGGCTCCATGTTCCCTTTCGTGATTCCCACTTTCTCCACCCGCGCGGCAATTTGGGCGGGGGAATATGCATCGATATCGAATGCGTCCATCGGTTGACTCGAACATCCCGGCCGACACCCGCTCGGATGAGCCGTGCCGGTCTACTTCATATTCACTTCATGCTGGGTAATCAGTCGCTCATCTCGGCTGAGCGCTATGATGTCGGCGAGTATGCGGGAAGCCTCCGCGCGCAGAATATTGTCCGCGAGGGAATTCTCGTTGGCATCATCGGAATCCTCCTCTTCCTCATCTTCGAGATCACCCAATTCCTTCAGTCCCTGCGACACCCGGTACCGATTCAGGCGATCCAGTGTGCCTTTCACACGGATATCCAGCAGTTCCCTGCGCTCCGTTTCCAGCAGGCTGACATTCTCCTGCTCAGCGGCCTCCCTGACGGCCTCCACCTCTCCTAGAAGATAGTCGAAACCAGGATCGTTCCTGATTCTTGATTCGTGGTTCCTTCGTGCTGCGTCCACGAGCTGTACACTGACATCTGTCGTGGTGTAATTGGCTGGTCTGACTGCCGCCCAAGGCAGCGCGTTTTCCAGGGAACGTTCGCCCTGCTCCTGCGCGTTGATGGCAGTGGGGAAAACGATATCCGGAACCACGCCCCGATGCTGCGTGCTCTCACCGTTGATGCGGAAAAATTGCGCGATCGTAAACTTCAGCTGCCCCAGATTTTCCGCCTGGAACTTGGCGAATCTGCTCAAATCGACAAGACGCTGGACCGTTCCCTTTCCGAATGTCGGCTCACCGATGATCACCGCGCGGTTATAGTCCTGCATCGCGCCCGCAAAGATCTCCGATGCCGAAGCGCTGTTCCGATCCACCATTACCGCAAGGGGCCCGTCGTAAACGATCCCCGGATCCGGGTCGTTGTTGATTCTGATTCTACCCGAGGAATCCCGCACCTGCACGACGGGACCGGAGCGAATGAACAAACCGGTCAGTTCCGTGGCTTCGGCCAGCGACCCGCCGCCATTGCCGCGCAAATCGACGAGGATTCCATCGATATTATTTCCCCGCAGTTCATCCAAAATTTTTCGGACATCACGCGTTGTACTCCTGAAATCCTTGTCGCCCCGCTCTCTGCCTTCGAAGTCGGTGTAAAAAGTCGGGATATTGATGACCGCGATGGTAAACGAACCATAATCCGTGCTTGCTTTCAGGATCTCTTTCTGTGCGGCCTGTTCTTCCAGCTTAATCTCATTTCGCTCCAGCGTGATGATCTTGTAGCTGCCGTCCGGTGGATTGCTCTTGGGTAACACCTCCAGCGTCACGACGGTCCCCTTTGGTCCGCGTATCAGGTCAACCACATCGCCCAGTCGCCAACCCACTACATCGACAATGGGGTCATCACCCTGACCGACTCCGGTGATCCTATCGTCGGTACCCAGCTGCCCGTTCAGATCCGCGGGTCCGCCAGGTATAACTCGTCGCACAACGGTGTATTCGTTCTCCGTCTGGAGTGCCGCTCCAATACCCTCGAGCGACAAACTCATGCGAATCTTGAAATTGTCGGATGCGCGCCTCGAAAAATAGGACGTGTGCGGCTCTATCGTTGCAGTGTAGGCGTTGATGAACATCTGATAGACGTCGTCACTCGTAAACTGGCCGATACGATCGGCCAAGCGCTGATATCGCTTGCTCAACACGTCGACCACCTGGTCGGGATCCCGGCCGGCCAGGGTCAGGTTCAACGCGTCGTTCTTTACGCGCTTGCGCCAGATTTCATTGAGCTCGGATTCGTTTCGGGCCCATGAGGCCTCACTGCGATCAGGGGCAAATTCCTCGGCTATATTGAAATCGAAATCCTGTTCCAGCAGATCGATTGCGAAGGCGACTCGCTGTTCCAGTCGAAGCCGCAGCCGTTTGAAAATCTCGAATGCCGGATTGATCTTCAGGTCCTTGAGCGCGTCGTCCAGTCTGTATTTGTATTTCTGGAACTCCTCCAAATCCGAAACCATGAGGTAGCTGCGATTGGGATCCATCGCCTCCAGATATTTTCCCATGATCATCTCTGAAATCGCGTCGTCCAGCTTGCGGTTGCGATAGTGGTAGCGCCGCAGGAACTGCACGATCAACTCTGTCGCCCTGACCTGGTCCTGGGACGCGATGAGTTCAGCGGGATCGGTAGGAATGACCTTGGCATGTACGCCTGAGACCGCAACCAGCAGGGCCGTCAATGCAAACAGGGTTTTACTGAAACGATGCACGAAAATTCCTCGATGAACCAAACAGAGATGGTGGGTAATGTTTACTATAGAACAGATGCCCCACCCGTCGCCAGTTTTTACTACCAAACCGGCCAATTCCAGGCGTTGAATATCCTTAGACTCCTAAAAATCAATTAATACTGCAGTTTGATCCTGCACGAATCGACCCGAACGGCCTAGGCTCATGAATACTCGAACAGGCTCCCGGCGCGGGCAATATTCAGGATCGGCGCGGCGGGTTAGAATTGTTCACCCAACATCTGGAACCGCTAAATGCTGAGTTACGAGAATAAACGGGACGCGTTCGTCTCGCGATATCGTGCCGCAAAAAATCAGATCCGCCTCGGCAAAGACACATCGAACCTGTTTCGAGATCGTTCCAATACCGCACACATTACACTCGACGTACGCTCGTTTGATAACGTTCTCGACGTTAACACCTCGGAAAACTTCGTCGAGGTCGAAGGCATGTCCCCCTACGCAGGACTTGTCGATGCCACTCTCGCGCACGACCGCATGCCGTGCGTGGTGCCGCAGCTCAAATCCATTACCATAGGCGGCGCGATATCCGGAGTCGGGATTGAATCGTCCTCCTTCAAGTTCGGACTGGTCCATGAATCCATACTGGAAATGGATGTGTTGACGGGGAACGGGGACATTGCAACCTGTACACCGAACAACGAGCACCGCGACCTGTTTTTCGGCATGCCCAACTCCTATGGAACACTCGGCTACGTGCTCAAGTTGAAGGCGGAAATCACACCGGTGAAACCGTTTGTCAGACTGGAGCACGTCCGACACACGGAAACGAGAACTTTCTTCGATTATATGGACGGGTCATTCGAGGAAGATATAGATTTTCTGGACGGCGTCATGTTCGCCCCGGGGGAATTCTATGCTACCCGCGGTGTATTTACCGATGATGCTCCGTACAACAGTGACTACACCCACCAGCATATCTACTACAAATCGATCAGGGAGAAAGAAGTCGACTATCTCACCGCTCACGACTATATCTGGAGATGGGATACCGACTGGTTCTGGTGCTCTAAAAACGTGGGCGCTCAGAACCGCCTGCTGCGGCCCCTGTTTGGTCGTAAACGGCTGAATTCCGTCTTTTATACGAAGATAATGCGCTGGAATGCAAAATGGGGATTCACCCGCCGAATCAACCGATTGCGCGGGATTCACACCGAATCGGTAATCCAGGATATCGACATACCCATCGAACGCGCTCACGAATTCTACACATTTTTCGACGAAGAAATCGGAATTCGTCCGGTCTGGGTCTGTCCCATAGGTGCGTACCACAAGCGAAATGACTACCCTCTTTACCCCATGGATCACGCTCGACGCTACATCAATTTCGGATTCTGGGATGTGGTCTCTGGCCAACAGACCCGGCCCGAAGGTTTCTACAATCGAAAAGTGGAAGAAAAAGTGGTGGAGCTCGGTGGAATCAAGTCGCTGTATTCGGATGCCTACTATCCACGAGATCAATTCTGGCGACTGTACAACCAGGACGCATATCGGGAACTGAAAGCCAAGTACGACACCAACGGGCGTCTCAAGGATCTGTACGATAAATGCGTGCTCAAGCAGTAGATTCCTCCACCTATGAGCGCATTTGGGAGGTCATTGGTCAAATACCCTGCGGCAAGGTGGCAAACTATGGGCAGATTGCCCGGATTGCCGGACTGGGGCAGCGCGCGCGGCTGGTGGGATATGCGCTTCACAGTGCACCCGACGAACTGGAACTGCCATGGCACAGGGTGATCAACGCTCAGGGGAAAATATCATTTCCCAAAGGAAGCGCCAGATATCGGCGGCAGCGCGGTTTGCTGGAAGCCGAAGGGCTTGTCTTCATCGGCGACCGGGTCAGTTTCAACACCTACAGATGGATACCAGATACCGATGACTGGCCCGAGGAGTATCTTGAACCGGAAAAACATTATTAGTTCTGCTGTTGGGGCGATCACGATTGCATTTCTGGCGTTCGGCCAGGACGTGATTGCCGAACCCAAGTTGATAAGCGCAAAAATGCTCAGCGAGCTGCAGATCGACATCGTATACTCCGCGGCTGCCGAGGCAGTCAGCCTGCAGAGCACCACGATCAGCGCCGAAATTGAGGCGCGTGTCATCGATATCCGGGCCCAGACGGCCGATGAGGTTCCGACCGACTCGACCCTCGTTCACCTGGACTGCCGGGACTATGAACTGCAGTTAAAACAGGCGCAGGCCGAGGCAAATGCCGCCCGGGCACAGCTGAAGCTGGCCCAACAGCGGCTGAACCGCACCACCACTCTCATCGATCGCAAGCACGTGTCGCAAGATGTGCTGGATCAGCAACAAACCGAACTTGACGCCGCCCAGGCCAACGTCGAATCCAGGGAGGTCCTGACTGAGCAGGCAATAACGAAGCGCAGTCGGTGTTCGATCAAGAGTCCGTTTCGAGCCGCGGTAACCAAGCTCCACGTGGGTATCGGTGAATTCGTTCGCAGTGGTACAGCCCTGCTCGACATTGAGGACCTGGACCACGTCGAAGTCTCATCTCGGGTGCTCCCGGTCGAAGTCGCTTCGTTGCTGGCGGCGCCACGCATATTCCTCGAATTTTCCGGCACTCGACTCGAACTCGCGGTCGATAGGGTCAGTCCCATCGTGGACAGGACCACCCGAACTCACGAGGTGCGGCTGCGTTTCAAATCCCTCGCCGCACCGGTAGGTGCAAGCGGTCGGGTAACATGGACGGAACGGAACCCCGGCCTGCCTGCGGACCTGCTCGTGCAGCGCGATGGAAAACTAGGAATATTCGTCGTGGAAGATAAAAACGCCAGATTTCTGCACCTGGCCAATGCCGTGGAAGGGCGGCCGGCGGCGATGGACGTTTCCCCGGAAACACTCGTTGTCACCAGCGGCCGCCACAACCTGCAATCCGGCGACAGGATTGAACTGGAACAGTAGACCCGGTCGATCAACGGTGTTGACTGGACTGGACCTTCCCTTACTCTCCGATGAATCGATTTTTTGCCCCTGAATGAATTCCAGGCTATCCCGATTTCTGCAGAACCACGTGCTGGCCAACCTGCTGTTCGTCCTGGTCATCGTGGTCGGTTCGATTTCCTACATCGTTATACCGAGACAGCAGGACCCCACAATCAACTTCAATTGGATCAACATAACCACGATCTTTCCCGGGGCGTCGGCCACGGACGTCGAACAGCGGGTGACAGATGTACTGGAAGAAGCGATCCGCAGCGTGTCCGACATCAAATTCGTTTCCAGCAACAGTCGCGAATCGGTGTCCAATATCCTGGTTCGATTTGAAGACATCGACGAGCGTGTGTTCGATAAGAGGGTGGCCGACCTGCGTCGTGAAATCCAGAACAAGCTGGACGAGCTTCCAAACGAAACGGAGGATCCGGTCATTTTCGAGGTGACCTCGGCGAACGCGTTCCCCTCCGCCACGGTCGTAGTCACCGCGCAGGCCGATGACGAGCAGCTCAGGATTCAGGCGGAGATCGCCAAGAAAGATATCGAACGCCTCAAGGGTGTGGACCGCATCCTCGACACCGCGCTGTCCCAGCCCGAACTCCAGGTCTTGTTCGACCCGGTCAGTCTGATCCGGGTCGGACTCAGCCCCATTCAACTTGCCAATACGGTAAGCAGTCACTACCAGGACGTATCAGCGGGCAGTGCTCGGATCAACGATGAAAACTGGCTGATCCGACTGATCGGAACCAGCCGGGATCCCGAATATTTGGCGTCGCTACCCGTTCCGACCAGCCAGGGTGAAATCCGCTTGGGTGATCTGGCGGAGGTCCGCCGCGGGCGGACGGAAGCAACACAGCTCGTTCGCTATCAGGGCCAGCCGGGCGTCCTGCTGGCGATCACCAAAAAAGGCAGTGCCAACATACTCGAGGTCGTGGAGCGGGTCCGCGAATACGTCGAAGAGCGCAACCAGCTGCTCAAGAACTCGGGAGTACGCCTGGTTCTGGCTGATGATCAGACAGAGACCACCCGCAACGCCATCCGTGTAATGCAAACCAACGCTCTGCTGGGTCTGATACTCGTTCTATTCGTGACCTGGGTGTTCCTTGGCAGTCGAATAGCGCTACTCACCAGCATCGGGATCCCTTTCATACTTGCCGGGGCCTTTTGGGTTCTGCGCAGTCTGGATCAAACTCTCAACGTGTCTGTACTGCTGGGTGTCGTCATCAGTCTGGGTATGCTTGTCGACGACGCCGTGGTGGTGGTCGAGGCCATTTATTATCGTTTGCAGCGAGGCGTGGACGCGCTACAGGCTGCACTGCAGGCACTGTCGGAGGTTTCGTCTCCAGTCACAACGGCTGTACTGACAACCATATCGGCATTTCTTCCGCTGATGCTGCTGCCTGGAATTCTGGGAAAGTTCATGTTGGTCATACCGCTGGTGGTGACCGTGGCGTTGATAATCAGCCTGATCGAGGCATTCTGGATGCTGCCCGCCCATGTCATCGGCGCCAGGGTCAGCTTCGACCGGCCGTCCCGCATACAGCGTTTACGAGTCAGGTTTCTGCACCGGCTGCGTCTGACTTACACCAAAACCTTGATCAGGGTCATGCGATGTCCCGTACTGATGCTCGCACTGCTGCTTTCCCTGTTCGCCGGGGCTTCCGCCGCGCTCGCCACCGGCTTAATCAGGTTTGACTTCTTTGCCAGCGATCCGATTCGGATTTTCTACGTCAATGTTTACATGCCCACGGGCACCCCGATCGAATCGACTATGCGTACGATTCTCAGAGTCGAGGAGCGGGTTCGCAAACACGTGGAGCCGAATGAAGAACGGTCAATCGTCGCGTACGCAGGTCAACTCTTCACCGAGACGACTCCGTTCTACGGTGATCACTACGGTCAGATACTGGTATCCCTCAATGCGAAAACCGGGGATCAGCGGGAGGTCGACGACATCATCGATTCACTGCGAGAAGATGTGCAGAAGGTTGCCGGGCCCTTGCGCATAACGATACTTCGCCTGGCCGGGGGGCCGCCGGTCACCAAACCGATCTCGGTCAAAGTGCGCGGCGAGCGAATGGAGGAAATCCGGGCAGCCAGCGGCGAACTCAAGCTTGCGATGATGAGAAACCCCCTCATTTCGGACATATCCGATGACTCCCCGCCAGGTCAGCGTGAAATGATCCTGCGGGTGGATACCGATGCCGCCAGGCGCGCAGGGGTCGCACCGGAGACCATCGCGCGCACCGTGCGTTTACTGGTCGATGGGGAGGTTGTTGCGGCCTTGCAGGACCGGGGCGAAGAACTGGAAGTCCGGGTGCGCGCCAGTCACGGCGGATTGCAGTCGCCGGATGATCTCCTGAGATACACGCTGCCCGCAGAAGACGGCACGGGGGTCCCGATGTGGACCCTACTGGAGGCTGACCATGTCCGAGGCCCCGCCAATATCCGGCATTACAACTTCAGGCGTGCCATTACCGTGGAAGCCGACATCGACAAGACCCGGATCGATACCATCCGTGCAAACGACTACGTGCTTGCGCAGTGGGCCGGGCTTCGTGACAAGTATCCCGACATCGATCTGGATCTTTCAGGGGAGCTCGATGACATCCAGGAGAGCCTGGATTCGATATTCATATTGTTCCTGTTCGGCATCGGGCTGATCTATCTGATACTTGGCACGCAGTTCAAGAGCTACTATCAGCCCCTGATGATCCTGACGACGGTGCCCATGGCATTTACCGGCGTCGTCCTTGGTCTGCTCATTAGCCAGAAGTCGCTGAGCCTTTTTACGCTGTACGGCGTCGTCGCCCTGGCGGGCATAGCGGTCAATTCGGCGATCGTACTGATATCGGCGGCCAACGACCGCCTGGCGCTGGGCATGTCCCTGGTGCATGCAACCGTCTACGCAGCGCGTCGAAGGATTGTCCCGATCATCATAACTTCCCTGACAACCGTCGCAGGCCTGTTTTCCCTGGCGGTCGGCCTGGGCGGCCAGTCGTTGTTGTGGGGGCCGGTCGCGACCACAATCGTATGGGGCTTGAGCTTCTCCACGATACTCACCATCTTTTCCGTCCCGCTTATCTACCGCCTAACCATGCCCCGTTCCAGCCGCGTTACCGGCTAGCGGGCTAGCCCTTCAGTAGCGTATCTTTGGCCTGATTTATCTTAGCGGCCAGATAGGTCGAGCCGCCGCGATCTGGATGGAGCTTCTGCATGAGCCTTCGGTGAGCGCTTGTGATCTCCTCCTCCGAAGCATCTGCCGGCACACCCAGCACCTCCCTCGCTTCCTGTTCACTCATCGGACCGCTGCTCACCGCACCGGAGCCCCGCTCCGCACCCGGCTCCCGCCACTGGTCGCCGTGAACGCGGTCGAGATAGGCCTCCAGCAGCGCACTAGATTCTTCATCGAGCTGGCGATACCGGTCGAGCAGTTCCTTGAGCTGGCCCAGGTCGAGGTCGGAGAGTTTTTTGCCTTCATAATCCCCCGACAGGATCTCGCCGTCCATGTTTCCGCTGTCGTGGTCGAGCGTCATCAGCAGAAAACGCGACTGCACTCGCGAAGTTCGCCCGGAGGCGGCCGCGCCGCCAGGACCCTGCGAAGAGGCCTGGGCGTTCTGATAGTAGGTGAAGAGCTGGCCCAACAGCGGAACGTAACGAAGAGCAGACAAAAGCCGACCCAGGAAAGGCAACGTGGCGGCGATCGCGGCGAACACCCAGTTCAACCTCCCGGTCGCCGCCAGCAGGATGATCAGGATGACCGCAAACCAGAGCCCACCTCTGCGCAGGTAGCGGGCAACTTTCTTTGGATCTTCCTTTAGCAGCCAGTTTACGAAAATCACCGCCAGGACCACGGCGATAAACAGCAGGATGAAACGTCCCATCGATCAGCTCACTTTAGTTGCCGGGTCAACAGCGCCACCGGCCCACGCTTGTCCCTGCTGTAGTGCTTCAACGCCTTCCGCCCACCCGCGGCATATACCGCAACCGCGCTCAACAGTTCCTTGAGCTGTGACGCACTGCCGCCATCGAAAGGACAGCAGGCCCCTCCGCTCAGTCGGGCGATCTGCGAGAACGCATTTGAAGCGTTCCTGTCGCCGCCCTCGTGAAACAGGAAGACCGGAACGTTCAAAACGCCCAGCCGGCCCGCGAGATCGCACAACGCCTCGACGTTTTCCTCCATGCAATCGCCGACGAACACCAGAGCGTGCACCTTCTTCACCCTGGTTTCCCTGATCGTGTGCTTCAGGACCTTGAAAATCTGGGTCAATCCGCCAAGGCAAAAAACTGAAGACATTCGTTGCAGCAAATCAGACCCGCTCGAATACCAGGGGCTGTAGTTGAATTCCCCGTATCCGCGATAGAAACACAGCTGGACTTCCAGGCCACCAAGTTTGTCTGTCTCCAGAAACATGTCTCCCTGGATCTTACATGCCCGGTCCCAGGCCGGTTGTCGGCTGGCCGTTGCATCCATGGCGAATATAAGACGACCGCGGTCGCCTTGCGGCTTCGACACGGGAGTCTTGCTCACCTTTTCGAGGAATCTGTCGACTTCCTGGCGCGAGGACGGTGTGGGCAGCTTCGATTTCGTCATTCTGTGGCCTAGTTTATCAGCATCAAGGAACGAGCCGACGCTGATCCTGATCCGGCCGTCTCGGTGCGATATGCGCACTTGTTATTTGGGTGCGTGGGTGGGATTAATCAATGGGAGGCGCCACACAGGTGCTGCTACAATGAGGTGTTTAGATCACTTCGAATATCACTCGATTGCGATGAAAAACCCCAACCTGGCGGCCTCGTTGCTCGATTTCCTGGAGGCTTCGCCGACCCCGTTTCACGCCGTCGCCAACATGGCGTCTGAACTGGAAGATGCGGGTTTCCGGAAACTGTCGGAACGGGAGTCGTGGAAACCGAAGGCTGACGAGCGCCGCTATGTTACCCGTGGTGGTTCCTCCATCGTTGCCTTTTCGAATTCGGGGCCTGACCCGGCCGAGGCGGGCATACGTATGGTGGGGGCCCACACGGACAGTCCATGTCTGAAGGTGAAACCACGGCCCGAACTGTCCAAAAACGGATACTTCCAGCTCGGCGTGGAGGTGTACGGCAGCGCCCTGCTGAATCCCTGGTTCGACCGCGACCTGTCCATCGCCGGGAACGTGACCTATATGGATAGTTCGAGAAAAATCGGCAATACCCTGGTGGATTTCGGTGAAGCGGTAGCATTCATTCCAAGTCTGGCCATACACCTGGACGGGGACGCCAACAAGAACCGCACGGTGAACCCGCAAAATCACCTGCCCGCGATACTATTCCGCTGCGATGAAGACGAAAAACCCGATCTCCGTGAAATGCTCTTGACCCGGATCAGGGCAGGGGCAACCGATGCAAAACCCGAAACGGTGCTGGATTTCGATCTATGCTTGTACGACACCCAGCCACCGCGGCTTGTCGGGATGAAGAACGAGTTCGTGGCCAGCGCGAGACTCGACAACCTGCTCAGTTGCTTCATCGGAATGCGCTCCCTGATCGACGGTGAGGGGCAGCAACCCTCGATGCTGGTCTGCAACGACCACGAGGAAGTGGGCAGTCAGTCCGCGATAGGCGCACAGGGCCCTTTCCTGCGCTCCGTTCTGGAGCGGTGGTGTGGTTCACGGGAGCGCTACCAGCAGACCATAACCCGTTCCATGCTGATTTCCGCGGACAATTCACATGGCATACACCCAAACTATGCCGACCGGCACGATGAAAATCATGGTCCGCTGTTGAATAGGGGACCCGTCATCAAGATCAATTATAACCAGCGCTACGCCACCAACAGCCTGACCAGCGCGATCTATCGAAAACTTTGCCAGGAGAACGATATTCCCCTGCAGGTCTTCGTCAACCGCACGGACCTGGCCTGCGGTACCACCATCGGTCCCCTGACGGCTGGAGAAGTCGGCGTGCAGACGCTGGATGTGGGCATACCCCAGTTTGGCATGCATTCGGTCCGGGAAACATGCGGGGTCGACGACGTCGACTATTTGTATCGATCGCTGACCGCATTCTACCGCAGCGAGCAGCTTGTTTAGAATATTTATTGCCCTGGCTCCACGAGGATGAGGCCATCGACCAATCAGAAATCCTTATCCCCCTCTCCTTTCGGGAGAGTGATGGAGTGGGGGGGGGCCATCGATAATTTCGTGAACTCCTTCAAGCGCCGCCGAAACTCGTCGATGTCGTACACGGCCAGGAGATCGCGGGACGAAAGCCGTGTTCCGGCCTCGACCAAGCCGATCGACGCTGCAAGTTCGCCCACAAGCTGACGGGCTCCGCCGCCGCCTGCGCGGTAAGCTTCGATCGTGGTCGATTCGAAGCGCTTGGACATTCTCGTTCCCTCATCGCTGTGCATCAGCGGGACGTGCCAGAAGTCGGGGGGCGGCAAATCCAGGGCCTCGTATAATAGTATCTGCCTCGGAGTGGAGTCGATCAAATCAATGCCCCGCACCACGTCAGAGATCCCCATTAGCGCGTCGTCCACGACTACAGCGAGTTGATATGCGAAGAGACCGTCTTTGCGTTTGAGGACGAAATCCCCGACTTCCGTCCGCATATCCTGGCTGATCCTTCCCGCAACGCGGTCTACGAAGCTCATCGTCCGATCCGGGATACGGAAGCGCGAAGAGCGGGGCCGATCGCGCGACGCGTGCCGGGCTTCTCGACAGGTGCCGGGATATACCGGCGAATTACCGTGCGGCGCGCTGGCCGCCAGCCTGATGTCTTTGCGTGAGCATGTGCACTCGAACACCAGGCCCTTCTGTTCCAGCACCCGCAGGGCCATCGCATAGAGTTCGCCGCGTTCGGATTGCTCGTAAGGTGATGATTCACCGCCGATGCCGCCTCCCGCGTCCCAGTCGATCCCAATCCATTCCAGGTCATCGAGTATGCCGGCAGCGCTGCCGGTCTTGACGCGGGGCAGATCCAGGTCCTCCATCCGCAGGATGAAAACGCCGCCTTGCAGCCTCGCCTGCATCCAGGCCAGAAGCGCCGTTCGGATATTGCCCAGGTGCTGCGCACCCGTCGGGCTTGGGGCGTAGCGTCCGCACACGCCCTCGGTGCGCAGGCGAATCTCCCTTGCGGCAAGTGTTTCGAAACGATCAGTTGATCCCGTGAGGGGCTCCGATTTCAACGTGTCGCCGGCCAGGCTATATCTCCCTGGTTGTATGAAAGTCGAGATCCGGCCAGCGCTCCTGGGCCAGTTGCAGATTCACCCGGTTGGGGGCGATGTATGTCAGGCAACCGGAGCCGTCCAGCGCCAGGTTTGCCTCCACCTTGTCACGAAACTCACTTTCCTTTGCCGGATCCGTACTGGTAACCCAGCGTGCCGTAGCGACCGGGATCGATTCAAAACTGCAGTCGACGCCATATTCATGACGCAGCCGGTGGGCCACGACATCGAACTGAAGTACGCCTACCGCACCCAGAATCAGGTCATTGTTGATCAGCGGCCGGAACAATTGGGTCGCCCCCTCTTCGCTAAGCTGAATGAGCCCCTTCTGCAGGGCTTTCGCCCGCAATGGATCACGCAGGTTTACGCGGCGAAACAACTCGGGTGCAAAATTGGGTATGCCGTTGAACTTGAGTGATTCGCCCTGGCTGAAGGTGTCGCCGATGCGAATTGTGCCGTGATTCGGGATGCCGATTATGTCGCCGGCATAGGCCTCATCAGCCTGTCCGCGACGCGCCGCCATGAAGGTCATTGCGTTGTGCACGGCCATGTCCCTTCCCAAACGCACATGCCGAATCTTCATACCTTTGGAAAATTTACCCGAGGTGATCCGCAGAAACGCCACACGATCATGGTGCGCAGGATCCATGTTTGCCTGGATCTTGAATACGAACCCCGAAAACGTCGACTCCGCGGGCTCCACACTGCGCTCGGATGCGGCGAATGCCTGGGGTGGGGGTGCAAATTCCACGAACTTGTCGAGCAGATCGTTTACTCCGAGATCGCTCAGGGCGGAACCGAAAAACACCGGAGTTTGACGGCCGGCGATATACTCCTCGACATCGAACTCGTGGCTGGCGCCTTTCACCAGTTCCATCTCTTCCCTCAGCTCATCAACGTCCTGACCAAGGATGGCTTCCAGGTCGGGATTGTCGAGCCCCGCGATCGCCATATCATCATCTGGGTTACCTGCACGACCTGCGAATAAATGGACGGTATCGTCGTAGATGCGATACAGGCCGCGAAACCTGGAGCCCATGCCTATCGGCCAGGTCATCGGGGCACAGTCGATTTGCAGGACCGACTCGATATCGTCCATCAGCTCGATCGGTTCCCTTCCTTCACGATCCAGCTTATTGACGAAGCTCATGATCGGAGTAGCGCGCAGTCGGCAAACCTCCATGAGTTTGACGGTCCTCTCCTCTACACCCTTGGCGGCATCGATGACCATCAGTGCGGAATCGACGGCCGTCAGCGTGCGGTAAGTATCCTCCGAGAAATCAGCGTGTCCCGGGGTATCCAGCAGATTGACCACGTGATCCTTGTACTCGAACTGCATTACCGAAGAGGTCACGGAAATGCCGCGCTGCTTTTCCAGTTCCATCCAGTCGGAAGCCGCGTGACGGCTTGCCTTGCGCGCCTTCACCGTTCCAGCCAGTTGTATGGCGCCGCCGTAGACCAGAAGGCGCTCGGTCAGCGTGGTCTTGCCGGCGTCGGGATGAGAGATTATCGCGAAAGTTCGCCGCCGCAGGATTTCAAGTTCCAATTCAGACATGGATTTCTATAGTGGAATCGGGCGCGGATTAAAACGCCTTGAACCCGGATTGTCAAAGGTGCCCTGAGTAGAGCGCCCAATCTTTATTTCTTGTGCAGGGAATACAGCTTATTCCAGGATTGATGTTGCGAGCGGCTTCTCGTCATTTCCACGTCGATCCACTCCCCGATCAGGTCCTCGAGGGAATATTGGGCCGACCACTGGATGACACGCCTGGCGTTTTCAGGGCTTCCTACCGAACTCTGAATGTCATACGGCCTCAGCAAATGTGAATCGGAGGTTATGTGATCCTCGTAGTTCAGGTTAACCTTGTCGAATGCAACTCTCAGGAAATCCCGCAGGCTTCTCTTTTTTCCGGTCGCAATGACCAGGTCCCGGGGCTCATCGAGTTGCATCATGCGCCATGCCGCCTCCATGTACTCGGGTGCCCATCCCCAATCCCTGAAAATCTCAACATTGCCCAATTTCAGATTCAGTTTCTCACCCCTGGCGATCTGACAGGCAGTCGACACGATCTTTCCCGTCACGAAACCGACCGGGCGCAGCGGCGACTCGAAATTGGAGAAGATCGCAGAGCAGGAATGCAGTTCGTAGGCCTCACGATAATTCTTGGTTTGCAGGTAAGATGTTGTCTTGGCAACCCCGTAGGGACTGTGGGGGTCGAGCGGTGTACTTTCCTCCGCGGGTGCTCTGCAATCGCCGAACATTTCTATTGACGCGGCATCGAGGAAGCGGATCTGAGCCCTCAAAGTGCGTATCGATTCCAGAATATTGAGTGTCGGAACCATTATCCCGATCGATGTTCTGACGGGATCCCCGAAAGAACGTGCAACGGAGGACGGTGCGGCGAAATGATAGATTTCATCCGGGCGAAGTTCGTCGATCAGTTCGATGACCTGCTCGTAGTTCGTCAGATCCAGAGACACCAGTTCCACTTCGGCTTTTAGCGGGCGATTCGCCATCCTGATGTCGCGAGTGGTGCCGACGACGCGGTATTCTTTCTCCAGCAAAAGCGAGGAAAGATAGAATCCGGCCTGACCCGTCACACCGGTGATCAATGCCGTTTTCAACTTGCCCCCCGGGATGCCACTCCCTGGAACACCTCAACCGTCCTTCGAGCCGTGTTGTCCCAGGAAAACTGCCTGGCACGGTCCCTGCCTTTGTCAATACAAAACTGTCGCAACGTGCTGTCACTCATCATTTCCGACAAACCTCTGGCAATGTCCTGTTCATCCGTGGGGTCGATCAGATGCGCCGCACCACCTGCAACCTCCGGCATGCTCGAACAGTCGCTGCAGACGACCGGGCACTCACATGCCATGGCCTCCAGAATCGGCAAACCAAATCCTTCATACAAACTCGGGTACACGGATGCCAGTGCACCACTGTACAGGAGCGCGAGGCTTTCGTCGTCAACGTGCCCCAGAAGCTTTACCTTGCCCTTCAGTCTCAGGCGTTCGATCTCGGTCGGAAGAGTCTCGTTCATCCAGCCTGACCACCCCACGCACAACAGTGGAATGTCGGTATTGATCTCGGCGTATGCATGCACCAGGCCAATAAGGTTCTTTCGCGGTTCCCGGGTGCCAACTGTCAAAACATAGCGCTGCGGTATTCTGTTCGCATCGATATAACGCCGCACATCCTCCCCTTTCCTTTTGTAGAAAACACTGGATCCGGCCAATGGAATCGCCGTGACTTTTTCAGGAGGCACATCGAGCATTGCAACTATCTCACCCCGGATGAATTCGGAAATCGTAACGATGTGCTCCACCACCGGCAGACGCTTATAGAAATAGCGCTCGAAATGCCTCACCCGGTCCGGCGGGTGACATTCGGGATGTGTAATCAGAGAAAGATCGTAAATGGTAAAAACCGTGGGCACGGAATCCGATGTCGTCAACGGCAACAATCCGGTCTCGTGGTATACGTCGAACCGGTTTTCGCGGAAATGCCTTGCCAGGACTAGGTTCTCAACGACGACGCGCGACACCCGGGCAATATCCCGGGCCCACGCGGGAAAATGCCGGCTCATGGCGTCCCGGGACTGCCGGGGCATGATGTGGGTCACCCGCCCGTTGCAGAAATAGCTGATCTTCGCAAGTTCCAAAGCAATGATGTGTTGATACAGGGTACGCACATATCTTGCCACACCGGTAAATACCGTATTCAGCGGTCGCGCATTCAGCAACACGTTTATTGATCCCGATTCTTCCCCGGACGACGGCATGCGACCCACACGATTTATAACTGTGTATTTATAATTGATTGTTGATAAGATTCATTTTGATTGTACTCCAATTCCCATGCCCGACAATCAACCACCATAGCAAACATCAGTTGCCGGCAGCAACGTTCTCCAGAAACGGAGGCGTAGTGAAATGCAGATCGTCTATCTCAGCAAACGACCCGATATTCTCCGCGGCACGCTTTCATCAGTTGCCCGGTACATGCCATTTATTGATGAAGTGGTGCTTGTGGTTCCGCGCGGTACACAACCTCGATTCACCTATGTCCAGGAGATGTTCCCGGTTGATATTATTTTCGACGAATCATTGATCGACGCAGACGACAGCGGTCTCGACCATCAGGCCCGGGACTATCTGTTGAGAACTTCTTTGAGCGGGCATCCGGCAATATCCGACGAGTTCATCATGTCGGATGACGATTACCGTCCAATGGCGCCGGTTGACCTCGCATTCTTCAAGGAAAACGATAAATACCGTTCGTACTACTTCTATGACCTGCGCGACTGGATATTCGACGACACCGCCTTTGACCGGGGACAACAGAACACCTATCAGATTCTAAAGTATCTCGGCTATGCTCATTTTTCCTACGCTTCCCATATGCCGCAAATCATCCGCAAGGACCTGCTAAAGGAGTCAAAACAGCGTTTTGCACCGTATTCCGGCCGGTTGAGCCTTTGCGAATGGAGCACATACTTCAACTACGCCCACAGACACCATTGCGAGCTCTTTTTGCCGCCCCGATCCTACAAAACACTGTGCTGGCCTGATTGTATTACCTGCTGGCCCAGGGCGATCGAGCCGGAAGAATACGTTTTTGAGAATTACTCACCGGCTTTGTACAAAGACAACGGGCCTTTTTCGCATATCGGATCGGCGGAATCAGGCGATCACGATAATCGGTTCGACAAGATCCTGGCATGGTATCGGCACGAGTTGAACGTGCTGCATGGCAGATCGCTTGATACGGATACTGTCCCGCGCAGAATACTCAATAGCCTCCTGCGGCCGCTTCGACGAATCAAGGATGTTCTGTGGCTGCGCGAACGCACACAGATGATCAGGTTGGCAAATCGAATCGAAAAAATTGAAACCCTGATCGAGTCCCGATCCGGTCACTGATAACACTGATTGAATATTCCATTGGGCGATTCATAAAACCATTTTATTGCCATGATTTTACTTTGAAAAATCTCCCCAAGTGGCATAAGCTTGTAGTAACATTATTGGGGAGCTGTAGTAGAGCTAACACCACATGTTGGGGTTTTGAGTTGGAAAAAGCCGAATACGATTTACCGGAAGAGATTCGCGCGGTGGGTGTAGTCAAGCGCAGCGATGCTCCTTTGATCGAGAAACTCCTCGCTGAGAACGACCATCCCAGTTATCATGTTGCCCTGGTGGAGACTTCCAGCGTAAAGAGGTGGGTTCCCCATCTGATCGGTATACCGCTGATCATGTCACTGTTTAGTATCCTGGACACTATCAAGATCACCAGATAGCAAGATCACCAGATAGAAATAAGATCACGAGATCTCGATCCGGGAACACGGTTGATTCCCGGCCCTGTCGTGAGGCATCGTCGCCTCGACTGTATTTTCCTAATTCTGTTAGAATCCGCCACCGTCCGCGCCTCAGCGGCCTGATCACGAAACCCAACGGCGACTTATTTTTCTTTGTTTTTCAATTACTTAGTGTCATGATAGAGCGGAATAGTTCCTTGCGACGGACTTTCGCGGGCCTGTTCCTGATCACCCTGACTACGCTTCTTCTGGAACTCACCCTGATCAGGGTGCTGGACGTCCTGTGGTATCCGAATTTCGCCTACATGGTCATTACCATGGCGATGCTCGCGTTCGGACTGGCCGGCGTATACACCTCGATACGCCCTGCCATCACAGTTCATCATGCATCTGAACGCCTGTTTCGTCTGTGCGTGGGTTTCTGTGTGTTCACGCTGATGCTGTACCCTATTTTGAACGTCGTAACCTTCGATTTCGACAATTTCAGTAGTGCGCCTGTCAACAGCACGATCAGCTTCGTCATCATCTACATTTCACTGGCGATCCCGTTTTTTATTTGCGGTGTCATTCTCACCACGATTTTCACACTGCACGACAAGCACATACAGAAATTATATTTCTGGGACCTGCTGGGGGCGGCGATTGGTTCGGTAATACTCATACCCCTGTTGCCCAGGATCGGCCCCGCCGGCCTTGTATTCGTTTCCGCGGGTCTCGGAGCCGTGGCTGCCTCGCTGTTCGCGACATCCAGGATCAAACTCGTTCTGGCCTGCTGCTTTGCCGTTGCCGCGGTTGCGACTCCCTTTTTGAAGTCGGATGGTTACTTGGATTTCACTTTCCACATGGATAAAAGGAAGATAAAGAACGTCGAAAAAAATACCGAAGTGACGTTATGGGATCCCATCTCCCGCATCGATGTGATCGATTATGCGCCTGGAATCAAGTGGATAGCCTACGACGGCGGAACCCAGACCAGCTACTTCTACAGGTTCGACGGGGACTTCGCCAAACTGAGGGCGGTTCTCCCAGGAGAGGCACACAAGCACTTTTGGGGGAGGATGGTACCCATCTCACATTATCTGAAAAGAGACACGGACCAGAAGGTACTGGTGATCGGGAGCGCGGGCGGCCAGGAAATCAAGGCGGCGCTGACCTATGGCGCCTCCAAAGTAGACGGTATAGAACTCGTTGGCAGTGTGGTCAACCTCGGCAAGGACAGGTACAACGAGTACATTGGCGGCATTTTCAATCACCCCAACGTAACCAACGTCAAGGGCGAGGGTCGGACATTCCTGCGCTCCACGCCCAATAAGTACGACATCATCCAGATCATGAGTAACCACACCAGTTCCAGCATCGCCGCCGGATCGGGCGCCATGGCCTCGAACTACCTGCAAACCGCCGACGCGTACCGGGAGTTTTTCGAACACCTGGCGGACGACGGGATCCTGCATATCAACCACCATGTCTACCCTCGGATGATCACTACGGCGGCACTGGCATGGAAACAAATGGGCCGGGGTAATTTCAGGGAGCACGTGCTGGTGTTCGAAGTCCAGGGATACCAGGACAATCTGCCAACGCTGCTGATCAAGATGTCTCCCTGGACCGAGGAGGAGATCCTCGAAGCCAGGCAGTACATGAAAATCAAGCTGATCGAGAAACCGACCCGGTTCGGCAAGAGTTTTCTCGGCGACGACTTCTACAGCGGTGATCTGCCCCCGGAGATGATCAACAGCATCGACTACCGGGTCGCGCCTGCCACAGACGATCAGCCATATTTCAATTTCATTAGAAAAAAAATGCGACGGGTCAATACCGATCCGGATAACTACATGAGCAAATCGGTGTCTAAACTGCTGAACTCGAGACTTCAGTCGGGCATCCCCACCGATGTAATCCACTTTTTTGTCAGTGGAGGGACTGCCTTGACGCTGTCACTGATATTTCTGTTCGTACCGCTGCTCTATTCGGATGTCGGCAAATCGAAGTGGGACCGGAAGGGCAGCTTCGTTACCTATTTTTCCTGTCTCGGCGCCGGATTCATCATCTACGAACTCATTTTCATTCAGACCTTCATGAAACTGATCGGCTACCCGCTTTACACCTATACCACGGTGGTGTTCACGTTCCTCCTTGGCGCCGGACTCGGCAGTTTGTTTTCGCATTCGTTCAGGCTGTCTCCTCAGAAGCTCTGGTCCGTGCCGTTCCTGGGCATAATGGCGTACTCCTGCGCTTTCCTGATCACTTACGACGCGGTATTCAGCAGTCTGCTGACGGCCGAAACTTGGGTCCGGATAACGGCATCCATCGCCATCATCCTGCCTCTCACCTTTTTCCTGGGAATGCCTTTTCCTCTAGGCATAATTGCCGTGTCCGGGCAGGCCAACGGCGTGGTGGCATGGGCATGGGCATTCAACGGATTGTTTACCGTGGTTGGCGGGCTGGCCAGCGTCCTGGTCTCGATATTTTACGGTATTCAGAATACCCTACTCTTGGCCACCATCGTTTATATGCTTGCATGGATCATGTACTCACGCATGCGTCAACCACAGGTGGCGAGGCGATCACAGGTAATGATGAACTAGTAATAGAACTAGCAATACGAAGGTTAAAGCTCATATAACCGCTCGTCGACTTTGGGCGGCAGGTATTTCCTGCGGAAGTCGTTGAGCATCTTCCTGGGCTTTGTCGAAAACGGATTTTCTTCCTCCAGAATGTCACCCATCTCCTGTTCGATCTTGTCCGGATCTTCACCTGCTTCCATTCTCGACATTGCTTCCTCGAGACTGTCACCCAGTTTCATTCCGGTGGAATCGAAGAGCTTGCGCATCATAGCCGCGGCCTGTTTCGGATCGTCCTCATCCAGGTTGTCTACTTCCCCGGCGAGAGACATCATTGCCTGCTCGAGCTTGCCTTCGTCGATGCCCGCCAGTCCGTCATCTTCAGCGTCGCTCTCGGAACGCCCCTTGGATATGGAAAACAGCGACACCTGACGCTCCAGACCCCGATTTTCGCATTCCTGATTCGGGCAGGCCGGCGTTTTATCGGTATTGATATGCGCGGAATAAAAATTGTAGATGGTGTGGCAGTCCTGACAATAAAATTCGTAGATTGGCATTGATAACTACTCTCTTTAGTCGCGTCAATTCACGCTTCAGATTTGTTCCGTGCACTCTGGTCGTTGAAACTTCTTCTACCGAGTTGACGGTGTCGTTGATGCATGGGATAAGTTCGCGGTTCAGGGTTCCATGATGAACTTGATGCCGTCGAAACCGAATATCACGTCAGTGTTTCGAATCTCCGATATCACCAAGCCTTCCACGACTTCTTCACCTTCCTTGAATATATTCTGCCCTATCATTACAAATCGCTTGGACACGTCTTCGGAATACGACAAGACATTGATCTCGACCTCCGGAATGCGGGCTCTGATCGAATCATCGACCTTTGCGATCGGCACGGGATCTGCCGGAACAACGGTTGCTTCATCCGCGGGTGAGCTCCGAGTTTGCGTCTCCTCGGCGGACGGGACCGTTGCCGGCAAGACCGAGGCCGCGTCGGACCCGGCGACGGGCCCCGGCCTGGATGACCAAAGCATCCAGGCGCCTCCCGACAGAATCGCGACCATCAGGCATATGACAGTCAGCAAGAACCAGCGCAAAGGGACGCTACGCTCCTCAAATTGTTCAGCAGCCCCGAGCGTCGGCACGCTACCCAGGGATCGCTCTTTTTCGGATTTTTTCAGCGCATCGAGTATGTAGGACACGGCTATATCCCCGCGCTTCCGACCGTTACGGCTGCGCCGATGTTCCCTGTGCCCTCATTCAGGCCGATCTTGGGCACAATCCGGGGCCGGCTTGTATCCGTTTTACTGCTGTCCTCCATCAACGATCGAAAAGAGTGACGAGCCGATTCCATGGTCTGGGCATACAGGGAATGAAGTTGCCTGCCCGCATCAAAAATGCCTGCGCGTGTGTTGGGAAACACGAACAACACTCCCAGAACCAGCACCACGGCAATAGCCGGCGCCCACCATTTGCCGGTGTGACGGCGAAGCGACTCACCCAATACTTCCCGAGCAGCCTTGCGCACGACCGCCCCAGACACATTTTTCTCATTTCTGGTGTAGGCGCCCAGCAGAGCACGATCGCATATCACATTGATCAGCCTCGGCACTCCAGCCGAATGTTGGTATACGCGGCGCACAGCCCGGCTGCTGAACACACGGCGCTCGCAGCCGGCGACAGCCAGCCTGTATTTGACATACTCCCGTGTATCATTGAGGTTCAGGGGTTCCAGATGATAGCGCGCGGTGATGCGCTGTGAGAGCTGCTTCAGATCCTCCCGGCCAAGTATCTCCGACAGCTCCGGTTGTCCGATCAGTATCACTTGCAACAACTTTTGCCTGGTCGTTTCCAGATTAGTAAGTATCCTGACCTGCTCGAGTACGCTGCGCGTCAACAATTGCGCCTCGTCGATGACCAGCACTGTTCTTCTGCCCTCGGCGTAGTTTGCGAGGAGGTGCTGGTTCAAGACCTTGAGAAGATTCGTCGCTGTCGCATCCGGTGAATACTCGATCCCAATTTCGTCACACAGCGTGGCCAGCAGTTCCGCCTCGCTGATCAGAGGATTCAGGATCAGTGCTACATCGACGTTTTCAGGCAGCTGCATGAGTAGACAACGGCACAGCGTGGTCTTCCCGCTGCCGACCTCGCCGGTCAGCTGCACGAATCCGCCGCCTTCGTTGATCCCGTATACCAGATGCGCCATCGCCTCGCGATGGCGTTTGCTCATATACAAATAACGGGGATCCGGTGCAATCGAAAATGGCACTTCGGATAAGCCAAAGAATGACGCGTACATGGGTGCCTGGACCGTTAACCTTCAGTACATTATATCGCTTTCACAAAAGCCCGCATATCGAACCCGGTCGTCGACGCGTCCGCGCGCTGACCTGCTCAGCTACGCAGCACTTCCCGGATGCGCTCGACGTAGCCGTCGCCGCGTCCAATCAAATTCGTCAAACGTTCCAGTTCGGCGTTGTCGGGAGGCGTGATTTCGAAATCGCTGATACCGCGATTCAATGGTACATCGGTAACCAGCTTGGCGAGTTCCCGCGCCAGGAACGCCTGCTCCTCGTGCTGTTTCAGGTTGGACGCGATCCTGCCGGCCCCTCTTATGGCGAGTTGGGATACCTGGGCAATGTTGTCATAGAGCTTGTCCAGATTCGGGTACAACCGGAGCAGCCTTCCGGCGCTTTTGGCGCCGACCCCGGGCACCCCGGGAATATTATCTACGCTGTCCCCCACCAGGGCCAGATAGTCGGTAATCTGATGGGGCCACACTCCGAACCGCTCGTGCACTCCTGCGGAGGAGAGCCGCTCTTTTTTCGTGAAATTCCACCATAAATCCTCCGTCCCGATGATCTGGGCCAGGTCCTTATCGGAAGTGACGATAACGTTCTTGAAACCGCGCTCCCGCATGTTTCGAGCCACCGTGGCGATCAAATCATCCGCTTCGAATCGATCGTGGGCCAGCTGCAGCATGCCCAACGCCGTAATCAGGGACCGGCAAAGTTCGAACTGTTTCTTCAGTTCCGGGGGAGCGGATTCACGGTTTGCCTTGTAGTCCGCATAGAGTTCATTCCGAAAAGAGCTGGTAAGGCTTCCATCGAATGCGAAGAACACGTGGGACGGGCGAGTTTGCTCCAGGAGCTCCGTGACGAATCTTATGAATCCATATACGGCATTGACCGGAGTGCCGTCGGTGCCGGTCAGCGTATCAGGCAGGGAAAACCAGGCCCGAAAAACGTAGATACTGGCATCGACGATGTAGATCGTATCCCGGGAATCCGCCATCACTGCTTAAATCGAAGGCAGAGGGTTAAAAAAACGGCCACAGCGGCGAAAGTCTCTTCTTCGTACCCTCGAAGGCCCTGGCGTCGACCATCGGAAAAGTGCCCAACGCCTGCGCCCGCTCATAGAGGTCCTTCATTATTCTGAACATGGTCGCCTCTGTTACCATGATGATTTCCTCCTTTTCGAGCGCGCGCTGGTGCTCCAGCCGGGACAACCCGATCGATATCATTTTGTCCATCTGCCCCTCGCAATCCGCGGTCATGGCGACACCCATCTTGCTCAACCGTCTCTGCACCAGATTGAGGAAACGGTTACGTAGTTTCAGGCGAAGTTGATAATTTGCCGACACGTTGTTCCCCCGTCAACTTCCTGCCCGGTGCCGCCGCAGCCGGGATTGCTTCGCCCCTTGCCTGACTGGAATTGACCGTTCGCCGTAAAGAACCTGTTTCATGAAGCGGAGAGCAAACTGCAATAGTTTATCCTCGTCCTCGATCATCGTCTTTTTGTCATTATCGCTGATATCGAAGACTTCTTCGAAACCTTCCGTCTGAATAAACTCCCGGAAGCTGTCCATGTCGTAGCTGCACATATCGAACAGCTGCAGACTGCGCTCCGACGGGGCTCCTATAGCGGGTCCACCGGATCGCTTTTTAAGAATGATCTCCCGCCAGGTCCTGTTTGCCTGGTCGTACCCTTCACACCCTTGCTGCTGCCTGTACTGCGCTACCGTTTGACGATCTGGTTCCTGGTGGCCCAGACAATGTTCCTCTCTCACGACAAAGAAAATGTCCTCCACGTCGGAAGCAGCCTTTTTTCGCACTCCCATCGATCCCAATGCATAGTAGCGGCAGGCGATAGGGCGATCTTCATATATGCCGCAACCGTCCTCGTTTAGAAATACGCACTGCGTGGTTTTAGGCTTCGTCGCCATCTTGAGACCGGGCATATCGTGGTGATCCATCGCAAACGGCACGGTGTATGTGGCCACGAATTCGCTGGAGGACAGCCCAAGCCGCCGTTTCAGTCTGAGTACGTCGTAAGGAGTGAGCGTTATATCTATGTTCTTGCAGCACGCATTGAAGCAGGCGATGTCTTTGTGGCATCGGAACTGGAACACCGATTCCAGATCCAGTTCGACCGGGTCGATCGGGCTCCTGTAGGGCCCGCCCTGGGTTTGAATGCCGTCTTTATCTGCCATTTCACTATACATCCGCCACAAGCCCGCGATTTCCCCCGGGGCGGCCGGGCTGTATTTGTATCTGCCCCCGTATTGCGGACCTCGTCCAATCGCCCCCGGGTTCTCTCGCCCCGCTAGGCTACGCGCACTATACGCTGCTCCCGGGTCGGCGCATGCCCTGCGGTTCATCATCCGCCGGCTTGATCATCTGCGAATAACTCTCCTTCCACAGCGTCCACTCGGCCGTATCGCGGTCATATTTCGAATTGACGAAACACTTCCAATCATCGTCGTTTATGTCCAGGTAGTCCATTCGGTAGTAGTAGCCCGGATAACGGGTCTCCTCTCGGAACTGGATGTGCTTCATGTGAGCCGTGGCCGCAATCATACGGTGGTAGTTCTCCCAGGCGCGCAGCAACTCGTGCAGATCCTTTGCCCGCATTTTCGGGCCGTCTTCCCACAACATTTTGAGCTTGCGCTCGGCGAGCTCGAGCATCTTCGCATTGGTCTGGTATTGCGTACTGACTCCCGCCACGTACTCATCCATGATTTTCTGTAATCTGAGCTGATACATTTGTGGGGTTATATAGTTCGGATTGACGTCGATCGCCGTAGTGTAGTCCTTGTGTTCGAGAAATGTCCGCACGGGCCGGTAGATTTCCTCCACCAGTTCTTCACTGGACCTCGCGGGTTCCGGGGTCCAATCCTTGTTGTCCATGGCAAACTTGACCATGGCCTTTGCGGCAATGCGGCCCTCGGCGTGGGAACCCGAAGAAAATTTGTGGCCCGAAGCCCCGACACCATCACCCGCCGTGAACAGCCCTTTCACCGTGGTCATCCGATTGTAACCCCAGTGATAGCGATCCGGCGTCCCTGGCAGATCATCCGGTCCGGAAACCCAGATGCCGGCGCAGCCGGCGTGGGAACCCAGTAGATAAGGCTCGGTCGGCATCAGCTCGGACATTTCCTTGTCGGGTTCGATATTCTCACCGGCCCAGACGCCGCACTGGCTGATGGTCATATCGAGGAAATCTTCCCACGCCTCTGCTTCGAGATGCTTGACTTCCTTCGGCGTCATGTTTTCCGCGAGCCTGGCCATAGCGGTGGGCGTATCCATCAGGATCGGACCCCGGCCCTCGCGCATCTCCTTCATCATCAGGTGATTCCGCAGACAGGTGCCCATCTTCGGCCCGCTGGCATAGGCATCGTACTTGTTGTCCTTGAGTATGTGAAAATTCTTTTCCTGGTAGTCTTCGCCGAAGGCGTTCATCGCCTTGGCCTTGAACAGCAGGAACCAGGCGCCAACCGGACCGTAGCCGTCCTTGAAGCGGGCGGGGACGAAACGGTTTTCCATCAGGGTCAGAGTTGCTCCGCACTCCGCCGCCATCGCGTAAGTCGAGCCCGCATTCCATACCGGGAACCAGGCACGACCCGTGCCCTCGCCGACAGATCGCGGCCGGAACACGTTGACCGCTCCGCCGCACACCAACAAGCAGCACTTGAACTTGTAGATGTACACCTTGTTCTCGCGCACCGAAAAACCGGCCGCCGCCGCCACGCGACTTGGATCATTCTTGTCCGTGATCAAGCGTACGATGAACACCCGTTCCTGTATCCGGTCAATGCCGAGCGCTTTTTTCGCCGCTTCCGCGACAATCCACTTGTAGGATTCACCGTTGATCATGATCTGCCATCGACCCGATCTGACCGGCTTTCCACCTTCGGTCAGTTTCTTGCCTTCGTCACCTTTTTGCTTCCAGATGGGCAGGCCCCATTCCTCGAAATTGTGCACGGAGTCATCGACATGCCGGCCGACGTCATAGACGAGGTCTTCCCTGACGATGCCCATCAGGTCACCCCGAACGTAGCGTACGTAATCCGCGGGATCGTTATCGCCCAAATAAGTATTGATGGCCGACAGGCCCTGAGCGACGGCGCCTGATCGGTCTAGTGCGGCTTTGTCTACCAGCTTCACCTTGAGGTCCGTGCCCTCGATCCAGCGCGATATTTCAAACGCGGCGCCGCAGGCCGCCATACCGCCGCCGATAATGAGAATGTCTAAGTCTTCCTCGACGACTTCCGGATTTCCAAATTCGTTCTCTGACATCTTGTAATTCCCCTTTCGTTGAATCTCTTTACATGCCGCAAGTTAACAGGAAGTCCTGTCACTTCCCGACGGTTAGTTCCTTCTAGCTTTGACAGAACTGGCTCATGTCGCAGGAGTGTGCAGCCTTGGTGAACAAGCTGCCGTGTTCCGCGATCTCTGCCATATCGATGGAGGGTTTGTCCTTATAGGGATCTGCCGAACCCTCAGGGGTTGTACGAGTTGGAAACTTGAACCGCTTAAGGTTGCCGTTGCGGAACTTAATCGTCCACATAATGGATTCCGAACCTCTCAGCGGCTGTACCTGTGCGCCAAGCGGAACCACGTCCGCGTAGTGCCTGCACTCTATGGCCTGCTGCGGACAAATCTTCACACAGCTGTAGCACTCCCAGCACTGCTCCGGCTCCTGGTTATAGGCCTTCATGGCGTGGCCGGTTTCGGAGCCATCTTTGTCGAGCCGCATCAGGTCGTGTGGACAAATATACATACAAGCGGTCTTGTCCTGTCCTTTACATCCATCACATTTCTCGGTGCGCACATAGGTTGGCATACTGATTCTCCGTTAGCTGTCGTTTTGTAGTAGCTGTCATTACTTGTAGATGATACCGATCGCCTTGATGATGCTTAGCATCGCTGATCACCCCCCGGCGACCGGATCAGTCGAGTGCTCCCACGATGCTGGTACAACCGCTCAAACGGCCAAGTGGGGAGGGCCTGATCAAACAGACTCCTAGCCGGCATTTCTCACCAGGATCCCGAGCAATGGCGCAGGACAGGTGCCGATGAACGCCGGGCTGGAGTAAGTTTCATAGCCGGTGCCATGGATCGAATGAAGCCCAAGTTCAGAGTAGCCAGGACCGGCCAGCGCCGGGATGGGCGTGGCCAATACAGACTGTTTTTTTGGACGAATCCATAGACTTCAACGTTTGCAATGCTTATGGAGCATCCATAGCCGCCTGATGAGCAATGCGGACTAGGGAGATGGCAGAGTATAAGGTGTTGATCCAGAAAACTAATTAGAATTGCGATACCAAAGATAAAAATACCTTATTGTGCGCCGCTGCTGACTTCGATCGCACCCGCTCCGGACATCGCGGCGGATCAATCCCCGGTCAGTTCCTTGTAGCGCCGGTGCTCCATCTCGTAGCGGTTTTTGGCAATTTCCTTTGTCGCCAGCCGTGCCTGTATAGCCTCGTCGAAGTCCGCGATCTGCTGCTTGATAGACTCCGCATTTTCCGCGGCATTCGGGCCTCCACTGGCTTCGATCCTGCGCAGTTCATCGGTCAGCTGGTCTCTCAAATCCCGGTACGCGTCGACCGCGCTGTCTATTGCGGCCAGCAGCGCGTCACGGGTCAGCAAGATACTCTCGGGATTCTCATAAGTGATCAATAATCTCTGATCCAGCCGCTTTTGGTTTGCATCGGTGTTTTCCTGCTCGGATAGCTGCCTCTCCGCGTGGAGTTTGGCATCGAGCTCCTCCTGAGTCGGCGGGGCTTCGACTTCGCCTACTTGCCGCCCTTCTTCATCGATTTCCGTGATCCTAGACGACTGTTCGCATTCGAGCGCCGCATGGTCACCGTAGTGCCACTTGCCGTTGGCATCCTGGCACTTTTTGATTGTTTGTGCCGAAACAGGCACTATTAAAAACAAACCAAGCAGAAGTGGAATCAATCTACCCATCAGTTCTTCACCGCAACTCAAGACACCAATTATTTTATAGCACAAAAATGCACGAAACGTGTGATTTGCTTTACAGAACCGCCAAAATCATGCGTCCCGCGCAGCCATCGAACATGACGTGACCCGATTACGAAAGCGCCCGCTGAATACGGATTTCGAGCCCGTCGACACCATCCTTGCCGTCATCGCGGCCGTGCTTTTTGCCGCGATGTTCGCCTTGTACACACACTATGGCGAAGCCGGCTGGTTCGTACTGATCGCAATCTACGGTCTCATCGCATCGGAGATAAGCATTCGCCGGAGCCCTGGTCTTTTCATTACGATTTCGGCGCTCGTATTCATTCACGAGCTGGTCGCCGTATTCAACCTGTATGGACACACGCTGCCGGGCGCGGACACCGACGCGAAAAGCTTCCTCGTCTACGCCGAGAACAGGGGCATGGAAGATATCGAACCTGCCATCAGCATCGATCTGTACAGAAATTTTCTGATAATACTCGTCAGAATTCAAGGTGGATCCCGTGCGCTGGCTTTTTCCTCCTCGGTACTGGCTTTCGCCTTGTCCCTGCTCATTTTCAACAGACTCATCTCACTAACCGGAATCACGCGTGCACGGATCCCCATACTGCTCGCGTTCGGCTTGGCGCCCCATTTTCTCGTCTACACATCGATAACGCTTCGCGAGCCCCTGCAGCTGCTGTTCTTCGTTGCCGCCGTTTATTACGGAGTAAGCTTCAGAACCGGGAGCGGCATAATCGATGGCGTAATGTTTATTCTTTGCGCGACGTGCCTGGCGATTCTGCACCAGGTCCTGATTCCATTCGCACTCGTACTCGCAGCCGTGATTCTTCTCTGGCCCGTACACCGCGATTCGAGAAAAAAGACGTTCACGCGGATTGCCGCTGCCGTCGTCATTGTCTCAGGCCTGACTGCAACATTTATGCACGTCATGCGTACTGAGAAATTCACCGGGGTCGGAGTAGTTCTCAAAATGGCGGAGTTCGATGCCGACTACTTCCTCAGGCAGATAGAAGGCTACCGGCTGGCCATAGACAAGGACGAACCCCGGACCGCACTGAATGTCGATTTGGACACGAGCTCGTTGCCGGCGCTCGCCCTTGGCATGCCCGCGCTGTATCTCAACTACTGGTTCGCCCCTTTTCCCTGGAACGTCGGGGAAACCAAGGACATCGTGGCAATCTTGATTGCTCTGATGCGCCTGGGCCTGATATCCGTAATCATTGCAGGATTCTGGGTGGATCGCGGAGACAGAAGGCTTCTGAGCCTTTATACCGTGCTATTTCTGTTGATGTGCTCGACCTGGATCCTTGGCACGACCAATTACGGACAGGCGATCCGTCACCAAATTCTATCCGACTGGCTGCTGCTGCTGATCGCGGGGGGATTCGCCGAGAGACTTCTTAATCATGGCAATCCCTGGTCATCAACCAAATTCCGAAACCGATCATCGGAACGGACAGAACCTGCCCCATCGTCACCCAGTCCCATGCCAGGTAACCCAGGTGAGCATCGGGTTCCCTGACGAACTCTATGAGGAACCTGAATACGCCATAGCACGCGAGAAACAGCCCCGATACCGCTCCCCTTCGCCTCGTCCGTGAAGAGAACCACCACAACACGATGAACATTACGAGCCCCTCCAGAAAGGCTTCATACAACATCGACGGATGTCGAGCCGCGAGGGTGGGATCGGTACGGGGAAACACCATGCCTAGCGGCGAATCGGTAACCCGGCCCCATAATTCCTGATTTATGAAGTTGCCGATGCGGCCCGCCCCCAGACCTATAGGAACCAGCGGAGCCACGAAATCCGTAACGTCCAGAAAAGCCTTGTGTGTTCGCCGCGCAAACAACAGCAGTGCGACGAGGACGCCCAGCAAACCGCCGTGAAACGACATTCCCCCCTGCCAGATGTAAAACATCTCAACAGGATTGCTCAGATAGTAGGCCGCTTTGTAGAACAGCACATATCCGATTCGGCCCCCGGCAATAACCCCGACCGCAATATAGAACACCAAATCGGACACCTGCTCCTTGCCCCACCCCGGTATCGAAGCGGATCGCCGCAGACCCAGCCAGTAGCCTCCGGCGAAGCCTACGAGATACATCAATCCATACCAGTGGACATCGACCGGTCCGATGCTGAAGGCAACCGGATCGATATCAGGGCGCATCGCCACACCTCCCGGATGTTGAATATCGACATTTTTTTCGACTATAAAAAACCAACGTACTCATCCTGTCTCAAAACCCGCATTTTGCACCAACGCGGCCGAAAGAATTTTATATTCCGTCGCTATTCCATGAAAAATACCAGTATGAGAGAAATACGACGAAAATACAGCTTGTTGGACAGGTGAGCCTATATCAGTGCAATATGCGGGTTAACGCCATTTATGGCAAAATGCGCCGGGTATCGAAACCGGCCTGTCAGTTGATTATGAGAAAGTTTTTCATGTTCCTCCCGCTTCTAGCAACGCTGTCCGCATGCAGCGGGGGAAGCTCCGGGGGTAGCGGAGGCGCAGTTCAGGGTGCGACAATGCATGCCGGATTCTGGACATTACAGGCAGTGATCACTGCCATCGTGGGAGGCAGCACAAGTACCATCGACACCCAGTCCCAGGTCAGAATCGAAAGCAACGGCGCGGTCAGCATCCTGACAACCAATACCAACTGTGCGCTATCGGTCTTCGTAAACGGCAACACCATGACCTACCGGGAGACCTGCGTATTCCCTGGACAATCCACGGATGACTCGGCGGCCGCGCCCTGTACGCTCGAAATGGAGGCGATTGCAACCTTCACTTCGAATATCTCGGCTTCGGGAACATTTGGACCAGAATCACTGGTATGCGTGGGAACCGCCGCATCCTACTCGGGCACGCTGGTGGCACTGCGGGATGGAACCCTACCGCCTCCGGCGACGGAACCGGAACCGGAACCTGAACCGGTACTTTAAGAGTAAACAAGCTGAACTGCATGTTGTCAGTCGTGTATCCGGGACCTTGTCTACCCCATTTGCGGCGTGAGTATTCGCAAATGTGCCGGAATCTTCTTCAATGCTTCGCCATGAGTTGACGGGGAAGGGCGATGGCGGAACGCCGCAACAACCTCATCCACGAAACCAGCCCCTATCTGCTGCAGCACGCACACAACCCCGTCGACTGGCACGGCTGGAATCGGGAAACCCTGGAGCTGGCTCGAAAACTGGATCGCCCGATACTTTTGTCCATCGGTTATTCCGCCTGCCACTGGTGTCATGTCATGGAAAGGGAGTCGTTCGAGGACCCGGACACGGCCCGGTACATGAATGATAACTTCGTGTCCATCAAGGTGGATCGCGAAGAACGGCCCGATTTGGACAAGATCTACCAGATCGCCCACCAGATGCTTACTCAGCGTGCAGGTGGGTGGCCATTGAATGTCGCGATTGCGCCTGATACCCACGCGCCGTTTTTCGCGGGGACCTACTTCCCCAAGCGACCTCGCTACGGCATGCCATCTTTCCGGGACGTACTGGCACGCGTCGCCGAATACTTCCATTCCCACAGAGGGGAACTGACCGGTCACGCTGAAGCGATCAAGGATACCTTTCGCCGCATCGAACCCGCAACGGCGGCGGACCTCGATGGGTCGCTACATGAAAAAGCCATCGAGGAACTTAGTAACAGTTACGATTCCACCGATGGCGGTTTCGGGAGCGCACCCAAGTTCCCCCATCCAACAACCATAGCGTTGTGCCTAACCTACTGGGCCAAGGATACTGCGAAGGAAAAGACTCGTTCCCGCGCCCTCCAGATGGCGCGTCACACCCTGCAGGCAATGGCGGGAGGTGGAATGTACGATCAGCTGGGCGGCGGTTTTTACCGTTATTCGGTTGACAAATCCTGGACCATCCCGCATTTCGAAAAAATGCTCTATGACAATGCACAGCTCCTTACCCTCTACGTCGATGCCTGGCGGGCGTGCGGCGAGGATCTATTCAGGACGGTCGCCCTGGGAAGCGCCTCGTGGGTAATTCGCGAGATGCAGTCACCCGCAGGCGGATACTATTCCACCCTCGACGCCGATTCCGAGGGCGAGGAGGGCAAATACTATGTCTGGGACGTCATTGAGATGCGGTCTTTGCTGACCGGACCGGAATTCACCGCGGTCGAGACCCGTTTCGGCTTGAAAGGTACGCCGAATTTCGAAGGAAAATGGCATCTCAACATCCGGGGCACCGTGGAGTCCGTTGCCGAACAGTGTGCGCGGGATAAAGATGAGGCCTGGCGCTTGCTGCAGGGCGCAATGCGGAAATTGCTCGACCACAGGTCCGGGAGAATCCGGCCGCAATGCGACGACAAGATACTGACATCGTGGAACGGGCTCATGATCGGGGCAATGGCGCACGCCGGCAGAATACTTGAGGTGGAAGAATTTATTTCCTCCGCCGAAAAGGCGCTGGACTATGTCCGCAATGTCCTGTGGAGCGAAGGCCGTCTGCGCGCCGCGGCACGCCATGAAAAGGCGCATCTCAATGCCTATCTCGACGACTATGTCTTTCTGGTAGACGGAATCATCGAACTTTGCCAGGCGAGATGGCGAGGGACCGATCTGGAGTTTGCGATCGTGTTGGCCGATGCAATTCTGCAAAAATTCGAAGACGCTGAGTTGGGCGGTCTGTACTTCACGTCGGACGATCACGAGGAACTGCTCCATCGCACCAAAACCGCCGCCGACGAAGCAATCCCCTCGGGGAACGGTGTGGCGGCGCGAGTACTGCTTCGACTCGGCCATCTTCTAGGTGAACGCCGTTACCTGGACAGCGCCGAGCGGATTTTGCGATTGCTCTCCGCCGCCGCCAGCCGCCAACCCTCTGCCCACGGCTCACTGGTGATGGCGGCGAACGAACTTGTATCCCCGCCATCGATCGTAATCATTCGAGGCGAACCCGCGCAGGCCGCGGACTGGGCGCGTACGCTGCTGCGTCGGTATCTGCCAGGTACAATGGTGATGACCATAGCGAATGATGAAAAAACGTTGCCCGGCATACTGGGCAATCTTGCACCGTCAGAGAAAACCACCGCCTATGTATGTCGTGGAACGACCTGCTCTCCCCCAATTACCAGCATCGAGGAATTTACCAATCGTGTCTAAACAAACAGCACTGAAAACCGGCATCATCGCTGCCGGCTGCGTGATCTCCATTGCCGGCTGTGTCAATGCATCCTTTGCGGCGACCACCATCGACTTCATTCTGAAGCAGCAGGGCCAGCCGGACGTCGCCCAGGCGGCGTATATCGATAATGGAACAGCCCTGATCAAGGCTGCCGGCGGTGATCAGAATATTGACCTGTTGTTCAACCAGACCAATCAAACCATGACCATCATTAATCACGAGGAAAAATCAACCCTGGACCTCGATGCCGATAAAATTTCTTCCCTGGCGGGCCAGGCATCCGGCATGATCGACATGGTTCGCCAGCAGCTCCTGGCTCAGATGGAGAACCTGTCCGAAGAGCAGCGTGAGCAGATGCTGAAAATGATCGAGGGTATGGGCGGCGGACAGCTCGTCCAGCCTCCCCCGGCCCCGCCGGGCGAGAAAATTCTGAAGCAAACGGGCGTACATCAGGTAAACGGGTTTACCTGCAATAAGACGGAAGTGTACGAGGGTGAGCAAATGGTTGCGGAGGTGTGCTCGGCCCCGGCAGACGTTCTAGGTATAGCGGAAGAAGATTTTGCGGTAATCGAATCGATGCGGAATATGTCCCAGATGCTGCGCGACGAGACCGCAAAAATCTCGAACCAGATAGGCCAGGGCGTACCCCAGTTCGGCGACGCGGAAGTGGCGGGCGTACCTATCGTGATGAAGGACAAGACGGGAAATACCATGACGATCACCGGGATAAAGCAGGGAATCGGAAACGCGCGTCTGGTAAAGCCGGAGGGCTACGCCGTCAAGCAGATGCCCAACCTGCCTCAACTGATTCAGTAAGTCATAGAATCTGTTTGAGGTTGTCAACGTTCTCTCGCATGAGGTCGAGCCAGTCGCCTGATTCCGGAACATTCGCGCCGGGATTGAAAACCAGACTCTCTATACCCAGCATTGCCAATCTCTCTTGGGTCTCTTTGGTGGGCTCGCTCTCCCAGATCATCCAGCGTGCAGGGTGGGCATCCAGGATACCTACCAGTTCTGCCCACTGTTCATCGGTCGGCGCTTCCCGGGGTTCCCACTGCACGCTTCTCAGGTTCAATCCATACCTGCGGGCGAGATACTGGTAAACTGGATGAGAAGCCACCAAGGGTATTCCGGGGGTTTTTTCGCCGATTTCCATCAGCTCTGAGTCAATAGCCAGCAGTTCCCGCTCGAGCAAATCGAGTTGGTGTTCGAAAGTATCCTTCAATCCCGCCCGCTTGCTGACCAATTCCTCCGCGATTGCCCGCGCCTGTAAGATCGCCTGCTGAAAATCCAGCCAGGTCGTGAACGCCGTTCCCGTATGGGAATGGCTGCCGGAGGGTCCATGGCTGTGGGTCGCTTCGCCACCGATCTTTATATAGCGGTCACTGAACGCACTGGACGTATTTACCAGCTTGGCGCGAGGCAGGGTCGCACCGCTGAGCCACTTCGCGTACCCGGCACCATTCAGCAGGATCAGGTCCGCCTTCTGGTAGTCGTTTATGGTCGCTATCGATGGTTTCCAGAATACCGGATCGCTGTCCCGCGGTGCCGGAAATTCAACCCTCGCGTGCCCCCCTGTGATACGGCTGGCGAAATACTGCAGCGTGTAGTTGACCACGTAGACCTCGAGCAGATCATCGTCCGCCCCTCTGACCGACTGGAGCCCGGTCGACAACGCTATCAGCACCACAAGCTTTATCGATTGCTTCATTATGAACGGTCCGCACATTGTTTCGATTTTACACTCATGCAAGCATGAAACTCGTTGCTGGCCGGAAAATGCGGGCTAGTTTACAAAGACCAGCCTGACCAGATCCGCGGAATAGTGATCGACGATCAACAATATCCCGACACAAAGTACCCCGCTGGCGAACAGAATCAGAATGATTTCCGCGGCAAGCAGATGCGCGATGGTGGCGCGCTGGCAGCCGAGCTTGAAAATGGTCTGTATCTCGCGCTGGCGGAGCCTCAGCGAGAGCGCGAACACCAGAGCGATGGCCAGCACGGTAGCCAATCCGACGACGACGATTACCGCATCCAACACATTCTTGATACGGAAGATGTTCTGCATCAATGCACCAATCACCTCGAAGGGCACCACGATCTGTGCCGTCACCAGGGACTCCAGAAAACGCCCGCGAAGTATCGCTGATGATTTAGCGTCGTGGGGTAACGCAATCACCGCGCTGATCGGATAGTTTTCGGGCTCGCCGTGGAAATGAAATGAATCGATATTTGCCTTGGTAATTTCCGTGTACTGAACGAGGCTCGCGTTCGCCACCACGTTATCTTCACTGCGCTCCAGCACGACACTCGTGTCTCCATCCCGAGCCACGTCTCCATGCCCGTGTCCAAGCCCTTCTATGATCCAGGCGGTTTTCAGATCCACGAACACCGCCAGGTCATCAGCGCTGTATGTCCGTTTCAGCACTCCGGCCACACTCATTTTGAGGGGATAGACGCCGGCCAGGTCGAACAGGTTGTCGGGAGACGATACCAGGCTGTCACCGGGTTCTAATTCCAACCTCCTCGCCGCTTCGGCGCCAAGTACGCACTCGCCCAGCACCGCCAGGGGTCGGCCGGCTGCAAAACCCAGTCCGCGAAAATCAAAGTAATCCAGTGTCGTACCGACGATCGGGTAGTCACGCGCTCTGAAACGCACATAGAGCGGGATCGCGTCGGCCAGACCGGTTTCCCAGATTTCCTCGGAATCCGACATATTGATCAACTCCGGCACATCCCTGCCGAAATAAAGCGTGCTCATCATCAGGTCGAGCGCACTACCCCCGGCGCCAACCACCAGTGGAGTCGACGCCGCACGCGCCAGCATCTGGCGTTCGGTCTCCGTGAGCAGCACCTGCAGCGTGAGCGGCAACACGGTGATCAGCGTTATACATGCCATCAGCGTCAGGGTTTTCCAGCGGTTGAATCCAATGTAGCGCCACGCCAGATACAGGCTGTCGCTCATTCCGCAACGCCCCCGCGAAATCCTTGAAAATCGATGACTCTGTCGAACCGAGCCAGCAACTCGTGGTCGTGTGTTACCGCCAATAGCGTCGCACGGTGCGCATCGACGCATTCGAAGAGCAGGTCCAGGATCCGGGATTTGTTGTCGGGATCCAAATTACCGGTGGCTTCGTCGGCGAGAATGAGCGAGGGGTCCGGCAGCAGCGCCCGGCATATCGCGGTCCGCTGCTTTTCGCCCTGGGACAATTCGCCGACCGGGCGCTTCAGCTTGTCCGCAATGCCCATTGTCTCAGCCAATACGGATGCGCGCTGGCGCACGGATCTGCTCAGTTCGAGAGCCCGGGTAATGCGATACGGGTGCAGGATGTTATCCAGAACGTTGAGGTAGTCGAGCAGTGCGAAATCCTGGAAAACGAAACCGATGCGAGTAATGCGAAACGCGCGCCGATGCCGGTCCTCGAGCCGGCTTACCGTGACCTCATCAACCTCGACCGTACCGTGCTTGGGCACCGTGATCCCTGCAATCAGGTTGAGCAGGGTTGTTTTTCCCGAGCCGCTGGGACCAATTACCGCGACTTTTTCCGACCGTTTGATATTGAAATCCGGAACCATCAGCCGGAACTCGCCGTGGGGATAGACAAAATCGAGATCTGTGATTTTTATCATTCGGGGCGCTGCATCTCATGCCGCATGGTGTCGCATTCGAAACTATCTCGAGTTGGCACCCACCACTATGGCGACGCCGTTTCGCCGCGGGTCGCCGTTGCCGTAGAAGCTGCCCGAGGGGCTGACACCGGCGGTGTGGACACCACCGAAAAACATGTTGCGTCCCTCGAACAACCGGCGCTGCGGAAACTCTTCAACGAGGGCGGCGCTGTCGCTCCCGGCCAGTCCCGATTCAAGGTTCAGCACCTCTGTTTCGATGTGGATCCTTGGACTCGCTATCGCCGTCTCGGCACTATGTCCAAAATCGACCATGTTGCTGACAACCTGCAGTATGGCGGTGCGGATTCGATTTGAACCGCCAGACCCCAGAGCGGTCACGCCGCCGTCGCGGTCGGCGAGCACACTCGGAGCCATCATGGAAGACATCCGTTCATTGGTATTCCAGCAGTGGAATCCACCCGGATTCAGGTCCTCCTCCCCGAGCATGTTGTTCATGACGATTCCCGTCCCCGAGATCAACTCACCGCATCCCTCCCCGTTGGAAACGGTCATTGCCGCCATGTTCCGATCGGCGTCTACAACGCTTATGTGCGTGGTGCCCTTGTAGGACATGGTTACGTTCGATACCTGCTGTCTGTAGGACTCGACAAGGTTTTCGTCGAGCAATCCCTCGTGTGGGCCGTCGCGGAAGTGCTCCGCCCTTGCGGCGGAAGTTCTCATCAGGACCTCGGCGAGCAGCCGAATGTGATCGTATTCCCCGAAGCCGTATCGGGAAAGATCGAAGAAGCGGAGCAGATTCAGACCAAACGCGATCAATGTCCCGCCCGCGCTAGGGGGCGGATTGGTGTAAAGCAAATGGTCTCTGTATTTCACCGACAGTGGGGAGCGCAGAATAGTTTGATATTCGGTGAGGTCCTCATATCTGAGATATCCTCTTTCCTCGCACATGGCCTGGATGCCACGTGCGATCTCGCCGCGATAGAACAGATCCCTGCCTTCCAGCGCGATTATCTCCAGAACCTGCCCCAGGTCCGGGTTTTTCATTACGTCACCGGGAAGCACCAGTTCACGTCCGCCCGGGCCGGAAAATATTGGAAGCAATGATTCGGTCGTGTACATGGGCGATACCAGACGCAGCAGATACGACTGGAACTCGTTGATCTCAACGCCTCGACGCGCCAGTTCCGCGGCCGGCTGCACGAGCTCGCGCATGTCCATGCTGCCGAGCGCGTCGTTAACGGAAAACATCCCGCTCACCGTACCGGGTGTCGCGGAGGCGCCCACGCCGATGTGAAAATCCTGTTGCGCGCTGCCGAAATCTACCGTGACAGGATAAAAATCAAGGGATTGACTGGGGAGTTTACGCCGCGGCGTGTGCGTGAAAAAATCGAATACCCGGGTTTGCCCCTGATTCTCCCGAGCCAACAGGAAACCGCCGCCGCCAAGCGAGGACAGAACCGGTTCACAGACACACATCGTATAAAACGCCGCCACCGCAGCATCGAATGCGTTGCCTCCCGATCGAAGGACCTCGGCGGCGGTGTGCGCAGTCAGCGGGTGGCCCGCGGCTACCGCGCCTCTCATCTTGCGTGTTTATCGTCTGGAATTGTGGTCACGTTGAAGATTCAAATCAAAGAATAGATGATAATAAGAGGTTGATAACATTTCTCGAAAACAAACGAATTTCCAAAAGGTACGCTATGGCGCATCAACATATCAAGGTCCCCACCACCGGAAAACAAATGGAAAATCCAGCGAGCCGGACAAGGCACTAAATCCCGAGCACTATGCAGGCCAAGACTTTCATAGGAATGGGCAGCAACATCGACCAACCGCTCGGTCACGTCAGGGACGCCCTGCTGCAGCTGGCCGTGCTGCCCTCGACCCGGCTGGTGGCTGAATCATCCTTCTATGCTTCCTCGCCGGTCGGTCCCCGGAATCAGCCGGACTACGTTAATGCCGTCGCTGAGCTCAATACGGCGCTGGCTCCACTGGTACTGCTCGCACATCTGCAGCGTATCGAGCGCAGGCACGGGCGGGTCCGCATCCAGCGCTGGGGCAGGCGAACGCTTGACCTGGATATATTACTCTTCGATACGAGGATCATAAACCACCCGAGGCTGCGGGTTCCGCACCCCTGCATGCACCTGCGGATGTTCGTTCTGGCGCCGTTGAGTGAACTGGACCCGGAGGTTCTAGTCCCTGGAAAAGGGAAAGCCGGGATGCTGCTGGACAGACTGCAGCGCCGACACGAACCGACTGTTCACAAGCTCATGCCGCCAACCGGTAACCGAAACTAGCCTCAAATCTCATCTCGAACTGCCCCCGCGAGATCCGGTGGTTCTGGGTCCCGTGTGTCTCTATCTTGATGCCGCCCATGAGAGACGCGATCCGTCCGGTTGTTTCCCAACCCAATTCGTTGGTAATGCCGTACAACAGGCCCGCCCGGTAAGCATCTCCGCAGCCGGTCGGATCGAGTGCTTCCGAGATCTTTACCGCCGGTATGCGGAGTTTTCCGCCAGCGTGGAAGATCTCGCTTCCCTTGCCCCCGCGGGTGACGATCAGCGCCTCAAGATCGGTCCCTAGACTTTCAAGGTCCCGCTGTGTCCGTTCCTGGACGAGTTCGCTTTCGTAGTCATTCACCGTCAGGTAGCTGGCCTGCCAGATGATGGTCTCCAGCTCCTCACCGCTGAACATGGGCAAACCCTGACCCGGATCGAAAATGAAGGGGATGTTCGATTCGTAGAATTGCCGGGCATGATCCAGCATAGCTTGCTTGCCGTCGGGGGACACTATTCCCAGACTGACGCCCTCGGCATCCCCGACGTTGTTGACATGGGCGTCGTTCATCGCGCCGGGATGAAATGCCGTGATCTGATTGTCGTCCATGTCCGTGGTGATATAAGCCTGGGCGGTGTAACGATCGGCCAATTCGGTAACGTGCCGACGCGTTATTTCGTTCTCATCCATCCACCTGGCATAAGGTTCGAAGTCCATGCCAACGGTACCCATCGGCTGCGGATCGCCGCCGAGCATTTTGAGATTGTAAGCGATGTTTCCCGCGCAGCCGCCAAACTCCCGGCGCATCCGGGGCGCAATGAAACACACATTAAGAATATGCACCTTTTCGGGCAGGATGTGATTTTTGAACTGATCTTCGAACACCATGATGGTGTCATAGGCAAAAGAACCGCAAATTAGCGTGGACACGAAATGTACCTTTGTTTTCAGTTTTCAGGGATTTGCCAGGCGACATCCAGCTCTCTCGCCGCCTTGACCTCGTCTAGTCTGTGAACAGGGGTTGTATAAGGCGCGTGTTTGACCATTTCCGGATCAGCTTTCGCTTCTTTCAGGATCTCGACCAAGGCTCCCACAAAACCTTCCAGTTCCTCTTTGCTCTCGGTCTCCGTCGGTTCGATCAAAAAACATTCGGGAACCAGAAGTGGAAAATAAACCGTCGGTGCATGGTAACCCTTGTCCAGCAACCGCTTGGCAACATCCATTGCCGATACGCCAGTTTCTTCTTTGAGTGATTTTAGAGTCACTATGAATTCGTGGGTGGCCCGGCGACCGGGGTAAGCCATTTCGACCCCTTTGTCTTCGAGACACCGCATCATGTAGTTCGCGTTCAGGGTAGCGTGCTCCGCCACCCGCTGCATGCCCTCCCTTCCCAGCAGCCGTGCATAGACATAGGCACGCAGCAGCACGCCCGCATTACCCATAAAAGCAGACAGACGGCCTATGGACAACGGGCAATCTTCCTCAACGGCCCAGCGGTACTCACCACCGTCATCGATCACGTAGGGTATAGGGAGGAACGGCCGCAATCGTTCGTTGACACCGACCGGACCGGCGCCGGGTCCGCCGCCTCCGTGAGGCGTGGAAAATGTCTTGTGCAAATTCATGTGGATCACGTCGAATTCCATATCGCCCGGTTTGACCTTGCCCATGATTGCATTCAGGTTTGCACCGTCGTAATAAAGCAACCCGCCCGCCTCATGGACGATATGGGCGACCTCCAGGATCTGGCGCTCGAACACACCGAGGGTCGACGGGTTGGTCAGCATCAGGCCGGCTGTTCGGGGACCCACAGTCTGGCGCAATGAATCCAGATCGACATCGCCATCCGGCCTGGTGGGGATCTCCTTTACCTGGTATCCGCACATGGTCGCAGTAGCGGGATTGGTGCCGTGCGCCGCGTCCGGCACGAGGATCTGGTCACGCTGGTCATCTCCGTTAGCGTCGTGATAAGCACGGATCATGGCGACCCCGGTAAACTCGCCCTGGGCACCGGCCAGCGGGCTCAATGACACGGCGGCCATCCCCGTCACGTCTCGCAGGATTTCCTGGAGTTCAAACATGCTTGCCATGAACCCCTGCCCCGTTCGATCCGAAGAGCCGGGGTGCCGGTTGAGAAATCCCGGCAGCATCGCGTACTTGTTGCATGCGCGCGGATTATATTTCATCGTGCACGAACCAAGCGGATAGAAGTTCGTATCGATTGAAAAGTTCTTCTGTGACAGTCTGGTGTAGTGCCTGATCGTCTGCAGCTCCGATACCGAGGGGATGATGGGCGGCTCCGCGCGCAAAAGGCTCGTCGGGATGCCGGATATATCGGAATCATCGTCCGGTGCCTGGGACGGATTGGTGCAGCCGGTGCGGGAACGTTCAAAAATCAGCATGTTAGGTTCAGCATTCGTAGGGCCAATGTTTCATCGATTATCGAGCCTGCATATCGCATCAGGTCAGCCGGCAACTTTCTCCGCGCAGGGCGGATCCAGCGACCGCCGTGACATGATCCTGTCGAGGTGTGTGGCATAGTTTTCGATCTCGTCCACCGTTCTGGTTTCGGTTGCGCAGGTCAACAAGGCGTTGCCCAGCTCGGGGTAATCCTCACTCAGATCTATTCCGCCATTGATCCCCTGGGCTTCGATGGCGCGCAGGACGTCTGCCACGGGCTGATCCAGCCGGACCACGGACTCGTGAAAGAACGGCGTTTCGAAGCAGCGGTACACACCGTCGATCGCGGTCAGCTTTGCCAGCAGGATATTCGTATTGTGGTGGCATCGCGCCGCAACGCGCCGCAGACCCTCGGGTCCCAGCAGTGACATGTAGATCGTAGCGGCGACCACCATGAGCCCCTGGTTGGTGCAGATATTCGAGGTGGCCTTGGAACGTCTGATGTGCTGCTCGCGGGCCTGCAAGGTAAGCGTGAAACCCTCGTTTCCCTTGTCGTCGCGGGTCCTGCCTACGATCCGGCCCGGTATCTGCCGAACATACTTGTTCCTGCAGCACATGAATCCCATGTAGGGTCCGCCCGACGATAAGGGAATGCCCAGCGGCTGACCCTCTCCGACAACGATGTCCGCGCCGTCGGCGCCCCACCGCCCCGGCGGCCTGAGCAGCGCCATCGCAGTGGGATTGACCAGACCGATTACCAGAGCATCGAGTTCATGCGCGACATCGGTGAGCGTATCCACGTCTTCCAGTAAACCGAAATAGTTGGGCTGCGGTACCACCACCGCGGCAACGGAACCCTTGTCGAAGGCCCGCAATACGTCGATATCAATCGTGCCCTCCGTAACGGAGAACGGAATTTCGACCAGTTCGATGCGCTGGTTCCTGACGATGCTCTCCACGACTTTCCTGTAGCGCGGATTTACCGTACGCGGTATTACTACTTTATTCAGCTTTTTCCTGGCCCGAGCCGCGGCCAGAACCGCTTCCGCAAGAGCCGATGCACCCTCGTACAGGGACGCGTTGGACACGTCCAGCGCCATTAGGCTGCTCATCATGGTCTGGTACTCGTACAACAACTGTAGGGTACCCTGGCTGGCCTCGGCCTGATAGGGGGTATACGCCGTGTAGAACTCCCCCCGGGTGGTCAGTTCCCAGACCGCGGCGGGAATATGGTGCTCGTAAACGCCGCCGCCGATGAAATTTATATAGTGGCCATCTTGCCGGCTGCGCGCCAGCATTATCCGGCCCACGTCCATCTCGGAGATGCCGGATGGCACGCTGGTCAATTTTCCGGAGTGCAGACCGCCGGGTATCTCCGAGAACAATTCATCGATATCGGATACGCGGATGGCGTCCAGCATCTGTCGGATCTCTTCTTCGGTGTGTGGAATGAAAGGCATGATCTGCTGCTTGAGTCTGAGTAATGTGTAAGAAAGATCCCGGGGCGATATTCGAATACCGCCTGTTCAGCTGTCCGCGGCAACGACGCCGGTATAGCCTTCCGCATCCAGCAATTCGTCCAGTTCGCCCTCGTCGACGGGTCGCATTCGAAACAACCAGCCGTCGCCATATGGATCATTGTTTACGGTTTCTGGGGCGTCCCGCAGCAAATCGTTCACCTCTACGATCTCGCCCGCGATTGGAGCATAGATGTCTGATGCGGCTTTTACCGATTCGACCACGGCGCAGTCCTCGCCGCCGCCGAGCGTACTTCCAACTTCAGGCAGCTCCACGAACACCATATCCCCCAGCATCTCCTGCGCATGTTGTGTGATGCCGACCTCAAGATTGCCGTCATCCATTGTTCGAATCCACTCGTGGCTCTTGGTGTATCGAAGTTCACTCGGGATTTCACTCATTATTTTTCCTCCAGGTGTTTCACAAGTTTACAAACAACTCTTGCCATTTCTGACGAACGGAAAGTCTACGACGCGCGCCGCCAAATTCTTTTCCCTCACCCCGACGGTGCATTCGTCGCCGGTTTCGACGCCTGCGGGCACGCGCGCCAGTGCAATGGATTTTGACAGGGTCGGAGAAAAAGAACCGCTGGTGACCTCCCCGGTGCCGCGCTCTCCGCAGGACACCTGCTGATGGCTGCGAAGAACCCCCCGATCGAGCAAGACCAATCCCACGAGCTTGCGCGGCACACCGTGGTCACGTTGATCTTCCAGCGCCGCACGCCCGATGAAGTCTCGTTCCGGTGGGTTCCAGCCAATGGTCCAGGACAGCCCCGACTCCAGGGGCGTCGTGGATTCATTCATATCGGAGCCATACAAATTCATGCCTGCTTCCAGTCGCAGCGTGTCGCGCGCACCCAACCCGCATGGCATGACATCCGCATCGATCAATGCCTGCCATACGACAGGGCCGTTTTCAGCGGCCATGGCGATCTCGAAACCGTCCTCGCCGGTGTACCCGGTCCTGGCCACGAACAGGCTTTCGCTTTGTGCCGCGCTGAACACACCGATGTCCATGAGGTCCGGGGGCGCCGGCATATCGTTGATATTGGAAATGGCCTGCGCCGCCCTCTGCCGTGCTAGGGGGCCTTGCACGGCAATCATCGCCAGGTCCGTTCTCGCCGTGATCTGGATTTTTCCGAAGTCACCGGCGTTACGTTGGATCCAGTCCAGATCGGTGTCCGCCGTCGCCGCGTTTACGACCAGGCGAAAAGAATCACCTCCCAGGTAATACACGATCAGATCATCAATAACGCCTCCGTTCTCATTCAGCATGCACGTGTATAGTGCCCTGCCGGCTTTTTCGAGCTTTGCCACGTTGTTTGCCAACAAATACGACAGGAAATTTCGCGGCTCCTCGCCCGTGACATCGATATGCCGCATGTGGGACACATCGAACATGCCGGCGGCACTCCTGACAGCGCGATGTTCTTCCAGCTGTGAACCGTAGTGGAGCGGCATGTCCCAGCCGCCGAAATCGACTATCTTCGCGCCGGCTTCGACGTGTGCCTGGTACAGGGGGGTTATGCGGCCCATTCCGCTAGCCGCCACAGCGCCATGTCCAGGCCGCATTTGCCGGGCAGTTTAAGGCTTTTTGCAATCTGCCGTTCCTCTTCTGGTGGTTAATGGCCGTTCCGTTCGTATTGTCGTTCTGACCGCTATCGATCGTCCGGACCGGGTCTAATGCTACTTAGCCGGGAGCGCGATGCCAAGCACTAACCTGCATCCGACGCGTTCTTTAGATGTGAATACGACTCATTCTTATTTATACTACTGGTTCCCCATCCGGGCATCAAACGTCTCGAGCAAACAGACGCCGACACTCGTGGTTTCCAACGATACTATGCCAAGTCTTCTGGTGGCGCGATGACGCACTGGCGCATCGCGGTCGTCGCCGTCGCGGCGCTTTTCGCCATGCCGATACTGTTCGTCCTCGGCTCGGTCTTCATTCCCGCCGGAGAGATCTGGGATCACCTGGTCGAAACAAGGCTGTTCGACTATGTCGCGAATTCGCTGGCGCTGATGTTCGGGGTGGGAGTTGGCGTGCTGCTGATCGGCGTCAGCACCGCCTGGCTGACGGTAAATTTCGAGTTCTTGGGACGCCGTACGTTCGTCTGGATGCTGCTTTTGCCCCTGGCCATGCCGGCGTACATCATTGCCTATGCCTACACCGGACTACTCGACTTTTCCGGGCCGGTTCAAACGCTTCTGCGATCCCTGTTCGAGCTCCAGGGCGGCGAGTACTGGTTTCCTCGGATACGGTCGCTGACCGGCGCCATGCTGATGTTGACATTCGTTCTCTACCCCTATGTCTATCTGTTGGCGCGATCAGCTTTTCTCGAACAGTCGGTTGCCGCATCCGATGCCGGCCGTTTGCTCGGCTGCACACCCTGGCAGAACTTCTGGCGAGTGACGGTACCTATGGCACGCCCCGCGGTCATTGCCGGGCTGTCGCTCGCACTCATGGAGACGCTGGCCGATTACGGGACCGTTCAGTACTTTGGCATAGATACGTTCACCACGGGGATTTTCAGGACGTGGTTCGGTTTGGGCGACAGCGGCGCGGCAACCCAGCTTTCCGCCGTATTACTTACGTTCGTGTTCGCGCTGATCATGACCGAATACTGGTCCAGACGCCGAGCACGTTTCCACCATGTGGGCAGCAGGGAGATCGCGCTGACTCGTATACGGCTGCATTTCGGGCTCGGATCCATGGCATTTTTGTGGTGTGCTGCACCAATATTGCTCGGATTCTTCATTCCATTCGCACTGCTGATGTACTGGTCGTGGACAACCGCCGGGGACATGCTGGATAGGAGCTTTTTCATTCTCGCCGGCAACAGTTTCGCGCTTGCGGGAGTTACCGCGGTGCTCGCGGTGGCTCTGTCCCTGGTAATGGTCTACGGACGGAGGCTTGTACCGACCCGGCTGGTCAGAGCATCCGTACGGATCACCGGTCTTGGCTACGCAATCCCGGGAACGGTAATCGCAGTAGGCGTGGTCATACCCATGGGTTGGATCGACAATGCGATCAATGACTGGTTCGAACGCACATTCGATATAACCATTGGATTATTGTTCAGCGGGACCTTGTTTACGCTGGTATTCGCATACCTCGTGCGCTTCCTCGCTGTATCCCTGCAGACGGTAGGGTCCGGTTTGAACAACGTAAGATCGAGTATGGACGATGCGGCAAGGAGCCTTGGGCGTAATCCGCGGCAGGTACTTACCAGCGTGCATATACCCATGATTCGCGGCAGCCTGCTGACCGCCGGACTCATCGTATTCGTGGATGTTCTGAAAGAGCTGCCGGCAACGCTGATCCTGCGCCCATTCAATTTCAACACGTTGGCCGTGCGCGCGTACGAACTGGCCTCGGACGAACGATTAATGGATTCGGCGACATCCGCGACGGCGATCGTAGCCGTCGGACTGATACCCGTTATCTTGTTGAGCCGGACCATAGAGAGGACGAGGAGCACCGAGGTAATGGTGGTTGATCAGTCGGCTTAGCCCCGCTTTTTCTTCTTCATGGAGCATTTGCCGCTCGTTTTCATGCCCTCGCAGACGCCATACATATACAGACTGTGGTCCTCCAGGACGAAACCGACTTCCTTTGATACCTGCTTCTGCCGCTCTTCGATAACCTTGTCAAAAAATTCGAATACTTCTCCGCACTCAAGGCACAACATGTGATCATGGTGACCCTCGTCATCGAGTTCGAATACCGATCTGCCGCCCTCGAAGCTGTGCCGTATAACGAGTCCGACACCTTCGAATTGTGTTAGTACGCGGTAGACGGTGGCCAGGCCGATTTCCAGATCCATCTCGAGGAGTTTCTTGTATACGTCTTCCGCTGACAAATGCCGGACCGGCGCGCTCTCGAGCACTTCGAGTATCTTCAATCGTGGAACGGTCGATTTGAGGCCGGCTTTTTTTAAATCGGCAGCGGTGTTCATCAATGCGGGCTCGCACGCGGTAGACGTGTCACAATAACGTCATCACGAAAATATCTCAATATCAGGGGATATAGCGGGATTCTCATATGTCGAAAGTAACCAGCATCTTGAATTACCACCGTCTTCCTAATTTATCCAACCGCATGAATTCTAAGTTGAGGTTGTCCTGCCGCGACAACAAACTGATCAGCGCTCGAACCCGGTCGCCGCGCAGAACGATCAGGGCCGTGCTGTTTTCAGTTGCGGCCATGCTAGGCTCGGCGTGGGTCAATGCGCATGGCGAAGACTATCTGATCGGTTCATCTCCCAGCCTTACCCAAGAGCAGGGTGAAAAGATCTTTCAGCCAATAGCGGAGCTGCTGGGGAAGGCTACCGGGGAAAAGTTCGAATACAGCTACACTGCCCACTGGCCGGGCTATATCGAAGATATGCGCAATTCGAAGCACAGCCTGTTGTTCGATGAACCGCACCTCGTCAGCTGGCGACTCGAAAACGGAACTCACAACCCTGTCGTCAGACTTTCGGGAGACATGGGTTTCGTAATAACCGCAAGAAGAAACGACGAATCCATAGTGCAGCTCTCGGATCTCGCCGGTCGTATCGTGTGCGCCGGTGCACCGCCGGCACTGGACGGACTCATACTGTACGAACAATTCGAAAATCCGAGCCGACAACCCCAGATCCTGCCGACTGCAAATTTTCGCGATGCGTACGATCAGCTGCTAAACGAACGCTGTCGTGCCGCGGTCCTGCCGACAACGCTGTATGAGGCCCTGTCGCTTGGCAGCGGTGAACTCCGTGTGCTGTTCCTGAGCGAAGCTTTTCCGAACTGGACGCTGACCGCGGACAACCGGATTCCACAACCGGTCCTGAACGAGATACGGGCGGCGCTGTTGGATTCCGACAACGAAAATATTACCGGGGCAATTGCAAGCGAAATAGATCCGGGAAAACAGGTACTCCGGGCGAGCGTGGATGAATATCCGGGCTACAGCCGCCTGTTGCAGGACTTCTGGGGTCTGCGTTGACCCCGGCTCAGATCTCTCTCTGGACCCGTTTTGCCAATCTGCCGATGGTCAATCCCTGGACGATAATGGAAAACACCACCACGATGTATGTCATCGCAACGATGACGTCGCGCATCGGACTCGGCGGCAGGGATAAAGCCAGCGCCACCGAGATCCCTCCCCTGATCCCGCCCCAGACCAGGATTTTGATGATGTGCGGCGAAAATTCACGCTTGAGCTTCAGCAGGATTACGGGGAGCGCCACGCTGACGGTTCTTGCCAGCAGCACCAACGGGATCATCAACAAACCGGCAATCAGGTACTCCTGGGTGAACTGCAGTATCAGCACCTCCAGACCGATCAGCACGAACAACACGGCATTGAGCACCTCGTCCACCAGTTCCCAGAAGGTATCGAGATGTTCACGGGTTCGATCCGACATTGCCAGGACCCTTCCACGATTTCCGATCAGCAGGCCGGCAATAACGATGGCAATCGGACCGGATAAATGAAACGCCAGGGCCAGCGCATAACCACCCATCACTAGAGCCAGGGTAACAAGCACCTCGACCTGGTAGTTATCAACGCTGCGCAGGAGAAAGTAACCGGCGTACCCCAACCCCAGGCCGAACACGATGCCGCCTACGGCCTCCTGGAAGAATAGCAATGCGGCCGATCCGAACGAGACTTGGTCCGGATTCATTGCCAGCCCGGCGATGACAAGAAAAATAACCACGCCGACGCCGTCGTTGAACAACGATTCACCGGCAATCTTGGTTTCGATTGATTTTGCAATACCGACACTCTTCAACGTCGCCATAACGGCAATAGGATCGGTCGGTGAGATCAGTGCGCCGAACAGCAGGCAATAGATCAAGGGGATGCCTATGCCCAGCCAATCGAGAACCAGCCAGGCCAGCAGCCCGACAATAATCGTCGACATCAATACTCCAATCGTAGCGAGCAGGGTGATCAGCCACTTCTGTTGCCTCAAGTCGCTTAGATTGATGTGAAGCGCCCCGGCGAACAACAGGAAACTCAGCATGCCCTGCATCAGGGTCTCGTCGAAGTCCACACCCAGCAGGGCGCGCTCGGCAACTTCCTCGAATT